>Ga0055481_10000603_pt1 | contig 12160 bp, 12 predicted proteins | sample Muzzi_PWC_D2_FD_57936 | JGI IMG/M metagenome (GOLD analysis project Ga0055481, IMG submission 57936) | Wetland microbial communities from San Francisco Bay, California, USA, that impact long-term carbon sequestration - Muzzi_PWC_D2 | ecosystem: Environmental > Aquatic > Marine > Wetlands ... | reverse complement strand
TGACACAAGGGAACCAACTCATTTTCAATCCGCCGGTCAAGCAGGTTATAAGGCGGCTGCTCGGTAATAAAACGAGCGTACCCCTTTAACTCGCTGACCATCAAGGCTTCCATTACCCGCCAGGCCGGGGCCGTCGAGCTACCGATGTAGCGCACCTTGCCCTGCCGTACCAAATCCGTCAAGGCGCCCAGGGTTTCATCAATGGGGATGTCCGGCGCGGGGCGATGAAGCTGGTAAAGATCGATGTAATCCGTTTGCAACCGCCGCAGCGAATCCTCGCAGGCTTTTATCAGGTGGAGACGGGAGTTTCCCTGGTCGTTGGGGCCGGGGCCAACCGGATAATGAGCCTTCGTGGCGATAATGGTTTGGTGGCGCAGCCCATTTTCTTTGAGCGCCTTGCCGATAATGCGCTCACTCTCGCCATCGGCGTAACGATTGGCGGTATCAATCAGGTTAATCCCACTATCCAGAGCCTTGTTAATCATCTCGATAGACTCGGCTTCTGGGGTGGGGTTGGCAAAATTGTCCGTGCCTAAAGCTAAAGGGGCTACTTTGACCCCGGTTCGACCTAAAATTCGATAATCCATTATTCATTCACCTCGCTGTATATCCTGCATCAACATTGACTAAAGCGCCGGTCATATAACTGGCCGCATCAGACGCCAGAAACAGCACCACCCGCGCAATCTCTACCGGTTCGGCCAGCCGCTTCATGGGGATGGTCTCGTCGGCTAACTTCTGTAAATCTTCCGGCGTGGGCGGGCTGGGGCGCTCGGAGGCCAGCATCGGGGTGTTGACCTCGCCCGGACAGACGGCATTGATACGAATGCCATCTTCAACATGATCCAGGGCCATGGCTCGCGTAATCTGGTGGACCGCTCCCTTCGAGGCGCAGTAGGCCACTACACCTGCCGCGCCCACGCCACCCCAAATCGAGCCGAAATTGATGATAGCTCCCTTACCCTGTTTTTTCATCGGGCTAATCGCGGCCCGGCTCATAAAAAAGACCCCGTTGACATTGACATTCATTACTCGCTGCCATTGGTCGTCTGTGGTGTTGGGGCCATCGGCCCGCACAATGACCCCGGCGCAGTTAACCAGCACATCGAGCCGGTTGTGGCGCTTAAGGGTTAGCTCAACCGCCTGATTACAAAAAGCTGAGTCGCTGACATCGCCGATGATCGGCGGCCCGGCCCCAATCTCCTGGGCCACCTGTCTCGCCAATTCGGTATTGCGATCAACAATGACAACCTGGCCTCCGGCGGCGGTAAATTCTCTGGCTGTAGCTGCCCCCATACCCGAAGCGGCTCCGGTAATGAGGGCCACTTTCCCTGTAAAGTCCATCCCATATCCTCCTCATTCTTGTAAGAATCAACGTTTCTCTGGTCCATATTTTACCATGCTTCATCCGCTGTTGAAATAAAAACCTCGCTTAGTTTATCCATTTCATTTCTTAACGACACTGTGATTTTAAGAAATCTTGCCGCATTTAAGGAACATGAACACTATTTTCATGATATAATCTGGTTAGTACTATGGTACTAAATAGTACTGAAGTACTAGGATTAAATCATTCTATTTATTTCGGCATCATATGCCACTATAAAATAAGATATAGATAAGGGGAGTCAAAATGCCAAATCACAACAACTCAAATAGGGAATTTCGAAACTGGTTGACGACAAAACGCCTACAACTGGAACATCAAGAGGTTGAAGCGTGGAGTGGCAGTTTTGGAGGTGCTTGCCTCGGCTGTGGGAGAGTTCATGGGCAGGGGTATCGGTCAAAATCTGGTAGCAACGGTTATGATAATAATACGGAGTTCACCTCAGGTTTTTGTCCCGATTGTCTCTCATAGCAACTTGGGTTAGATTATAACTTTGCTGAATATTTGTTTGAAGCTATTAAGACCGGCGACCGCCGGTCTTTTTTAATTTCGACAATTTCGCAAGTTGTGATATTTTAACTATATCACCGAAGAGGGGGACCTTGATGATGGCTGACCAAGTGGCTAAATTAATCAGATGGGGAAGGACGGCTCAAACCGGAGAAGAAATATTGCTCACCGATGATGTCACAACATTTGGCCGGGCAGCTACCTGCCAGGTGGTGATCGATAGCGATTTTGCCAGTCGAAGGCATGCCCAAATTATTCGCCGCGATGAGATATACTGGCTGCGAGACCTTAATAGCAAAAACGGTACACTTTTGCACAATGAGGCCGTGACCAGCGAAACTCAGTTGGTGGATGGCGCGGAAATTCGGATTGGCGAGGCGGTTTTTCGCTTTGTTGATCCTATGGCAACCCGTACCCAGCCGGGGCTGGCCGGAGCCTCTGCAACCATCCGGGTCGAGGTTGATACTCGGGAGGTGTGGCTGCACGGCCAAAAACTGGAACCATCGCTATCCTTAAAGCAATTTGATTTGTTGCTTTATCTCTACCAGCGAGCCGGAGAGGCGGTTAGTAAGGATGAACTGGCCTTGGCGGTGTGGCCTGAGGTGGAGGGTGAAGGTATCTATGATTATCAGGTTGATAAGATGGTCAGCCGGGTACGAGAACGCATTGGCAAAGAATGGATTGAGACCGTTTGGGGTTATGGGTATCGGCTAAAGATTTAGTATAACATTTCAACGCGCTGCCCACTCATCTCTAAGGATGCCATAGATAACCAAATCTCGCCAGCGTCCCTTTATCCAACGGTTCTGGCGTAGTTGGCCTTCTCGTTGCATCCCCAACTTCTCTAACACCCGGCTTGAGGCTACATTATCCAGCAGGGTCCAAGCCCAAATTCGGTGTAATTGAAGCTCATCAAAACCGAAGGCGAGTAGCTTTCGGGCAGTTTCGGTAGCGTAACCGTGGCCCCAGAATGAAGGATCAATCTCGTATCCCACATCTGCTTCTTGAGAATCAACGGTCTCCTTACGAATCCCACAAATGCCAATGAGTTGCTGTGGCTTTGCCGATAGGGTGATAGCAAATTGAAATTTAGTACGAGGCTGTTCTTGCTGCCAGGTGATAAACTGTTGAATAAAAGCCTGAACATCTTGCTCTGTCCGCTCTTCCCAGGTCTGAAGCCGGAGATAATCCGGCTTGGATTGGTAGGCTAAAACAGCTTGCCAATCGTGCTCAACGAGTTCTCGTAAGGTTAAGCGATGGGTAATGAGGTACATTGGATAATTATTTTTTTGATGGAGCCATAACTTAGGGTTACTACCCCTTAGCCCCCTCTGTAAATAGCTTTTGTAGGGGACAGGTCTGAGACCTGCCCCTGCACCATGTCATTTTCGATAGTGTCCCGTAGGCTTATGATGACTGCCCAGGATTTAAGATGGCATTAACCTCTGCCAACTCCTCAGCTGTCAAGACCCAATCGGCGGCTTTGACGTTGCTTAAGATATGATTGAGTTTTGTTGCTCCAGAGATAACAGAGCAAACTTGAGGTTGGGCCAGCAGCCAGGCTTGAGCCAATTCATTTAGCCCCCGGTCACGAGATTCCACCCAGGCAGCTAACTTCTCCACTTTATCATAATTAGCATCGGTCATGTACTTTTGCACATACCCGCTACTTTCGCCGCGTGACCCGGCGGGCGCGGCTTGGCCACGCTTGTATTTGCCCGTCAGAAATCCTCCGGCCAGCGGAAAATAAGGGATGAATCCCACGTTGTGAGCCTGACAGTAGGGGAGAACTTCGCGTTCAACATCTCGTTCTAGCATGTGATAATGAGACTGAATCACCACAATAGGCATCCAACCACGAACCTCGGCCAGTAGTTTAGCGTGAGCCAGTTGCCACGAGGCAAAGGCTGATACCCCCACATATCGCACCTTGCCCATACGGACCAAATCATCCAGCCCCCGTAGCGTTTCTTCAATGGGTGTGTTTTCATCCCAACGATGGACGTAGTACAGATCGATGTGGTCGTTTTGCAGACGGCGTAAACTGGCCTCGACGCTATTCATTAGATGATAACGCGATGTTCCCCTATCATTTGGGCCATCGCCTGACGGGAAGTAGAATTTGGTGGCTAAGACAAATTTGTCCCAACGTCCTTTCAAGGCCTCGCCCAGGGTCTCCTCTGAACGCCCTCCTTGATAAGAGTTAGCTGTATCGATATGGTTAATGCCTAAATCCAGGGCTTTATCAATAACGTTGTTGACTTCCTTTTGGGGCAAGGCATCTGAGCCGAAACGGTTTGTTCCTAGCCCTATTAGAGAGACCCGCACGCCTGAATTGCCAAGTTTGCGATATTCCAATTGTAACCTCCTGATGGTTAATTGTATTGACTTTTAAAGGATACTACTATAAAACGTAAAGCGTAATCCGTAAAATATTCGGTCTGTTTATTGTTCAATTGTGACAGAGGCTATCTTGGGTTTTGACGAATAGATAATCAGGCCAGCAAAAACGATTAAAGCTAAGGCCAAATCAATCCACAGGATAGACATTGTGACTCTTGGTCCAATAGACTCGAAGAACTGTCCAATCAGCCAGGGCAGAAGCATAGCTCCGGCGCTGGCTCCGACAAAGAACCAGCCCATAACGCGGCCGGTGATGGTCATTCGGCGCTCGGCTAAAGAAATGATGGTGGGAAAAACCGAGGCCATCGAGAAACCTATCCCAATCGTACCAATCCATGTTGCGGTCAGAGAGTTTGACCAGTATAAGATAATGCCAATACAAACCAGGCAGCCCACCAAATCGCTGAACAAGATAGTACGCGGTCTAAAGGAAGCAGCAATAGGGATGGCCAATAATCGGCCTATGGTAAGCGCCCCCCAAAAGGCCGAGGTTAGATAGGCGGCGCTCGTTTCGTTGGTCAAATCCAGCCCGATAGCATAGGTGAATATCCAGCCGCCAAAGCTGACTTCGGCCCCAACATATAGAAAAAAGAACAGGGCAATCAGCATCACCAACCGGTCATCAATTTGACCAACAGAGCCGTCTCTGGAGGCAACTTGGGGAGAAGGGCTGGGTAAGCGCAGTATCCAGATAACCATCGGTAAAACTAGCAGAGCCAAGGCCCAATAGGCCCAGGTGATATCACCACTCATCAACACTGCTTGGGCGATAATGATGGGCGACAGAAAAGCGCCAACCCCAAAAAAGAAGTGTAAGCCGTTCATAAACGGTCCCACTTTGTCACCATGTACCCAAACTAACAGCGTATTACCTCCCACATCGAGCGTACCTTCGGCTATACCCAAAATTAGCAGCACCGCTGCAAGCCACCATAGCATTGTCATTAAGGGGGCCAGAGCCAGCATTCCGACGATGATAAGTAATACAACAGCCATCAGTCGATGACCAGGAACCCTGTCATATAGCGGTCCTCCCTGAAAAGCGCCGATTAAATACCCCAACGAGCGGGCCGTAAAAAGAAAACTGATTTCGCTTAATAGGGTTTGCGTATGGGCGGCTAAACCGGGCAAGGTTGGCCCCAGGGAGGCATTTGCTAACCCCAAGGCCACAAAGACGGCATAATAACCGACTGTTTTGGATATTTCTCCACCGGGGGCTACGGGTGTCGATGTTGTTGGTGTGGCAGTTGTTGTCATGTAATTCTTGTTCCTGAAAAAAATTATGATGTATGAATTATCAATCGAGCGGTATCACTCCGCCGTAGCTTATTCCGGTAAGATAAGCCATATCGCGGTTCCAGGTGGTCAGGTCATCGAGGCAAAATTGGCTAAAATAAGAGTGTCCGCAGGCACGGGCCAGAACTTTCATCAGGTGAACTGTGGCTTCGAAATAGTTCTTCAATTGCTCGGCGGATTTTTCGATAATGAGACGAGCGCGCAAATGTGGCCTTTGGGTGGCAATGCCAACGGGGCAGTTATTGAACTGCCCTCTTTTTGTGACATTGCCTCGGCATCGATTAATCCTTCCATCTTGATATGCCCATCGGCAAATATAATGACTCTCGAGCAAAGTGACCGAAAAATCTCTTGTCTTTCTTGGTTCAATCGGTTGCGTTCTTTAAGCGATTTGCTACCATACACTTTTAATGAAAAGAAAGGATGAAAATTTAAGAGACGGCTATCACGGGGGTATACTTCAATTTCACCACAAAAAAGGAGTGACCCCTATGAGTGATAACCGTCGGGTCTATCGTCGCATAAAACAAGGATTACTGCAACTTTACCCGAAACGATTGACTGGCAACCAAGCTCGTCATCTGAATACCCTGACCGGAATGATGACCGGGATAGTCCAAGGCAAACGCTGTCATTTTGAAACTATGGCCGCCAAGGCCCCCGATCAAAGCAAAGTCAGCAGTCGGGTCAAACGGTTCGGTCGTTACACCCAAAATGACAGCATAGACCCTGAAACCTATTTTATGCCCTTTATCGAAGAACTGGTGGTCGGTTTAGCTCAACGCGGAACCCTGGTCGTGGTGATGGATGGGAGTGAAGTTGGTCGGCACTGTTTGGCGTTAGGGGTCAGTGTGATCTACCAGGGTCGAGCTTTACCCCTGGCTTGGACGGTCGTCAAAGGAAACAAAGGACATTTTCCAGAAACAGTTCATCTTGAGTTGTTGAACCAGATCAAAGCCATCATTCCCGCCGAAACCGATGTCATCTTCCTGGGGGATGGTGAATTTGACGGCACCACCTTACTGGCTGAAATCGAAACGGCCGGTTGGCATTATGTCTGTCGTACCGCCCATAATCGCTGGGTGTGCGACCAAGAGAACTGGCTGCAACTCAACGAACTGGTCTGGCAACCTGGTGACTATGTCTGTTTGCCCGATGTGGCTTTCACCCAACAGGCTTATGGTCTGGTGTTGGTTATTATCTGGTGGCAGCCTGACTACAAAGACCCCATTTATCTGGTCTCCAATTTCGAACTGGGCCAGGAAGCCATCTACTGGTATCGTAAACGCTTCCGCATCGAAACCTTTTTCTCCGACCAGAAAAGCCGGGGCTTTCATCTGCACAAAAGCCACATCGCTGACCCCCAGCGCTTGGCTCGCTTGATGATCGCCGCTTGTCTGGCTTACATCTGGATCATTTTTCTGGGTGTTGTCGCCAAACGTGACCAATGGATGACTATCATTCATCGCCCTGATCGATGCGACTTGAGCCTTTTTCAATTGGGTTTGCGTTTGTTAGACCATTTTCTCAATCAGGATTTACCCATCCTTTTCGCTCTTTACATTCCAACAAGGGTTTGATTAAAAATGTACGGTAGTGAAATAAGGCAATAAAACATATACCTTTGTCAACGACGGGATCGAAAGTGCCATTGCTCAGGCCAACGCATCGGCTGGTAGCAAAAATGTGATGGTGCAAGGTAGTACGAACACCGTGCAGCAAACCTCAAAATGCTTGCCGGGTATTGGCCGCAGGCAACGGAGGAAGGAGAGTTTGCCACGAAGTTAAATTCTCTTTCGAAAGTAGTGGTTTCATCTACTCTTGAAAGTGTGCTGTGGGGTAAATGGGAAGGTGCGGAAATTATTAAAAATAACGTGGCTGAAGAAATCGCTAAACTCAAACAGCAGCCAGGCAAAGACATTGTGCTGTGGGGCAGTTTGACGCTCGCCAGGTCGTTAATGCAGGCGGGATTGATTGATGAGGTCCAGCACTACGAGGGCGCTACTTTGGTTGCTGGGCGCGGTGGAGATTGGAACTCGTTTATCTTCTTCAGCGATCCCGAAGGCAATGGCTGGGGGTGGTGCAGGAGCGCCCGGCCCGCGACTGACAAGGTGACTGTAACGGCAATGACCGCTCAACAGACAAAGGTGGCCGCCTTAATGGCTACTGTGTCCTCATGGCCAATCTGATCGCAGAACACAGTGCGGATCAAGCTGGCCAAACTCAACCGATCTCCAAGCTGGACCGCAATGTACCGGGGTTTGGTTCACCCATTTTAGGATAATCTCAAGCACTTCACCCAACTCTGGCCCCCTCTCCACAATCTAGAGCAATGCATTCACCCTCCACACCGTTTGTGTTTTGGCTTCTTGGTCAAGTACGGTCTCCAACAGCCACAGGATCGCTAAGTGAGGTGAGTTCATTCCGCTCAATGCGAGCCAATCCGGTCCGCACAATGCGCCACATTTCGAGCAGGATGGGCAGCGCAGACACAACCCAAAAGGCATAACCGATTCCATGCAGGGTCGCTTGAAAAGTCTGGCTAAAAATGCTGATCCAGATGAAAATGCCTCCCAGATGAACTGTAATCAAGCTAAACCAATTGCCGCCGAGTCTGGCGGTCTGGCTCGGTAAGAGAACCCTGGCAAACACGTAGGGTAGCAGGGCATAGCCGAATTGTAGCACCCAGCCATAGATTAATGCCTGCGGTGCATTCTGGTCAACAGCTATTTGGAGGTGGCCCGGCAGTATCTCAAAGATAATCCAGGGCGTAACTAATATTGGCACAAGCACCCACACGTAAGCCGTTACCAGGTGCCACATACCCGGCGTCCAGGCCCGGCGATCTCCCCACAGTGGTTTGACGACGTTGAGCAAAAGCCAAATGGTGGCACCTAGATGCAAAATCAAACCAGGCACGGCAAACCAAAGGGAGTGAAGCCAGGGGTACAGGACCAGCCCCAGCGCGCCAAGAGTCATCATCCAGAAGATAGGTGTGATCGAGCGCGGCCAGGCCAAAGGCCGTCTGGCAAAGTCGGGATACAGGTCTACTAACAGTCCGGCAAAGAGTAGAGCCATAAAGCCAAAGCTGTTAGCGTGAATGTGAACCTCAATGGGTACGGCAATGTGCAGGGCCTGACCCCAGCCCAACCATAGGCCGGTGCCAACGATAATGCCCACCAGCAAGTAGCCCAACCCGGCTAGGTAGAACTTGCGCCCCGCTGATGTCCCAATTGAAGATATTTTAGTAGGTAATCGAGTTAACTGGAGCCACAACAAGCCGGCCGCGATAAAGACCAGCGTCCCTCCGGCAATAATCAAAGTTGCGTTAATCAGGGGGATGCCAATCAGTAAGATGAGCAAGCCGGCGTTTAAGCTGAACCAGATGTCCCAGCGGGTGCGTGGTCGAGACTGTCCCGCTCGCGCCGCTACCAAGCCGGGCAGCAGGCCAAAGGCTACCTCCGTCAGTACGCCCAGAGTGATCAGATGCACCCGTAGCCAACGCAGCCCGTTAAACCACGGCAGCAAATTCAAGCTGGTCAGCGAGGCGTCCAGCGCCGTTAGCACGGCCAGGGAAACGTACAAGATTGCCATCAGAAAATATGGATTCAACATCATAAACCTCCTCGAGATAGCATCTAGCTGATGATTGATAGTTATGCAGCCTGGGTGCCGAGAAAGGCCAGTCGCGTTTCGGCTTCAACCCCACGGGAAACGTCAGCAGGAACAACCACCGTTGCTCCCGGCTGGACGGTCAGGCGTTCCCCAGCCACAATCATCCACCCTGTTCCTTGCAGAAAATGATAGGCAGAAGCCGGGGCCGGATGGACCGGGATCTGCTGACCTGCTTCCAGGCCGACGAGGACCGCTCTGAACGTATTCGTTTCTAATAATTTTTGAGGCTGAGGACCATCTGCTGCAAAGACAACGGTCTCCTGCCAGGTTGGGTAGAACTTTGCTTGGGTCATCGTTCACTCCTTTTATCTGAATTAAAATCGCTCAGGTTTCTACAGCCAGTATACCACCTGAACGATACGTAATCTTCGACTTTTGTCGGATTTGGCTAGATTTACATCGTCTGGTTTGCTTGTCGTTGATAACCAATAACCAGCATCGCCACGGTGATGACCGCAGCCACCACGTGCAGAAAAGCGGCGACGCTGCTGGCCAGCACAGTTTTGTACTCGACCGGCAGGATATAATCTGGAATGATGCTGATAATCAGCACCACGACAGAAATCGTGATAAATTTCTTAACCGGTTGGGGCTGTTTTGCCACTAACCAGGCCAACAGGGCCGTAGCTCCTATTACCGGAACCAGGGTGAAGATGGCCGAACGGATATAACTATCCAACGGCGCAAAGAGGGCTATCTCCGGCCAGATGGCAATCGCCAGGGCTTGCACAATGAGGACGGCGATAAGGCTAATGATAGCCGCATTTGTCCCCAATTTTACCCAATCCCCATTTTTCAAGGTTACTTCAGTTTGGGTATTGACTGCAACTTGATTAGACATAAAACATTCCCCTTTACTTTAAGATTAGAATTAATCGGTAAGTTTATTATCTATAGCTCATATTCCAGATATAGTTAGGCATAAGCCAGGCTTTCCCGCACGCTTGTCTGGGCCGCCTTTTGGGCCGGAAACCAACTGGCAATGACGGCTAGAATGGTCACAATGACCAGCCAGTACAGGAACCCGCTGGGGGAGACCTGATAAATCAACTCAATGTTCATCACTTGAGCCAGGGTGTTGATGACCATGCGCCCCACCGGAATGCTCAAGGGAATGGCCAGCAGCCAGCTCAACCAGGCCAGGATCAAGCCTTCGCCCATGAACTGCCCGGCTATCGCCCAGGCCGATGCGCCGATGGCCCGCATAACCCCAATTTCCCGCGTTCGATCCAGCACGTTGATGGTCAGCGTACCGCTGAGGGCCACCGCGCCCACAATGGCCGTCATCAAGGCCATACCGGTCAGGATGATGAACAGTAAGGCCATTTTTCTGGAGCGTTCTGCTACCAGCCGATGGGAGGTATCCTGAGTGCTGGCCAAAACCTCGCACCCCTGCGCTTCATATCGGGTTCGCAATTGGGCAGCCACCGCCGCCTCGGTGCTGGCATCGGTGGCCCAGGTTTGCACCTTAATGGATTTGCCCCGACCCACCTCGCCAATTTCTTTTAGCAGCGTGTCACGAGGCACAATAGCCGACTCCTGATCAACCGGCTCAAACCCCAATCCGACGACTTGCCAGTGCGACTCCCGCCGGGTGGGAATGTCAATTGTAATCCAATCGTCCACGGCCACTCCCATTTCTACAGCCAGTTCATTGCTTAAGAAGATGGTGTACTCATCCCCAGGTTGCAGCCAGCGTCCGGCCCGTATAGTTGGGATGTAGGTGGTTGCAGGAACGGGAATACCACGCAGGTTCAGGCTATCATCATCGTTTGAGGCCGACGATTCCTTAAGTCGGGCAGTCCCTTTGGCTGTGCCCCATACTTCTACAGCTTTTACTTCCGGCTGACTTGTGGCAATTCTCTCAATAACGCTGATGCGGGCCTCATCCTTTAACTCAAGCATCACGTTGGCTTGGTAAATTGACAGGAGTGCGTCATCAAAGGTATAGGTAAGAGTGGTACGGGTATTCATAACCATCATAAAGACCACCCCGGCCCCCACCAGGCTGAGCTGGGTGAACAGCACCCGCTTTTTGTTGGCAAAGGTGTTGTTGATGGTCAAAGTGACCAGCCGGGGAATGAATTCCAGCTTGATCAGCAATCGGTCCAGCAAGCCGGAGGTGCGCCCCACCCCATAGGTACTGATGGCCTCCCGCACCGTTACCCTCGCGCCACCTAAAATCGGGACCAATGAGACCAGCAGCGGCGAGAGCAAGGCAATAGTAGTTTGGGCAATTACGGCAGTTTGGGAGATAGCAAAGGGGCCGGGAATCATTCCCACCCGCTTGACCATGATAGTCCGCAGTCCATGCGCAGCTAACGCGCCCAGCGGCACGGCGATCAACAGGGCCAAAAGGGCATAGACCAGCACCAGAGCAAAATAGATCCACAATATCTGGTGAATTCTGGCCCCAATCGCCTTCATCATCCCAATCTGGTTGACCTGATAGGCAATGATGGCATTGATAGTGTTGTAAACCAGAAACAGGCCCAAAATCAGCATCGCTACGGCCATGGTGCTTAAGATAAAAAAGATGCTGTCGAGGGCGTCCTGATTGGTAAACTGATCGGGCCGGGCGGTGCGCGTCTTAAAACCGCCCGGTGCGGACATAGCGGGCCTAACTTCAATATCTTGTTTTTCCAGGTCGTGCTGCATCAGGTCGGCAGCAGCCTGTACCCTGGCCTCGCTATAGTTAGGGATAGTAGCCAATATCAGGCTGCGGTTTGGCTCTCCCGCCAGTTGGGTAAAACGCTCCCCGGTAGTGAAAAACATGGGCTCAGATGACAGAAAGGCCGAGGGATGGGCAGCATTGTACAGCACGCTGTTTAATGTTACGTGCTGAACTTTATCATCAATCTTCAAGTAGAAGGTATCGCCCACGCCCAA
>Ga0055481_10000602_pt1 | contig 12180 bp, 10 predicted proteins | sample Muzzi_PWC_D2_FD_57936 | JGI IMG/M metagenome (GOLD analysis project Ga0055481, IMG submission 57936) | Wetland microbial communities from San Francisco Bay, California, USA, that impact long-term carbon sequestration - Muzzi_PWC_D2 | ecosystem: Environmental > Aquatic > Marine > Wetlands ... | reverse complement strand
CTGTCGGAAAACGACGCCTTCGCGGAGATGTGCGAGAAGGAGGGAATTGTGTTCATAGGCCCCTCACCAGAGGCCATTCGCTTGATGGGGGACAAGATTACCGCCAGAAAAATAGCCCAGGATGCTAAAGTCCCGCTCGTGCCGGGCTCAGACGGGGCGGTTTCGGATGTCGAGGCTTCGGTAGTAGCCGGCGATATCGGTTATCCGGTCATGATTAAAGCTTCCGCCGGAGGCGGCGGTAAAGGCATGAGGCTCGTCAGGAAAAAAGAAGAGTTCGACAGCGCGCTTAGAATGGCTAGAAGCGAAGCCCGCTCTGCATTCGGCGACGATTCCGTTTTCGTCGAAAGTTTCATTGAAAAACCGAGACACGTGGAGATTCAGATAATGGCCGACGGTGAAGGCAACACTCTATACCTTTTCGAGCGTGAGTGCTCTATTCAGAGGCGCCATCAGAAGGTCATAGAGGAAGCTCCCTCACCGGCTATAAGCCCGCGAACCAGAAAGAAAATGGGTGACGTCGCTGTAAAAATCGCAAAAGCCGTTAACTACAAGGGAGCTGGCACCGTGGAATTCATAATGGATCAGGAAGAGAATTTCTACTTCCTGGAGATGAATACCAGGGTACAGGTGGAGCACCCGGTTACGGAAATGATAACTTCGTTTGACATAGTGAAATGGATGATACGGATTGCGGCGGGCGAAGCTCTTCCGTTCAAGCAGAAGAGTTTATCAATAAAGGGCCACGCGCTTGAGTGCAGGGTTTACGCCGAAGACCCCGAGACGAATTTCCTTCCGTCTCCGGGATTAATAGAATACGTCAGGACTCCTCACGGACCGGGTATCAGGGACGACTCCTCTATATACTCCGGGTGCGAAATAACTCCCTATTACGATCCCATGCTGTCCAAGCTGATTGTATGGGCTGAGACCAGGGAGGAAGCCATTCAGAAAATGAAGTCCGCGCTGGAAGAATACATCGTGCTCGGCGTGAAAACGAATATTGGATTTTTGATCCGCGTGATGTCTAATGAAGAGTTTCAAGAAGGTAAAATCGATACAGGTTTCATAGAACGCCATCAGGATCTTTTACGTCCTGCCGAACTCGATACGGAGACCGCGTTAATTGCGGCATCGCTTGCAATGTACAGCTCGGACGGCGAGGAAGAAAAAGCGTCCAAAAAACCCACATCCAACTGGAAACAATACGCCAGACGAGTCGGTGTATCCAGGAGCCCCCAAGCATGACATATACCTTTAAATTCCAAGACCAGATATACAAGATCGAGCTCGAAAAAGAAGACAAGCAAATTCAGATTGAAATCGACGGAGAAAAATATCCGGTTGAATTCAATAAAATAGACAGCAACCTCTTGTCGATCATAATAAACGGCAAATCCCGTAGTATCGGGGTTATGAAGAAGGGGAAAAAACTACAGGTTTTCATAGGCGGAGACCTGTATGAGCTCGAAGCCGTATCCGAGAGGGAGCAGCGCAAGGCTCATCACACGGCGTCAGGGGTTCAGGAGATAAAGTCACCCATGCCGAGCAGGGTCGTAAAGATTCTAAAAGGAGAAGGGGATGTAGTAACTATGGAAGAGGGTATTATCGTGGTCGAAGCCATGAAAATGGAAAGCGAGCTTAAATCACCTATAGAAGGGAAGATAAAAGAGATCATGGTAAAAGAAGGGGACGCAGTTGAAGCCGGAACAGTGCTTGCTGTTGTCACCTCGGAAGAACAATAAACATTGCGTGACTAACACGCGCCCTTCTACTGATTAGTATCCACAAAAATAGCCCCGGCCAACCTTACACACAGATCCATTTTATATTCGTTTTACACATCAGATTAGGCGTTACTCAAATTCGCTTTGCATCTATCCATTACAAGAACCGAAAAACTCGGCGGTTTCAAGAAGGTGTGATTTTTTCGACCTCTTTGGCGAGCGTGACAAATTCCTCGATCGTAAGCGTCTCCGCACGACGCGTTCTGTCTATCCCGGCGGCATCGAGCGCGGCATTCACACACTCTCCCGGAAGTATGCTTTTGAGTGAGTTTCCCAGCATTTTTCTTCTTGAAGAGAATGAGGCACGGACAACTTTTTCATAAAGCGCCCTGTGTTTTAAGGGTATCATGGGCGCCGGGAGAGGAACCATCTTCAAGACCAGGGAATCGACCTTTGGTTTCGGCCAAAACGCGGCGGGAGAAACGCGGAATTCAGGTTTAATGTCCAGATAAGTCTGAAGCAGAACGGATATGGACCCGTACTCCTTACCGCCGGGAGCGGCACTGATCCTCTCTCCGACTTCCCGCTGAAGCATAAGCACGAACAGGGAAAACATATCCAGATCGTTTAAGAGCTTGATTAGAATAGGAGAGGAAACGCTGTAAGGCAGGTTAGCTACAACCTTCATCTTGTTGCCCCGGTAATAACTCCTGAAATCAGCTTCCAATCCGTCTCCTGAGATGATTTCGACATTATCAAGCTCATCCGTCCGCTCTTTCATCCAGGCGGCGAGCTTTTTATCCTTTTCTATAGCTATTACCCTTCCGGCCTTTCTTGCCAGAGCAAATGTAAGCGCGCCAAGCCCCGGACCGATTTCCAGAACTTCGTCTCGTTTTGAAATCCCGGCGATTTCCAAAATTCTATCTATGACCCTTCTGTCAGTGATGAAGTTTTGTCCCAGACCTTTACTGGGCCCGGATTTCTCTTTACTGAAGAATTCCCTGGGCTTAAATTCCATTCCGTTTATCGCTGTCATCTTTTCTTATTACTTTGGGGGGCGCAAATATCAGTCAAACATATAAAACATACCGGGAAGGAAATATTTCGAACTTTTTGCAGTGATTCACTGTCAAATTTAACTCCCCAGCTCCTCGAGTGATATATCTTCGTAATGGGTCAGCTTGTTCTTGCCCTGATTTTTGGATTCGTAAAGCGCCCGGTCGGCCTTTTCAACCAATGTCTCCTTATCCGTTCCGCTCTCGGGATATGTGGCGATCCCGATACTTACTGAGAGCTCAATTTCTTCACCGTCGGACTTGAGCGATATTCTCTCGATTCTGTCTCTGATTTTCTGTGCCACCGCAATCGAACCCGCCTTATTCGTCCTGGGCAACACGACTGCGAATTCGTCTCCTCCGTACCTTGCTGGAATATCCACCTTCCTGAGTGATTCGGTCAGTAAGTTACCGATCGCCGACAGCGCGGCGTCCCCCATCCTGTGCCCGTATGTATCGTTGATCATCTTCAAATCGTCCATATCGATCAACAGCAGCGAGGCGTGATCGGAGTACCTTTCGGCATGAGCTATCGAGTGGGAGAGCATTTCCTGGAAGTGCCTGTGGTTATATATGCCGGTGAGGCCGTCTTTGATGGCGAGCTCCTTAACTTTCTGAAAGTTAAGCGACGCGGTCATTGATTTCGCCGACTCATGGCAGATAATCTTGGCCAGGCCGATTTCTCCGTCGTTGAAGGGATATTTTGTCTTTCTCCCTATCACGACGCAGCCGAGGACATTTTGCTCCTGATTCTCAACATCGGGATAAGTCTCATAAAAAGGATATATGAGTATTGATTTTATGTTGTTCATGCCCAGCGCGAAATCAATCTCTTTCCCGAACACCTGTTTGTACTTTTCTCTGGTTGAAAGGTCCTCGAAATGGAAATGCTTTCCGCTTTCACATACCAGTCCTATAAGCGTATTAAGGTGAGGTATCTCCTTGCCCTCCAGGTGCTCCTGAATTCCTCCGCTGACTCTTCTCAGACAACTGTACCCCTCCTCTCCATCCGTAACTGATACGGCAACGAGGTCGGCATCGAACAACTTCAAAAGCGTGTCGTTTATGTGATCGAGTATTATATCCACATCGCTCGTGGCATTGAGCTTCTGTGTAAAATCATAAAAGGAGCTCAGCTCCTGCGAGCTGAGATTAACCTTCTCGGATAACTGGAACCGTTCTATTAGTTCGATGATTCTATCCGATATGAGCGAGACAATGAGCTTTTCCTTTTCACCGAAAGCATCCCGCTCGAGGCTGTCGATTACAAGCATGCCGAATATATCCTGAGCCGCTTCGTTTGAGTCCTCTTCTTTTTGAATATAAAGAGGAGTTGCAAGAAGAGATTTAACGGGCAGGTATTTCGTATAATATATGAGGTTCTTCCTGACATTTTTAATACTCGTAATCGACACCTGAGTTTTTGTTTTCAGAACCCATCCCAGGTAACCCGTGCGGAAATTGAGTCTCTGCCCTCTGTCGACATTATCCTCACTTTCGGACAGGAAATCCGCAATGGCGTATAGTCCGTCATCCATTTTCATATAGAGGACTATGCTGTGATTTGGGACAAGCTGATCCAGTATCTTCAAAGAGCCGCCGATATCTTCCTTGAGCTCTTTCACGCTGAGCGGCTCTTCATTTTTTTCCTGATCGGAGTGACCCGACATCAGACCGGGAAGAATTACTTCCCTTCCTTTGCTCCTGTGAATGCCGTAATTGTTAAACCGCACCTTTCCCCTTTGAAGAAGATATCCGAAAACAGCTGTCGAGAAGATAAGCAGCGACATCTGGACCGCCAACCCTTCTCCTTCGGGTTGCGTCAGTCTGAGAAATGCAATTACAAAAAATGCCAGCCCTCCGCCTGCCAAGCCGAAGAAGAATATCAGTACGGGGACCATGGCATAGGAAAGAGGAAAAAGATCATAACCGAAAATTTCTATAACGACCTCGAAAAGAAGTGTCAGCAATAACGGGAATTCCAGTCTGTCTATGAGTGAGCCGCTTTGAAAGCCCGCGTTTATGTAATTAAATGCTTTGTAGCCAACAGCTGAAATGAGGAACAGCACTGCAAGGGCGGAATAAAAATTAAATGAGTGAAAGCTGTTTTTGTATATAAGCACAAAAATCAGCGCTGAGAGCAGCAAGATAAAGACTTTGCCGAGCAGGTAATTCGAAGATGTGATTTTATTCTTTAAATCTATATATTTTCTCACCTGATTTTATCATCCCGAGTTCTTCTCTGATGATCTTCTCCATGTACGTCCTGTCATTATTTATCAGTTCGATTCTTTGCCTCAATTCGGCGTTAACCATCTCAAGCTCCCTGCCTTCCATTTTTACCTTTTCATTTTCCTGGTGAAGCGCATAGACGTGAGATATCTCGCGCGCAAAGAGATATACCAGAAGGGAAACTACCGCCAGAATAACGACTATTCTAATCGCTAATTTTTCCATAATTACAGAATTATCAGGTCTCCGGTGATAAATGGATTGGATCTTCGTTCGATACCTATTGTTGTAGCGGGTCCGTGGCCGGGATACACGTTGGTAGAATCGGGTAAAGACATGAGCTTGGCCTTGATCGATCCCACAAGCTCCCTCATCGAAGTCCCGCCGGTCAGGTCGACCCTTCCGACGCTTCCCGCGAAAAGTGTGTCCCCGGATATAACGTGTCCGTCTATAACAAGACATACACTACCCCATGTATGACCAGGCGTGTGAAGGACCTTGGCTTTCAGGTTCCCTATATCAATCTCGTCTCCTTCTTCTATGTGTCCGTCCACCTTGGGAACCTCGACATCCCCAAACTGCGGATACCTCATTGCCGCTTCCGGCAGTGCTTCAAGCACCGGCTCCTCTTCGGGATGAAGGTAAAACTCCACGCCCAGCTCTTTCTTGGCTTTCTCTACTCCGGCTACGTGGTCAATGTGGGTGTGAGTATTGACAATCTTGGTAATTTTCATGCCCGATTTTTCAACCTCTTTCAGTATTTCATCTATCTGCTCACCGGGATCGATAAGAATAGCCTCGTTCGTCTCTTCGTCCCCCACAATATAGCAATTTGTCATAAATACCCCGCCGGGTATGCATCTTATAATCATCTGTCTTACAGTTCCTTATATATATTCTATTTTGAATTCCTCAAATTCTTCTTCGCAATTACCCCACTTAACACTCACATTATCGACCCTCGAATTTCTGGGGCCGCTGTTACACCATGTGACATAACTCTCAAGGTCCTCCCTGTCACCCTCGGCAATGATTTCAACAGCACCTTCCGGATTATTCTTCACCCATCCGACGAGTCCTAGCTCCTCTGCCTTCTCTTTTGCAGTCGCTCTGAAGAATACGCCCTGCACCTTACCATGGATTTTTAAATGGACTCTGCCTTTAGACATACAACAAGCTCAGATTACCAAAACGGCGATTTTATGTCAACAAAACGCTGTTAGGTGTAATATTAAAAATCTCCAATGACTTAGGACATATATATTAATATTTCCTTTAATAAAATAAAGTACACCATTTTCATTGGTATTACCAGAGCATCCTGATCGCCGCGGTTGAATGAAAATCAATTTTAAACATGACTTAAGCAAGAAATCTGAATGTTTGACAGTCAAAATGGCAAGGGGTATTTTGTTTGTTTATGAGCGAATACAGAGCATGGTTCAGCTGTATAGATGAGGAATGCGGCGAGACCTACCCGCTCGACGAAATCATCTACCGATGCAGGAGATGCGGCAACCTGCTGGAAGTCACTCACGACATCGAAAAACTGAAAGAGAAGTCTTCCAAAGAATGGAAGCAGCTCTTTGATAACCGCTACAGAAGACAGTCCTGGCCGTATGGAAGCGCCGTATGGGGTAAAAAGGAATGGGTCTGTCCCTATGTCAAAGACGACAACGTGGTTTCAATGTACGAGGGTGCGACTAATCTTTTCTGGGCGGAAAGATTTGGAAACCAGATAGGAATGGAAGACCTATGGATAAAGATGTGCGGCAACAGTCATACCGGCTCTTTCAAGGACCTGGGAATGACCGTTCTTGTATCGGTCGTAAAACAAATGACGACCGACGGTAAGGACGTCCCGGCGGTCGCGTGCGCCTCAACGGGGGATACGTCAGCTGCCTTGGCGGCTTACTGTGCCTCGGCAGGTATCCCGGCAATAGTGTTTCTGCCCAAAGATAAAGTATCCGTCGCACAGCTTGTGCAGCCAATTTCCAACGGCGCTCTCGTTTTATCCCTGGACACGGACTTCGACGGCTGCATGGAAATGGTTCAGAAGGTCTGCATTGAAAATAATATATATCTCGCCAATTCCATAAACTCACTGCGTATAGAGGGACAGAAGACAATAAGCATAGAGCTTTGCCAGCAGTTCGACTGGGAAGTGCCCGACTGGATTGTCATACCGGGCGGAAACCTGGGTAATATTTCCGCACTCGGAAAGGGCTTCCTGATGATGAAAGAGCTCGGCTTGATCGACAAGCTCCCGCATCTCGTCTGCGCTCAGGCTCAGCAGGCGAATCCTCTTTACCTTAGCTATCTCAAAAATTTCGAGGAGTTTCATCCTGTAAAGGCGCAAAAAACGCTCGCGAACGCCATACAGATCGGCAACCCCGTCAGTGTAAACAAGGCAATCAGGATACTGAAAGAATTCGACGGAATCGTCGAGCAGGCAAGCGAGGACGAGCTTGCGAACGCGGCCGCGCTCGTGGACAAAACAGGAACGTTCAACTGCCCGCATACGGGAGTCGCTCTCGCGGCCTTTCTTAAGCTTAAGGAAAAAAATGTATTCAAGCCATCCGATACTGTAGTGATTATCTCCACGGCTCACGGTCTCAAGTTCGTAGAGTTTAAAATCGGATACCACAAAAGCGAGCTCGACGGAGTATTGTCGAAATACGCCAACACGCCTATCGAGCTTCCCCCTGACTATGAGGCCGTAACCGACGCCATATTCAGCAGAATCGGAAACTAATTAAACCTGCCTCGCATATAATTTTCGGAATCCGCACGGCTCTGGGTTTACTTATGCTTTGCTGCTTTTAAGGCAGCGGTAAAAGAAGCGGGAGATCCGTTTAACTGCCGAACCTTACGATCATATCCACAAGAAAATCCAGATTGGCGAAATCGCTTATCTCATCGCTTCCGAATGGGACCTGAAGTCCGGCACCGACGCTGAATACCTGTCCTCCGAACCTGACGCCCGGAGTCAGGTAAGCCCCGGTCACGTTCTTCTCAAACGAGGTCGATGAGTCCAGGAGCAGCTCGAGTAAAAAAGAGGTCGAAAACGGGAGGTTGAAATTCGGCGTAATACCGGCGGCAGCTCCGTACTCGATAATAAGCTCCGTGTCGTTCCTCCCGGTATCAAACGGACCTTGGTCGGCGTCTTTGGCGTTAGTCATTATATCGAAATCGAGGTTGGCCTGAAAAGAGAAAATTCCGCTGCTGTACGCGAAGACGCCGTAAGGAACGAACGTATACGCGTCGTTCGTAAAAGCGGCGAAGTCCCTGAAGTACGACCGCGCACCCAGGGCGCCGTTGTTATTTCCGGTGGTAGGAAGTAATACCTCGAATCCGAAGGTAAAGACCGAATTATTCGTATTGAGAAGTGCGTATTTTGTCCCGAGCCCGATGTTGCCGAAGTCATAATCGCCGCTCCCGAACACTCCGCTCGTAACTCCCGCGAAAGGGAATTTCGCGTAAACGCCGAACATGTTCTCGGAGAGGTTCAGGTCCAGGCGAAGCTCATTCATGATTAACGCCCCGCCGCCGTCGACGGATACTATTTCCAGGTTTCCCCTCGCTGCCGTAATGCTGTAGGGATGCTCCATAAAAAATGAATAAGGTATCCGTCCGCTTGCGGCTTTGGCCCGATGAAGCGGCACTACGGCTACCATCACAATCATTGCCACTATAAGTGTTATGAATTTTATAGATAATCCGGCTCTGTTTTTAAGCATCACGGATTGGCCCTCCTCTAAATTTGTGAAGATTGTAATTTATTTTGAAAAAAGTTTCAAGTAATTTCTACTATTTCAATATAATCACCTCGAATCATTTGATATATTGCAGATGCTCAAATTCTACATTGGATGCTATTAATCACATAAATCCCCGGCATCGGGGATTGCCCGACGGGCCGACATACGATACATTTTATGGTCATGGATTTTGAGCTGAAGGGCTTATATGTAATTACCGACAAAAAACTAATTCCCAGGGACCGGTTCGTTTCCACAGTCGAAAAGGCCATAAAAGGAGGAGCCAATATAGTCCAGCTGAGGGAAAAAGATACGCCGCACGAGGAAATTTGTCGCATCGGAGAGAGCGTTCTTCAGCTGACGAAGGATTACGGAATCCCGCTCATCGTCAATGACTCCCCCGAGCTGGCGAAAGAAATCGGCGCAGACGGCGTTCACCTTGGCGAGTACGACGAGCCGATCGATCACGCCAGAAGCGTGCTCGGCGCCAAGGCGATAATCGGCGTCTCTTGTTACGGACAGCTCGAAAGAGGTATTAAAGCAGAGCGCGGAGGAGCGGATTACGTCGTCTTCGGCACGCCTTATTACACGCCGACGAAGCCGGACAGAGCCCCCACTTCTTTCGATGTCATAAAGGAGGCAAAACGGTTAATCACCACTATCCCAATTTTCGCTATTGGAGGGATAACCGCTCAAAACGCCGGGGATGTTCTCAAAACGGGAGTAGACGGAATCGCGGTAATTACGAGCGTGTTCGGCTCAGCGGATCCGGAGGCCGCCGCAAGAGAGCTGACGTCTATAATAAAGAGCCGCACCCGTTAATCAATGCTGCCGAATAATTCAGAGAAGTCCTTTCCCTTTCTCCTGGTCTTTACCCTTTCCGCGAGGGCATGTGATACGAGAGGCAGCGCGATAGTCGCATCACAATAACACTGTACCAGCTTGCCGTTCGGATCTTCTTTCCCCCAGGACACCGCCTCCTCGAATGTACATCCCGAAAGCCCTCCCCACTGTGGCGAGTCGGTCGTAATCTGTATAGCGTACTTGTGGGGATATGCAGTTTCTTCTTTGCTCAACCCTTTCCGGTTCAGCCCCCCGTCCCTGTTGGGGACTTCCCTCTCCTCGTACAGGAGGTCTCCGGTAACTGCGAACAGCTGTATGAAATCCTTGGGCACACCGCCGCCGATATATATGACCGCGGTGTCCTTCACTCCCTCGCTCATACGCATAAACTCGACATAATCCTTAATAGCGTCTATGGTCAGGCTGAAACCTTTCGATTTCGCAATAAGGGCCGCATCGCCGTAAGGGCTGTCGGCAATTGCCGGGCAAAATACGGGAACGCCGTTCTCGGCAGCCACCGCAATAATACTTCTTATACCTTTTTCTCTCAGCCAATCTCCGCATAACGAAAGAAACTCCCTGGATGAATAGCTGTAATCCTCATCGAGAGTCATTATGAATTCGGCAAGAAGCTCGGTCATTTTCAGGTAATCGGATTCCTTGCCGTAGACGTCGTAATACCTGTTCACGCCTTCTTGAAATAATGTCTCGTCGTCAGCATTATGTGTACCCTGCCAGTAATCAAAACCCATCGCGTCAACTATGTCTTCCGATATATTCGCGCCCGTCGGGACAAGTATATCTATGTAGCGGTTCTCTATAAGCCAGTTGATTATCTTCCACTGCCCCGTCGTGGACAATGATCCGGTGTATCCGAGGAGCACGGTCACGTCGTCGTCTTTTATCAAATTCTCGAACACATCTACGACACGGGCAAGGCTCTTACCCTGAAAGCCCGTCTGGGCCATCTCCTGAAGAAGCTCGGACACCGTCTTTGGAGCATTCACCTCTATTGCCTTTACCTTATTCTCGAGAAGATCACTGTTTTTCATCTTTGAATCGTTCTTTGCCATCTGAGCCGATGCCTCCTTATTAATGTCTTTGCCGGAAATGATGCACAGAACCCGGCAGGCGCAGCCTCTGTTCGTACCGTGTTAATAGAAAGTACTATGAAAGCGAAGGGTAATGAAAAACGAGCACGAATCCGGGATTTAACTTTTGAGCCGCGGGGCTGCAACACTTGGTAATTTTCAGTCCGTGAAGATACCATACAATTATGAAAGCTCAACATAAGCGCCGGCAAACAATGTCAGGTCTAAACAACTATGTTCACGAGCTTCCTGGGTACGACGATTACTTTCCGGGGCTCTTTTCCGGAGATAAAACCCTGCACCTTCTCGTCCGCGAACGCCGCTTCTTTCATTCGCTCTTCGTCCGTATCCGCATCCATGGTAATCTGGCTTCTCACCTTGCCGTTCACCTGCACGACTACGGTAATTGCCGCGCCGGATACGAGCTCCTTATCCCATTTGAGCCAGGGTTTATCGACGAGCGATTCCTCGTTGCCGAGATCATGCCACAGCTCTTCGGATACGTGCGGGGCCATGGGATAGAGGAGCCTTACCATCACCTCAACCGCCTTCCTTAGAACGACCGAATCTTCCTCAACGGAGGGTTCGAAACGCGAAGTGTCGTTAAGTAGCTCCATCACCGCGGCTATAGCGGTATTGAACTGAAACCTGTCGAGGTCGTCGGTTACTTTCTTTACGGTTCTGTGCACTTTGATCAGAAACTCTTTAGCTCCGGGAGAAATCTTTTCCGTGTCGGGCTCTTCATCAGTTATCCCTTCTATTAGAGGGAACTTATCGAGTATGAGTCTCCAGAGCCTGTTTAAAAACCTGAACGCCCCTTCGACGCCCTCGTCGCTCCAGTCGAGGTCTTTCTGCACGGGTGCGGCGAACAGCATGAAAAGCCTGACCGTGTCGGCGCCGTATCTTTTTATCATGTCGTCCGGATCGACGATGTTGCCAAGAGACTTTGACATCTTGGCCCCGTCCTTGATCACCATCCCCTGCGTCAGTAGGTTCGTGAAAGGCTCGTCGAGATTGCACATGCCGAGATCCCGCAGTGCCTTGGTGAAAAACCTGGCGTAGAGGAGGTGAAGTATGGCATGCTCTATCCCGCCTATATACTGATCCACCGGGAGCCAGTAGCCGACCTCTTCCTTATCGAAAATCCCCTCGTCGTAATGCGGGGACGCGTACCTGAGGAAATACCAGGACGACTCGACAAACGTGTCCATCGTGTCCGTCTCTCGCCTAGCTTCACCGCCGCATGCGGGGCATTTGGTTTTAACGAAAGACTCTATACTTGAAAGAGGAGAGCCGCCTTTGCCGCTGAAGTCTATGTCAACCGGTAGCTCTACCGGAAGCTCTTCATCCGGCACGGGCACGGCTCCGCAGGCGTCGCAATAGACAATCGGGATCGGTGCGCCCCAGTATCTCTGACGGGATATACCCCAGTCCCTGAGCCTGTAGTTAATCTGTCTCTCCCCAATCCCTTTCT
>Ga0055481_10000598_pt1 | contig 12224 bp, 12 predicted proteins | sample Muzzi_PWC_D2_FD_57936 | JGI IMG/M metagenome (GOLD analysis project Ga0055481, IMG submission 57936) | Wetland microbial communities from San Francisco Bay, California, USA, that impact long-term carbon sequestration - Muzzi_PWC_D2 | ecosystem: Environmental > Aquatic > Marine > Wetlands ... | reverse complement strand
GAAGGTACGCCAGTGATCGGTTTTGGACTCGGTGCCCAGATTCTGGCTATCGCGGCCGGCGGCAGTGCCGAGAGTAGCGGGCTGGTTTTTGAGATCGATACGGCTTCGCGAACCTGCGATGACGCGCTCAACGGCTTCCTGCCGGCAACATTCACGCAGGTTGCGTACATGCGCGACCGCCCGGTCCTGCCGGCGGGCGCGAAGGTCCTTGCCGAGGATAGCGTCGGGCGGCCCGCGGTATTCCGTATCGGTGGCAATAGCTTTGGTTTTATCGGCAACCCCGGGATTAAGCTCGGCATGGTCGAAGACCTGATTATGGAATTCGAGGAAGTGCCTGCCAATACGGGCCAGGGGCTCGAAAAACTGCGGGAGTTGCAAGCGGAAATTGAAGATGCGCTGGTGCCGATCATGACCGGGCTGGTCCAGTGTACAGCGCTGATGTCGTCCCCGAAGGCGGCCGTCAGGGCCGGCCAGGAATTGGACACGAAGGTAATTTAGTATATGCTAATGAACTGTTAAATGGCCCGACGAGGCCATTTAATTGCGAAGGAAACCGGGAAATGGCTGAAAAACTTATCATCGTAATGGCGAATACGGACCCCAGGAACGGCGAGGAACTGGGTGCACCGATATTCCAGGCGACTGTGGCTGCCGCAATGGATTACGACGTCGATGTCATCTGCACGGCGACTTCCGGCAAGCTGATGAAGAAGGGCGTTGCCGAGCAGCTTTTCGTTAAAGAAGGCTCACCGAAGTCCGTCTACAGTTTCATCCAGGATGCGCATGAGGCGGGCGTGAAATTCTACTGCTGTTCCCCGAACCTCGATCTTTTCGACATGACGCAGGAAGACCTGATACCGGAATGCGAGGGAATCGTGGGCGGTGCCCACCTGATCGAACAGGTCATGGAAGAAGACTGCAAGGTGATGACGTACTGACATGTCTCATTCGACGACGTCACGAGTTCAGCAATATATCGGTGACCCGGTTACCGAACAGGCTCCTGTCGCACGCGAGAAACTCGAAGAAATATTCCAGGATATTCAGGGCGATCTGCGTTTCGATCACGAACTCAATGGTTGTCTGAACTGCGGCATCTGCACGGCAACCTGTCCGGCAGCACATTATTACGATTTCAGTCCGCGGGAAATTGTCCAGCTCCTGTGGACCGAGAACCTCGAAGGCATTCACGACGCCATGCAGGAGAAGATCTGGTCCTGCGCACAGTGTTATACGTGCGCTGCACGTTGCCCATTCGGAAATTCTCCCGGTGGGCTGATCATGCTGATGCGCGAGACCGCGATCAAGCACGGGATGCAATCGGCCAAGGATGTTCTTCGTCCATTCAGTCGTGTCATGTTGAAACTTATCTCGACGGGAAACCAGTTGGCGCCTGACATGATCAACCCGGAAGGGTTTGCCGATTGGGGCCCGAACATATCGAAGATCGATGCGCCGCTCGAAATACTGCGCAAAGCGATACCCATGCCGACGCTGCATACGACGAAGACCGCGTGGGAAGTGAACCTGAAAACGTCTGTCGAGCTGTACACGATTTGGGAAGAAACGGGCGTGCTCGACAGTCTCGAAACAATTGACGAAAACCTGTTCGACGTCATTTGCGACATCATGGATGAGAAACGCGATGACTACGATGACTGGCTCGACGAACAGCAATAGCAGACAAGCAACTTCTGGAGATTCGAATGACGACAAGTAACGGCAAGGGCGGCGACGAGCGTTTCACGGGTCATGGGTCCGAATGGACGGACGCAAACCTCAGCAAGAAAGATGCGCACGTCGCAACTGTCTGGGTCGATCAGATAATCAACAGGCGTTCCATGCTGACCAACAAGGATCGCGTCGAAGATGTCCGGGACACCATGTGGGAACTGGAAAAAGAAGGTGAGATCGTCGTTCATCGCGTTGCCGAAGAACACAATCCGGTCACCGTGAAAACCCTCTACGGGTGGGACAAGCGGATTCCGACGACACAGCTCTGGCATCACAAATCCTGCGGGCAGTGCGGAAACATTCCCGGTTACCCTGCATCGCTGCTTTGGCTGATGAATACCATGGACATCAAATATCTTGATGAGACCGATCAGACTTCGTGCACCGCCTGGAATTATCACGGCTCCGGCATCGGCAATATCGAGAGCCTCGCGGCCGTATTCTTGCGAAATTTCCACCAGGCATACGTCTCCGCAAAAGCGCAGGGCTTGCCGGAGGGTTATTACTATCCGCTCGTTCACTGCGGCACTTCTTTTGGTAACTACAAGGAGGTCCGTGGCTACCTGCTGCAATCGGCGAAGTTGCGCGAGCGCGTGAAAAAGATACTCGGCAAGCTGGGTCGCCTGATCGACGGCAAGCTGCTGATTCCCGAAGAAGTCGTGCATTACTCCGAATGGCTGCACGTCATGCGCAACGAGATCAAGAAACACCAGATCATCGATTGTGATCACATTCGTGCAACCGTCCATCCGGCGTGCCACGTCTACAAGATGGTTCCAGAAGACGCGATCTACGATGATGATGTGCTCGACGGTAATCGTGTCGCCGTCACGACAGGATTGCTCGAGACACTTGGCACCCAGGTGATCGACTATTCGACGTGGTATGACTGTTGCGGCTTTGGCTTCAGGCATATTATTTCCGAGCGCGAGTTCACGCGATCATTCGCGATCGATCGAAAATTGCGCGTGGCGCAGGAAGAGGCTCACGCTGACATGATGGTTGGTCACGACACAGGTTGCATCACGACGCTGGACAAGAACCAGTGGATTGGCGCTGCGGCCGGCAAGCCTGTCGACATGCCGGTCCTGGCGGATTGCCAGTTCGCGGCACTGGTTTGCGGCGCGCATCCCTACAAGATCGTGCAGTCACACTGGCACGCATCTTCGACAGAGACACTGATGGAAAAACTCGGCATCGACTGGCAGGCAAAGAAAGGCGAATTCGAGTCGTACCTGAAAGATGTGGAAGCCGGCAAAGGCGAGAGTCTCTATGACCCAAGACTGATGTTTACCTCGGGCCGCGGATACAAACCCAAAGAGTTGCAGGAATGACCAAACCAATTTTAATCGTAGGCGGCGGTCCGGCCGGACTCGCCGCAGCGCATAGTCTCGGCACCGTCGGGAAGCGATGCATCCTGGTAGAAAAAGAAGACCGGCTCGGTGGTGCGCCGATTCTGTCGGGCTACGCCAAACTTGTCCCCAGCGGCGAATGGGCGAAAGACGCAATCGGCGGTATGGTCACGAGAGTCGAAGACGACAATTTCGTGCAGGTCGAGACGGGTACCAAGGTTATCGCGTTCGACGGCGAACCTGGCAATTTCGTTGCCGAACTATCCAACGGGAACAAGATCGAGGCAGAGGCGGCGATTCTCTGCAGCGGATTCACCCATTTCGATTCCGTGAATAAACCTGAATGGGGGTTTGGCACATACGAGGATGTGGTTACCACTACCCAGGTCGAGCAGATGATCTCATCGGGCAACGGCGTTCGCTGCCCATCGGATGGTCGCAAGCCGCAGCGAGTCGCCATCCTGCTGTGTGTTGGCTCGCGTGACCGGCAAATCGGGCGCGAGTGGTGTTCGAAGATCTGTTGCACGGTTTCCTCGAACCTCGCGATGGAAATTCGCGAAGAACTGCCCGACTGTCACGTCTACATCTATTACATGGACATCAGGACATTCGGATTGTACGAGACCAAGTACTACTGGCGCAGCCAGGAAGAATTCAAAGTCAAGTACATCAAGGCGCGTATCGCTGAAGTCACGTCTGACGGTGAAAAAATTATCGTCAAAGGCGAAGACACGCTGGTCAAGCGGCCGATCACGATTCCATTCGACATGGTAGTGCACGCCATCGGTATGGATCCGAACGTGGACAATGATGAAATTGCGAATACGTTCGGCATCGATCTGGAACAACATGGATTTATCGACGTGGCCAACCGGTATGGAGCAATGGGAGCAACATCACGTCCGGGCGTCTATGTCGCCGGTGCTGCGACAGGCCCGGAAACGATAGACGATTCGATAACCCAGGGACACGCAGCGGCCATGGCCGTCCTGAGCGGGCTGAGAGACTCGGCCAAATCGGCCTGAGCCGGAGCCCTCCGCATGTCAATGCTCAGCGCACTCAGCCCAAGAAAAGTCGAGCGTCCGGTACTGGATCTGTCGGGCGAAGCATTGCGACGTTCGTTGCAGGCGATGATCGCCGGCAGCGAGGAGCACGGCGGGATTGAGCGCTATGTGGATGCAGTGAAGCTGAAAAGCGCCATGTTTCAGCAGGCCCGTGCTGAGGTCGAAGCGGGCGAACTCGACGTCGAGACATTCAAGGGCCTTTGCACATTCATGGCCACCGTTCGCAGGAGAATCGGGCCGTGGCTCAGCGAGCAGGCGTTCACGGAATTGCGCGAGGGCCTGACAGGGCTATTTGCGTCATCTGATGACGTTGATGCCCGCATCAAACGCTTCTGTACCCGGTTTCCGGACGACAAGGGTCATCGCTGGACCAGGGACCTGGCGACCGAGATGCTGCACTATTCGGATCCCGAACGGATTCCGCTGATGAATCGCTGGGTCTGGGATGCAAACGCGAATACGGGTGTCCTGCGAGAAATCTGGCACGCCGATGATATTGATCACATGACGATTCCGGTCGCGGACGGATATGCAACTTTCCTCATGCTGAGGGAAGAGCTCAGCCAGTTCCTGAGCGACAACGGATTCTTTCGGGACATGCTGTTCTACGTCGACGTCCTTTGTGCCCAGATCTATGCCAATTATATTTGCGAGCAGGGCGGCAGTTACCTGCGCGTCGACTTCTCCGCCCCCGAGGACCCGATGCAGCACACGAGACGCCTTCTCGGCCTCGACGGCGTGCGGCCGGGAAACGGAAAAACCAAACTCAAGTCCATTGACGGCGAAGCGTTTGTGATCGACGACGAAAATCTGTCAGGTCAGTTGGAAAGCTAAATGCCAATTCATGAAAAATCCCTGATTCGTCCGGAGAATCTCACCACCCATGACGAATTGATTCTTGACGGAGTCGACGTCTCCGGCCACTGGAGTACGTTTATTGAATCCCGGGTGGTCGCCGACTACAACGAAGCGCTGGAAGAGGAAATTTCTGCTTTGCCCGGCGGAGAGCACATTCACCGCTGCTGGCAATGCGGTTCCTGCACGAATTCGTGCACCGTGCACGCGATCAATCCGGATTTCAATCCGAGATTCTGGATCTACCTGATTCGCATGGGCATGGAGTCCGAGCTGCTGCGCGACAAGGACATCATCTGGCAATGCGTTTCCTGTAACAAATGCACTTACGCGTGCCCGCGGGATGTCGAACCGGAAGGCGTCATGAAGGCGACGGCTCACTGGCTCGAGAAGAAAGGCCACACGCCGAAGTCACCTTCCATGCATTTTGATGAAGTCTTCACCGAGCAGATCATAGCAACGGGCAAGATCGAGGAAAGCCGCACGATCCGGCGCTTCTTCAAGCGCACGAATCAGGGCCTGATGCAGGACTGGATGATCGAGATGGTCAGGCGGCTGTTGCGGCACTTGCCGATCGGCATGCTGTCACGCATGGGGCTGGCCACGTTCATCGCTCCTCGTACGAGCAACTGGTCGGGTGCCGCCAAAGCGATGCAGGAATATATCGATGAGCAACATGCGCGGCAGGATAAAGCGCTGAGCCTGTCCGAACTGGTTGATGCCGCGCAAAGAGATGCTGCCGCATGAGGATCGAACATCAATGACGTCTAAGACAGACAAGTACAAGAAGGTTGCCTACTACCCCGGTTGCGCGCTGGAAGGCACCGGGCATGCCTACAACCGGTCGACCAGGGAAGTCGGGAAAGCGCTCGGACTGGAGCTGGTTGATGTCGAGAACTGGAACTGTTGCGGAGCGATGGAGGTCAAGAACGTCGATCCGAAGCTGCAGACATATCTTTCGTCCCGGGTAATGTCGGTGGCTGCGAACGAAATGGACATGGATGTGGTTATGGCCCCCTGCAACGGCTGCTATCACAACCTGAAAAAGGCCGAGTATGACCTCAAACACGACGCGGAATCCGCCGCGGTAGTCGACCGCCTGTCGAAAAAAGCGGGTCACAAGACCTATGCGGCAGGGCAGGTCGAAACGATCCACGCGTTGGACTGGATCAGGGAAACGATTGGCGAGGACGGGCTCCGGGAGCGCGTCAGGAATTCACTCAGCGGAATCAAGATCGCGAATTACTACGGCTGTATGTACACAAGGCCGCGCCACATTTTTCCCGAGAAAGATCAGGGACCGGGAAGCGAGTCGACGTCCAAACCGCATTTCATGGATGACCTGTTGGCAGCAGCGGGTGCCGAGAACGTTGGTTTTCCGCTAAAGACCGCCTGCTGCGGCGGGGCGCATACGCTATCAGACAGCGATATGTCGACGAAGCTGGTACTGAACATCCTGCAGACGGCGAAGCTGGCCGGAGCGGATGTTATTGCGACGGAATGCCCGACCTGTCACACCGGCCTCGAGATGCACCAGATCCGGGCGGAGAAAAAGTTTGGCGAAAAGGTCGATGTCAAGATTCTCTATTTCACGCAGCTGCTCGGAATGGCGCTGGGACTGAAGCCAAAAAAGGTTGGCGTGCACGAGAACATCTCGAATTCGATCCGCTTCCTCAAGGAAAAGGGCCTCGCGTGAGATCCATCGCCGAACTGGAACAGGCGATCGCCACCGTGACTCCGGCGGCGGATCCGCAGGCGGCTGCACTGGAGCTTTTGAAGATCAGCGAAGAGACGATCGAGCACTGGGTCCGAGCCAGGGACGAGGTTCCGACCGAAGAGGAAAGAGAAGGGTTTCGCTTGCTGGCACTGCATCGCCAGGGGGCCTCGCGGGATCCGAGCTTCAACGCCTGTCGCGAGACGTGCCGCGAGATTGCCTACCATTTCAATCTCATCACACTACAGCCGGACGATACGGAAACTACGAATCGTCTCGAGATGATGAAGATGATATCCAATCACTTGTACTTGTTTATCAGTGGAAAAATGCAGGTGGCCGAACTCGGCGAATTTTGCTGCTCGTCGAAGCCGGTCCGCCTGGCGCCTGATTTAGACGCACAAATGACAAAGGAAGCATAACAATGCCGTCTGTACGCGGATGTAACCTCCCCGACGAACTTCTCTACGATGTTGATAATCACATCTGGTTTCAGGACCAGGGCGATGGCACCGTCAAGCTCGGCATGACGGCGGTGGCAACAGCGATGGCCGGCAAACTGGTTGCCTTCACACCCAAACGGGTTGGCCGCGAGGTTCGGGCCGGAAAATCCTGCGGTACGCTGGAGTCGGGAAAGTGGGTCGGGCCGGCGAAGTCCGCGGCGGGCGGAGAGGTTGTCTCCGTGAATGACGCAATGGTTAACGACCCGTCTATAGCAAATGCGGATCCATATGGTGCTGGTTGGCTCGTTGTTCTGAAGCCCGATGATTGGGACTCGGTTGTCGGAACCCTGGTGACCGGTAGTGACGTTACAGCCCCTTATGAAGCCAAGATGGATTCCGAAGGATTTGGCGGCTGCGCCTGAATGACTGGAGGATGAAGACCTGATGACGGACACGGAAAAAGTTGTCGCGCTTGAAAATTTTCCGCAATTGACCGAGCTGCACGATATGGCGTCGAACGCCTGCGAGCTACTCAAGGCAATGGCGAACGAATGGCGCCTGATGATCCTGTGCCAGCTGGCTGAAGGGGAAAAAACGGTCAGCGAATTACAACGTCTCCTCGGCCTGAGTCAATCTGCGCTTTCGCAGCACCTGGCAATCCTGCGTCGCGAAAGAATTGTCACGTCGAAGAAACATGCACAGTCAGTCACGTATTCGCTTTCCGGCGATGCCGCGACAAAAGTCATGCAGACGTTGCACGAAGTTTTCTGTCGTGCGGTGAAACATATGGATTAAAAATTTACTGGTGTGACGGGGGTCGTTAGTCGCGCGAATTGAAGTTGCAAATGTCCAGAGGGCCTAAAGGCCCGGCAGGAGAAAATCATGAAATCGAAAATTAGACGTGCCACAGCATCGCTGGTGGCACTGGTGTTTCTTGCGGCGAGCGGTTTCGCATTCGCGACGAATGGGTATTTTACCCACGGAGTCGGCGCCGAATCCAAAGGCATGGCCGGAACGGGGATAGGCTCGAATGAGGAGATGGGACCGATCATCGTTGCCTCGAATCCCGCGCTCGCAGTCTTTGCCGACAATGGTTGGGAGGCCGGGCTTTCAATATTCAGCCCGCGACGTTCGTATGTTGCCAGCTCGAGCCAGGCGCTCGGCAGCGGCGGAGCCTTCACAATTGGCGAAGGCACTTTCGATAGCGGCAGCGAATGGTTTCCAATTCCCTACGTTGCCAAGAATTGGGAACTGGCCAATGATCGTGCATTGACATTCCTGTTCTATGGCCGGGGTGGCATGAACACCGACTGGGACGATCCGACCGCGAGCGCGTGGTTTGATCCCACGGGTGCTGGTGGTGTCGGCACCGAGTTCGTAGGCGGGCCCTACGGTGCCGGAAAGGCCGGCGTTGACCTTTCGCAGGCTTTCCTGTCCGTCAGTTATGCCGGCAAGGTATCCGAGCAGTTTGCCTGGGGTATCGGCCCGATCATTGCAGTTCAGGCGTTTGAGGCCAAAGGCCTGGCATCTGTCGCTGGTTTTACCAAGACATTTATCGAGCCGTACTGGAATGGCGGCGCGCCGGGAAACCCGGTGTCGCTGACCGACAACGGACATGATTTTTCCTATGGATGGGGCGTATCAGCCGGAGCCTGGTGGGGCCTGTCTGAAATGGTCAGCCTGGGCGTCTCATACCAGTCGAAATTGTCGATGAGCGAATTCGATGACTATTCCGACCTGTTTGCCGAAGCTGGCGGATTCGACATTCCCTCGAGCCTCAAATTCGGCGTGTCCGTGCGGACGAGCGATCAGTTGCGACTGAATTTCGACATCGAACATACGTCTTACAGCGAAGTCGATTCCGTCGGTAATCCGATGGCGAATCTATTCAGCTGTCCCGCCACCTTCGATCCCGTCAACAACCCGAATGCTACAGATGTCGAGTCATGTCTTGGCGGCGCCAGCGGCGGCGGCTTTGGCTGGGAGGACATGACGACATTCAAGATCGGTGCTGTCTGGCATGCCAGCGAAGATTACACATGGCGTTTCGGCTACAGTTATGGCGAGCAACCGATCCAGGCTGCTGACGTCGTATTCAACATTCTCGCGCCAGGTGTTATGGAGCAACATTTCACAGTTGGTATGACGAAACATAACGTTGGTAGCGGCGACCTGACATTCTCGTTCATGTATGCGCCGGAAAAATCTGTCGTCGGCCAGAATTCGTTCGATCCGACGCAGACGATTACGCTGAAGATGAACCAGCTGGAGTTTGAGGTCGCGTACCTCTGGTAAACGGCGGCAGCGGTCGCAGGACTCGCTGTCAAATCGCGGTTGACGGTGCTCTTTGCGGAGCATCGTCAACCCGGCCAATCGGTTCGATAGTCACCGGTTTCGGGCGCGATCTGAATACATTCCGCGATCGTGGGCCGAACCCGTTGCGTAAAGCGTTCCCGCAGGCTCCGTCGTAGGGCACAATGACACGTGCGTGGCTCTGAGCCGCACTGTTATGTCAAACCTATTATCCCGAGAGCAGCCCAATGACTGGAACAAAGATCGATCCTGGTTTTCTTCGGCAACAAATCGTTGGCGTGGATTCGACATTTGAGACGCCATTCGGCGAGAGGCTGATGGTTTACTGTGACTACACCGCCTCCGGCAGGTGTCTGCGTTTCGTCGAGTCATACCTGCAGAGTCTGCAACGCGTCTATGCCAATACCCACACGGAGGACGACATCACCGGGCGCAGCATGAGCCAGCTGCTGCATGAGGCCGAAGAAACGATCAAGAAATCTGTCAACGCCGGACCAAACGGAAAGATCATTGCCTGCGGTACCGGTGCAACCGGTGCGATTGACAAGCTGCAACAGATAATCGGTGTCTCACTCTCACCAGCTTCCCGAAAAAATATCGAGAGTATTTTCGATAGTGCCGGTATCGGATTCGAGGCATTTCGGCGAGCACTTGCCGATCACCAGCCGGTCGTCTTCGTCGGTCCTTATGAGCACCACTCGAACGAGATTTCATGGCGTCAGTCGCTGTCAACGACAGTCGAAGTTCAGCTTGACGCGAGCGGTAACATCGACCTTGGTCACCTCGAGGAACTGCTGCGGGATCCCGCGTACGAGGACCGACTACGGATCGGCTCTTTTTCAGCAGCGTCGAACGTAACCGGAATCCGTACGGATGTCAGGAAGGTGGCTAGCCTGCTACACAAGCATGGTGCGATCGCGTGTTTCGATTTCGCCGCATGTGCACCTTACGTCAAGATCGACATGAATCCAGAGCCGGCAAGTGACGAAGACGACCCTTCGATAGATGCGATATTCATTTCACCGCACAAATTTCTCGGTGGTCCCGGATCGAGTGGCGTGCTCGTTTTCAATGACCGAATCTATAATCGCGACCTGCCACCGAGCGTTAGCGCCGGCGGAACGGTCGACTACGTGGGAATGCAAGACCAGGACTTCATCAGCAGCATCGAGGAACGGGAGAAAGCGGGAACGCCCGGCGTTTTGCAGACATTGAAGGCGGGGCTGGTGTTCGAGATCAAAGATCGTGTTGGCGTTGACGTCATCAATGCCAGGGAGCACGAACTGACAGAACGGGCCATGAAGTGCTGGGGTGACAGTGAGAACATCGAAATTCTTGGTAACCCGGACCCCGCCAGCCGCGTCGGCATAATCTCCTTCAATCTGAAGGACCCGAGCGGCAACTATCTGCACCACAAATTTGTCACCGCCATTCTGAATGATCTGTTTGGTATACAGTCCCGTGCCGGATGTTCATGCGCAGGCCCTTACGGGCATCGGCTGCTTGAAATTGATAACGACACTTCGGAGCGCTATCGGCACGTAGTCCAGGACGGGTTCTGTGGAATGAAACCCGGTTGGTGTCGGGTTGGCCTGCACTGGGTCATGGATGACGCGGAGGCGGACTACATCATCGAAGCAGTGAATTTCGTGTCGCGGCACGGCCGAAAATTCCTGCAGCTCTATGACTTCGATCTTTGTACCGGGACGTGGTCGAACCGCGAAATGAATGTCTCTCTGCCAAAATTTTCAATCGACGAGGCGCTCGACCTTCAGGAAGGTGAGCCGGCTATTCTTTCCCTGCCATTGCGCAAACAGCTTTACGATCATTACATGACCGAGGCCAACCGATGGGCGCAACGGCTCGCGGAGGGACCTGCCGACCGGTTGAAACTGCTCGATGGAGAGCTGGGCGACCTGCAGTTCTTCTCGATGCCGGCGAATTCCGATCCGACTCACTAAAAAGCCGGCCTGATTTACCTCAGGCAATCCCCGAACAGGAATTAGCGGCGAAGGAAACCGGCTGTAGCCTAGTCAGTTTCCCAGGCAACCTGGCTGGAAAAACTCCGGCTGATGATCGGCCTGTATTTTTCTTCGAGTTTGTCTCGTTTGACTTTCAGCGTTGGCGTCAGCAAGCCATTTTCCGTTGTCCACTCATCGGCCACGACGAGCATATTCGACATTCGTTCGTGTGATTCCAGGTGATTGTTAACGTCAATCAGCGTTGCTCTGAGGCTGGATTCGACGTTCTCCCTCGGTAATTTCTGCGCCGCCTCCGACAGCACGACGGCTGCGATCGGGGCGGGCAGGCCGGAGCCCATAACACAAATCTGCTCGAGCAAGGGATTGGCAGATAATCTCGACTCAATCGGCACCGGGGTAACGTATTTGCCTTTTGCGGACTTGAAAATATCCTTGACGCGGCCTGTTATGCGGAACGCCTGTACCTCGCTGTCCCACTCGCCTTTGTCTCCCGTATGGAAGAACCCGTCATCCGTAAATGCCGTACGGGTCAATTCCGGTTGCTTGTAATATTCGGTGAACAGACCAGGACTGCGGATGAGGATTTCTCCGTCCTCGGATACTTTGATCTCGGTACCCTCCACCGGAACACCGATCGTGCCGATACGGCGTGCCTCGAACGGCGTGTTGCCGCAGGATAGTCCGCTCGTTTCACTCATGCCCCATCCTTCACCGATTCCAATGCCGAGTTTCTGATACCACCTGAGCGTCAGCGGCGATATGGGCGC
>Ga0055481_10000595_pt1 | contig 12246 bp, 9 predicted proteins | sample Muzzi_PWC_D2_FD_57936 | JGI IMG/M metagenome (GOLD analysis project Ga0055481, IMG submission 57936) | Wetland microbial communities from San Francisco Bay, California, USA, that impact long-term carbon sequestration - Muzzi_PWC_D2 | ecosystem: Environmental > Aquatic > Marine > Wetlands ... | reverse complement strand
CCGGCGTCACGGGTGTCACCGGAGGTCGGATCGGCGGCTGCACGGTGATAGGCCGCACCGGCCCGGCGCAGCGTAGCTTGGCCACGAGCACCGCCGCGTTGGCATCGACGAGGCCGGCGCCGGTGGCGACGTCGAAGCCCGGACCGGCGGCGGCGGCGCTGCTCGCGGGGTTGCAGTTGCCCGTGGTTACGTCCACCGCGGTGCGGCGCATGATGTCGCGTACCTCGGCTGGCGTCAGTCGCGGGCAGGCCTGCTTGATCAGCGCGGCCACACCGGCCAGTTGCGGCGCCGCGGCCGAGGTGCCGCTGATCGCGGCCCAGCCGTCGTTGCTCGCCGTCTCGTCGCCGTTGGGGTGCGTGCGGCCGGCCAGATCGGTGTCGATCTGCGAGGAGGGCTGCAGCGGCAACATGATGTACGCGGCACGCGGCTGCATGCCCACGAGGCCGCACAGGTCGGGCGCGTTGCGGCCGGTGTAGATGTTGCTGACGAAGCCGCTCGCGTAGTCGGAGGCGCGCAGCGACCCATCGGCCTGCCGGAACACGCCGCCGGCGGAGATCACATCGGGGTGCTGGCCCGGAAAGCCCCAGTGCCCGTTGCCGGCCGAGAAGATGACGACGATGCCGCGCGCGACCGCGTCGGTGATGGCCGCGGCTAGCGCCTGGTCGGCGGCCGCGAGCGGCGGGTTGCGCACGCTCGAGCCCCAGCTGCAGGTGATGATGTCCGGCGCCAGCGCCACCGCGGCGTTGAACGCAGCCAGCGTGTTGGCGAAGCTCATCTTCACCGGCGACAGCTCGGCATCGGGTGCGGTGGCGAAGATGTTGGCCGACTCGGCGGTGCCGTGCCCGTTGTCGTCGGTGGTGGCGTTGCTCGCGCCCGGCGCCAGCGTGACGGTCGAGACGCGGTAGCCGCGCGCAGCGAAGAATGGGTGCGCGAAGTGGCCGCTGTCGACCATCGCCACGCGGATGCCGCGGCCGGTGATGCCGCCGCGGTGTGCGCGGTCGGCATTGCATGCCAGCGACACGCCAGCCGGCACGTCGAGGTGCCAGTAGGCCTTCAGCGGCGGCAGCGGCTGCGTCGCAAAGTAGTAGCGCGGCGTCTCGATCGCGACACCCTCGATCAGGTGCTCGAATGACGTCCCCGACGTGTGCAGCAGGCCGAAGCGGTCGGTGTCCTCGACGCTGAAGTAGGTGGCGGTGTCCTCGACGCCGCCGGCCTTGAGCGTCGGCAGCTCGTGCGCGACGATGCGCGTCTTGAACGCGCGCTCGTAGGTCGCGATCGGTGCAGCCACGTTGATCGTATACAGTGACATCTGCAGCACCTCGAAGCCGGCATCCTGCAGTGCCTGCGCAGCGCGCCGGATTAGGTCCTCGTCGGACATGAAGTTGGAAACGATGTCGGCGTCGAACGGGCCGTCATAGTCGAACATCGACAGGCCGCCGATCGAGTGCGGCGACACATTGGCGAACAGACGATCTGGGATCGAGTGGCCCTGCTTGTCGCGGTGCGACGTGCTCTGCGACTTACGCGGCTTCGAAGCTCTACGCGTCGCGGACTTCTTGCTGGGGTTCTTCGTGGCCATGTCAGACTCCTTGTCGAGATGCGGAGGGACAAACAACGTGAGTGTCAGAAGTAATCACACTCTGGTCAACGTCTAATGCAGAGGTGATGAAGCGCTATGCGCCCCTGCCGCCACCACGCGATTTCGTTCAAATTAGTCCTCACTGTGTAAAGCTCGGTTTGGCGCCAAGTCCCACCGAGTTGTTCATTGCACCCGCCATTCTGGTCTTCTGTCTAAAGGATTTACAGAGTGGGACGTGTTAAATGTTTAGTACTGCACAAGAAAATAATCAAGTGAAATTTCCGCACCGAGTCATCGCCGAAAACCGCCTACGTAAGAATACGTAGGCACGTAGGATTCGGCCACAAAGGCACGAGCTCATCCTCGTTGCGTTATAAAATCCACCACTGCTCATCTCAGATCACCGGCGTCCCCGCCGCCAAGTCAAATAGGATCACCTCCTCTGGCAACGTCTCATCCAGGATGGCGGCGACGATGTCGGGTGCGAGCGTGGTTAGATTGACCATGCGACTCATCCGGAAGCCAGCGTCCAGTAGTTACTGACGGGAATAAAAAAAACTAGACGGACCACTAGCGCATGGACGGTACCCGTGGTACTCATTATGAAACTGCTGTGGGGCTAAAGCTCATTGTCGCCGGTTCCAAGTTCGTGGGCGAGGATTTTAGCTGGATGCTATTACAGGGAGCGTGATAAATGTCATCTCGACTCGCAAGATTTCTGGTTGTACTCATTGCTTTTGCCTGCAGTGGTTGCGCCGGCATCGATGTCACGCGCGCACCCGAGGACAAAGTCGCGCAGGGCGTCGGGGTGCCATGGAATCTACCGATGACCGGGTTCACAATCACGATACCCCGCCATATTGTGAAGTGTGGCGGGCCCGATGATTTGACTGCAAAGGTGGAAACGCTGGCAACTTCCGCAATATCGCCCGACCCCGATCAGCGGTTTTTGCTGACATCGAATGGCTGGTTTTCGACAAGCGACATCAAGTCCACTTTATCCTCGAGTGGGGTAACAACCGCTCTAAATGCCGAATCGACAAACGCGACAGCGACCGTTATCGGAAACGTAATCGGGACTGCAGTGCAGGCAGCCCTATTCGTAGCTGCAGCCGGCGCGCCAGAACAGGTAGTACCCCCTCTCGAAGAAACTTGTAAACCTGCCGTGAAAAAGGCAGTCGACACACTGTATCCAGCACACGGCAAGCCCTTGAAAGATCGAGTCGACCAAGCAACTGCCATTTTAGCCGCAGAAACTGCTGCTGTTGCTGTACTAACAGCTCAGGTTGCAGCTGATAAACATGACAAAGCTTTAAAAACTGTACTCAAGAAGCGCCTCGATACTCAGGAGGCAGCCAGAAAAGACCTCGCAGAACTTCAGGATAAAATGGCTGATGCTTTGAAGGCAACGACCGATACACAAACAGTTTCGTGGCCCGACAAATCGTCAGAGTTCCGACTACCAGCGGACAAACCGATCGATATCGATCCAGATGTCGTCGACTCGTGGGTCGTCCAAGCGGTCGACCCTACGAACGCAGTGAAGAGAATGTCTGTTTATTTAGCCTTGTATACGGAAGACGCTGGCAATTGGCTAACGCCTGAATCATCACCCGAGATCAATCTCGAACACGGTGTGCCTGTTCGAGTTGCGAAATCTGCCCGTCTACTCATGTGCGTAGGGATTCCATGCCCTCCATCGCTTACAAGGGAAGAATCTCTGAAGAAATGGCAAACTGCGGCTGACTTCACAGTTCTCCAGGCCGGATCTGTCTACGCTCTGCCTGTCGCGGGAGGCACTTTCAGATCTGAAAGTGCCGCGATCAGTCTTGACGCCAATGGCTTACCTACTAGCATTGAAACGGCAGAGAAAGTCGCAGGCGCCTCCGCTTTGACAGGTGCGGCAAAGGACGCTGCAACACAACTGGCCGCCCTGCCGGCAGGACTCAGAGCCGCAGAACTAGCCAAGACAAAAGCCGAAACAGATCAAATCAATGCAGAAACCGCACTCGCTACCGCACGCAGTACATCAGGTCTGCAGGGCGAGGCCAACTCTTTGGCCGCTCAAACGGCCTTAATCAACGCACAGACCGCGCTATCCACCGCACAGCAAAATGCTGGGCTGTTGCCGGCCCAGAAACAAGCCCAAGCGTTAACTGCCCAGACAGCAGTACTACAAGCGCAAGCTGCGCTCGCCAATGCTCAGGCCAGTTCTCAGTTTATCGATCAGACGAGCATACTTTCTGCTCAAACGACGCTGATCAACGCCCAAACCGCCCTTCTGAATGCGGCAAACGCCTTAGTCAATGCACAACTTCCAAACGCTCCATGATCAGGGAACGGGTAGTGATCAATTGAAGGTCGCATACCCAACGCCACAGCAAGAAGCCGAAGTTCACGACAAGGCGAAGTTGTTTTCGGCTGCATATGCCCAGTTCGAATCTCAGCTAGAATTAAAGCCCCCATCGGAATTTTATCCGCTCCTCCTCAAGCAGCTGTTCACGTTCCTAGCACTACCCAAGGCCAACGAGTTTGACTGGCGAGATCAAATAGACATCCCAAAAGCACAACACCAAGGAACTTGTTACAGCTGCAGCAGCTTTGCGATCTCAGCAGCTACTGAGATTCAGTCGCGCATAAAATATGCATCATCAGCTATCACGGTTACGGCGCAGCATATGCACACCTGCATCACTCACCAACGCGAGACCGATACCAAAATGATCTGTAACGGTGGGATAGCACCTGAACGACTTCTCAAACTTCTCAAGGAACACCCGTATGCGATCGGCGGCGGAACTAGTATTTTCCCCTCAAACGCATGTGCGGTGACCGCCTGTCGTCCGCAATAATTGAAACTTGTTGAATCTCAAGGATGCAGTTAAGGCAACTCTGATTAAGTCCCAACATCTGCAATAATGCGCGCAGTGTATACAACGGATGGGTCTCGATGAAGCAGCAAACCTTTGCGGTTGGGGATTTTGAGCGTTTCCGCAAGCCAACGCGCCGAGAACAGTTTCTCCTGGAGATGGATAAAGTGGTTCCGTGGAAGAAGCTGTGCCAGCAGATCGAGCCATTTTATCCCAAGGCGGGCAACGGCCGTCCGCCGGTGGGGCTGGAGCGGATGCTGCGCATCTACTTGCTGCAGCACTGGTTCAACCTGTCGGATCCGGGCGCGGAGGAAGCTATGTATGAGTCCCGCTCGATGTGCCGCTTTGTTGGCATCGATCTGGGCTGGGAGCCGGTTCCGGACGAGACGACGATCCTCAATTTTCGCCATCTGCTGGAGCAGCATGGGTTGGGCGAGCGGCTGTTTCAGGCGGTCAGCGAATACCTGCAGGATCGGGGCCTGCGCATTGCCAACGGCACCATTGTGGACGCCAGTATCATCAGCGCACCAAGTTCCACCAAGAACAGAGACAAGGCGCGCGATCCGGAGATGCGCTCCACGCGCAAGGGTAAGCAGTATTACTTCGGCATGAAGGCCCATATCGGGGTAGACAGCAAGAGCAAACAGATTCATTCGGTGATAGTCACGGCGGCCAACGTGCACGACTCGCAGGTGCTGGAAGATCTGCTGCATTGCGAGGAGAGGCGGGTGTGGGGCGATTCGGCATACACCGGTCAGACGGAAATCATTCGCCAAGCGGCACCCGCGGCCCAAGACTTCACCCACGAGAAGGGCCGTCGCAATCAACCGCTGGATAAAGCGGCCAAGGCTCACAACCGCACCAAGTCGAAAGTCAGGGCCAAGGTGGAGCATGTCTTTGCGGTGATCAAACGTGTGTTCGGCTTTACCAAGGTCCGTTACCGTGGGCTGGCGAAGAATGCCCATGCCCTGTTCGTGTTGTGCGCGCTGACCAATCTGTACATGGCGCGACGACGGTTGTGCCGAGTGACGTAGGGCAGGTGCGTCCGGATGATGAGTGACGACGGCAGGAAACAGTAAATCCCGGCGAAACCCGGATCCGTAACGCCGCGCAGGCCGACTCCAGTGAAAAACATCAATATCAGCGGGAAGTGCCTGTGTTTTTCATGACTTATTCAGACATTCCTTAACTTCGAATCGCGCACCCTACCATGATGTGGCAAGATACTGCCCGTCATGGAAGGAGTAAAACGATAATCACACTGCTCGGCGACCTGGCTACATTCCTCAGGCTTACCCTACATACGCAAAGCACACTTGCTGCCGAGAATCTCTTCCTGCGCAAACAATTGTCTATGTTCCAGGAGCGCAAAGCCAAACCTCGCCGGCCTGATACACCACTCCGAATTGCACTCGTGCTGCTTTACAGGTTATTCAACTGGCGTGACGCGCTGATCGTTGTCCGGCCCCAAACACTGGTCCGATGGCACCGTCAGGGCTTTAGCCTGTTCTGGCGCTGGAAGTCACGCCCAGGGCGTCCACTAATACCCGTTGAACTCAGACAGCTGATTCGCGAAATGGCGATGAATAACCTCTCCTGGGGGGAGGAACGCATTGCCAATGAATTGCTGCTCAAGCTGGGTATTCGCGTATCATCACGCACTGTACGAAAATATATGCCCAAAAGCCCACGGGGACGCCCGCGCGGCGATCAACGTTGCTCGACCTTTGTTCGCAATCATGCTTCAGCCATTCTGGCCTGTGATTTCTGTGTCGTCGTTACCGCAACGTTCAGACTGCTCTACGTCTTTATAGTCATCGAACATCAGACCCGGCGGATTGTACATTGCAATGTTACAACCAATCCCACAGCCGCCTGGACACTACAGCAACTTCGCGAAGCCATCCCCTCTGATCAACGCTATCGCTTTCTTATCCATGACCATGACAGCATTTTCTCGCCCCAGCTTGACAGCTCAATTACGCACATGGGGATTCTTGTCCTGAGATCACCACCGAGATGCCAGAAAGCCAACAGCCTCTGTGAGCGCGTCATCGGCACACTTCGCAGAGAATGCCTTGACTACTTTATCCAGACCGAATCCCATCTACGATGCCTCACAAAGATCTGGGTATCTCATTACAACAAAGGCCGACCTCATTCCAGTATCGGCCCAGGCATACCGGACCCACCATCCAACCTCCCTGTCTCACCACAAATACACCGACATCGCATCCCGGATCACCTTAAGATTATAACTCACCCAATCATGGGTGGATTACATCATGAATACGGCCTGCTGCAGAAGGCTGCATGAATATTTGCGGAGCACAGCGATCCTCAACGGGTGGATCGTCGCGATTGTCTTACAGATCGAATGCACGCCGCATTGCATGCATATGGAAGTGTTAAAATGCTCGCGCCACCCCCGATTGAAGCGGCGCGAGCCGTACGGTTGTTGCATTCAATTCGTATCGATTCAGACCCCGTGGCCAAGGTCGTTGTCGATGGTATTTATCAGCCATCCACCGAAGCGCGTTCCATTGGGTTGCATGGTCGGCGCCACCATGGTGTTGCCAGCCTGCTCGAGTATCCCGACGCCCCACGGACTGGTGACCAGAATCTCGGCGCGACGATCGCCGTCGTAATCGGCGGCGCTGCCCAGCTGATTGTCACCGGTGTTGAGCAACCAGCCTCCGAATCGGGTGCCATTCGCTTGCATCATCGGAACCGTCAAGGTGTTGCCCGATAGTTTCAGTATGCCTACGCCCCACGGGCTCGTCACCAGGATTTCGACGCGGCCATCGCCGTCGAAGTCGCCGGCTGGCCCAAAGGTGTTGTCACGGGTGTTCAACAGCCACCCGCCGAAGCGCGTGCCATTCGGCGCCATCATCACCACGCTCAAGGTATTTCGCGACAGCTTGAGTACACCCACGCCCCAGGGACTGCTGACGAAGATCTCCGTCTTCCCGTCGCCGTCGAAATCGCCCACCGGACCAAACACGTTGTCGTCGGTATTGAGCAGCCAGCCACCGAAACGCGTGCCGTTCGGTGCCATCATCGGCACCGTCATGGTGTTGCCCGCGAGCTCGAACATGCCGATGCCCCATGGACTCGTGACCAGGATCTCGGCTTTGCGGTCGCCATTGAAATCGCCGACAGGTCCGAAGCTATTGTCACCGGTATTCAGCAGCCAACCGCCGAAGCGCGTGCCATTCGGCGCCATCATCGGCGCGGCCATGGTATTGTCGGCCTGTTTCAGAACACCGAGTCCCCAGGGGCTTGCCACTAAAAGCTCGCTGCGACCGTCACCGTCGTAGTCGGCGGCGGGTCCGAACGAATTGTCGGCGGTGTTGAGCAGCCAGCCGCCGAAGCGGGTGCCATTGGGCTGCATCGTCGGTGCGCCGAAGGTGTTACCTTCCTGCTCCAGGATGCCGATCCCCCATGGGCTCACCACCAGCACCTCGGCCTTGCCGTCACCGTCATAGTCACCGGGCGGTCCGAAGTGGTTGTCGGCGGTGTTGAGCAACCAGCCTCCGAAGTGGGTGCCGTTGGGTTGCATGGTGGGTGCCGCCATGGTGTTGCCGGCCTGTTTCAGTAGACCCAGGCCCCATGGACTCGAGATCAAGACTTCGGCGTGCCCGTCACCGTCGTAGTCGGCGCTGCGCGTCTGAAAACCAGCGGCGGCGGGGATGAGCTGCCGGAGGTTCGGGCGAGTCCCGATTCGTTGACTGGCAGGTCGCCCTGTTGCATCCTGTTGCGGCGCGCCCGACCCGCGCACCAGTCGGCGCGCTCGCTCCGAGGTCAGATGGTGGTGACCGCGCGAGCGCAGGACACCGGCCACGCAGGCCAGTGAGCCGACCACGATGGGCGAGGCGCTCGACGTTCCGGAAAAACGGTTCGTGTACCAGAGATCCTGATTGCTGCCGCCTTGCAGGTCACCGTATCCAGTCGTCGTCACCTCGCGTCCCCAGCCCTGCACGTCGACCCGTGTCCCGAAATTCGAGAAATCGAGGCGCGAGCGATCCGGCCCCCAGTCCTGTCCGTGCGTGTTCGGGGGGGGCGCCCCTGCGCCGACAACCACCGCCCCCGATGAAGGGTTATTGAAGTTGAACGGATTTTTCCAGGTGGACGGAAACCCTGCTTGTGGTGTGTTGTAGACGGCATCGTCGAGGTTCTGAAAGCCGTTGCCTGCAGCTTCTACCACCACGATGCCCTTTTGCACGGCATAGCGGATGGCGGCGAAATCGTCGGGCCACCACTCGATAGCGATGAAGCCCAACTGGCCTTGCTCCGGGTTCGGCGTATTCGGACCAGGCCGATGGATCTCGAGGAGAATGATATCTCCCGCGCGCAGCTTGTCCGCCGCCGCCTTGATCGCCTGCGATGACGACTGATCGCTGAACGAGGAAGCGCTGATCACGGCACCCGGCGATATACCGGTCACGCCGATCGAATTGGCATCGGCGCTGATGACCCCAAGCACCGCGGTGCCATGATCCGTGTTGCCGCTGCTCGAGCCGGCGACCACCCCGCCCTGGTTCTGCAGCAAGTCTTCGTGGGTGAACCGCCACGCCCATTCGCAGTCGATGATTTTCACGCCGCTGCCATCGCCGCCGGGCAAGGTGCTGGCGAACAGTGCATCAACACCGCCTGGCGTTTGGTTGCGGTAGATCTGGTTGGCGACGAAGTTGGGCGTCGTCGGCGGAGCATCGTTCGGATTGGGCGCTGCATCGTTGATTCCGGCAGCGTGCCCCGCCTCCCGAAAATCCGGCGGCTCGCCACGCGGCTTGACGTAGGCACCATCCACGAGATCATGAGCGAGCAGTTGATCGGCCAGCGCTTGCAGGCGGCTTTCATCGGCATCGACGCGATAGAAAAGAGAAAGGTCGTGCTGGGGCTCGGGCTCAGCGAGCGCCTCCTCTTCCCCACCGCTTGGGCGAGGCGCGCGCTGCTGCGCTTGCAAGCGGTCTTCGCTCAATCCGAAGAGCGGGCGCATCACCGCGCCATGGGCACTGAGCAGTGACTCGAGTGTCGCCGTATTTGCCCCGGAAACCGACGCTACGCCGGCGCCACGGGCCCGCAAACCGGCATCACGCTTCGCGACGACGATCAACTCGGAACGGCTTGCCGATGGGTTCGACGGCGATTGCGCATTTATCTGATCATTAGCCATTACATACCTCCGGTCGGTGGCTCACCCCGCGGTTTGACATATGCAGCTTCGACACCCTCGCAATGGCGTAGTTGTTCGACGGCTTTCCTGGCCTTGTCCTTGGGGATGAGTGCTACGTGATAACTGGCGAGAACAGCATTTGATGTATCAAGGCTCACGGGTTCGAGGGTGATACCCATGTCACTGGCGCATTGCAGCATGGCCTTGTGAACCCTACTGCCCGGTGCCGCATGGGGCGCAAGCTTGACGACGATCTCCACAGTCGAAGTGCCCGGTTCCTCGATCGTCAATTGAGACTCCTCGATGTGATGCGCATGAAAGGTGTTCGGTAAGACGATTATTGGCGACCCATCCCCCCTGCGAAACCGCCCAGAGCCCAGCGAAACGAGAAAAGTATTGAATTTTCGACGCGTCAGCATGAACCCACTCATCAAACGATATCGCGAGACTTCGCACAGCATGCAATATTCTTCGCTTCACAGGCGAAGTGTATAGGTCGAACACACTCTAGTCACCACTCGTCAATGGGTCATACACAGGTAATAAAAAACCATTTGCCCTGACACCATCCCGAAATCTTGCTAGGGTGTAGTTGTGCTTTTCGGTGCGAACATACCGTGAAACGACATCAGCTGATCACCGCCAGGTCTTAGATACAGGCGATGATCCGTAGCAATCCACCGTAGCGCCACCACATCTCGATCAACAGAATGCAAGCTACCACAGTAGGAGGAAATGCGATATTCGTAGAAACACGTAATAGCTAGGAACGGTAGAAGGGTTCATGGCCCTTCATCAATGCCTCCCGACCCCCCACTGCTCCTCCCATACCAGCGCCGTCCCCGCCGCCAGCCCGAACAGCGTCACCTCCGGCGGCAGCGTCTCGTCCAGGATGGCGGCGACGATGTCCGGTGCGAGCGTCGTCAAGTTGACCATGCGACTCACATAGCTGTCATCGACCCCCTCTCGCCGGGCGATCTCTTTCATGGAGGCCGCCTCACCTGACTCCAGCATGGCCAGCCAGCAGTGCCCCCGGGCCAGCGCCAGCTGAAGCGGTGTCGGCGTGGCGTCCCACGGGCGGGAATCCAGGCCACCACCATCCGGCAGGGTCACGGTCTTGCGCAGACCGCGCCGTTTGATCCTGATCGGAACGGTGACGGTCAGGCTCCCGTCGCTCGCGACGACCACCTCGGACCGACCGGTCCGGTCAATCAGAATTTCGCTCACGCCACGGCCTCCTCAACGCTTTCCATGGCAGGCTCCGGCTGCAACTCCAGCGCCAGCACCTCGATGCCGTTCGGCCGGAACCGCACCTCGAGGTCGTCGGGCGAGACGATCACCTTTTCGATCAGCAGCCGCACGATGCGCTGCTGCTCGGCGGGAAAGAGCTGCGCAGTGCCAATCAGGTCGTGTGCGCTCCTTTCGTTTCTGTTCCGGTATTCATCGGCGATGTAGGCAGAAAGGGAGGCCCAGTCACCGGTCGCAATCCCGAGATTCACCTTTAGTGCGCGGTAGTTCGGGCTGCCCGCCTCATCACTGAGTTCCGCCAGCGCAGCACGCAATTCAAGAAACGCACCCTCCTGGTATAGGCCCCAAGCGTATGACATACGCAGATGCTTGGATTGCGATAGCAGGTCGGTATTTTCTTTCAAAAAACTGACCAGTGCCTCTGATCTGCGCGTATTGTTGAAGGCGTTCACGAGGCGCTCAGCATCTCCAAGCGAATGCGTCTCTTCAAAGAGAAGCCTGCCGAATTCACACAGATCGTCCCAGCGCTGATGGTCTTCCAGTTCGACTACAAGGTTGATCAGGTCGCCGAGATCTCTTGTTGCTTCGTATTGCGCCTTACGAGATTCATTTGGGTCACTCCCTTGAGCCTCAGAAATAATCCTTCGAAGATTACCCTCTTGGCCAGCAGGGATCCCCTCATCAAGCAACCGGTCGAGTACCTCGTTCGCCCTCTCGATCAGACCCGCGCGTGACAGCATCTCAATCTGACGATACCGCATCAGCTTGGCATCGATGTGGGCAGCGAGTTGATTATGGTGGCGAGCGATATAGTTGGCCGCCTCCTCGAGGGTCGGCTGTGTAAATGCAAGGGCGAAACGAGCAAGAGCGGCATCAATGGTCATTCCGCCATTTGTGGCGATAGTCCGCTCGATATCCCGCTCAACCGCGCCCAGGTCCAGTTTGATGCCGAACTGAAGAGCGTAGTGGACGAAACCGAGCGCGGTGCTCGGATCGCGAAGTTTGTTTTCTAATCTGTTCTTGCCGTACGAGTTCTGCGCCGGGTCGCGCAGTTCGAGCCAAAGCGCGTACTCGTCATCTATTCTCGCAGCATGCGGACATGCTAGTTGCTTTGCGGCCTCGACCGCATCGAGAAAGTGCGTGTGAGCCGCACGACGCGCATCCATAGCAACAGCATTCGAAGCGAGTCGAAAATCTGCTGCTTGAAAGGGAACCTGCGTCAGAACAACAGCTCGAAAATCTTCCGGGACGGTAGGAACTAGCGTTGCCAGCCCTGCCAAATGATGAAGAAAAGGGGTTTCCTCAAAGTCCGACTCAGATAACGCACCAACCGTCTGCGCAACCTCATCCCAACGCCCGAGTTCAAGCTGGCG
>Ga0055481_10000593_pt1 | contig 12253 bp, 13 predicted proteins | sample Muzzi_PWC_D2_FD_57936 | JGI IMG/M metagenome (GOLD analysis project Ga0055481, IMG submission 57936) | Wetland microbial communities from San Francisco Bay, California, USA, that impact long-term carbon sequestration - Muzzi_PWC_D2 | ecosystem: Environmental > Aquatic > Marine > Wetlands ... | reverse complement strand
GGCTCCAGGGCCCAGGCGAAGATTGCCACGATGGTGAGAAGCGCCCCGGCCAGAATGACCGGCAATTTCACGCCCAGGAGGAACCCGGTGAAGAAGACCCCGATGCCGAGCGCGGCGATGATCGGCCACTTCGAAGGGTTCGGCATGTGGATCCCCTCGCCACTGGCGCGGACGGGTTCCGGGAGGTGTCCACCGCGTGCGCGTTTCTCCTCCCAGAGCGGATCGCGGGTGGTGACCTCGGGGACCTCGGCGAAGTTGAATTCGGGCGGCGGCGAGGGGATGCTCCACTCGAGGGTGGCGCCGTTCCACGGATCCGCCGGCGCCCGCTGCCCCTTCCGAAGGCTCAGGACGATGTTGACGATGAACACGAGGAACGAAAAGCCCAGCACCATCGATCCAATCGTCTCCACCTGGTTCCAGAATTCGAACCCCAGCCCCGGTTGGTAGGTATACACCCGTCGTGGCATTCCATTGAGGCCCAGGAAGTGCATCGGGAAGAACGTGACGTTGAATCCGATGAACATCAGCCAGAAATGGATCTTCCCCAGACCCTCCCCGAGCATCTTCCCGGTCATCTTGGGGAACCAGTAGTAGGTACCCGCCGTCAGTGCGAAGATGCTCCCGCCGAACAGGACGTAGTGGAAATGCGCCACGACGAAGTAGCTGTCGGTCTGCTGAAGATCCGCCGGCACGGCCGAGTGCATGATACCCGACAGGCCGCCGATGATGAACATCGCGATGAACCCGAGGGCGAAATACATCGGCGTCTTTAGCTGAATCGACCCACCCCAAATGGTCCCGATCCAGTTGAAGATCTTCACCCCGGTCGGGATGGCGATCAGCATCGTCAGCAGGCCGAACGACGCGTCGGCGATCGGGCCCATCCCGGTGGCGAACATGTGATGGCTCCACACGCCAAAGCCGAGGACGGCGATGAAGGCCCCTGAGAATACCATCGCGGCGTAGCCAAACAGAGGCTTCCGCGAGAAGACAGGGAGGATCTCCGACACGATGCCGAATGCCGGGAGGATGAGGATGTAGACCTCCGGGTGTCCGAAGATCCAGAACAGATGCTGCCACAACATCGGATCCCCGGCGGCCGACACGCGGAAGAAGTTGGCGCCGAAGTAGCGATCCATCATCAGGAAGATGAGAGCCACCGTGATCACTGGAAACGCCAAGAGGAGCAGCAACTGCGTGATGAGGCTCATCCAACAGAACATCGGCATGCGAAGGACCCGCATCCCCTTGGCCCGCAGGTTGACGATCGTCGTGAAGAAGTTGACCGCCGCCGCGAGGGACGCGATACCGAGGATCTGCAGGCCCACGACCCAGAAGTCGACGTTGAGACCCGGAGAGTACTGCGTCGACGTCAGGTTGGCGTAGCCGAACCACCCCGCATTGGGTGCCGCACCAAACACGAACGATGCGTTGAGCACGAGCCCGCCGACCAGGAAGACCCAATAGCTGAAGGCGTTGAGCCGCGGGAACACGACGTCCCGCGCCCCGATCTGCAGGGGAATGATATAGTTGAAGTACATTGCCGACAGCGGCATCACCCCCAGAAAGATCATGGTGGTGCCGTGCATCGTGAACAGCTGGTTATATGCCTCGGGCGACAGGAACGTGTTGTTCGCAGAGCCGAGCTGGATCCGGAGGAGGAGGGCCTCGAGGCCCCCCAACAGGAAGAAGAAGAAAGCCGTCACCCCGTACAGGATGCCGATACGCTTGTGGTCGACCGTGGTGATCCAACTCCAGATCCCGGTCGGTGCCTTGCGCGTATGAGCCTGCGGGCCCGCCTGCTCTATCACGGAGGTTGCCATGCCGTTTCCCTACGCGCTCGGTGAGCCGGTGCCGCCGGCGTCGGTCGTTGTCATTGGGGCGCCGCCACCGGGGCGGGGGCGCGCACCCGTTGCTGCCGCAGGTAGGCCACCAGCGCTTGGACCTCGCCGTCGCTCAATGCCAAGTCCGGCATGTGGCTCCCCTCCTTGAACGACTGCGGATGCTGGATCCAGCGTGCAAGATTGGCGTTGTTGTTGTCGAGCATGCCCGCGGCGATCGCCTTCCGCGTCCCGACGTTCGCCAGGTTGGGGCCCACCATCCCGGGCGGGGGCGTGACGGCATTGAAGCTATGGCAGCCGACGCAGGCCTTGGTCGTGAAGAGTTGCTGGCCCGCGGTCGCCAAGGAGTCGAGCGCGGTCGCCGGCTCCGCCAGCGTCACCGGCCCCGTCGCGTTGGACATCGCCGCGGCCCAGTCGCCGAACCCGGTCGAGTCACTCACTACTATTCTAAACCCCATCTTCCCGTGCTGGATGCCGCAGAACTCGGCGCACTGCCCAGAAAACGTCCCCGTGTCGGATGCCGTGAACCAGATGCGGGTCTCCCGGCCGGGGAAGACATCGCGCTTCCCCGCCAGCTGCGGGATCCAGAAGGAGTGGATCACGTCCATCGACTTGAGCCGGAGGTCGACGGTCCGACCCGCCGGCACGTGAAGCTCGTTGGCGGTGGTGATGCCGATCGTCGGGTACCGGAACTCCCACCACCATTGGTGTCCGATGACTTCCACCGTCAACGCGTCGTCTCGGGGAACGCGGGCGGTCTCGAAAATGGTGCGGATGGTGGGGATCGCCACGATGACCAGGATGATGGCCGGGATCGCGGTCCAGATGATCTCGAGAGTCGTATTCCCGTGGACCTGCTCGGGCTCCGGGTCGTCAGACCTTCCGCGGAAGCGGATGATGGCGTAGAGGAGGGCGCCCTCCACCAGGAGGAACACCAGCACCGCCCAGCGGACCGTCGCCCGAAAGACGTGATCCACCATCTGGGCAAAGTCGCCTTTGGGGGCCAGCGTCGTCTGGGGGTAGTGCTGCGCGCAGCCGGCCACGGCCACGAGGAGGAGCGCGAGCACCGGCACCCATCGGACGACCGGCCCGTGAGGCAGAGACCGAAGACGCATTACACGGTCATCCTTGGGCAGTGTCAAGAAACGGGTACGGAACAGGCCCGCACTTTAGCCGGGAGCAGGGCGTGCGTCAAGGAAATTCGGGGGCCAGCCTACTCGCCAAGGACCTCGCGGCTGAGACCCCGACGAACGCTTGGAAAGCGCAAATAGTAGTAGCTCCCCATCACGGCCAGGGCCAGCGTATTCCCGACCAAAATGGTCCACCAATGGAAGGTGACGGGGGTGCCGGCAAAGAAGATGAAGCTAAAGCCGACGAAGAAGACCTCGAAGACCGCCACCACGATCACCATGGCGAACCGCCAGATGTGGTGCCGCGCGGCCAACCGGATCAACTCGGTGAGTCCGAGACCGAACAGGACAAAAGCCCCAAAATGGAGGAAGGTGTAGGCGACGATAGCGCCGCCGTTGAGGCTTTCGGTATCGACCGGGGTCCCCCGGAAGAAGAGCAGCTGTCCCAGAAGGTTGGGTGTGAAGAGTGGGTGCCCCTGGATCACGATGTCCAAGAACAGGAACCAAAGCGCCACCGCGCTGGCGCCAAGGGACCCCGAGACGACCCCCTCCCGAAACAGCGAATGGTGATGCCGGACCATCCATCCTCCTCACGGTTGTGGGTCGGGGACGCCCTTTCCGGGTGCGCGACCCTCTTCGCGCCTCCGCGTATGCCACCAGATGGCCAAGATCACGCCGGCGAACACCATCGGGGTCAGCACGAACATGGCGCCGACCCAGAACATGGCGCCGGACACCGCATCCATGTCCATGTTCATCGGCCGAGGAAGCGGTGCAAGTGCTTTAGGTAGTACACGAATCCGGCGGCGACCACCACGGAACCGAGGCCCAAGAGGAGCGGGAGGGCGCCACCGCTCGAGCGGAACAGGAGCAGCGACCACACGGCGAACCCGGCCGAAAACGCCACGAAGGTCCCGATGAGAATGCGATGGAAGATGATCATGGCAGCTTGTCCCCCATCATGAGCAGGAGCACCAACGGCAGGTATGCCACCGAGGCCAGGAACAGCCGGCGCGCCCGAACCGCACTCGGCTCCTGGGCCGCGCGGATCGAGGCCCATAGCAGCCAGCCCGACAGGCCGACGGCGCCGAAGAAATACCACCCGCCCGTAAGCCCCAGAAGCGTCGGCGCTCCGGCCACGGCAAGGAGCGCGGCGGCGTAGAGGGTGGCGTGCCGGAACGTCAGCCGGCCATCGCCGTCCCCGACGCTGAGCATCACCAGGCCGGCGCGCCCGTAGTCTTCCCGGTACAGCCAGGCCAGGGCCAGAAAATGAGGTAACTGCCACAGGAATAGCAGCGCGAACAGCGCCCACGCCTCTGGATCGATCGTCCCGCGCGCGGCGGCCCACCCGCCCACGATCGGGAGGGCGCCGGGGACGGCGCCCACGAGCGTGGCCAGCGAGGTCTTCCGCTTGAGAGGCGTGTAGATGAACACGTAGCTCGCCAGGGTAGCGCCGGCCAGGAGAGCGGCCAGCGGATTCACCAGGAAGGCCATGTACACGACCCCGCCGATTCCGAGGGCCCACGCCAGAACGGCGGCCAGCGTCCGATCCATCCGGCCGGCGGGGAGTGGCCGCGACCGGGTCCGGTGCATGTTCCGGTCGATATCCGTCTCAACCACCTGATTCAGGGCATTGGTGCCGGCGGCGACGAGCATCGTCCCCACCAAGGTGTGCAGGAAGAGCAACGGGGCCAGCCGGCCGATCACCGCCATGTAGTACCCGGCGGCGACGGTGACCATGACGAGGAGGACGATCCGCGCCTTGACGAGGACGAGGAGGTCCGTCGGGCGGACCCGCAGGACGGCACTTACCACCGGAACTCCGTAATGACCGCGACGATGAGGATGACCGCCAGGGGCAGCGGCGCGAGCGCCAGGATCCGGAGCGGCCGCCGTTCGTAGCGGAGGTGCATGAAATAGAGCGCCACCAGGAGGGCCTTCCATACGGCCAGCCCTACGAGCAGCAAGATGATAGTCATCTTGGCCCAGGGGAGGAAGGCCACGCCGACTTCGACGGCAGTGAGGACGGCCAATATCCCCCACACCAGAATGTAATTGGGGTGATGCCGCTCGATGGTGTCTTCCATGGGTGTCGCCTCGTCCTCAGATCAGGTAGACGATGGTGAACAGGATGATCCAGACCAGGTCCACAAAGTGCCAGTAGAGCCCGATCACCTCGATCCCGCGGTGGTCCGCGGCGGAGTACTTCCCGCGGAAGGCGCGGATCGTGACGTAGATCATGCAAATCACACCGACCGACACGTGAAATCCGTGGAAGCCGGTCATGGTGTAAAAGGTTGACCCGAACAATCCGGCGCTTGGAACGAAGCCCTTGTGCACCAGCTCCGTGTACTCCACGGCCTGGACGCTCACGAAGGCGGCCCCCATCAGCACGGTGGCGATGAGCCACAGCCGGAGGCCCTTCTGGTCGCCGACCGACGCGGCCGCGAATGCCTTGACCATCGACACCGAGCTGCAGATGAGGAGGAAGGTGTTGGCGGCCGTGATCGGGATGGCAAGGACCTCGCGCGGGCCGTGTTCCGGCCAGGCCCCCGGGTTGCCGACCCGGAGGATGACGTACGACCCGATCAGGGCCGTGAAGAACATGATCTCGGACCCGAGGAAAACCCACATCCCGAGCTTCTGATTGTAGACCCCGGCCCCGCGCGCCGTATGGGGCATGGGCCGCATCACGCCGGCATCCGCCATCGTCAACCCCCCTTCGCCGGCTGGCCGGCGGTCACCATGTCCTTTGATTGATCCTGCGGGAGGTAGTCCTGCGCCATCCCGGGGACACTGAATTCATACGGCGGCGTATACACCGTCGGCGTGGCCGGCCAGTTGCCGTGGGGTGGTGGCGACGGCGTGGTCCACTCGAGGCCGGTGTCCTCCCACGGATTGGCCCCCGCCTTGGCGCCGCGGAACCAGCTGAGGATGAAGTTGAGGACGAAGATCAGCTGGCTTGCGAAGAGCACGAACGCCGAGATGGAGATGAACACGTTCAGGCCGTGCGTGCCCGAGAGGAAGTCGTAGCGGCTGGCGTCGTAAATCCGCCGCATGTGGCCCTCGAGTCCCAACTGGTGCATCGGGAAGAAGGTCGCGTTGTACGCGATGAAGGTCAGCCAAAAGTGGATCTTCCCCCAGAACGGATTCATCATCCGGCCGAACATCTTGGGATACCAGAACGTGATTGCCCCGAAGATGGCGAAGAGGCTCCCACCGAACAGGACGTAGTGGATGTGCGCGACAATGAAGTAGGTATCGTGGATGTAGATGTCGACGGGCGTGGAGGCCATGTACACGCCGCTCAGGCCACCGATGACGAACATCGAGACAAAGGCGCAGGCGTGCATCATCGGCACGTGGAACCGGATGTTCCCGCGCCACAGTGTGCCGAGCCAGTTGAACGTCTTGATGGCCGACGGCACCGCGATCACCATCGTCGAGATCATGAACGACATGCCGAGCGTCGGGTTCATCCCGCTCTGAAACATGTGGTGCCCCCACACCACCCATCCCAGGAAGGCGATCCCGATGATGGCGTATACCATCGAGTGGTAGCCGAAGATGGGCTTTCGCGAGCCGTTGGCAATGATATCCGACACCACGCCCATCGCCGGGAGGATCAGGATATAGACCTCCGGATGCCCGAAAAACCAGAAGAGGTGCTGCCACAGGATCGGGAGGCCGGTTGCCGACTTGAAGAAGTGCGTCCCGATCGTCTGGTCGAACAGCAGCATGATGACCGCGCCCGAGAGGATCGGGATGGCCAAGAGAACCAGGATCGACGTGATGAACAGGGCCCAGATACTGAGCGGGAGGCGGAACCAGGTCATCCCTTCGGCCCGCATGTTGATCACGGTGGTGATGTAGTTGGTAGCGCCCAGGATCGACGACAAACCCAACACGATCAGGCTGACGCACCAAAGCTGCTGTCCCAAGTACACCCCGGAATACTCCGACGTCTCGGCCAGCGGGGGGTAGCTCGTCCACCCGGCCGCCGCGCTTCCGCCGATCACGAAGAACCCCGCGATCATCAGGAACCCGGCCGGCACGGCGAGCCAGAACGAGGCCATGTTGAGCCGCGGGAACGCCATGTCCGGCGCGCCGATCTTGAGCGGGATCAGGTAGTTCCCGAAGACCCCAACCAGGAGCGGCATGATGGCGAAGAACACCATGAAGGTGCCGTGCATCGTCACCAGCGAGTTGTAGAACTCGGGGAGGATGATTCCATCGGAAACCATCGTCTCCGGGAACACCCCGCCGCCAGGGAGCACCTGCCCCGGGAAGCCCTGTTGCCAGCGGATCAGCATCGCCAGAATGCCGCCGATGAGCAGGAAGAGCAGGCTCATGAGCAGGAACTGAATGCCGATGATCTTGTGGTCGGTCGAGAAGATGTACTTCCGGACGAACGACAGCTCGTGGCTGTGTCCGACGTCGTGTTCGACCGGGGCCGCAATCGACGCCATAGCGTTACCTCTCCTGGAGGGCGACGGTCTGTGACTGCTCGCTGAGCCAGCGCTGGTAGTCGTCGGCCGTATGGACCGTCACGGCCGCCCGCATCCGGTAATGCCCCAGCCCGCACAACTCGGCGCAGGCCAGCTCATACTCCCCCGTCTCCATGGCCTTGAACCAGACCCGGATGTGCATCCCGGGCACCGCGTCCTGCTTGACGCGAAACGCCGGGATGAAGAACGAGTGGATCACATCCTCCGAGCTGAGGTGCACCACCACCGGCGTGTCGACCGGGACATGAAGCTGGTTTCGGACCGTAAAGTCGTCCCCCGTCCCCAGTTGTCCGTCGGCGCCCGGATACGTCACGTTCCACTCAAACTGCTTGGCATGCACTCCGATCGGTATCGCGCCTGCCGGTACCGAGTCCCGACCCTTGATGGAATTCCAGACCGACCCGCTCAGGAGTCCGATCACCACCACCGTCACCGCCGGCACCGCCGTCCAAACGATCTCCGCCTTGGTATTGCCGTGGATGTAGGATGCCTGCCGCCCGGGGCGCCCCCGGTACTTGATGAGGAACCAAACCAGGGCCGCCTCTGTCACGACGAAGGCGATGCCGGTGATCACCAAAATCAGGTAGTAGATCGCGTCGATGTCCCCCGCGTAGGAGGACACCGCGTGCGGCAGGATCCAGTCCATGAGGCCCCCTACGCCGCGGGCGAGAAGGAGAAGTCCGCCGTGGCCTGCCCATCGGCCGGCACGGTGACCGTCATCGTCTTGGTCCCGAACGTCTCATGCCACGCCTCGACCTCGTAGGTCCCTGCCGGAAGCCCCGTAATCGTGAACGTCCCATCCTCCGCGGAGACCGCGAAGTAGGGGTCCGGGCGCACGCCCACCCACGCGTGCATCCAGCCGTGCACGTTGCACTCGATCGGTACCATCACCTCGGGCGTCGAGAAGCTCCGCGTCGAGGTCATCCCCTCGGACGGCTGGCTGATGTTGAAGCCCCGGTTCTCGGTCGGCACCGCCTTGATGTTGTGCAACAGCGGATCGCCGTTCTTGATCAAGAGGTCCTGCCCCACCATCAGGCCCAAGACCCGCGGATGGTAGAGGCAACCCTGCTGATCGATCTCCACCGGCGTCGCCGGTGCCTGGAACGATGCGTCCGCCGGGAGGCCGCTCTTCACGTACACGAAGACATTGGCCAACTTCCCGTCGCTCACTACCACTACGGGATCGGTCGCGCCACCGGCGTGCTTGGCCGCGCAGGCCGGCTCTTCGCTCATATCGATCGTCGGGTTGGGGGGCACCGCCCCGGTGAACGCGATCGTCCCGCTGATGCTGGCGTTCCCCAGGGGGGCCGCGGCCGCCGCCGCGGGAGCGCCGCCCTCGCCTCCCGCCGGGGCCTTCTCGCCGCCGCCGCAGCCTGCCGCCAATGCCACCACCACGCCGATACTTACTACTCGCTTCATACTCCCTCCACGGTATCGCCCTTGGCGCGCCCGCGCCGTTGGGCTCGAATGACAACTATTAGGCCGAGTCCCGCCGTTAGCAACCCGGCGACGATCGGTTGGACGTACACTCGCGCCGGGGTCGGAACATCGAGGTACACCGCATACCACGCGCTCACCGCACCTCGCACTGCCCCCTCCCCCAGCGATCCGTCCGCCACCTGGAACGCCATCGGAATCGGGAGCCCCTCCGGCAGATCGGGCATCACCGTGGTGTCCGATGACGCCAGCGGCCGCTCGATCTGGAGGAGCCACTCTCCATCCAGAAACGCGGCCGCGTGCTCAACCGCCCCGCCCGGCGCCCACGTCCCCAGCCCCGTCGCCGTGCCCACCGACGCTGCATCCGGCGCACTGGTCCACACAATGTCGGACGTTTTCCGCTGCGCATCGCCGCCAAGGAAGAAGGGAAGCTCCGGCCCCTCCGGGAGCCGAACCGGAAACTGCACCGCCACTCGGTCCGGGCCTTGGGCGCTGGGGAGGGCGCCGTCCGCGTCGGTGAGGGCGGCCATGGTGAGTTGGAAGAACTCGTCCCACTCGGGATCGGGGCTCTCGGTCCGGTCATCCCACCGGAGGCGGAGCACCAGCCGCTCTCCGTCGTGTGCCGCCTTGACCCACAACGCGGCGACCGACGGCGTAAACCATCGCGGCCGCTTCACGACTTGGCCGACCAGCGGGATGTAATACTCCTCCACCGCGGCCCACGCCGAATCCTCTGGGCCGGCCGGGAGGCCGCCCGCCGGGACGAGTGCGGCCCGTACCACGTCCCGCGGCCGAGGCGGGTCGGCCGGCGACAGGCTCCGGACGTATTGGGCCGCCTGCCAGAGCTGCGCGTCGGTGATGACGTTGGAGGCAAGCACGTCGCTGAACGACGGCATCGGTGTCCCGTCGAGTCCCGTGCGGAGCCGCCGGTAGATGTCCTCGACCGTCCCACCGCCGTTGAAGGTCCAATTCATCGTCAGATCGGCCGGGCGGATGGGGACGTCCCAATCGTCGCTCAGCGTCGGCGCCGAGGGTCCGTCGCCGCGCCCCCGCTGGCCGTGACACTTGACGCACTCGAGCTCATCCACGAAGACGCGCCGTCCCTCGGCGAGGTCCTCGTCGGAGGGTCCTCCCGGGGCGGAGCCGAATTCCAGCGGGGTGGGCGTCTGGCCGGCGAAGAATCGAGAAAATGTCTTCAGATAGGCCACGATCGCGTCGCGGTCGGCGGGACGGAATTTCGATCGCCACGCCGGCATCGCCGTCCCGGGCATCCCGACGTCGATCACACGCCTGAGGTCGTCGTCCGTCGGGAGGTCGCCGCTCTCCGTCGTCCGGATCTGGAACAACGCGCGAGTGAAGTCGCGCGGGTGCGGCCACATATAGTGGGCCGCTTCGCCATCTCCGGCCCCGGTCTCGCCGTGGCACCCGGCGCACCACTGTTGGTAGAGAACTCGTCCGCGCGCCGTGTCTTGGGCCGCCAGCGGCGAGGCAAGGAGGATGGCGGCCGCCAGCGTCGCCGTGCCGGCAAGGGACCACCTACTCATGGCTCCCTCCCTCGGCCCGCGCCTCCCACGTGCGCGGCTCCCACCCGGTCTGCTCATAGAGGAAGATGATCACCGACCAGATCTCCTCCTCGGACAGGTAATCCTCCCACACCGGCATCGCCGAGTTCCACGGCGTCCCCTCGCGTGGGAGTCCCGGGCCGCCCTTGGCGATGCGCCAAAAGACAAAACTCTCGGTGAGCTGGGCGATCGTCCCGTTGTCGGTGAACGACAGCGGCACCGGATTGAACCCATGGGCAAAGTGCCCCTGCCCGTCGAGGAGGTCCCCGTGGCAGGGGAGGCAGTTCTGGTAGTAGACCCGGCGACCGGTGGCCAGATGGTCGGCCATCGATCCCTGCGCCCGGAGCGGGTTCTCCAACCCAGTCAGTTGCATCGTCTTCCCCCGGAAGGTGATCTGCCCCGGCGGCGCCGGGTGGATGGACCGGAGGACCGCAGCCGCGCCGACGGACGGCTTGGCCTGGGCGTAGGCTAACCAGGCCACCACCAGAGGGATCAGGACCAGGAGTGACGACCGAAGGATCTTCTTGTCTGCATCCACCAAGGTCGCGTGGATCGGCTCGCGAAAGCGGCGCCAGCGCTCTTCATCGTCGCTCACGTAGACCAAGACCCCGGCCAGGGCAAAGGCCATGAACTGCACGACGATGCTCTTGGGGACTGGCGCGCTGGCTGCGCCGAAGAGCGGCGGGAGGTAGCGGATGCCGTAGACGATGAGGACGTACGCCAGGGCCAGGAGGAGAAACGCCTGGGTGAGGGGGTGTCGGAGGGTGTCGCGGAGTCGCATCAGCGTTGCCTCGACAGGAAGCCGACGATGGCCTCCAATTGGGCCGCCGTCAGCTGGCTACCGAACGTCGTGGGCATCACCCCGGCCATCGCCTCGAAGCCCTTGGCGGTGGTGGCGCCGGGATCGAGGATCGCCTCGCGGATCTGGTCCGCGCTGAGGCGGCCGCCGATCCCGTCGAAGGAGGGCCCCACCGCTCCGCCCGAACCGCCCAGCATGTGGCAGCCGAGGCAGGCGTTGGCGTTGAGCAGCTGCTGTGGGTCGGTCGACCCGCCGGCCACAGGGCCGGCGGGCGCGCCGCCGGCCGGCGCGGCGCTGGCCGTGGCGGTTCGCTGGATATCGGCGCCGGTCACGTCCACCGTCCCACCGTTCGACTCCAGGTAGGCCACCAGCGCCCAGAGTTGGTCGTTGTCGAGTTGGCGGCTGATGTCGGGCATGATCGGCTCGAAGCCGGACACCAGCACCTTGTGGGGGTCGGTCAGTGACTCATACAGGTAGCTCTTACAGTCCACGCCCGACTCCCGGGTGCCGCAGCGGGATCCGATCGGCCCCTCTCCGGCGTGGTCGGTCAGGAGGTTGGGCGCCCGCGTGCCCAGGCCGTGGCAGGCGGTGCAACCTCCGGCCCCGTGAAACAGCTGATCACCGGCGGAGACCAGGGCTTCAGGCGTAGCGCCGCTCAGATCCAGCGACGAGGGGACTTCGGACTCCAACTGCGGAATGATGTGGGCGATGGTGGTGTAGAATCCGATGACTACCAACCCCACCAAGCCGACCTTCACGTTCGTCCGCCACATCGTGCTAGTGCCCTCCGGCGGCCTGCGGGTTGGCGGCCGTCCGCTCCGCTAACCCGCCCAGCCAGAAGATGAAGGCCACCAAAACGAGGAAGATGATGACGCAGACGCTGATCATGTTCGCGGCGTAGCCGAGCGCGGGGGTGGCCGCCTGGCTGCTGGTGTCGCGCATGACTTCCCAGATGTGCCAGTGCTGGCGGATGCCG
>Ga0055481_10000592_pt1 | contig 12253 bp, 5 predicted proteins | sample Muzzi_PWC_D2_FD_57936 | JGI IMG/M metagenome (GOLD analysis project Ga0055481, IMG submission 57936) | Wetland microbial communities from San Francisco Bay, California, USA, that impact long-term carbon sequestration - Muzzi_PWC_D2 | ecosystem: Environmental > Aquatic > Marine > Wetlands ... | reverse complement strand
GAAGCGACGAAGCGACGAAGCGACGAAGCGACGAAGCGACGAAGCGACGAAGCGACGAAGGGCTCACTTCGTAACGCAGGCATCCTGGCCTGCATAATAAGCCCGAGCAGGGTGGCATCGTCGACCCACGGATGCCGGTTTCTGACGCATCTCCGTATTTCGTATCTCAGCCCATTGCGGCGTCTCTTTTCCTGGGTATGGAACACGGTGATTCCCCGCTTTTCGCTGCGCGAAGAATGGGGCAGCCGGCGCACCGACAGCATCGCCACAGCGGATCTCGAAGCTCAGACCACAAGACGGCCCGAAAGACCTGTAGGGGGCGTGCGAACAGGCTTTGAACTTCGCGCCCAACGCCTGATGCTCAAAGCCATGCGGGCCTCTGGCTGCACTGAAGTGCAGTCAGAGACCCGCATGCGTGAGGGACTCGCTCATAGGCGGCGACACGGCTTGTGCCGCGTAGCCGGCCTCGCGTTCCCTGGCGTTATTCAACTTGAATGATCGGGTCCGGCTCCTTAGGCCCCGGACAGACCTTCGTGGCGCAGGTCACGGTGAACCCGGACTCCAACACGCCTCCGCGGGCAGCGCAGTCACACGCGTTCGTGTCAATGCAGACACCGTTCCGCAAGCAGCAGGCCCTCGGCACCGAACACGCAATCGGACTCGACAGACAATCCGATCCATCGCCGTTCCATACGCCGCAGGCGCTGTTGCACTCGGCCTGGGTAATGTTGTCGCACGTGCCGTCCAGCATGCAGCACGCACCGGTCGAAGGCGGCGCTACGCAGCTTCCCGCGAACGGGCAAGTGTCGGCCGTCTGCGCGGTACCACCCTGCTGCTCGCATAGGCACGGGTCGGTCACGATGCAGCTATCGTCCGGGAGGCAGCAGGCCTTCGGCGGGTCGATCGGGCAGTAGATCGGTGGCGGGCAGCTCACGCCCTCGCCGAGGAAGACGCCACAATCCGCTTCGCAGTCGGTCTGGAGCCGTAGCTCACACGCCGGACCCGGGAGGCAGCAGGCCCCAGGCTGTGGGCAGACGTCAGCGCTGGAACAATTCGTGTCCGGACCCTGCGGAATACCGCCCCGTGACAAGCAAACGCATTCAATCAGATCCTGGCAGGTGCCATCCGGCAAGCAGCAGGCCTGGGGCAACTCGACGCAACACTCGGTCCCGCAAACGGTGTTCTCACCGTCGAAAACGCCGCATTGGGACAGGCACTCGCTTTCAAGAATGACCTGGCACGTGGCGTCCGGCAGGCAGCAGGCGCCGGGCATGTCACATGTGGTACTCGCGCAGTTGGTGCCGTCGCCAGAATACTCGCCACCAGGGGTGAGCTCGCAGGCGCACTGGCCATTCGTTTCCTCGCACGAGTTGTCCGGCTTGCAGCACGCCCCGGTAATATGGATCGGGCAGATGGGACCAGATGCGCAAGTGGTGTTCGCGCCCCGGAAGTTGCCACACTGGGCTTCACAAACGCTTTGATTGACATCGTCTAGGCAGGTGCCGTCCGGTAGACAGCACGCACCACCACACTCGATCGGCTCCTGCAGCGCCTCCAGGAATGCCGTGATGGCATCAACCTCAGCCGCCGTCAGGCTGATGCCGCCGACCCCGATGCCGCCGTTCGAATTATTGAATTCGTTGCTGTTGTAGAAATTGACCGCGTCGTGCAGTGCGGCCGTCGGATTGTCCTCGTCCAGGCCGCGCTCGTTGGCGTGCATAAACGGTGCAGTCAAGGCGATTCCAAACAGCGGAGGCGCCGCAAAGAAACCGCGCCCACCGGCACAGTCGCCGTCAAAATTGAGGGCATCTTGAGGATCGGAAGGCGGGACGTTGCAACCGTCGTCCTGGTTGACCGCAAGGTCCACGACGCCGGTGTCGAACGTGGGACCGGCCAGGACCTGATTGACGTGGCAGAAGAAGCACTTTGCGGTGCCGAAAAAGAGCGATCGGCCAGTGTCAACCTGCACCTGATTCGCACCGCGGCATTCCACCGAAGCAGCGACCATCCGGTCGATTTCGGCGTCGCGTTGCCCAATGCTGAAGCTGTCCGGCAGGTCCGATGGCAGTCGCACCGAGTTCATGAAGGCCTCCATGGCCACGACTTCCGCCTCGTTCGGGATTCGAGCCGCGATGGGGCCCGCCGACGGGTCGAAGTTGCGCGGATTCCCAGGGCCGATGAACTTCGGGAAGTGCTGCTGGACGGCGCCGCGTGAAAACTCCTGGAGATTGGGCACCTGATCGTTGTGCCCGAATGGCCCGCTGAACTTGACGTTGATGATGTGGACCGGCTCCCTGAAGAATGGCAGTACGCCGAAGCCGCAGATGTTCTCCAGGATCAGGCCACGGTTGGTTCCGGCATTTCCTCCGTCGCCGGTGCGCATCAGGCACGGGAGCTCAAGCCCCGCCAAGGCGGGATCATTCTCCGCAATGAAGAGCGGATCGAGCGGGTCGACGGCAAATAAATCCTGGATCATCTGCGGCGAGATCCCGCCGGCCTCATTGCGCGTAAGTACCGGCGCACCCACCACGTCGCTGACCTTGTGGCAGGAAGCGCAGTTTCGGGAATTGCCTTCGAAAGCTTCGCGGGCGAACAGAGGCAACCCCTGGTCCGCGAGCGGATCCGCCGGAATGGTAAGGGTCTGGCCCTGCGAGTTCCGCGGGTCCATATCGCCGATGTCGAAGTCAGCGTTCGTATGGCAAAAGTCTCCCGTGCAACCGAAACCAGAGACGCGCTTCAGGCTCTGCACGTTGATCTGCGCGGCAGTCGTCGTTGTGGGGAGAGCCGGCGCCGGGGGGCCGGCGCCCTCCGTGTCGCCGACAAACGGCAGCCTGCCGATGTTGAAGTCGGGATTGACGTTGTCGCCATACGAAACGCAAATGGTCACAAAAAATGCGTTAGGATTGTTCGGGTTGTTCTTAAAACAGACCTTGCCGGCCTGGGGGATGATCAAGCGATTGATCGTGAAATCCGGCGTGGGAAAGCCGGGTAGCGCTGCGGCTTCAGCGGTTGCGATCAGCGCCGAAAAATGATTGGGCGTTTGCGGATCCTGGGTGCCCGGAATTTGCGGGGGATCGGAAGGGAACTCAAACGTTCCCACCAGGGCGCCCGTCGAGTCGGAAAACGTGAGCATCGCACGGGATTCCGTCTCCAAACCTTGCGGCCCCCAGCGATTCTGACCGAGAAGGGACTTAATCTCTATGTACTGGGCCTGGGAGTTCCCGTTGATTCCGCCACACACCTCGTCGGCCTGCACGACGTGGTTCGTCGCCAGCGCTTCGGTGGAGTAGAACATTGTCAGCAGTACCCCAAGCGCGAACGGACAGCCTCCTCGACGCGCGCCATGCCATACAGCTCTCGCCCTGATCATTTCTGCACTCCTCTCTACAATATTTCAAACGCTTGTTAAGATCTGAAACAACGCACAAGACTGATAGGAGATCACCAGCGGACCGGCCCTATTCGGTAACACTAGCGTCACATAAGTTAACAACAGGGTAGTGGATACGCAAGAGGTTTTCTCGCGAATTAGTGAATTTTGTCAGGATGGAACCTAAATCGCACCTGTGCGTATGCACACCATCATAGCGGAATTAATAAAGTATCTCAGTAATAGGCGGCCATGTAGAGCATTTTCTCGTTTGTGGGAAAACAAGAGTGCCAAGAGCGATAGTGGCTTCCAGCATCCGCAGTGCAATGTAGGTAAGTGAGTGTAGATATCATAGTGTAGACTGCACAGTCTACACCAAGAAGTTGATTCTCGAAAATCCTCACATGGCGGAGCGGACTGAGTAAGCGACTGCCTCCCATCAGATGTCGATTGTACTCCCTGCAGTTTTGAGCCAAATTGATGTCGTGCCTCGTATCTGACCAACAGCGCCGGTGGTTGTGGAGGCCCGGCGAATGCCGGCCGCGATGGGTGGTCGGTACGGTCGCGGGGCCATGTGCTGCATCGCGTGAGAGAGGTCCCGAAGAGGCAACGAAGTTTCTTCGATCGCTCTATACGAGTATTCCGCTGCCGACCCCCGGCAAGTAAGCGATCGCACGAGTTGTTCGGCTGCGAGTATATCGCGACATGAAGCACGCGGGTTGAAGGCTAGTGGTGAGCCGCGGCGCCGCCGATGGAGTGCATTGGACGGCAAACTTGCTGGCCCATGTCACCCAGTAACTCACGTGCGACGCATCGTCAGGCCGATGGTGCGACAGGAGCTTATCGCGGCCGACGGTCGCCGATACGGACGACGGGCCTCAGCCGCTCAAACCACCAGGCGTCACGAATGACATGTGGCGGTCGCCGCAAACGGTTTTGAACGCAGTGGGCATCTCTGGATGGCGCATAGCATACGGGCCTCTGAGCCATGGAGGGGTATGGTCAAAGACCCGCATGCAAACGCAGTTTGCGGCGCGGGATTCACACCAGGTCGCGCCGCAGGCGGCCTTTTCAGCCTATGCCTAGGACGCACAGGGGCCGCAGTGATCGATCGAGACACCTGCCATCTCGGCTACGCAGGGGTTGCCATAGGTCACGCCGTCGCACCCGCAAACCGGGTCGTATTCCAAAGTGCAAACCGACGGGATGGGCGTGCAAACGCCCTGGAAGTCGCAACAGCACTCACCGACATCGAGTTTGCAGAACTCGCCGGCATCGCACGGAACGCCCTGGATGCCGCCGCACACCTTGCCGCAAACCTCACTGTCTTCGTTGCACGTAGTGCCGCCGCCGTAGGCGTTGCATCGCCAGACCCCGTCGGCGCAGCAGGTATGGCCATAGATGCAGCAGAAGGGATTGCCGGGTGTGCATGGTTCGGTGTCCGGGTCGCAGCACTCGCAGACGTCGCCATCGGCTATACAAGTCGAGTGAGCGCCGGCGTCATTGCACCGCCACTCGCCGTCCCAGCAGCAGGTTGCCCCTTCGATGCAGATTGGATTGCAATTCGTGCCGGGCTCCTCATCGGGGTCGCAACAATGACAAACCACACCGTCCTCGTCACAGGTCGAGTTCGTAGAGTAGTTGTTGCACTTCCATTCGCCGTTCGAACAGCAAGTGGCGCCTTCGAAGCAGAAGGGATTGCCGTTTACGCCGGGCTCGTCGTTGGGGATACAGCACTCACACGCGAACCCGTCCTGGTCACACGTCGAATGCGCGCCGGCATCGTTGCACTTCCACCGGCCGTTTGAGCAGCACGTGGCACCCTCGAAGCAGAACGGGTTGCCGTTGACGCCGGGCTCCGAGTTGGGCTCACAGCAGTGGCACACCTTGCCGTCCTGGAAGCAGGTCGAATGGCCGCCGGCGTCGTTGCACCTCCATTCTCCGTCGGCGCAGCACGTGGCGCCTTCGAAGCAGATGGGATTGCCGTTCACGCCAGGCTCGTCGTTCGGATCGCAGCAGTCGCACTCGATGCCGTCCGTCCTGCACGTGGAATGCCCGCCGGCGTCGTTGCACTTCCATTTGCCGTTAGCGCAGCACGTAGCCCCTTCGAAGCAGATCGGATTGCCGTTTACCCCCGGCATCTCGTTCGGCGGGCAGCAGTCACAAATCTGTCCGACGGGGCATGCCGTGATGATTCCGGTGCCTCCTTGCAAGACTTGCCCATCAGCGAACTGGTAGCTTAGCGCTCCGAACACAATCAGAAGCCGTGCGATGTTCGTTTTCATAGCGACGTCCTCTCAAAGAAGTGTTCCTCATCATTGAGCCGGCGGACACTCCGCCGACATACCGGCCACACGAACAATGTTAACACAATAGCGATGGTAACACAACAGCGTTCCGGGGGGACAAAATGTCGTGCGTAGCTGCAATGAACTGTAGACGTCCAGTTGTAAACTTAGGAGTCTACACAACAGCGTCGAGTTGGCGAGGAAACTGTATGTCATTGTGTAGACTTTACAGTCTACTCCATAAAGACGACAGAGGTATGCGTCTCATCGAGCTGTCGTGTCCGGGTGAAGTGACTGTGGCTCTGCACGCCGAGCCTCTGCCAGATGCGCATAGGTGTCCCACCGTGCGGCGCAAGTTCCGGAACGACAGTTCACTTGCATAACTTGACCTGTGTGCTATTCTACATTGTGGTCAGATTGGTGCTTCACGCCATTGTTTGATAATGAACATCGCCCACTGCTGGGAGCGGATGAATAGCCCGGCGGCGGGTACGCTCGTTCGGGAACGGCTGCGTCAATGATGCGCACGTCAATGGACATCGCGTAAAGGACATGCCCGTGCATCGCCATGGGGTAGGCGTGGGGGATAGCGCGTCCAGCGTCAATATGCCGGATGGACAGGGAGTTGCATTTGTGTGGGGACACCGCACCGACAGCACGGACTGCGGCCCCGAAAACGATCACAGTCGGCATAGCGTATCTGGCGGGCATGGTCAGTCGGTGCCGGTGAAGGCGTTCTGGAAGTCCGCGGCGTCGCGAAGATCGACGTCCATGTCGTCGTCGAAGTCGGCGAAGCGGCAGCCCGGGCCAGCGTCCTCATCGGGTCCGCCGTTGATACCCGGGCGGCGGTTTGTGAGGCACTCGTGAACGAAGTAGAAGTCGAACAGATCGCGATCGCCGTCACTGTCGTAATCACCGCCACCATCGAGCGGGGTATCGCCCCAGCGGATGTAATCCCAGATTGTCGTGCTCTCGACGAAGTACGCGTTGGCGTGAATGTTGATGGCAGGGTCCAACGCCAGGAGCGTCCCCTCCGGAGTACCCGAGTCCAGAAGCATGCCGTCGATGTAGAGCATATAAAGGGCATTCGCATACAGCTCCAATCGGTAGACATGGGGCATGTTCGGTTGAACATCAATAAACCAGATGGGCAGGAGGTTATCGCGGACAAAACGAATCTGGTCCGCCGCTATCACGAAGTGATACAGGACGGTTCCATCATTCCACGCCGAAAAGCCCGCGGGCGCACCGAAAGGAATCTCGGATCTGTGCCCGTCGGTCTGGAGGCGCCATTCCACGAAGAAACGCTCGGCACCCTCGAACTCGGCCAGCGAACGCCGGTAGTCAAATTCCTGGCCTTCCGGGGGGTCGTATCCAGGGCAGAAGTCAAGACGTTGGTGGAGTTGCCCATGATCGACCCATTCCTTGGGGTCGCACCACGCTTGCAACAGGGTCCAGCTAGCGTCCGTCGGCAAGGAGTCACACTCGTATGAGTAAACACCCGCGAAAGCCCGTACGCCGAGCACGAGCACGATCCCCACCGACCATCGACGGGACATGTTGGACGCTCCGTATGCCTCAGAAGATCAAGAGTCCCGCGGCGTTCCCAGGAACGTAACGAGTTTCACTCCATTTTAGCTGAAGGAGAACTAAAATGACAACGCGAATTACTCAAAGTCCAGCCGGTATACTCATAGCTGCCGGCGTTTTTATCGGTCTCTGCTTCAACGAGTCCCTCGCTACCGAGAAAAAATGCAAGAACAACTCGGAGGTGGCGCCCACGAAGCGCGTGTGCGTGGCGTGGGATCGGGGAGCGGCTCCGATCGAGGGTTACCACTTCACGGCTAGCTACACTTGCGGGGGATGCTCAGACGATCCCGAGGTCGCGTTGCTCGCCGGCGACGACACGTGGGTCGTCTATTCCGAGGTGATCAGCACCGCGGCGCCGGCCAACCTCGGGGCGCTGACGACCAGCGACAACGAGAATTACATCGTCAAGCTGGCCAACGGGGCCGGGGCCGGGGCAGCCGACGTGGGCTCCATGGTTCTCGAACCAAGCGGTTCCCACCACTCCTCGATCGCAGCCGGGTCCAGAATCTCCGGCGACCTGAACGGAAACCTGACACTCAAAGAAAGCGGGGGCTCCGGCGGAACGCTTTCATTGACCATCGATGGGAGTGCTAACGGTGACATCACTGTTGCCAACATCTCGTACCTGTCGATCGGCGAGGACCTCGGCGGGAAACTTGTGGCCGACGACATCACCGGGTCAATGACCATCGGGGACGATATGTTGGACGAAATCGAGCTCGACGAACTCACTGGCGCTTTGACCATCACCGGAAATGTCGACAGCCTTCTTTGGTTGACCGAAAGTAGCAGTGGGTCGATCACCACCGGACCTGTCAACGGCGTGGTGACCCTCAACCAGTCGGATGAGGCGGTTTACTCCGGTACGGCCACCTTTGATTCAGTACCGTCCGGCGGATTGGTGATGACCTTATTGGGCGGCCTGAGCGGGACAATCCACGTGACAGGCAACGTGGGCGGCACAGTGGCCGCCGCGGCCTTGAGCCCCAACACGGGGTTGCTCACAGGCGGCAGTATTCAGGTGGACGGCGACGTGTCCGGGTCAATCGTAGTGCAGTTCGATTCCGAGGGTGATATCGAAATTGGGGGCGCCCTGACTTCTACAGGTAATGTATTGGTGCTGGGAGACCTGGCCGGCGACGTTGACATTACTGGTGATGTCGACGGAAACATCATAGCCAACTATTTGGGGGATGCGGAGGGTGACATCACCGGCGATGTCACCATTGTAGGCGACTTCAACGGAGAGATCTGTGGAGACAACCTCTCTCCGCTGGCGGCGCTCCCGGGGAATCTCTCAATCGAAAACTTCGGCGACGGCGGGACCATCTGCGGCGGCGCACCAGGGTGTGGCGACGGCACCATCACCGGCAGTGATCCCGCCGACGGCACCCGGGACTCCCGCCAACCCCATCCGGTCAATGATTGTTCCCTTGCCGCGCGGCAGGGCATCGGCTCCGAGGATGAGCCGATCGAGATCACGCTCAGCGAGAGCGGTGCCGGCGGCGTCCTCTGCTGGCAACTGTGCGAGACGGGGATCGAGGCGGTGGACACCGGTGAGAGCTGTCCTTCGTTGTCCGCCAATTTCGTCAAGAGCGTCACCGAGACCTCGACCGGCGTGTATGAGCTCGTGCTGGACAGGCCGATTTCAGCCGGTGAGTGGACCACAATCAGTTACCTTGGCGACGACAGCTATGTCACCTATGCGTCGCTCCCCGCGGACGCCGAGGCCGACGGGCAGTCCGCTTCGGATGACTACACCGCGATAATCAACTACCTCAACGAAGTCGCTACGCCGCCTTACGGGGTGTACAGCACGGATATGGATCACTCCGAAGCGTTCAATTCGTCGGACGCGCTCCGCTTGTTGGATTTGCTCAATGGGGCGGGCAAGTTCACCTCCTGGTATGGGGCGACACTGCCCACCAATACGTGCCCGTAAGGCGAGGCACGATGCGGACGGACGCCTGCGGACGGAAGGAGCATGCTAGTGACGCGGTGTATGTGGTGGTGTGTTTGTGATCACCGATCTTGACGTTGCGGGTCTTCTGTTCCGTTGAAGTGCGCTGGTCGTCGAAACGACGCGAGGTTTCCAGAGTGTTGGCGAGGCGAGCTTCGGGGCTTCCTCCATGAAATAAAAAGGGCAGGTGGTTCTCGCGGCTATGCCGGCAGGTTCACCTGCCTCGCCAAACCGGCAGGTCATCGCTCGGCTGCGGTGGAGCAATGACTTGCCCTGCGGCGTTTCGCGTCCGCGGATTCTGTCACGCACCCTACCGGATTCGCTGCTCCGCTTGGGGCTTTCGTTGCAAGGCCGTTTCTGGTACCCTACATGATAGAGAAGGGCATTCCGTTTCTGTGGGGCCGGAAAACCGTTACACGAGGAAGGGAATTGTTGCATGTCGGATGGACAACGAGGATTCATGCGTTCGGCCAGGGTCTGGATGGTCATGGTGGCATCGCTGCTCGGCTGCGGCACGGCGTTGGCCCTGGACCCGCCGCTTCACGCCATCACCGTCGGGCAGTGGGATGGGTACTTCGGATCGTATTGCGACATCTGGTCGGACGGGCAGTACGCCTATCTTCCGAACTGGACGCTGTCCGACGGCCAGCCTGCGCGGGTGCACATTGTGGACATCAGTGATCCGAATAACCCCTTCCTTGCCGACACGTTCTTTCTACCGTTGCCGAATACGAACGCGTCTCCGCAGGACGTGAAGGTCGCGAACGGTCTCCTGTTTATTGGGCTCGAGGCGGACCCCAACGACAGCGTGGCCATCGTCGACGTGCGTGATCCCCTGAACGCCGTGCAGTTGGCCACCGTTCGTATCAGCGGCTTCACGTTTATCCACAATGTTTTCTACGACAACGGCTACTTGTACATGGCGGACAGCAGCACGCCGCGCGTGGGCATCATCGATCTTACCGGGTTCGATCCGGACAACCCGCCCGCCACGCCGATCACCACGGCCAAGTGGATTCTGAGCAACGTGGGCTCGTCATTCGTACACGATATCACGGTGAAGAGCGGGCGGATGTATGCCGCGGGGTGGAACAGCGGTCTTCTCATCTACGATGTCAGCGACGTGGCGAATACGATGCCGAATCTGATCGGCTCGGTCGGCGGTAATTCGACGCATTCCATGTGGCCGACCGATGACGGCCGGTTTGTGGTGACCGGCGAAGAACGGACCGGGGGCGGCATTACGGTCTATGAAATCGTCGATAATGGCGGATCGCTGACGCTGCAATTCCGGGACGCCTTCGCCTACTCCGGCTTTCAAGCGTTCAGCGTACACAACCAGATGATCATCGGCAACCGGCTCTACAATTCGTGGTATGAAAAAGGGCTGCAAGTCTTCGACATCGACCCGATTGACGGTACGCTGACACTCTTCGCGACCCTGGATACGTCCGACACGGGTCTGGGCAACTGGGGCGTGTACCCATTGCTCGGCGACAACAAGATTCTCTTGTCCGATGGGAGCACCGGGCTGCACATCGTCGACATTACGCTCGATTCTCTGGAAGACCCCACGCTTCCGCCCGCTCCGGACGATATCCTGAAGAACCGCTACCTCTCCATCGCTCCCGGCAACGAGACCATCGGGCCATTCGATCTGCGGGTGACGTTGACGCAGACGCTGGTGTCCGGCGTGACGGCGGTGGGAGATTCGTGGTGGGCGAACGAGCCGGATTTACAGTGCCTTTCCGTCGTCACTCCAACAATGCCGGCGACGCCGCCGGATTGGAGCGGCTGTCCGGTGGTCCATCTCACCGGCTGTCCGATCATCCCGACTTCGACGTATGAGGTGGCGGTGGTGCAAGATCCTCGGGTATCGAACCCCATCGCCGTGCAGACGCAAGCCAAGCCCAGTGGGAAGTGGTGGGGGGACTGCGTGGGCTTCTTCGACGGTACCGAATGGACGCCGCCACAGGGTTTCGTGGCGATTGACGACACGGTGGCGGTGATCAAGACGTTTCAGGATCCGTCGGCGTTTAACGCGTTGCACATCTCTCGCGCCGACCTGGCTCCAGCAGATCCCACGCAGCCGTTTCCCAACAATCAGATCAACCGGGTGGTCAATATCGATGATGCCTTTATGACCATTCTGGGTTTCCAGGGCGAACCGTATCCGGGCCCGCAGCTCGAACTCTGCCCGGATCTCTAGCGCAAGCTTGACCTTGCCGTGGCGGCTGGCGTACCGGCGACGCGGTGCAGCCTCGCCAGGCAGGTAGCACCCTGCGCAGAGACGTAGTCTCACCGTACAATCACGCCTTGTAGCCGTACACTTCCTTTTCGGCAGGCGCGAGGCACGCACCATGCTGCGTTATCTGCCAATAGATGGCCGTTTTCGCTGAAGAGAACACGTATTCGATGATTAACGCCTTGACCCAAAGTGAGCGGAGCCGCCTCCGGCTTAATTCCAACGGACGCCCTGGCCCATGCACCTTGTGAGTCACGTTTGCGGGATTCGCCGGCGGCAGAGCCGACGCTCAGCGCGTTGTATAAGCGGCGGCGATTCGGTATACTCGTTCTGTTGCGCATTTCGTGAGTCGTCATACGCAGGACGGTACCGCCATGGCCGCCGGAAACCGAACCTCGGGGGGGGGGGGGCATGATGTTGACCCGGTTTCAATCTCTTGTGGTCCGTACTTCACCCTTGCTCACCGTGAGTCTAACGCTTCTCTTGCCGATCACCGCGCGGGCACAAATGTCCGGTGCGTGCTGTCACGCCGGCGGTGCCTGTACGCTCGAGACGGAAACATCCTGCACCGGCATGGGAGGGACCTTTCTCGGTGATGCGACGGACTGCGAGCCGAATTGCTGCGCCCAGACCCCGACAGGTTCGGACTGCGCGTGCGAGACCAAGGTCTGTGAGGAGGACGCCACTTCGAACCGGACGAGTACGTTGTGTGGCGCCAATGACGATTGTCTGGTGGCACACGGGCCAGGGCCAGCGCGCATAGAGAGGCTATATGGGCATATTGGGAAAGATGCCAGCGG
>Ga0055481_10000591_pt1 | contig 12255 bp, 8 predicted proteins | sample Muzzi_PWC_D2_FD_57936 | JGI IMG/M metagenome (GOLD analysis project Ga0055481, IMG submission 57936) | Wetland microbial communities from San Francisco Bay, California, USA, that impact long-term carbon sequestration - Muzzi_PWC_D2 | ecosystem: Environmental > Aquatic > Marine > Wetlands ... | reverse complement strand
GCATCCCGTGCAATCCTCACGTCCTTACCGTCCTTCCGTTACCGCCTGCTGTCGTCTCAGGTATATTCGCCCGCGATGCCCGACACCCGCAGCCACCCCCTGGCCCGCTTCCGATCGGAGTTCCCGATCTTCGAGCGCGCGGTGTACCTCAACACCTGCTCGCTCGGGGCTCTGTCGCGCCGGTCACGGGCGCGGGTGACGGAGCTGCTGGATACCTGGGATGCTCGCGGGGCACCCGCCTGGTATGACGTTTGGTGGGAGTCCTTGGAAGCCTTGCGCGCCGGGTATGCGAGGGTGATCGGTGCAGACCCACACGCGATCGCCCTCCATCCCAGCATTTCCTCCGCACTCGGCGTGCTCGCCAGCGCGGTGGCGGCGCCTGGGCGGCCAAGGGTGGTGGTGACGGAGCTCGATTTCCCGACGGTGGCCTACCAGTGGCTGGCCCGGCGCCCATCGGGGGTCGAGGTGGAGGTGGTGCCGAGCCACGATGGAGCCACCGTCTCGCTGGCGGCGATCGCCGACGCGGTGGACGACCGGACGGCGATCGTGGCGACCAGCCACGTGTTCTATTCCACCGGGGCGATCCAGGACCTGGCAGCCCTCGCCGACATCGCCCACCGGCGGGGAGCCCTCCTCGTGGTTGACGGCTACCAGGCGGCGGGTCAACTCCCCGTCGACGTCCAGTCCCTCGGCATCGACTGCTACCTCGGGGGCGGCCTCAAATGGCTCCTTGGAGGGCCGGGGATCGCGTTCCTCTTCGTCCGGGAGGACCTTCACGGGCGGCTCGTCCCGCAGACGACCGGATGGTTTGCTCACCGCGACCAATTCGCCTTCGACCCGGTGGACTTGGCATTCCACGACGACGCGCGGCGCTTCGAGACCGGCACGCCTGCCCTTGCGGCGGTGTACGCCCAGCTCGGTGGCCTCGAGGTTCTCGAGGCGATGGGCTGGGAGGCCGTGCGGGAGGTCACGCGCCATCTCACGGTGGACTTGATCGCCCAGGCCGAGACGCACGGTCTACGCCTGCGTGTCGCGGCGCGGCCGGAGGAGCGGAGTGCCATCGTCATGGTGGCGCGGGAGGATCCCGCGGCCGATGTCCGGCGCCTGGCACGGGCGGGGTTCATCGTCGATGCCCGGCCGGGGCACGTTCGCTTCTCGCCGTATTGCTACAATCTGCAGGAAGACCACGTGGCCGCGCTCGCGGAGCTGGCGGCGGTCGGCCCGTAGGTCCCGGCCGATGCTGCCTGGCCTCCGGGTCCGGCGCTATTATCTTCCGTCCCCCCAGGACCCCCAAGCCGGAGGCGGCATTGGCCCACCCTGAACGGCCGTTCCGCGGCCCCAAGCGTCCGACCGAAGACGAAGTCCTGTTCGAGAGTAGCGAACTGATCGAGCGCCCCGACGCCCTCCGGAAAACCGATCCGTGGCGGGTCCTACGGATCATGGGGGAGTTCGTCGAGGGGTTCGATACGATGGGCGACGTCTTCGACGGCGTGTCGATCTTCGGGTCGGCGCGGACGCCGGAGCGCCACCCCGCGTACGAGGCGGCCCGGTCCGTCGGGCGGCTGTTGGCGGAGGCCGGCGTGCCGGTGATCACCGGAGGGGGGCCCGGCATCATGGAGGCGGCCAACCGGGGGGCGTGGGAGGGCGGAGGACTCTCGATCGGCTGCAACATTGAGCTCCCGCACGAGCAGGAGTCCAACCGCTTTCTGAGCCGCAGCATCAACTTCCGGTTCTTCTTTGTCCGGAAGACCGTGTTTGTGAAGTATGCCTCCGCGTTCATCGTGTTCCCCGGCGGGTTTGGGACGATGGACGAGTTATTCGAGGCGCTGACCTTGATTCAGACGGGGAAGATCCGGGACTTCCCGATCGTTCTGTTCGGCTCGGACTACTGGAGCGGTCTTACGGCCTGGCTCCGAGAGACGGTGGGAGGGGCGGGGAACATCGAGTCTCAGGATCTCGATCGGTATTTTGTGACCGACGATCCGGCGGCCGCGGTCGACCACGTCGTCCGGACGCGGGTGCTCCGGGCCAGCTACAATCGCGAGCGTGACCAGGGGGTCGAATGACCAGGCCATCCGCGCCGTACCTTCGGGGCCGGCGGATCGATCCGCCCGGCATCACGGGCCGGGAGACCGCGGCCGACCTGATCGACGAGACGTTTCTCGCCTACAACGGCGGGCGGCTCCGGGAGGGGGGCCATCTCTTCACCCAACGGATGCTGGAGCCTGGCGTGACCGTGGGATTGAGCCTCACCGGCGCGATGACTCCCGCGGGCCTGGGGATGAGTTGCCTGATCCCGTTGATGGAGGCGGGCTTCGTCGACTGGATCATCTCGACCGGCGCCAATCTGTATCACGATGCCCACTTTGCCCTGGGACTGGCGATGCACCAGGGGAGTCCGCATGCGGATGACGTGGAGCTGAGGGATCGGGGGGTGGTCCGGATCTACGACATCTTCTTCGACTACGACGTCCTTCTATCGACCGACGCCTTCGTCCGGGAAGTTTCCGCACGCCCGGAGTTCCAGCGGTCGATGGGGACGGCGGAGTACCATTATCTCCTGGGGGGCTATATGCGCCGGCGGGAAGAGGCGCTGGGGCTCTCCAAGCGCTCGGTATTGAGCGCGGCGCACGAGCTGGAGGTGCCGCTCTATACCAGCTCGCCCGGTGACAGCTCGATCGGGATGAATGTGGCGGAGCAGGCGCTGTCAGGCTCTCAGCTGCGGTTCGACGTGAGCACCGATGTCAACGAAACGGCGGCGATCGTCTTGGAGGCCAAGCGCAGCGGCGGGAAGAGTGGCGCCTTGATCGTCGGGGGTGGGAGCCCCAAGAACTTCCTCCTTCAGACCGAGCCGCAGATCCAGGAGGTCCTGGGCATCGACGAGCGAGGACACGACTTCTTCCTCCAGATGACCGACGCCCGTCCCGACGTGGGCGGCCTCTCCGGGGCGACGCCGGCGGAAGCCGTGAGCTGGGGGAAGATCGATCCCGAGATGCTTCCGGGGACGGTGGTCGTCTATACCGACAATTCGATGGCGCTCCCCCTCCTCACGGCCTTTGCCCTGAACCGCCATCCACCCCGGCCGCTCAAGCGGTTGTACGGTCGCCGGGAGGCGATGATGGCGCGACTCCGCGAGGAATACGAGGCCGCCCGGGCGGCCCGCGACTCGCGGGCGATGGAGGCGGCCTCGACCGCGGACACCGGTGAGCGGTGAAGCCCCGCTGAGCGAGGTCACGCGTCCGAGTCCACGCTATTGCGCATACGCACTCGGGCTCCTGACGCTCATCAACCTCATCAACTACCTCGACCGGCACGTCATCTTTGCGATGTTCGAGCCGATCAAGCGCGACCTGTCACTGACCGACACCCAGCTCGGCTGGCTGGCGTCCGCCTACATCCTGGTCTTCTCCGTCTCGGCGCTCCCCTTCGGCGTGTTGAGCGATCTCCGATCACGCCGAGCCGTCATCGCGGGCGGTGCCGTGTTCTGGAGCGCGTTCACGGTCATGAGCGGGCTGGTCCGGAACTTCTGGTCGTTGTTCGCCTGCCGGGCGGCCGTGGGGATCGGGGAGGCCGCGTACGGCCCCTCCTCGCAGTCGATGGTGGCCGACTACTACCCGGGCAAGGGCCGCGCCCTCGCGATGGGCATCCTGGCCTCCGGCATCGCCCTCGGCGGCGTGTTGGGGATCTACCTCGGCGGTCGGCTCGAGGCGGTGTACGGGTGGCGAGCCGCGTTTTTCATCGTCGGCGCTCCGGGTCTCGTTCTCGGTGTGCTCGCCTCCCGGCTCCGTGATCCAACTCGGCGGACCCAACCCGTACGGGTGCGCCGTTATCTCCGCGATCTGGAGATCGGGGTCAGCACCATACTCCGGCAGTTTACCCCGTTCCTCGCGACCACAGTCGTCGGCGTGGTCGTGGCCGTCTGGTTGGCCAAGGCACGCCGCGCGGACGCCACGATCGACATTGCGATCCTGAGCGCCTTCGTGGGGCTGGGGTTGGCGCTCAACATCGGGCGCTGGGTGCGGCAGATCAGGGCCGACCAGATCGATAGCACCCCCTTTGGCGGGTCTGTCGGCCTGGCGCTGGACGACCTTCTCGGCGCGCTCCATTTCGTGCTCCGGACCCCCACCCTCATCTACGTCTTCGTGGGTGGCGCGCTGTTCTCCTTCGGCATCAACGGGCTCGTCGGCTGGGCACCGACCTATCTGGCCCGCGAGTTGGCCCTCACCCCCGCCTCCGCTGCGGTGCTCCTGGGGAAATGGGGGTTGGTGTCGGGCACCGCCGGCACGCTCTTCGGCGGCTTCCTCGCCGACCGCATGGGCCGCTACTACAAGCAGGGCCGCCTCGTCACCGCCGCGTTGGGCGTCATCGTCGGTGGCGGCTTGGCAAACTGGCTCCTCCTAGTGCGCGACCTCCAGATCTTCGCCCCGCTGTTCGCAGCGTCGTTCTTCTGCCTGACGTGGTTCAACGGCCCCATGGCCGCGGTGATCTTCGACGTCGTGCCGGCTCGCATCGGCGCGACGGTCATCGGCGCCTACCTCCTGTTCATCCACATCGTCGGCGACGCCGTTGCCTTCCCCATCGTCGGCATGCTCTCCGACCGCTTCGGGATCGACACCGCCATCCTGCTCCTTCCGATCACTGCGGTCATCGGCGGCACTGTCACGCTGATCGGCGCCCGCACGGTGGCCCACGACATGGACAGGGCATCGGTCCGGACGACCGGGACGTTTCGGCGGATCCGGAAGGCCGACTGAAGGCTTGACGCCACGCCGTCCAAATCGCTGTCCTCCACAGACTTACGCGGTGGCATCTGGGCAGTCTGCATGAGCCCTACCCACCAGGATCTTGACAGCGCGGCCGAAGGGAAGCCCCTTTGGATTGGCTAACCGCTTTGCAGGGATGGAGTTGGCGGTGCCGCGCCGACCCCGGCACAACTCATGCACTTGCGTGCAGTCATGACCGATCCTCTTCATCAGAGCGCGCCGATGCCTCCGGGCCGGTTGGGCGATGCCGCCACACCGGTGCCGCTACTGCGCTTTGAGGGGGCGATGTGGGATCCCGTCGCGCTCGAAACGTGGCGGGAGGCATTGTCCGACCTGATCCGCAGTGAGGTCTCGCATGAGCTCATGGCGCTCTGGCTCTACCTCCCCGAGGGGGAAGCCGCCCTGATCGGTCCGCTTGAGCTGGCGCAGGATCATCTGGACGTTCCCCGCCCCACGCCGCGCGTGCCCGAGGAGGGGCTGCGACACCTCGAGGAGCGTGTGGGTCGGGCAGGCTACCACTCGGTCGGCGCGTTCCCGGTACCGCACGGGGAGCGCGACGTGGGTTTGCTCTTGGTCGCGGGTCTCGATGCGGGTGCTCTCGAGGACGGCGCCCGAGGGTACGTGCGAGAGGTGGCGGCAGGTTTGGGCCCGACGTTGGCGCGAGTCGCGTCTCAGTGGGGCGTGGAGGAAGAGGGCGTTCCCGCCGGAACCACACCGCCGTATCGGCGGCGCTTCGAACCTGGTCGCGAACTCCACGAACTCCGGGACCTCATCGACGGCATGGGGCACGCCCTCGGGGGAACGACAGGGGCCGAGGTGCTGGATGGCATCTCCGCGGTGCTGATGCCGCTCATCCCGCACGATCTCGCGGAGTTGGTCGTCCCCGGCCGGCGGGCCGGGGAGTGGTATCGTCTGGGGCGTGACACCGGGACACCGCTGGCGAATCCCGAGCTCGTGGTGTCCGGCGACCGCTACGACTTCCACACCCTCTTCGGTGACGACGGCCGTCTCTTGGTCGAGGACGGTGACACCGATCCCCGCGCCCCGGTCTGGCCGTTCGATGCGGCAGAGGCGATCCGGTCGGTCAACGGAGTCCGCCTAGGCACGCCCTCATCGCCGGCCGGGTATCTCCTCCTCGGGAGCCAGGGGCCCTGGCTCTATCGTGAGGAGGATGTCCTCCTCCTGGGGCAGATCGGCGCGGTCCTGGCGCCCCGGGTTCGGGAGCTCGTCACCGGGGCCCAGATGGCGACGCTCCAGAGCAACCTCGGCGTCCTCCGGAAGATGCCCTCGCATCTTGGTCGGGTCAGCGAGCTGCTGGCAACCACCGCCCACGTTGGTGCGGCGACCAGGCTCTTTGCTCAGGAGCTGAGCGCGGTGCTCCCCTTCGCACGGCTGGAGCTTGCCCTCACGGCCGGGGAGTCCGGCGAGGTGGTGGTGTTTGGCGCGGGCGACACCGGGCCGCTCCGGAAGCTGCCGGTCGTAGACGTGAGTGGGACGGAGCTCCATCGGGTGCTGCGATCGGAGATGGCGCATTCGCTGGTGCAGGGGAGCGCGCACGCCCCCGGCGCCACGCCCGACGCGCCGAGCGCCGCCCTCGTCGTCCCTCTCCGGGTGAGCGGCCGGGTGATCGGTGCACTCACACTGGTCGCTACCGGGACCGATTCCTACGGTCCGACCGACGTGGTCCTCGTCCAGCAGTTTGCGGACATCCTCTCCCCGCATCTCGAGCTGGTGCGGCGCGCGGCCTTTGCACCGTCCGGAACGGGCGGTTGGCGACGTGTGGGGCGCTGAGGCCGGAGCGAGGCGCACGGCTCGGTGGCACCGCGGACCGATCTCGCGAACCATCGGGCGTCGTAGAGGTCCGTGCGGCGACGACCGGGTTGGGCTTCCGGGCCCGTCGGATCATCCCGTGATCGGGGGGCCACGACTCCGGGGCCGGTTGCGGGAGAACGGGCACCGTGCTGCAGTCGACAGGTCCGGTGTAGCGGCTCTGAGGATGCTATCCCTTGATCGGGGGGCCCTCGAACCTCGAGCCCACGAGACAGAGTTGTCTCCCCCCGACACGGTCGCCTGCAGTGGGTCATCGACCCACTGTCAATCCTCCAGGTAGTACTCCACGGTCGTCACGACCCGCACCGTCTTGAGGAGTTGATCACCCTCACTGACGCCGGGCGCCTGGTCACGAGGGAGGATCACGAACACGCCCTGGTTGGCCGTCCGAATGCCCCCTAAGGAGCTGCGGGAGTCGGCGGCGAACTTCTCGGCGGCGGCGCGTGCCTCCGCCGTGGCGGCCGCGATCATCGCGGGCTTCACGTCATTCAAGGTGGTGAACAAGAACGTGGGACGGGCCGGGCCGTAGCCGGTGCCGGAGGAGAGGACGACGCCCGATTCCACCAGCTGGCCGGCGCGTTGACTCGCAGCCTGGATGGCGCGTGGATCGGTGGAGCGGACCATCAGGGTCTGGGTGATGATAAAGCGAGTGCCGCCCTGATTCTCCCGGTAGGCATTGGCGTGGACGTCGGTGACCTCGAGGCCCTGCAACTCGACCTGTGACGTGTCGATCCCAGCGCGCGCCAGATACGCGACGATAATGCGGGCGCTTCGGTCGATCTGTGCCTGCGTCCCCGCCAGGTCGTTACCGGTCGCCACGACCCGGAGCGGCCACAGGGCCAGATCCGCCTCCACCTCCAGCTCTGCCACGCCCTTGACGGTCACGTACCGATCGATGGTCCGGGCCTTGGTGAACCCATGACCGACAAACCAGCCTCCCAGTGCGACGCCGAGCGCGAGGAGACCTGCGGGGAGGGCGTTGGTCGTCATCGACGGGCCTCGAGCGTCTCGTGTCGTCGGCGATGCGGCGTGGCGGCGGTCCGTCGACCGCTACGGGGTGACGGGTTTGAGGAGGAGATCCTGGAAGTCGAAGCTGAAGTCCACGGCGGGCGAGGCCGGCACCATGGTGGCTCGATCGATGGCGCCGTCGGGGCGGAGGGCGAATGTGATGAACGCATCCGCCCGGAGCTCCCGGTCGCGCCACCGCACGAGAAACGTGTCGTACTGCCAGTGCACCAGATCGCCGACCAGGGACGGCGTGTGACTGAACCGAAGGACGAGCCGGTCTCCCTCGCGTGCGATCGAGACGTCGCCGTACCACGCGTCACGATAGGTCCCCGCGTAGCGATCGAGAGGGAGGGACGGGCCCGCAGTACTGTCGCGCGACGTGGCGGCCGCTGCTTCCGCCCGGGCGGTGGCGGAATCGCCCCGCGCGGACAAGGCACGCCACCCTGCTAGCCAGTCGAAATCGGCGCCGAGGTAGGCGTCAAGGACGCGGAAGGCAATGGCGTTGATGGCGGCGGTCTCCTGGTTGGTGAGGACCGCCACGCCGAGGCGGAGCTCAGGGATCATAGCCACGCGGGAGACGTAGCCCGGGAGCCCGCCCGTGTGAGTGACCAACTTGACCCCACGATAGTCGCGCACGAAGAAGCCGAGGGCATAGCCGGTGAAGTCCGCGCCGTAGGGGGCCACCTCCGGCGGCGGCGGGCCGGTGGGGATCGGAGTCACGATCTGCCACAGTTGTCGGGTGGTGGCCGGGTGGAACAGCGGCTCGCCACCGGCGACTTTTCCCGAATCGAGTTGGACGATGAGCCACTTGGCCATGTCCACCGCGTTGGCGTTGATCCCGCCCGCCGGGTTGGTGTTGTCGCTCGCGAAAGGCTTGACCGGCCGGACCACGCCGTTGATCCGCGCGTGGGGCGTGGCGGCGTTGAGACCGGCGGCCTCGGAGTGCCGGACGTTGCTTTCGGTCATCCCGATACGGTCGAGGATTCGAGTCTTGACGAAGTCCTCCCAGCTGAGGCCGCTCACGGCCTCGATCACTTCGCCGGCGACGCTGTAGAGGACGTTGTCGTAGGCGTAATGGCTCCGGAAGGAGGTCGCCAGGGGGATGAACCGGAGCCGCCGGGCGATTTCCTTCCGGTCGTAGGTGGAGGGCGGCCACCAAAGGAGGTCGCCGGCGCCGAGCCCGAGGCCGCTCCGGTGCACCAGGAGGTCACGGATCGTGAGCTCCGTGGTCACGTAGGGATCCGAGAGCCGGAACCATGGGAGATGGCTGATCACCTTGTCGTCCCATCCGAGCTTCCCCTCCTCGACCAGCAGCCCCAGCGCGGTGGCGGTAAAGGCCTTGGTATTGGAGGCGATACCGAAGAGCGTATGCTCGTCGACCGGAGTCCGCTTTCCGAGGGTCCGAACGCCGTACCCCTTGGTGAGGATCGGCTTCCCGTCTTTCACGATCGTCAGCGAGATACCGGGGACCTCAAACGCCTTCATGACGTCCGCGATGTACTGATCAATGCCGGCAGGCGGGCGAGCCGTCCGCGCCTGGGCCCGGAGCGGGGCCGCGGCTGCGAGCAGGCCGAGGAGGAGCGTCCAGCAGCGACGCATAGTGGTTCCCCTGGTAGGGTGATGGCTGTGGGATGTGACCGGCGATTGAGGGGGGAAGGTATGCCGGTGGTGCGGCGGTGCAAGTCCCGGCTACAGCTCGGGGGCCTTCCCCTCCTTGAGGATGCGGCCGATATGTTGGAGTTCGCCCCAGACCACGGACCCATAGCCGAACGTCGACGCGGTTACCACGGTCCGGTGTTGCAGGGTCGTGTCAGGGCTCAAGGATCCTCGGAGGACGACCACGGTGATGGGCCCTCGGCTTCGGAGGGTGGCCTGATAGAGGATGTAGGCGAACTGTGGGGCCCGCCCGATGCGCATCGGCGCGGACAGAAAGAGTCCCTGTTCCGGGGACGCCACGGCGACCTCGACGCGTGCCAGTACCAGGGCCCGCTCCACCAAGGCAAAGGCCTCGTCCCACGGTCGCTCGAGGATCACCATCACCGAATCGGCGGCTTGGGCGGCGAGGAGCCTCGGGAAGAGGAGAGCGGCGATGACCGCGGTCGTGACGAGGCGCATAGGGAATCGTACGCGCCCGCCGAGGCCGCGTTTCATCATCCGTCGCCTGGTCTGCCGGGCTCTTGCCCCTCCGCCCGGCGGCGTGCCTCGCGCTCGAGGGGGAGCAGCGTCGCCAGGAGGAAGCGGTTGACGGGGACCGGGACGCCCGCCGCGTCACCGAGCCGGACCACGGCCCCGGTCTGCTGGGCCAACTCCGAGCGGACGCCGTTCATCAGGTCGCGCTGCATCGAGGGGATGGCGCCGGTGGGGAGACGATCGAGGAACGCCACCGCCTCCGCGATCCCCTCCTCGCCGAGCGAGATCCCGTGGGCGTCCGCAACGCGGTCGATCTCGCCCAGGACCTCGAGGAGGAGGGCTCGGGTCTCCGGTGTCGTGCGCCAGGCGCCGACCGGGACGTGGGTGACGGCGCCGACACCGCTGACGGCCGCGATGAACAGGAACTTCCGCCACATCTCGTGGCGAATGTCGTCCGCAATGATGCCCCGCACGCCCGGCGCACGATTCAATACGTCTTCCAGTCGGACAACCCGTGACGACCGGCGATTGTCGAGCTCTCCGAACACGATGGCGGGGTCCGCGCCACGGTGGACCACGTGCCCGGGGGCGACGAGCTCGCTGACGATCCAACAGAGGCCGCCCGCCGCCGCGTCCGGACCCAACACCGAGGCGAGGTCATCCGGGGCCTCGACGCCATTCTGGAGCGGAAGCACGAGCGTGTCGGCCGACACGATCGGCGCGATCAGCCGCGCCGCCTCGCCGATCTGCCACGCCTTCACGCACACGAGGACCGCGTCGACCGGTCCGATTGAGTGGGGATCGTCCGTGGCCTGGATCCGAGGGAGCTCAACATCACCCGCGATGCTCTCCAGTCGGAGGCCGTCCCGGCGGAGGGCATCGAGGTGGCGCCCGCGGGCGAGGAAGGTCACGTCGGCGCCGGACTCGACCAGCCGGCCCCCGAAGTAGGCCCCGATCCCTCCGGCCCCGACCACCGCGATCCGCACTAGGTCACTCGCGGTTGCGGTCGGCTACGGTACGCCGCCATCGGCAGCACCTCCTCGCTGAGGATCCAAACGTGAGGAATTATCACCGGTGGGGGGCGACAGACCGCGAGCACCGCCTCCGGCGATGCCTGCGGTCTCCCCCGAGTAGAGGCGCCCGAGGGACCCTTCCTAGCGGGAGGGTTCGGGCGCGGCGAGCCGCCCAGTCTCGAGCTCCTGGAGGATACGGTTTGCATGGTACACGTGTTGGAGCGCTGCGCGCACGGCCCGTACATCCACCATGACGTTTCGGCCGCGGTCGGGGAGGTAGATGTAATCCCGTGAAAGCCCTTCGATGTTACGATCGAAGTTGAGGCCGACGAGCTCCAGGTCCTTCGTCACGGCCGGTGAGCCGGAGTTGCCTCCATAGGTATCGGCGGTAGAGACAAAGTTGAGTGGCGTCGCGAGATCCAAGCCCTCGGGCGGCACACCCCAACGCGCGGGGACGGCCCATTCCGGATTCCCGGGATGGGAAAAGTGGCGATCATAGAATCCGTAGAGCGTCGTGTACGGTGGGGCCAGGGTTCCGTTGTACGGATACCCCTTGACCACGCCGTCGGTGATCCGCGGCGAGAAGGTGCCATCCGGCGGCACGCGCTGGCCATAGACGGCGAACTTGGCGCGACCGAGCTCCGCGGCGAGGTCCGACTCCGCGCCGCCGATCGGCGCGAGGGCCGCACGATAGGCCTCGTATAATGGAAGGAACGCATCGAGGAGGCGGAGCGCTGGGTCCGTGCCCCCCAGCGTGTTCTCTCCCACTGCTCCTGCCGTGGCGGCGGAGTCACCCAGCACCGAGTGCGCCATGAGCGCGGCGGCGGAGGCCTCGGGTGTACCATCCGGGAGCGCGGCCCGGGTGAGCGCGTGGTCCGGGCCGTAGGCGGTGGCGATGTCGCGGAGTCGGGCCGCGAGGAGACGGCGCTCGAGATCGGGGGGGGCCTGATCGACGCCGAGGAGGCGGCGGCGAAGGCCGGCGAGGGAATCCTCAGGTGCCCCCGCCGCCATGGCGTCGAGGTAGCGCCTGGCCCAAAGGGCCCGGGAGATCGTGGAGGAGGTACCCAACCCGAGGAAGGCAAACAAGGGCGTGGCCTGCGCGGCGCGCTGCTCCTGGAGGCGGGCCATCCGGTCGAAGAGACCTCCGAAGCGGCGGGAGTGGGCCGTGTCGGCCGCGATCCGGTCCTGCAGATCGCGCTCGGCATCGGCCCGCTTGGCGATCACGACCGGGAGGTTCAGGGCCTCGAGCCGGCCGGTCGTGGCCTTGAGGGAGTTCGAGAGGCCGAACATCCGATTCCGGATGTCGTAAGCCTCGGCCTCGGCCGGCTTGGCCATGCGGTATGCGTCCATCGCGTCGAGGCGCGTATGGTAGTAATTGAGGACGGCGGGGAGGAAGACATCATGCTGGTACTCCAGCTGGGCCATCGTGGTCAGTCGATTGGTCGAGCCGGGGTTACCGATAACGAAGACGACGTCGCCCTCCTGCACCCCTGATGTGCTCCATCCAAAGG
>Ga0055481_10000590_pt1 | contig 12263 bp, 11 predicted proteins | sample Muzzi_PWC_D2_FD_57936 | JGI IMG/M metagenome (GOLD analysis project Ga0055481, IMG submission 57936) | Wetland microbial communities from San Francisco Bay, California, USA, that impact long-term carbon sequestration - Muzzi_PWC_D2 | ecosystem: Environmental > Aquatic > Marine > Wetlands ... | reverse complement strand
GCTCGCCACGCCTGCAACACTTCGATCGACCCGTCGTCCCGCATCACCGGAAACGTGATGTGGTAGACGCTGTTGACCGCTTTGATCTGCTTGAGGAGTTGGGGATCGTGGTCGGTGTACTCCGCGGCCCGATCGAACGCCTTGTTGACCTGACGTAGAAAGCTGTAGCGCGACGCCATAGCGTTGCGATGCTCCGAGTGGTCGGGAGGAAGGACCTCAAGGTAGCGACCCCCTCCCAGATACGCCATCGGGCGTCGCGCTCTTGACGGCGGATGGCGAACATAATATCCTTTAAGCCGGATTAAAGGATACTAATGTGGCGACCAAGCTGCCTATCTTAAGCCAAATCAATGCCTTAGCTGATGGTACCAGGAGCAGGATTCTCCTCCTCCTCGAGCACCACGAGCTGACCGTTTCGGAGTTGGTCGCGATTCTCCAGCTCCCCCAGTCCACCGTCAGTCGGCACCTCAAGGTCCTCGGTGACGAGGGATGGATCCAGGGCCGTGGGAAGGGGACCAGCCGTTGGTATCGCATGCGGCACGCCGGGCTATCCCCGTCGGCGGAGCGGCTTTGGGGTGCGGTCCGCGAGGACCTCGCCGAGACCGTCGGCGCGCTCCACGACCGGGAGCGCGGCCGAGCGATCGTCGCAGCGCGGCGCAGCAGCTCCAAGTCGTTTTTCGCCGCCACCGCGCACCGGTGGGACACCGTCCGTCGCAAACTCTTCGGCCGCCACGTGGAAGCGGCCGCGCTCCTGGGGCTCTTGGACGAACGCTGGACCGTCGGGGACCTCGGCTGTGGAACTGGGACACTCAGCGCGTCCCTCGCCCCGTTCGTCCGGCGGGTCGTCGCCGTCGACGAGTCCCAGGCGATGCTCGATGCGGCGGCCGCGCGGGTCGCGAGCCTCGGCAACGTGGAGCTCCGGCGGGGGGACCTGGAGGCGCTCCCGATCACAGATGGAGAACTGGATGCCGCCCTCTTGATCCTGGTCCTCCATCACCTGAGCGAGCCACCTGCCGCGATCGCCCGGGCCGCGACCGCGCTGGCGCCGGGCGGACGACTCCTCATCGTCGATATGCTGCCGCACGACCGCGAGGACCTCGCCCGCGAGTTGGGGCACGTCTGGCCGGGGTTCGCGCCCGAACAGGTGCACGAATGGCTCACCGACGCCGGCCTCCGGCCGCGTCTCAGCGTGCCGCTCCCGGCCGACCTCGAGGCGACCGGGCCAGCCCTCTTCGCCCTCGCCGGTGTGAAGCCCGGCGACGAGCTCGGTGCCTGACGGCGCCGCCTCGACAACCAAGTACCAGCAAGGAGACCTCCGTGGGAATGACCGCTTCGATGACCCATCCATTCGCCGCCGCCCGAGAGGGGGGACGGGAGCCGTTCAAGGTGAAGGACCTCGGCCTCGCCGAGTCGGGCCGGCGGGAGATCCGCTTGGCCGAGCAGGAGATGCCGGGCCTCATGGCGCTGCGGGAAGAGTACGCAGGCCAGCAGCCGCTCGCCGGCGCCAAGATCATGGGGTCGCTCCACATGACGGTGCAGACCGCGGTGCTCATCGAGACCCTGGTGGAGCTTGGCGCCGACGTCCGGTGGGTGTCCTGCAATATCTTCTCGACTCAGGATCATGCGGCGGCGGCCGTCGTAGTCGGTCCGGGGACAGTGGAGGATCCGCAGGGCGTGCCGGTCTTTGCCTGGAAGGGCGAGACCCTCGAGGAATACTGGTGGTGCACCGACCAGGCATTGATGTGGCCCGACGGCTCCGGTCCCACGCTCCTCCTGGATGATGGGGGCGACGCCACCCTGTTGGTGCACAAGGGGGTGGAGTTCGAACGCGCCGGGAAGGTCCCGGCCTTCGACCCAGATGCGGATCCCGAGGAATGGGGCGTCATTCTGGACCTCCTCCGCCGGGAGCTCGACGCCAACAAGGGCCGCTGGACCGCCATCGCCAAGGACATTCGGGGGGTGTCGGAGGAGACGACCACCGGCGTGCATCGCCTCTATCAGATGATGGAGAACGGGTCCCTCCTCTTCCCGGCGATCAACGTCAACGACTCGGTGACCAAGAGCAAGTTCGACAACATCTATGGCTGCCGACACTCCGTGGTGGACGGAATCAACCGCGCCACCGACGTCATGATCGGCGGCAAGGTGGCGGTGGTGTGCGGCTTCGGGGAGGTGGGGAAGGGCTGCGCCCAGGCGCTCCGCGGCCAGGGAGCCCGTGTGGTCATCACGGAGATTGATCCGATCTGCGCTCTGCAGGCGGCGATGGAGGGGTACCAGGTGGCGACGCTCGAGGACGTGGTGGCGACGGCCGACATTTTCGTGACGACCACGGGGAACAAGGACATCATCACCGCCGACCACATGCGCCAAATGAAGGACAAGGCGATCGTCGGGAATATCGGCCATTTCGACAACGAGATTGACATGGCCGGGCTCAAACGCGTCCCCGGGATGCGGCGGGAGACGATCAAGCCTCAGTACGACGAGTTCACTTTCCCGGACGGCCACAGTGTGCTGATCCTGGCGGAGGGACGGCTCCTCAACCTCGGGTGCGCCACCGGCCATCCGAGCTTCGTCATGTCCGCCAGCTTCACCAATCAGGTCATGGCGCAAATCGAGCTGCACCGGCGGGCCGAGACGTATGGGAAGTCGGTGGTCGTGCTGCCCAAGAAGTTGGACGAGAAGGTGGCCCGCCTCCACCTCGAGAAGTTGGGGGTCAAGCTCACCACCATGTCCCAGGAACAGGCCGACTACATTGGGGTCCCGGTGGACGGTCCTTACAAGCCGGAGCACTACCGCTACTAGGCGGAGTCCTGGTCCTGAAACGCGCGAGGCCCTCCCCGGCGGGAGGGCCTCGTCGCGTTTGGGCCCTACTCGCCCGATAGCCCAAATCCACCGCGCCGCCCCCGCCCCCGTGGTGCGCTCGGAACCTCAGGTTCCGCCGCGGGCGTGAAGTCCTCCCCCGGGTTGATGAACCGATCCACCTCCACGCCGTACTGCTTTTCGTACAGGTCGCGGTAGCGGCCGCCCAGGACCAGGAGCGCGTCCTGGGTACCTCGTTCCACGATCCGCCCGTCCTCCAACACCAGAATCTGGTCGGCACTCGCGATCGTGGAGAGCCGGTGGGCGATGACGAAGGTGGTCCGCCCCTGGCGGAGGGACCGGAGTCCGTCGCGGATGAGCGCCTCGCTCTCGCTGTCGAGGCTCGAGGTCGCTTCGTCCAGGATCAGGATCCGTGGATCGGCCAAGATGGCGCGGGCGATCGCCACGCGTTGCCGCTGCCCTCCGGAGAGCTTGACCCCCCGCTCCCCCACCACCGTCTCGTACCCCTCGGCAAACCGGTCAACGAACTCGTCGCAGTGCGCGATGTGCGCCGCCGCCTGGATCTCCGCCGCCGTGGCCCCCGGTTTCGAGAAGCCGATGTTTTCCGCGACGGTGCCGTCGAAGAGGAAGTTGTCCTGCAGGACGACGCCGAGGCGCGAGCGATAGTCGCGGAGGCGGAGGGTCGAGAGGTCCCGGCCATCGATCAGGATCCGCCCTCGCTCCGGGCGGTGGAAGGCCATCACCAGGCCGATCAGGGTGCTCTTGCCGGAGCCACTCGATCCCACCAACGCCGTCGTCGTACCCGCCGGCGCCTCGAAGGAGACTTCGCGGAGGACGGGGACGCCCGGCGTGTAGGCAAAGGAGACGTCCTCAAACCGCACGTCTCCGTGCACCTCCTCGACCGGCGCCCGGTCGCGGTCGTGGTCGTCCTCGCGCGCCAGCCGCCGGATCTCGCGAATCCGGTCGAGCCCCGCAAACGCCTCGCTCACCTGCGTACCGATCGAGGAGATTTGGACCAGGGGCGCCGCCACCAGACCGATGAAGAAGACGTACATCACGAAGTCGCCCAGAGTCATCGACCCGTCCAGGATGGCCCGCCCACCGAAGACAATGAGGAGCACTCCCACCACGCCGACGACGACGCTGGTGAACGCGGAAACCAGCGAGACCCCCAGGATGGACTGGGCCACATTCCGGAACAGGCGGTGCGCTCCCCGGGCAAACGTGAGGTCTTCACGCCGTTCGGCGGTGTATGTCTTCACGAGACGGATGCCCCCCACCGACTCGGTGAGCCGCCCAGTCACCTCCGCATTCAACTCCCCTCGGCGCCGGAACAGCGGCCGGAGCCGGGTAAAGGCCACGGCCATCCCTCCGGCAAAGGCGGCCATCAGAACCAGAATCCCGACCGTCAGCTGCCAATTGAGGTACAGCAGGACGCCCATGGCCAGCGCGGCGGTCACGATCCCGCCGACGAGCTGCACCAACCCCGTCCCCACCAGGTTCCGGATGCCCTCCGCGTCGGTCATGATGCGGGAGATCAAGATGCCGGTCTTGGTCGAGTCGAAGTACGACACCGGAAGGCGCAGGACGTGCTGCTGCACCCGCTTGCGCATTTCCGTAATGGCGCGCTGGGCGGCGACGGACATGACCCGAGCCAGGCCGTAGGAGGTCCCGGCCTGTACCACCGTGGCGGCCAGCGCCGCCAACGCGAGCGGCATCAGGAGGTCACGACGCTGCGCACCAATGACCGAATCGATCAAGAACTTCGAGCTCGCCGGAAGGACAAAGCCAGCCAGCCGGTTCACCAGCATGAGGGCCATCCCGATCGCCAACTGCCCCCGGTGCTGCCACACCAACTCGCGGGCCTCCCGCCACACGACATCGGCGCCGACGCGCCGTTTCTTCCGATCTTCGGTTCCTGCCATGACGCCGCACCCCTCATCATCGAGATCGACTGTTGGGTACCAAGTCTACACTCCCCGCCCTGCGAAGGAGAAACGCAGCCCGTACCGTGGACCGCCGACTCCGTCCGCGCTAGCCCCACTCCCCCGATGGCTCTATCCTTCCGGGGATCTTGCCGACCGGTTGCCCGCGTGTCCGATTTGCTCGAAACGATTCGCGCCGCTTTGCATGACCGCTACACCATCGAGCGGGAGATCGGCAGTGGCGGGATGGCGACCGTGTTCCTGGCGGACGACCGCAAGCATCACCGACGCGTCGCGGTGAAGGTCCTCCGACCGGAACTGGCGGAAGCACTCGGCGCCGACCGGTTCCTCCGCGAAATCAAGATCGTCGCCGGCCTCCAACACCCCCACATCCTCCCGCTGTACGACTCCGGCCGCGCCGGCGGCTTCCTTTATTACGTCATGCCCTACATGGCGGGGCCGTCCCTTCGGGCCCGCCTGGCAAAGGGGCCCCTCCCCATCGGTGACGCGGTCCGGCTCATCCGCGACGTGGTCGACGCCCTCGTCGTCGCGCACCGCGAGGGGGTCGTCCACCGGGACATCAAGCCCGACAACATCCTCCTCTCCGGACGCTCGGCCGTGGTCGCCGATTTCGGCGTGGCCAAGGCGCTCCGGGAGGCGACGGCCCCGAAGGACGCCACCACCGCCGGGATGGCACTCGGCACACCGGCCTACATGGCACCCGAGCAGGCGGCCGCCGACCCCAACATCGACCACCGCGCGGACCTCTACGCCGTCGGAGCGGTGGCCTATGAGCTCCTCACCGGCGAGCCCCCATTTAGCGGTCTCCCGCCCCAGCAGATCCTCGCGGCTCAGGTCACGCAGGCGCCGGTCCCCGTCCGGCGGCGAAGGCCCGATTGTCCACCTGCCCTCGAGGCGGTCGTCATGAAGTGCCTCGCCAAAAAGCCAGGCGAGCGATGGCAAACGGCCGAGGAGCTGCTCGCCGCGGTGGAGGCGCTGGCGACCCCCTCCGGTGGGACCACCGCCGCGAGCCGGAGCGCCGTGTGGGCCACACGGATACGGGGACACCGTTGGCTCGTGGGCCTCGCCATCATGGCCGCGGTCGCCGCCGGAGCGATGATCGCCCGGCGATGGACGGCCGGCCCGCAGCTCGATCAGAATCTCCTCGCGGTCGCCCCGTTCGATGTCCTCGATACCTCTCTCGATCTCTGGCGCGAGGGCCTCGTCGATGTCCTCTCCGCCAACCTCGACGGCGCGGGGACCCTCCGCACGGTGGCGCCGTCCCTCGTGGTGGCCCGTTGGGCCGGGCGGGCAGATGCCGCCTCGGCCCAGCGACTGGCCCACTCGCTGGCTGCGGGGTACGTGGTATTCGGAAGGCTATTGATGTCTGGAGCGGATTCGGTCCGCTTGAGCGCGACCCTCCTCGACGCCGGGTCGGGGACCGCCGTCATGGAGATGGAGTTTCGCGACGATGCCACCCGCATCGACCGCCTCGCGGATTCGCTCACACTCGGCGTCTTGCGCGAGCTCAGCCAGCGGCAACCGCTCGGCGCCATCCGCCTCACGTCCTTTGGGGCGTCGTCGCCCGCCGCGCTCAAGGCCTTCCTCGAGGGCGAACGCTTCTTTCGGCAATCCAATTGGGATTCGGCACGAGTACACTACGCGCGGGCCATGCAGCTCGACCCCAACTTCGCCCTCGCGTATAGCCGGATGGCCAGCGTCGTCGGGTGGCGCCGGGGCGGCGAAGGGTCCTCGCGCTTTGCTCTCCAGGCCGGGGACCTGAACCGAGGCCTGGCCCCACGTGAGAGCCTCCTCGTCACCGCCGATTCCATCTCGGCGGCCCTGACTGAGTTTCAGGGGACGGCCGCCGATTGGGCCCTGGTGAGTCGGCTCTTCCCGACCCTACAACGGGCCGTGAACCAATACCCCGAGGACCCTGGCGGATGGTACCAGCTGGGTGAGGCCCGCTACCGATGGGGCCCCTACGTGGGTATTCCGGACAGCCTGACGGCGGTGCCGCTCCGACGTGCTATCGGCCTCGATTCGGCGTTCACGCCCGCGTACCTCTACCTGATCCCCTTGACCCTGGAGGCTTCGTCCGACGAAGGGCACGCGCTCATCACCACCTACCTCCGCCAACAGCCCTCACCCGCACTGGCGCAGGCGATGGCGCTCGTGGTGGCCCTCCTCGATCCGGCGCCACGGGACACCGGCTACGCCAACCGCCGGATGGACTCCCTCCCACCGCCGACCCTCGCAACAGCACTGCGCCAACTCACTCGGAGCCCGGACTCGGCGGAGGCAGGGATCCGCCTCGCACGGCGCCTGGTAGCGGAGGAACGCGACCGTGGTAATCGGGTGCTCCCCTGGCTCCTCGCCTACCGCGGGCATCTACGAGACGCCCTCGTTTTGGGGGATACGGCAGACGCCCAGCTCCTGATCGAGGCCGCGCTCCTGGGGGCCGTGCCTTCCGACACCGTCGACGAGCGCGCGGCCCATTGGCTGGCCGAGGACGTCTCCCCAGGGATGTTTACCGCGCTCCCATGGTGGGCTGTCCGGGGAGACACATCGTCCATCCGCCGCGCCGTGGCATCTTGGCGGCGCCAACTCAATAGGGGCGAGCTCCTCCCGAGCGATACCGCCGTTACCCAGTATGCCATCGACGCCGGGGACGCCTATGGTGCCCTCGCGGCCGGGGACAGTGCCCGCGCCCTGGACCGCTTCAGGCGGCTCCCCGTGTGGCCCTGGAGGGATTTCTACCGGGAACGCCTCACCCTGGCGGAGCTGTCACTGGCCGCCGGGCGCGTGCGCGAGGCGGCCGACATCCTCGCGGAGGCGCCGCTCGCACGCAGCAATCTCCCGCGGCCTGGGGAAATCACCTGGCTCTTGGCACGAGCACGAGCCTTCGAGGCGGTGAAGGATGTGACGGATGCGGCTGCGACCTATCGGTTCGTGACCGAAGTGTGGCGCAACGCCGACCCCGTGCTCCAACCGTGGGTCGCGCAAGCGGCGGCGGGCGTCAATCGGCTCCGCGGCCGCTAACGACTCGCCGGTAGCCTTCCCGCCGTTCGACGGGTTGCGGATCCCACGAACGCGATGGTTTCGTCGATGACCCCGGCGTCGCGGAGGAGGCCCTTGTGCCCCAGGCCGCTCGTCGTCACCAGCCGCGCCTCGGGCCATTCGGCCACCCAGCGATGCCCGTGCGACCAGGGGACGTCGAGATCCTCACGGTCATGGACCACTACCAGGGGCGTGGTCCGTCCCGGTGCGACGGCCGATGCCCGGAACTCGTCCCAGCCCCGACGGATGTGCCGTTCGACCCGCCGCCGGAGGGCGGCGCGCGTCCGGTCCGTCAACCCCAGCCGCTGGGCGAACACCCGGGCGAAGTACTCCATGTCCTCCGGTGGAGCCAGGAAGGCCGCGGCGCCGAGACTCAGTCCATCGCAGAGGGCCACCGCCGTGGCCGCGGCACCCATGCTATGGGCGATGACCGCGACCGTGTCCCCTATCGTCCCCGCCATCGCCCGGATCACTCGCGACACCTCCGGGAGGTTGCTCCGGTCTCCCGACGAGTCCCCGTGGGCCGGCGCGTCATACAAGGTGCATCGGTAGCCGGCGCCGACCAACGGCTCAACGAATCCCGCGAGTTGGCTGCCACGTCCGCCCCAGCCGTGGACCAACAGGACGCCCGGCCCGGAACCCCACGTCCAGGCCGCAACCCGATGTCCCTCGACCTCGACCGTCAGGCGCCGCCCGGTCGCGAGGATCGCGGCCTCTGCCCGAGTGAGACGCTTCCGGGCCGGTTTCATGAACAGGGAGGATGCCGGCGTCGCCGTCCATTCTGGAGCGACGCGGCTCATGACGCCGAATCCGCTCCGGATGAGGCGGAAGGCGAAAGGTACACGATCAGTGCGGCGAAGGGCCGCAGTATTGGCGTTCACGGATCATTCCTCCGGCGCAAGGATGCTCGAAAGCGTCGGAGACTCGGCTGCGCGCATGAGGTCGTCGAAGCCTGCCCGCAACCGATCCTCCGCGCGGACATCCCCAAGGAGTCGCGCGCTGTGGTGATATCCCAGAATGAGGGAGTACCATGCGAAGGCGAACTGCGCGGGGTCGATATCGGCCCGGAAGTGGCCGAGTGCCTGCGCCCGCCGAGCGGCCTCGGTGATCCACTCGAGCCACTGCCGTTGGCGCTGCGCAACCAAGTCCCGAAGCGGCCCCCGTTGGTCGTCCATCTCGACGGAGGCCTGGATGAAGAAACACCCGCCCGGGAGAGCGGTGTGTTCCCATCGGAGCCAGTGCTCGAACACCCGCCGGATCCGGGGGGCGCCGGGCGGGCCGGCTACCGCGGGACGGATCACGTATTCGATGAACCGCTGGGCGGCCGCCTCGACGACCCCCAGCTGAAGTGCCTCCTTGGAGCGGAAGTGCGCAAAGAGCCCACTCTTGGACATGTCCATTTCCGCAGCCAATGCACCGATCGTGAGGCCCCCGAGGCCGATGAGGCTGGAGCGCTCGAGTGCTCGTTCCAGGATGGCCTCCCTTGTCGCGTCGCCTTTGCTCATGTCGATATAATAGCACGAACGTTCGTTTCTCGCAAACCCCCTCCTCCGCCCTCAGCACGGCTCACCGAGCAGACCGGCGGGCGAGTGCGACCGTCGAGCCGGCGCTATGTTATGTGGTCTCAGGCTCCAACGATGGCCCCGAACGACCGGAACGGGAGGAAACGATGGGCACCGATCTCGACAGACCACTCCGGCGATCGAGCGAAAACGCCCTCATCACGGGCGTGTGCGCCGGCATCGCCAAATGGCTCGGTTGGGATGTCACGCTGGTGCGGGTCCTCTACGTCGTCGTGTCCGTGGTGTCGGTGGGGTTCCCCGGCGTCCTCCTGTACGTCCTCCTCTCGTTCATCATGCCGTCGGATCGCGACGCCTGAGGTGACTCGTCCATGACCCCGCGCTCCCCCCGCTTCATCACTGGCTTTGCCGGCATCCCCTGGGGTGCCACGGCCGAGGCCATCCAAGCCGCCCGAGGAGAGCCGGCCGCGCGCGAGTCGGTCGTCAACGGCGTCGAGTACGCCTATCGAGCCCCCCACGGAGACCGGACAGTCGAACTGGAGTTCACCGTCCACGACCGCCATGGCCTCATCGTCGGGTGCCAGGTGGTGCCGCTCCCACCGGGGACGGCGGGACGCGCCGTCATCGAGGAGTTTCGCGACGAGGTGGGACGCGCGTTTCCAGAGCTTCCCCCGGTCGAGACGCAAGAGGTCGAAGCCGAAGGACTCGACTTCGACGAGGCCTTTGCGCGGGGCGAGGCCAGTTGGTGCATCGAATGGATGGACCCGACCACAACGGCCCGCATCGAGTTGCTCGTGTGGCCGGCGGCCGAGGTCTTCTGGCTGTCGTACTACGGTCCCCACGCCGACGCCTGGGAGGAGGAGCGCTTCCACGCCGAGCGGAAGGAGTAGCGGGCAGCGAGGGAGGGGAGGCAGCCCGCATGATCACACATCGACTCACAGGGTCAAGTCAGAATCGGGATGTCGATATGGACTCCCGCATCGGCGGGACGAACATGTCGAGCATCGGCCTACCTTCCGACCCGTCCAATTGTTTTCCCGCCCGTGCCGTCCTCATCAACACCCACGCCCGGCGCTTTTCAGTCGCCGGGCGTGGGTGGCCGTCGGGTACGCCTTCACCAACCGGAAGGTGAGGCTGGCCTCACGTCTCCCGGGCCAGGGAGGCGGGGAGGCGGAGTCGGGGCGTCTCGAGATCGACGAACTCCACTTCCTCGCGATACTGCAGTGCCAGTTGTTCCGCGGCGAGCTGCGCCTGCGCCCGCTGCGCCACGGCCTGGGCCATCGCCAACGAAAGGGAGAATTCGTGGACATAGTGTTCAACCGCCCTTTCGATCGGAAGTACTCGGTGAAGGAGTCGGGCGAACGCCAGCGCGTTGGCGACGTGCGTCGTCAGGACCTCCTCGGCCGCGCGGGCGCCAGCCATGCGTGCCAGCTCGAGTGTCCGCTCATGGAAGTGTCGGCGGGCCTTCGCCTGGCGCAGGACCACGTCGAGGCGGAGGCGGCGCCAGCCGGTCACACCCGGAGGGAGCGTTGTCGGGAGGGCGCTGTCGAGCTCGAATCCGGTCAGGGCTCGGTTTCGAACCCACTCGACCATCGGATCGGGCACAGCCACGACATGAAAATAGAGCTCCAGTCCATGGAGCGGTGCGATCCGTGGGGCAAACTCCAACATCAGTTGGACCGCCTGCGCCCCATGCGTCTCCACCAACGCTTCCCAGGCGGCCGCATATGCCACGCGAACCTGGGGGCGGAGCGCCTCGGGAAACCGCTGGATGGACATCTGGCTGGGGACCGGCATAACCCCTCCTCCACACCCGTGCTCAGCCACCCCGCCCAGCGCAGTGCCCCCGCGGCACCCCGCTCCAATCCCGATTCTGAACCGGACTTTCTCGGCGCAGGCCGCGCCTGGGATACTCAGAAATACTACATCTACAGCTGATGACAATCATACAACTAATACCATATACCACAACAGCTAATAACGTAACAGCTGCAGCATGTATTGTAGAAATAATTGACAGTTATCAGCCATAGAGAATGGCGAAGCGCGGTTGCCAGGCTTCGCCGATGAGATAATATTGGACCATAAGGTCCAGAATCTGGGGGAATTCGTGAGTCGGACCAAGGCCTTCCGGGTAGATACCGCCGTCGATCGCGCGATGGAGCTCTTCTGGCTCCAGGGCTACGGCGCCACCTCCCTCCACGACCTCCTCCGGAAGATGCGGATCGGCCGCCAGAGCTTGTACGACACCTTTGAAAGCAAACGGAACCTCTACCTTCGAGCCCTCGACCGGTACACGGCGCTCGTCGTTCAGCATGCGCTGGCGGGGATGGAGGGGCCCTCCGCGGGGCCGGCGGATGTCCGGGCGTTCTTCCGCCGGCTCGTGGCATCCCAACGTGGGACCCCGGCCCTCGGATGCCTCATGGTCGGCGCGGCCCAGGAGCTTGCCACCACGGATCGTGAAGTCGCGCTTCGCGTCGACGCACACCGGGCGCGAATGCGGGCCGCTTTCCAAAACGCCCTCACCAATGAGGTTCCTCCCGCCGAGCTTCCCGCGATCACGGTGCAGTTGGCTGCGCTCGCCGATGCCCTCCTCATCGCCGCGAGGAGTGGAGCGGAGTCTCGCGCCCTCGGAGCCATCGCCGATGTCGCAACGAAGCTCGCGACCACCGCCAGACCCTACGAACTGGGCGTTCCTTACTGAAACAAACACGCCGAGCTTCCCGTAGTGCCGGTCGATGACATGCTCACTCAGTCGCACCTACCCCGACCTCGATGCCGCCATCAAGACGGATCGGCACGGCAGCGCATTGCGGTCGTGCCGGCCGGCCGCCTCGCCTGCCTCTCCGATCTACCTCCTGTTCGATCCTGCCGGCCGGAGCCTGGGCCACATCCGTTACCCGGTTTCGCGGCCGGCCCTGGGAGCGGGAGGATC
>Ga0055481_10000587_pt1 | contig 12281 bp, 12 predicted proteins | sample Muzzi_PWC_D2_FD_57936 | JGI IMG/M metagenome (GOLD analysis project Ga0055481, IMG submission 57936) | Wetland microbial communities from San Francisco Bay, California, USA, that impact long-term carbon sequestration - Muzzi_PWC_D2 | ecosystem: Environmental > Aquatic > Marine > Wetlands ... | reverse complement strand
GGGATGCCGAGACGCTCGCAAACCTGCTGCGCGTCGTCGAGATCGACGCTCGCCGAGCAATATTCCTCGGTATCGTCTTCCTCCCAGTTCTTCATGAACAGGCCTTCGACCCGGTAGCCCTGCTGCTGCAGCAAATAGGCCGATACCGACGAATCGACGCCGCCAGACATACCGACGATTATTTTCTCACCTGCGCCCATCCGCTTAACGCCCGCCGGAGGAAGCCAGTTCCGGATTGTAATCCGCCGGGAAATCGAGCTTGCGCTGCCAGTCCTCGATGGGTTGTATATAGGGCGGTTCGCCGTTGTCCCGGTACCAGGAATCGACCGCGTAGCGCCGCCCGTTGCCGATCTCGCGAATGGTCGCGGTCCAGTGAGTGGCAAGCCAGACCACGCGCCGCTGCTTGAGATCGACCCGATGCCATTTCAACAGGCCGAGTTCCTCCAGCGCGTTGAGGTACTGAAAAGTATTGGTCGACTCGTCGATGCAATCCATTTGCCGGGGCAGGTCGTAACCCGGGTAATTGCCGGCCTTGTCGAGATCGGTTCCGGCTATCTTGCCGCTGAATCGCTCCATCGCCGCCACGGCCTGCCTGATCGCCTGTTTCTCGGCCTCGGCATCGCGCTCCCCGCGCTGCATGATCGACCTGATCTGCTGCCACTGGGCATCGTCGTAATGTATTTCCCGCGTCGTCTTGCAGCCGAAATCGTAGCAGTGCACGAAGTAGGGCGCCGCCGCCGCGGGCGCGCAAAACAGGAACAACAGCAATATTCGCGGGGCCAGCGAAATCATGCGAACTCCGCGCTGATGAGGTCGAGCGGATATCCCGGGCGATTGCGGGAATCCTCGATAGCCTGCATCACCATCGGGCTGCGGTGTTCGGCGCGGCAGTCGAGCACCTGATCGTAACTGAGCCATTCCACGGCAAGGATTTCGTCGTCCAGCGGTCCGTCGATTATCTCTCCGGCCTCGCCGCGAAACAGGAACCGCAGGTAGGTATCGGGATTACCGGGACGCGGCTGGTAACGATAGATTCCCAGCAGCGCGGTCGGCTCGAATACGTAGCGGGTTTCCTCCAGCGTTTCCCGAACCACCGCCTGCACCAGGGTTTCGTTCGGCTCGAGGTGTCCGGCGGGCTGGTTGTAAACCCGCTTGCCGTCCGCTTCTTCCCGTACCAACAGGTACTTGCCGTCGCGTTCGCAAAGCGCTGCGACCGTTGCGCGGGGTTTCCAGATTGCCTCATCCACGGTGTCGGCTTCTCCACCAGTACGCCAGCCCCTGCGCATTCAGCCGCAGATCCATCTTCAGCACGCGGGCGACTTCGTCGCGCCGCGCTACGAATTCCGCCAGCACTGTCTGGGCCAGCTCGCTTTCGAGTTCGCGCTCGCCGGATTCGTCGTCGGGCCGCAAGCGTTCGCAAATTTCCACGTAGGTATCGATCCAGCGATCGAAGCTCGACCGCTGCGCCGCCGGGTTGTCGAATTCACCGTAGTGGGTCAGGTACAGGCGCTGTGGTCGGTACGAGACGATACGGGAAATCGATGCATGCAGTGCGGGCGGATCGAACTGCGTCGGCGGCGTGGTCGGCACCAGTCCCCGCGGTAAATCTTTCATCGAGTCGTAGCTGAGACCAAAGGTATCCCCGGTAAATACGCCGTCGCTGGTCTCGTCGTAAATACAGAAATGATGACGGGCGTGCCCCGGAGTGTCGAGAAACAGCAATTCCCGCGAATTCAGGCTGTAGCGCTGGAGATCATCGGCGATGAGGATTCGCGCCTCGTCGACGGGTTCGATCCGCCCGTAGAGACGGTCGAATTTTTCGCGCCCGTAGACCGCGACCGTGCCGTCGATCAGCTTGCCCGGATCCGCCATGTGCCGCGCGCCACGCGGATGGATGACCAGACTGGCCTCGGCGAACTCGCGCATCATGGCACTCGCGCCACCGGCATGATCGAGGTGCACATGGGTCGGTATTACGTATTTGATTTCGGAGGCCGGGATCTCGAGCGCATCCAGGGTGGCCAGCACATTAGCCAGCGAATGGCTGGTGCCGGTCTCGATAATCGCGGCCTCGTCGCCTTCGCGCAGCAGGTAGATCGACGCGACACGCGGGGCGATATAGAGCGCGTCGATACAGTAAACGCCGTGCCCCAGGGCTTCGAACTCGGCCATCGCTCAGTTCGACTTGCAGTGCTCGGCCATGAACAACCAGGTTTCGATGACCGTATCCGGGTTCAGCGAAATACTCGTAATACCCTGTTCGAGCAGCCATTCCGCGAGATCGGGATGATCGGAAGGACCCTGGCCGCAGATGCCGACATACTTGTTCGCGGCGCGGCAGGCCTTTATCGCCTGCTCCAGAAGCTTCATCACTGCCGGGTCGCGCTCGTCGAAGCCGGTCGCCACCAGCCCCGAGTCGCGGTCGAGGCCCAGGGTCAATTGCGTCAGGTCGTTGGAGCCGATCGAGAAGCCGTCGAAATACTCGAGGAACTCATCGGCGAGAATCACGTTGGACGGAATCTCGCACATCATCACCACCCGGAAATCATCGACGCCGCGCTGCAGGCCGTTTTCGGTCAGCAATTCGTGCACCGCGCGGGCCTCGCCGAGAGTGCGCACGAACGGGATCATGATCTCCAGGTTCCTGAAGCCCATTTCGTTGCGTACGCGCTTGATGGCCTCGCACTCGAGCCGGAAGCTGGGCTTGAAATCGTTGCTAATATAGCGCGAGGCCCCGCGGAAACCGAGCATCGGATTTTCTTCATGCGGTTCGAATTCGGCGCCGCCGAGCAGGTGGGCGTATTCGTTAGACTTGAAATCCGACATGCGTACGATTACGCGTTCCGGCGCGAACGCCGCCGCCAGGGTCGAAATGCCTTCGCTGAGCCGGTCGACATAGTACTCGACCGGACCTGCGTAACCGCCGATACGCTGCTCGATCGCCTGCTTGAGTTCGGCGTCCAGGGTATCGAATTCGAGCAGCGCCCGTGGGTGTATTCCGATCATGTTGCTGATGATGAATTCCAGCCGCGCGAGACCGATACCGGCATGCGGGAGGCGCGAAAAGGTAAACGCGCGTTCGGGATTACCGACGTTCATGGAAATCTTCACCGGGATCTCGGGCATTTTCGACAACTCGTGCTGCTGGTGATCGAAATCGAGCAGCCCCTCGTAGGCATAGCCGGTATCGCCTTCGGCACAGGAAACCGTGACCTCGCTGCCGTGCGCGATATCCTCGGTGCAGCTGCCGGTGCCGACCAGCGCCGGAATGCCCAGTTCGCGTGCAATGATCGCCGCGTGGCAGGTTCGGCCGCCGCGATTGGTAACGATTGCCGAGGCCCGCTTCATGATCGGTTCCCAGTCGGGATCGGTCATGTCGGTGACCAGCACATCGCCTTTTTCGATCTGCTCCATCTGTGCCAGATCGCTGATGACTTTAGCCGTGCCCCGGCCGATGCGGTTGCCTACGGCACGGCCCTGCACCAGCACACGGGACTTCTCCTTCAGATGATAGCGCTCGATCACCTGTCCGGCGCGCGACTGCACGGTCTCCGGTCGGGCCTGGACGATGTATAGCTTGCCGTTCTCGCCGTCCTTGGCCCACTCGATATCCATCGGACGACCGTAATGCTTTTCGATCGTAACCGCGATCCGCGCGAGCGCGGTAATATCGTCGTCGTCGATGGAAAAGCGGTTTTGCGATGCCTCGTCGACGTCGACGGTGCGCACTGCATTTTCCGGCTCGGAGCTGTCCGCATAAACCATCTTGATCAGCTTGCTGCCGCGGTTCTTGAGCAGAATGCTGCGCGACGCGCTGTCGAGATTTTTCTTGTAGACATAAAACTCGTCCGGGTTGACGGCCCCCTGGACCACGGTTTCTCCGAGCCCATAGCTGCTGGTGATGAAAACCGCGTCCTCGAAGCCCGACTCGGTATCGATGCTGAACATCACGCCGCTCGCCGCCAGGTCGCTGCGCACCATCCGCTGGACCCCCGCCGACAGGGAAACGTCGGCATGCGCGAAGCCCTGGTGCACGCGGTAGGAAATTGCACGGTCGTTGAACAACGAGGCGTAGACCAGCCGGATCGCTTGCAGAACCTGGTCGATACCACGGACATTCAGAAATGTTTCCTGCTGGCCGGCGAACGAGGCGTCGGGCAGGTCCTCCGCGGTGGCCGACGAACGCACAGCGACGGTCGCGTCGCTACCGCCCTCCGCCATGGCCTGATAGGCTGCGGCGATTTCGCTTTGCAGCGAAGCGGGCAGGGAGGCGTCGACAATCCAGCCGCGAATTTCCTCACCGGCGGAGGCCAGCTCGCGGACATCGTCGATATCCAGGGCATCGAGCCGGGCGTGAATCCGCTCGCGGATACCGGCCTCGTCGAGGAAGCCGTTGAAGGCGTCGGCAGTGGTGGCGAAACCTCCGGGTACCTCGACGCCGAGCTCTGCCAGATTGCCGATCATTTCTCCGAGCGATGCGTTTTTGCCGCCCACGCGATGGACATCGTTCATGCCAAGCCGTTCCAGCGGCACGATATTTTCAGACATAGGTTTGCATCCGTCGTGTTAGTCGATTGGCTGGCAAGTATACTAGTATATCTCTTCGAAACCGAGACCGGGCAGGGCCTGGACGACACAAATGGCGGACAATAAACAGCTGGTCTATTTTCTCTCCAACGGCACCGCGATCACCGCCGAGACCCTGGGCCTTTCCTTGCTGGCGCAATTTCCCGACCGGCATTTCCAGACGCGCACCATTCCGTTCGTCGATACCCTCGAAAAAGCTCATGCCGTCAGCGACGAGATCAGCCGCACCGGCGACGAGGCCAGGCAGTTGCCGATCGTGATCTGCACCATGGGCGACGAGGCGCTGATGAAAATCGTCAACCTCACGCGAGCCCTGGTCATCGATCCGTTCGGCGACATCCTGCCGCGCCTCGAGAAGGTACTCGCCGCCGAACACCACCAGCCGGGTCAGTCCCACCGCACCGCCAATCCGTCGATCTACGACTCGCGCATCGAGGCGATCGACTACGCCATGATTCACGACGATGGCGGCAAGACCCAGCAGTACGACCAGGCCGACATTATCCTGGTCGGCGTGTCACGCTCCGGCAAGACCCCGAGCTGTCTGTACCTGGCACTGCAATTCGGCATACGCGCGGCAAATTACCCGGTCACCGAGGAGGACATGCAATCCGACCAGCTGCCGGTGCCACTGCGGCCTTTTCGCGACCGCCTCTACGGCCTGACCACGGACCTGAACCGGCTGGTCAGTATCCGCAGGGCAAGACGGCCCAACAGCCCTTACTCGTCGCTGAAACAATGCCGCTACGAATTACGCGCGGCAGAGGAAATGTTTCGGCGCCACGGGATCAAGTACATCAATACCGCGGAAATGTCGGTCGAGGAAATCGCCGCGCGCATCATTCGCGACAACGAGCTGCATCGCACCGAGCTGCCCTGAAGGGGTAATCGGGGTGAGGGCTTAATCCATGAAGCCGATCACCGCCGCGCCGAAACCGGAGCTGGAGAGCTCGGTCGCGCCGGGTTCGTTACGCGCCAGGTCGTAGGTCACCTGCTTGGCGCCGATCGCGCCTTCCATACCCCTGATAACCAGATCCGCGGCTTCCGTCCAGCCCATGTAGCGCAGCATCATTTCGGCCGACAGGATGATCGAGCCCGGGTTGACCTTGTCCTGGCCGGCGTATTTCGGAGCCGTGCCGTGGGTTGCCTCGAATACGCCGACGGTGTCGGCGATGTTGGCGCCCGGCGCGATGCCGATGCCGCCGACCTGGGCGGCGAGCGCGTCGGATACGTAATCGCCGTTCAGATTGAGCGTCGCGATCACCCCGTACTCGGTCGGACGAGTCAGGATCTGCTGCAGGAAATTGTCGGCGATGACGTCCTTGACCGTGATCGTGTTACCGGTCTTCGGATTCTTGAATTCGCACCACGGACCGCCGCCGATTTCGGTGGCGCCGTAGAGTTCCCTGGCGAGCTCGTAACCCCAGTTGCGGAAAGCCCCCTCGGTGAATTTCATGATATTGCCCTTGTGCACCAGGGCCAACGAGTCGCTGTCGTTGTCGATCGCGTACTGCAGCGCCTTGCGCACCAGGCGCCGGGTGCCCTCGGAGGATACCGGCTTGACGCCGATGCCCGAGGTCTCCGGGAAACGAATACTGGTGACGTCCATTTCCTCGATCAGGAATTTGATCACTTTTTTAGCCGCTTCGCTGCCTGATTCCCATTCGATACCGGCATATATGTCTTCGGTATTCTCGCGGAAAATCACCATGTCGGTGTTTTCCGGGTGTTTCAACGGCGTCTCGATTCCACGAAAATAACGCACCGGTCTGACGCAGGCGTAGAGATCCAGTCGCTGGCGGATCGATACGTTGAGCGAGCGTATACCGCCGCCGACCGGCGTCGTCAGAGGACCCTTGATCGAGACTATGTATTCCTGCATTGCCTGCAGGGTTTCGTCCGGCAGCCAATTGTCCTCGCCGTAGATCGAGGTCGCTTTTTCGCCGGCGTATATTTCCATCCAGGAGATTTTCTTCCCGCCTCCGTAAGCCTTTTCGACCGCGGCGTCGACAACCTCGATCATCACCGGTGAAATGTCGACCCCGATACCGTCGCCCTCGATGTAGGGAATGATCGGGTTGCTCGGTACGTTCAGGCTGAAATCGTCGTTGGCGGTAATGGCCTCGCCGTCGGCGGGTATCTTGATATGCTGGTAACTCATGTCGTCCCCTGGGAGCGATTGCTTGGTGGCGCGAATTATACATCAGATCCACGGGGCGCAAATAAAAACAGCCGGCACGAGTACCTGTCCGGCTGACAATTGATGAACCTGGACCCGGATAAATCCCGCGACTTGAAGTTCGGACCCGGTGCGGAAAAGTTTTCTGCTAGCCGCCGATCGAGCGAATTTTCTGCGCCTGCAATCCCTTCGGGCCTTCATCGATTTCGAACTCGATTTTCTGCCCGGAGGTCAGCTTCTTGTAGCCCTCCATCTCGATCGCCGAAAAATGCGCGAATATGTCCTGATCCTTGTCATCGTCCGTATTCACGAACCCGTAACCCTTAACGTTGCTAAACCACTTGACTGTTCCCGTAGGCATGACTCATCCTCTTCCCCGTCACTATCGTTGAACTCGAAGTGATGGGTTAAACCGATTGAAAAAAGCTATATTAATCATTCGGATAGCCGCGTTAGCCGACGCTGCCATGGCGCCATCTGACACGAATTTTAATGATAACCAAGCCTTGAATTATTTCAAGCCCGACATTACCTTATAGTCTTTGCTAATGAATAGCGCCTGACCATGTCCGACCGGAAGTTCGACAACGACGACGACGATACGCTGCTACTGGAGCGTACCCGCCCCAAGCTAAAAAAGCCTCCCTTATACAAGGTGGTGCTGTTGAACGACGACTACACCCCGATGGAATTCGTGGTTCACGTCCTCGAAGCAATCTTCGGCCACAACCGGGAAAATGCTACCCGCATCATGCTCAACGTGCACAAAACCGGCAAGGGCGTCTGCGGCATTTACACCCGGGACATCGCCGAGACCAAGGTCACCGCGGTGAACAGTTACGCGCGCGAAAACAAGCACCCGCTGTTATGCGACATGGAGGAAAGCTGAAACGCGGGAATCGCACGAAATTTTTTCGAATTGATCGAACATTTGGAACACATTCAGGGTCAAATCGACTATATTATCCAGCAGGAACCACAAGCTTTAAGGCGTATCAATGCTGAACAAAGAACTGGAACAATCCCTCAATAAAGCATTTCATGAAGCCAATGAAAAGCGCCACGAGTTTATCACCGTCGAGCACCTGCTTTTGATGCTGACGGAGAACGATGCTGCGACCGCGGTACTCGAGGCCTGCGGCGGGGACGTCCAGTTGCTGAAGGCCGAACTGGAAATATTCGTCGACCAGAATACGCCGCTGCTAATGGCCGACGAGGACCGCGACACCCAGCCCACGCTGGGTTTTCAGCGCGTCCTGCAGCGGGCCCTGTTCCACGTCCAGTCTTCCGGTAACGGCGAGGTTTCCGGCGCCAACGTGCTGGTGGCTATCTTTTCCGAACAGGACTCGCACGCCGTTTATCTGCTCAACAAGCACAATATCGAACGCCTCGACGTCACCAATTACCTGTCGCACGGGATTACCCGCGTCAACGAGGAGAGCGAGGAAGAAACCTTTACTCACGAGGCCGAAACCGTACCCGGCGACCAGGAAAGCGCGAATCCGCTGGACAAGTTCGCGACCAACCTGAACGAACTCGCTTACTCGGGCAAGATCGACCCGCTGATCGGCCGCGAGCACGAAGTCGAGCGCATCATTCAGACCCTGTGCCGCCGCCGCAAGAACAATCCCTTGCTGGTCGGTGAGGCCGGAGTCGGCAAAACCGCGATCGCCGAAGGCCTGGCGCGCAAGATCGTCGAGGAGGAAGTCCCCGAGGTATTGCTGGAAAGCACGGTTTATGCACTGGATTTGGGCGCGCTGGTTGCCGGCACCAAGTACCGTGGCGACTTCGAAAAGCGCCTCAAGGCAGTCATCGGCCAGCTCATCCGCGAGCCGGGCTCGATCCTGTTCATCGACGAAATCCATACCATCATCGGCGCCGGATCTGCCTCGGGAGGTGTCATGGACGCCTCCAACCTGATCAAGCCGGTGCTCGCCAGCGGCGAAATCAAGTGCATCGGCTCGACCACCTATAGCGAATTTCGCGGCATCTTCGAGAAAGACCGTGCGTTGGCGCGGCGCTTCCAGAAGATCGACGTACCCGAACCCAGCAACGAGGAAACCTATCTTATCCTCAAGGGCCTGAAGTCGCGTTTCGAGGAACACCATAACGTCAAGTACACGCTGCAGGCGTTGCGCAGGGCAACCGAGCTTGCCTCGCGTTATATCAACGACCGGCATCTGCCCGACAAGGCGATCGATGTCATCGACGAGGCCGGCGCGCAGCGCCGCCTGCAGGCCGCCAAGCAGCGCAAGAAAACCATCGGTATTCACGACATCGAAAATATCGTCGCCAAGATCGCGCGCATTCCGGCGAATACCGTCAGCACCTCGGATCTCGACATGCTCAAGAATCTCGGCAAGAACCTGTCGAGAGTGGTATTCGGCCAGGACGAGGCGATCAAGGCGCTGGATGCGGCGATCAAGATGTCGCGCTCCGGACTCGGCCGCGATTCGAAACCGGTGGGATCATTCCTGTTTTCCGGTCCGACCGGGGTCGGCAAGACCGAGGTATGCCGACAGATCGCCAATATCATGGGTGTCGAGCTGATTCGCTTCGACATGTCCGAATACATGGAGCGGCACACGGTGTCGAGATTGATCGGTGCGCCTCCGGGTTACGTCGGCTACGACCAGGGCGGCCTGTTGACCGAGGAGCTCAACAAGCATCCTTATTCGGTGGTACTGCTCGACGAAATCGAAAAGGCGCATCCCGATGTCTTCAACCTGCTGCTGCAGGTCATGGACAACGGCACGTTGACCGACAGCAACGGGCGCAAGGCCGATTTCCGCAACACCATCCTGGTGATGACCACCAACGCCGGGGCCGAACAAATGAGCCGCGCCTCGATGGGTTTCACTTTCCAGGATCATACCCTCGACGCCGGCGAGGCGATCAAGAAAACTTTCACGCCCGAATTCAGGAACCGGCTGGACGCGATCATCCAGTTCAAGGCGCTCGATACCAATGTGATTCTCAACGTGGTCGACAAGTTTCTGATCGAACTCGAGTCGCAACTCGAGGCCAAGAAGGTCAGCATGACGGTCAGTGACGCCGCGCGCCGCTGGCTGGCGGAAAAAGGTTACGATCCGAAAATGGGAGCCCGGCCGATGGCGCGCGTCATTCAGGACGAGATCAAGCAGGTACTCGCGGACGAACTACTGTTCGGTGCATTGACCGGCGGCGGCAGAGTGAAGATCGATATCAAGGACGGCAGCTTGCACTGCCACGTCGTCAAGACCCGCAAGCGCAAGGAAAGCGCCTCGGTAGACTAGAAAATTATCTTTCGCGGAAGGTAATACGGCCCTTGGTCAAATCGTAGGGCGTCAGTTCTACCGTGACCGTGTCGCCGGTCAGGATTCGAATATAGTGTTTGCGCATCTTGCCGGAAATGTGCGCGGTGACAACATGTCCGTTTTCCAGCTCTACCCGGAACATGGTGTTGGGCAGCGTATCTTTCACCACCCCTCGCATTTCAATATGATCGCCTTTAGGCATATTCTCACTCGTCGTTATAAAGCGCGACATTATCCATTATTTACCCGGTATATCAATAGAGCCGGTAACGCCGCCGAAATCGCTATGATAATATCCCCGCTATCAGAATAGTCCGCGTACAACCATGACAGATTACGCTTACGTATTTCCCGGCCAGGGGTCCCAATCGGTCGGCATGATGACCGCCTGGCAGGACGACCAGTCAACCGTGGACGAAGTTTTCGATATCGCCTCGGAAATCCTCGGCTACGATCTCGGTACGCTGGTAGGCAACGGGCCGGAAGCCGAGTTGAACCGCACCGAGGTCACCCAACCGGCAATGTTGTGCGCCGGGGTCGCGAGTTGGCGCATCGCCAGTTCCCGTGGGGGCATGCCCGCGGCGACGGTCATGGCGGGGCACAGCCTCGGCGAATACACCGCGCTGGTCTGCGCCGGCAGTATCGAGCTCGGCGACGCCGTCGGCCTGGTGGCGCGCCGCGGCCAACTGATGCAATCCGCGGTGGTGCAGGGGGAGGGCGCGATGGCGGTGATCATTGGGCTTGACGACGAGGACGTGATCGAGGCCTGCGCTCGGGTCGAGAACGGGGTGGTCGAAGCGGCGAATTTCAATGCCCCGGGACAGGTTGCCATCGCCGGCGAGACCGCCGCGGTCGAGCGCGCGATGCAAAACGCGCAGGAAATGGGTGCGCGGCGCGCGATGCCGATTCCGGTCAGCGTGCCATCGCATTGTTCGCTGATGCGCGGCGCCGCCGATGCGCTCGGCGAAGAACTCACCAATCTGAAGATAGAAATGCCCACGGTGCCGGTGATTCATAATCAGAACGCGGCACCGGCATCGTCGCCGGACGAAATCCGCGAACGCCTCGGGCTGCAACTCTACCAGCCGGTCAGGTGGGTAGCCTGCGTCGAGGCGATTCACGCCCGGGGGGTCGCCGGATTGATCGAATGCGGCCCCGGCAAGGTGTTGACCGGCCTGACGCGGCGAATCGAAAAGTCCCTGCAGGGTTATGCGGTATACGATGCCGCCTCGCTCGCCAGCAGCCTACAGTCACTGGAGGAAGTCTGACATGCTAACCGATCAAATCGCGCTCGTTACCGGTGCCAGCCGGGGTATCGGACAGGCCATCGCGCTCGCACTCGGCGCCGAGAATGCCGTCGTGATCGGTACCGCGACGAGCCAGGCCGGCGCCGACGGTATCTCCGCGCGGCTCGCCGAAAATAATATCAGGGGCCGCGGGCTCGCCCTGGACGTCGCCGATTCGGAATCGGTCGCAGCCTGTATCAAACAGGTCACCGACGAATTCGGTGCGCCCGACATCCTGGTCAACAATGCCGGGATCACCCGCGATACGCTGTTGATGACGATGAAGGACGAGCAATGGGAAGAGATCGTCAACACCAATCTGAGCTCGGTGTACCGCATGTGCAAGGCGGTGATCAGACCGATGATGAAAAAACGCGCCGGTAGAATCGTCAATATATCCTCGGTGGTCGGTGCGACAGGCAACCCGGGACAGACAAACTATGCCGCCGCCAAGGCCGGCATGGTCGGTTTCGCCAGGTCGCTGGCGCGTGAAATCGGCTCGCGGGGCGTCACCGTGAACACCGTGGCTCCGGGTTTTATCGATACCGACATGACGCGCGAATTGCCCGAGGAGCAGCGCGAAAAGCTGGCCAGCCAGATTCCACTGGGGCGTCTCGGCAGCAGCGAGGAAGTCGCTGCGGCGGTCGTATTCCTGGCATCTCCGGCCGCCGCCTATATCACCGGGGAAACCATTAACGTCAACGGCGGAATGTATATGGGATAGGCCAAAGCCGCAAAAATACCCACTAACTAACTGATTTATAAAATAATTTACCGGGCAAAAAAAAACTAGACATTTCTGGCAACTAAAACCGCTTTTCAATACAATATCGCCCCTTACAAGCCTTCGAATTATTAACCGGGAGAATCTCTTAAAATGAGCTCTGTTGAAGAACGTGTGAAAAAAATTGTTGCAGAACAATTAGGGGTCAA
>Ga0055481_10000581_pt1 | contig 12312 bp, 10 predicted proteins | sample Muzzi_PWC_D2_FD_57936 | JGI IMG/M metagenome (GOLD analysis project Ga0055481, IMG submission 57936) | Wetland microbial communities from San Francisco Bay, California, USA, that impact long-term carbon sequestration - Muzzi_PWC_D2 | ecosystem: Environmental > Aquatic > Marine > Wetlands ... | reverse complement strand
CGGCGTGATTCTGCACGCCGACCAGTCGCTCAGCGTGATCGACGACGGCCGCGGCATGCCCGTGGATATGCATCCGCAGCAAAAAATGCCGGGGGTCGAGGTCATCCTCACCAAGCTGCATGCCGGCGGCAAGTTTTCCAACAAGAATTACCAGTTCTCGGGCGGCTTGCACGGCGTCGGGGTTTCGGTGGTCAACGCGCTGTCGAAACGCCTCGACGTGCGCGTCCGGCGCGACGGCAAGGAATACACGATCGGCTTCGCGGGCGGCGAGAAAAAGAAAAAACTCGAGCAGACCGGCACCGTCGGCAAGAAAAATTCGGGTACCAGCCTGCGTTTCTGGCCCGACCCGAAGTATTTCGACAGCCCGACGTTTTCGGTCTCGCGCTTAAAGCACGTGCTGCGCGCCAAGGCGGTCCTGTGCCCGGGCCTCAAGGTCAAATTCTATGTCGAGAAAACCAAGGAGTCGGTGGAATGGTTTTACCAGGAGGGGCTGTCCGATTATCTGCGGGAAGCACTCGAGGGCTTCGAACTGATGCCGCCCGAACCGTTCTGCAATTCGCTCACCGGCGAACACGAGGCGGTCGACTGGGCCGTCGTCTGGCTGCCGCAGGGTGGCGATGTGGTCACCGAAAGTTACGTCAACCTGATTCCGACCTCGCAGGGCGGCACTCACGTCAACGGCCTGCGCACCGGGATAACCGACGCGATCCGCGAGTTTTGCGAGTTTCGCAACCTGTTGCCGCGCGGCGTCAAGATCGCGCCGGACGACGTCTGGGACAAGGTCGGCTACGTCCTCTCGGTGAAGATGGAAGAACCGCAGTTTTCCGGGCAGACCAAGGAGCGGCTGTCGTCGCGCGAAACCGCCGCCTTCGTCTCCGGGGTCGCCAAGGACTCGTTCAGCCTGTGGCTGAACCAGCATGCCGATATCGGTGACCAGCTTGCACAGCTGGCGATCTCGAGCGCCCAAAGCCGCTTGAAAAGCGCCAGGAAAGTCGTGCGCAAGAAAGTCACCTCGGGTCCGGCGCTGCCGGGCAAGCTGGCCGATTGCAGCAGCCAGGATGCCGCGCGCAGCGAGTTGTTCCTGGTCGAGGGTGATTCGGCGGGGGGCTCGGCCAAGCAGGCACGCGACCGCGCATTCCAGGCGATCATGCCGCTGCGCGGCAAGATACTGAACACCTGGGAAGTTCCTTCCGAGGAAGTGCTCGCTTCACAGGAAGTTCACGATATCTCGGTGGCCATCGGCGTCGAGCCCGGTTCGGACGACCTCGCCAACCTGCGATACGGCAAGATTTGCATCCTCGCCGATGCCGATTCCGACGGCGCGCACATCGCCACCTTGCTGTGCGCGCTGTTTCTGCGCCATTTCCGGCCCCTGGTGGAGAAGGGCCACGTTTACGTCGCCAAGCCGCCGCTGTACCGCATCGATATCGCCAGGGACAAGTATTACGCGCTCGACGAAGCCGAGCGAGACGGCATTCTCGACCGCATCGCCGCGGAGAAACGCAAGGGCAAGATCAGCGTCACGCGCTTCAAGGGCCTCGGCGAAATGAACCCGCTGCAATTGCGCGAGAGCGCTATCGCGCCCGATACCCGGCGCCTGGCGCAAATGACCATCGCACCGGGGGACAAGACTTTCAAGATCATGGATATGATGCTGGCGAAAAAGCGCGCCGCCGACCGAAAAGACTGGCTGCAGACCAAGGGAGATCTCGCCGAGGTATGAGCGACAACCTGGAATTCAATTACGAAGGCGTCGAACAGCAGCCCCTGCACCAGTTCACCGAGAAAGCCTACCTCGATTACTCGATGTACGTAATTCTCGACCGTGCGCTGCCGCATATCGGCGACGGCCTCAAGCCGGTGCAAAGGCGCATTATCTATGCGATGTCCGAACTCGGCCTGTCGGCGAGTTCCAAGCACAAGAAATCGGCGCGCACGGTCGGCGACGTGCTCGGTAAATATCATCCGCACGGCGACAGCGCCTGCTATGAGGCCATGGTGCTGATGGCGCAGCCGTTTTCCTACCGATATCCGCTGATCGACGGGCAGGGAAACTTCGGCTCTCCCGACGACCCCAGGTCGTTCGCGGCGATGCGTTACACCGAGTCGCGGCTATCCGAATTCGCCAGGATCCTGTTACAGGAACTGGGGCAGGGCACGGTCGACTGGGTCGCCAATTTCGACGGCACCATGGACGAACCCTCGCTGCTGCCCGCGCGCCTGCCGCATATCCTGCTGAACGGCACCACCGGGATCGCGGTCGGCATGGCAACCGACATGCCGCCTCACAACCTGCGTGAAATCGCCGCCGCCTGCGTGTTACTGCTCGACAAGCCGAAAACCCCGCTGAAGGATTTGCGCAAACAGGTGCCGGGGCCCGATTATCCGACCGAGGCGGAAATCATCACCCCGCCCGAGGAGCTCGATGGCCTTTACGAAAGCGGACACGGCTCGATTCGCATGCGCGCCGTCTACGAGCGCGAGGACGGGGATATCATCGTCACCGCGCTGCCCCACCAGGTATCCGGGGCGCGTATCATGGAGCAGATCGCCAGCCAGATGCTGGCCAAGAAACTGCCGATGGTCGACGACCTGCGCGACGAGTCGGACCACGAAAACCCGACCCGACTGGTGATCGTGCCGCGCTCCAACCGCGTGGACATCGATGCGTTGATGGGGCACCTGTTCGCGACCACCGATCTCGAACGCACCTATCGCGTCAACATGAACATGATCGGCACCAACGGCCGTCCGCAGGTCAAGAACCTGAAACAAATATTGCAGGAATGGATCGCCTTCCGGGTCGGTACCGTGCGTCGGCGGTTGCAATGGCGGCTGGACAAGGTCGACGCGCGCCTGCACCTGCTCGAGGGTTTGTTGATCGCCTTTTTGAACCTCGACGAGGTGATCCGTATCGTGCGCGAGGAAGACGATCCGAAGGCGGAGCTGATCAAGACCTTCAAGCTTAGCGAGCTGCAGGCCGAGGAGATTCTCAATACGCGCCTGCGCAATCTCGCCAAACTGGAAGAAATGAAGCTGCAGGCGGAGCAGGAAGAACTCACCGAGGAGAAGAAGGGAATCGAAAAACTGCTCGGCTCCGACAGTCGTATCAAGACGTTGATCAAAAAGGAAATCCAGCAGGATGCCGAGACCTACGGCGACGACCGGCGCTCGCCGATCGTCAGCCGCGATGCCGCGCGCGCGCTCGACGAGACCGACCTGGTGCCCTCCGAAGCGCTGACCGTGGTGCTGTCGAGCAAGGGCTGGGTGCGTGCCGCCAAGGGCTACGACGTCGATGTGCGCGGTCTCTCCTACAAGTCGGGCGACGGCTTCCGGGATATGGCGCAGGGCAAGAGCAACCAAAGCGTGGTATTCGTCGACTCCAACGGCCGTGCCTATTCGCTGGCCGCGCACAGCCTGCCGTCGGCGCGCGGTCAGGGCGAACCGCTGACCGGGCGCTTCAAACCGGCCGGCGGCGCCGAGTTCAAAAGCTGTTTGATGGGACGCGACGACGACCCCTTCCTGATGTCGTCGTCCCACGGCTACGGTTACGTCTGCCGCTTTGCCGACCTGGTCACGCGCAACAAAAACGGCAAGGCTCAGATCAGCCTGCCGAAAGGCGCGCAACTGATGCCGGTAGTCGCGGTTAGGGATTACGACAGCGACTGGCTGGTTTCGATCAGCAGCGAGGGATATATCGCGGTCATCGATGTGGCGCAGGTACCGCGCCTGGCCAAGGGCAAGGGCAACAAGATTCACGGTATACCACCGAAGCGGTTAAAGGCCGGCGAAGAAGAAATCGCTTTCATCGCCTGCCTGACGGGCAAGCAAAAACTCGTCGTTCACTGCGGCAAAAAGTACAAGACCATGAACCGCAACGAACTCGAGGACTACCGCATCGAGCGAGGCAAGCGCGGCCGCAAGCTGCCGCGCGGCTATCAGAACGTCAGCGCTATCGAGGTCGTCGACTAGTCCGCCTTGTTCCGGCGGCGCGGCAACCGATCGCCGCAGTCCCGGGTACTTGATATTTCCGCGAACAGCCCTACCTTGAGCCATACCTCAACTGTTGCGGGTCCGCTGATGTTTACTCGTATCGTGCTTTTCCTGCTGGCCAACTTCGGCGTTCTCGCCGTACTCAGCGCTTCCATGCGCCTGCTCGGCGTCGATGCCTGGCTCGCCAGCCAGGGCGGGGTCTTCCAGCTCAACGGCTTGCTGATCATGGCCGCGATAATGGGTTTTGCGGGCTCCTTCATTTCCCTGGCGATGTCCAAGGTCATCGCGAAGCGCTCGATGCGCGTGCAAATCATTGATCAACCCAAATCTGAAGCCGAGCAATGGCTGCTTGCCGTAGTGCGCCGCCAGGCGAGCGCAGCCGGTATCGGCATGCCCGAGGTCGGCGTATTCGAATCACCGACCATGAACGCTTTCGCCACCGGCATGAACCGCGACGACGCACTGGTCGCGGTCAGCACCGGCCTGCTCGGCAGAATGTCGCGCGACGAGGTCGAGGCCGTGCTCGGCCACGAGGTGTCGCACGTGGCCAACGGGGATATGGTGACCATGGGATTGCTGCAGGGCGTGCTCAACACTTTCGTGATCTTTTTCTCCCGAGTTATCGGGATACTCGTCGATCGCGTGGTGTTCCGCATCGAGCGCGGTATCGGGCCCGGGTTCTGGATCGGCTCGATCGTCGCAGAGATCCTGCTCGGCATTATCGCGGCGATAATCGCGGCCTGGTTCTCGCGGCGGCGGGAGTATCGCGCCGACGCCGGCGGTGCGAACCTCGCGGGGCGCGGCAAGATGATCTCCGCGCTGCAACGCCTGCAACTCGGCGATCAGCGATCTGATCTGCCCGGGGAAATCGCCAGTTTCGGCATCAACGGCCGGGCCGGCCTGGCCGCGCTGCTGGCCACGCACCCGCCTCTGGAAGAGCGTATCGAGCGCTTGCGGGCTGCCTGAGTTCCCGGGGGACGCGCGTCAGGATTCGCGCCGCAGGTCGTCGAAGTCCCCGCGCAGTTCGTCGAGGCGGTTCTGGTAATTCTCGCTGTCGCCATACTCGATGAACTTGTGGTAGCGGCTGTGGATTGCTTTGAGTTTGCGGGCATGCTTGATCGGGCACCAGTACTGCTCGGTGCGGGCGGTAATTTCCTGCACGTAGGCGACCAGGCGGTTGAAGTAACCGCAGTAGACGCAGTTCAGCTTTTCGATCGCATTCAGGTATTCCAGGCTCTCCCGGTCGATGACGATATAATCGTCGCGCCTGACCCGGGGTATTCCGTAGACTCGAAAGCAGATGGCCTGGTAAATGGATACCACGACATCCATCGCCAGCGCGGGCAGGATGCAAAGGTAGATAAACGGCGCCGTCAGAATATGCAGAGGTTGCGCATCGGCGAAATATGCCGTCAGGGTTTTTGCCAATGTCTTGTGGTAATTGCGGGTTTCCTCGGCGAAGCGGATTCGCTTGCCCTCGATGATATACGAGTATTCCTCCTGCTTTCTGTGTAATTCCTGCAGCAGTTCCTGTTCCAGTTGCTGAATATCGTTAATGATTTCTTCTAGGGTTCGCATCTGCCTTCCCCGGGTCACCTGTCGCCTGTTGTCCACACAGTATAACCCTGTCGGCACCGACCACGGATGACCGCTGTCAGAATAATCGCATCTACCGGCGCGGGTATAGCGGCGGGACTTTTCTACATCGAACTGAAGTCGTAGTTGAGTTCGCGCTCGGGGGGTTGCAGGAAATCGCCCTGTACGAAGTCTACGTTCAGGGACCACAGGACGCTGAGTACCGCGGCATCGGTGATCCCCGGGGTAATGGTGCTAATCCCGAGGTCCATCGCCTGGTAGGCGAGATCGGTAATACTGCCCTGGTTTTCCCGGTTTTGCGCCAGGTTGTCCATGTAAACGTGATTGATGCGCACGTAACTGGCTTTGATGTGCTTGACCAGCTGGAACGGGTTCAGCCCGGTTCCGAACTCGTCGATACCGAATTTGCAGTGCAGTTGCTGCAATGCCGTGGACAGCGTCTTGACCGCCTTGAGCTGATTGACTGCCTGCGACTCGCCGACCATGAAAACCAGCTGCTCGCCGTTGATGCCGGTCTTGGAAATATTTTCCGAGACCCACTGCGCCAGCCCGGTATCGCGAATCGAATCGACGCTTAAGGGAACGAGAAACTCAATCTTGCGGCCCTTTTTACCGGTTTCGACGATCTTTTTAATCGCATGAAGAATCTTCCAGCGGTCGAGCATTTTCGCGGTGCCGGTGCGCTCCGCAGCGTCCTGGTAATTTTTCGGTTCGAGCACGAAACCGTCCTCCGAGGATAACAAGATGCTGGATGCATAGCGCTCCCCTTCTTGCGCCTTGATGCCGACCACCGGCTGGTAAAGGCCCTTGATGCGGCTGTGGTTGAGCGCGTCCTTGATCAGGTCGGCGGTGATACTGTCTTCTTCCTCCTGGGTCATTTCGCCGGCCTTGGGCACGTAAGTGGTCGAACCGTTACCGCCCTCGGCCTGGATTTCCTCACAGGCTTTCTCGGCGCGGGAAACGATTTCATTGACATTGTTGGGCGAATTCTCGTCGATGAATACGATCGCCGCGCTACAGGTGGCGCTGATCGACTGGTTGCCGATTTCCGAAATATGTTGCTCGACCAGTTGGTTGATCCTGGACGCGAACGCCTCGATCTCCGGTCTTTTACCCAGCTTACCGAGGCAGACGTAGGCGTAGGCGCCGAAGCGGGCGACGGTATCTCCTTCGGCGGTGTTGTCCCTGAGGATGGTTGCGACGTCGCTGATCAGCGTATCGCAACCGGAGATACCGACCAGATCGCGGATTGACTGAAAATTATCGATAGCGATGTAGACGACATAGTACTGGTGACTGCCGTTGATCGCCTCGGCAATCGCGGTTTTCAGTGCGTCCATCAGATATTGCCGGTTGTAAAGCCCGGTCACCAGGTCGTGCTTATGCAGGTAGTTGATCTGCTCTTCGAGTTCGGAGGTATCGTCTTTGGAGCGGATCAGGATTTGCGTACAGGGTTCACCGTCGTAGCTGGCGCGCGAGAATTCCAGTGTCGCGGATATCTTTTCGCCGCTGCTGTGGAGTATTTGCAGTTCCAGCTCGTTGGACTGGTTTTCGTGCTTGCCCAGTTGGCGCAGAAAGGTTTTCAGCTGATCCTGCTGCGAGGGATCGACCATGTCGATAAGCGGTGTGCCTTCGAGCTCGTCGAAATCGGTATTACCGAATAATTCCAGGTAGACCTCGTTGGCATAAATGTGCATGCCTTCGTGCACATAGGCAACCGCATCCTTGGAATTGGTCAACAGGTTCTGGCAGCGCTTTTCGCTTTCCTGATATTCGAGCTCCAGTCGCATCGCCTTCCTCCAGGTGGCGATATTGCGGGCTTCACGGTTGATGACCTGGATCAGATGCTCGAGACTGTCGCTGGCGACGAGATCCCTGGCGCCTTCGTTTATCGCCTTGACGATCGAATTGGTACCGACTTTTTCGGCCATCGCGACCAGAGCGACGTGGCGGCCGCATTCGCGGATCAGGTGATCTGCCTGGCTGAGCGCGAAATCGGGTAAATCCATGGAAAACAGCACCAGATCGAGCGGCTTGCTTTCGAGCTTGCTGCACATATCCTCGCTGTCCTCGGCGAACTCCGCACGCACATGCATGCCCGCTGCGCGCAACGAACTGGTGATCTGTTCCGCCTTGTGAAAGCCCTCGTCGACGATCAACAGACGAATCAGTTTTTCTTCGTTTTCCATAGAAAGGGGGTGTTAATAATACGGTGTAATTCAGGCTTTAATAATAGCGGATAAATTTCGAATCAAACATATATTCCGGTATCATAGCGTTTTTTTTAGGCTGGACGGTTAATGGCAAGCTTTAGCACCAACGAATTTCGCAGCGGTCTGAAAATCATGATCGACGGCGATCCCTGCGCGATCATCGAAAACGAGTTCGTCAAGCCCGGCAAGGGGCAGGCGTTCAACCGCGTAAGAATTCGCAACCTGAAGACCGGCCGGGTGCTCGACAAGACCTTCAAGTCCGGTGAAGCGGTGGATGCCGCCGACGTCGTCGATACCGAAATGCAATACCTTTACAGCGACGGCGAGTTCTGGCATTTCATGGACCCGCAAACCTACGAGCAGCAGGCCGCCGACGCGAACGCGGTAGGGGATGCTCACCTCTGGCTTAAGGCCCAGGACAGCTGCGAGGTCACGCTCTACAACGGCAGTCCGATCAGCGTGACACCGCCCAATTTCGTCGAGCTCGAGATAACCGAAACCGATCCGGGCCTGAAGGGCGATACCGCCCAGGGCGGCACCAAGCCGGCGACTCTGGAAACCGGCGCGGTGGTCAAGGTGCCGCTGTTTCTCGAAATCGGCGAGCGAGTGAAGGTCGACACACGCTCTGGCGAGTATATGTCGCGGGTCAAAAAATAGCCGCGACTCCCGGCATGGAAAACTGGCAACCCCGCGCGAGTCTGCAGGTAATTCGCGAACGTGCCCGCGTGTATCGGCAGATCCGCGCCTTCTTCAATAATCGCGGCTGTATGGAGGTCGATACCCCGCTGCTGATGCCGACCACGGGCACCGACGTCAACGTCACTTCGATCGGGGTCGAGCACGATGGCGGCCTGCATTATCTGCAAACTTCCCCCGAATATGCGATGAAGCGGCTGCTGGCGGCGGGCAGCGGTTCGATCTTCCAGATTTGCCACGCCTTTCGCCAGGGAGAGGCGGGGCGCCTGCACAGCCCCGAATTCACATTGCTGGAATGGTATCGCCTGGGATACGGCTACGCTCAGTTGATGGATGAGATCGAGCTGCTGATAACCACGCTCAGCCTGCATCGTTGTAGTTTCGTTCGCCGCAGTTTCCGGTCGCTGTTCCGCGAGTCCCTGGAGCTGGACATCGAGACGGCGTCACTGGAGGAACTGCGGGCCAGCTGCGCGCGCGAGGTAGAGGGCATCGACAGCAACGATCTCGACGCGGACCAGTGCCTCGATCTGCTGCTGGGTGCGGTTATCGCGCCGACTCTCGAGGGTTACCAGTTCATTTACGATTATCCGCTATCGCAGGCGTCGCTCGCGCGGATCAGCAGCGACGACCACAGCGTGGCCGAGCGCTTCGAATTGTTTTACGACGGCATCGAGCTGGCCAATGGATTTTCCGAGCTGACCGACGCGCGCCAGCAGCGGCGGCGTTTCGAACAGGACAACGAGTTACGCCGCGAACGGGGATTGCCGGCGCATGCAATCGACGAGCGCCTGCTCGGCGCGCTCGAGTCCGGTATAGAGGAATGCGCCGGCGTCGCGCTCGGACTCGATCGACTGCTGATGGTGCTGCTGGAAGTCGACTCGATCGACGCGGTACTAACTTTCCGGGACTAGGCCGGATCGGTACCCACGGCGGGATCAGGCGGGGAAATGCCCGATCAACTGGCCCATCTTGAGTTCGTAACCGGGCGCGAGATGCGGAAGCCACTCGATGCTGTTGCCGGTTAGCAGGATCAGGGTTGATCCCATATTGAACCGGCCCATCTCCTCGCCCTTGGAAATTTCCTTGCGGGTGTGACTGTAATCGTATTCGCTGATTTTCCTGCCATGCGCTACCAGCCCGCTCCATACGGTTTCGATCGCCGACACGTTCATCGCACCGACCAGTACCATTACGAAGGGGCCGGCGGCGCCGCTGAAGCAGCAGACGAGCCGCTCGTTGCGCGCGAACAGCCGCGGAACTTCCCTGACCGTCCAGTCGGCGACGCTATACAGGCGGCCGGGTACGTGAATCATTCGCACCAGGTTGGCGTCCATCGGCATGTGCAGACGGTGATAATGGCGCGGCGCGAGGTAGATGGTCGCGAACCGGCCGTCGGCGAACTGTTTCGTCAGTTCCCGGTCGTCGCCGAGCAACTCCTTGACACTGTAACCCCGCCCCTTGGCCTGCACGATGGCGCCGGAGCGAATCGAGCCCGCCTGGGAAACCACGCCGTCGCAGGGGCAGGCCAGCGTATTGTCGCCCGCGGCGATCGGCCTGATGCCTTGCCTGAGAGGGCGGGTGAAAAATTCGTTGAAGGTCGGGTAATAGTCGATATCGGACTCCTCGGCGTCATCCATGTCTACCCCGTAGCGCTTGACGAACCAGGCGATCAGCGGCCTGACCTGCGGGCCGCGCAGCCGCGTGATCAGGTACACCACGCGCGATACCGCGTGGTGCGGTATCACCTCGAACAGGAACTTCAGAAATTTTTGTTGCCGGGTCAGTTCGCCCACATCATTTTTTCACGGTCATTTCGATTGTACGTATGCTGCCGTCGCCGAGCTCGATGCTGATACGGTAACTTTCCCCGGGACGGGTCGGTTTTGCCGGATACATCATCAGGTGCAGTCCGCCGGGCTCGAATCGCAGACTCTGGCCGGCCCCGATCTCGAGTTCCTGCAGTTGATCCATGTGCATTTCCCCGTCGCGCATCACGCTGCGGTGAATTTCGATGCGGGTGAAACCCTCGCCTCGCACAGCGACGATTTTCACGCCCTGTGAATCCGGATTGGTCACCGTCAGGTAGCCGGCGCGCACCGGCACCGACGGCGGCAGGTTCTTAATCCAGGCATCGTCGAAAATGAGCCCGGCCCGGGCCAACGACGGCAACAGCAGCAGGAGTGCCAGGAATCGCATTTCGAAAGCGGAGCCTAGTTATGTTCGACGATGCGCGTCATGTCGCGAGCCATCGCCCCGGCGTCCTGCGGTGCGCCGAACAGGCCGGCGAACTCCGCGTCGGGATTCACCAGCACGATGGCCGCGCTATGGTCGACGTCGTATTCCATGCTGTCGCCGATGCGGTTGCGAATTTCGTGCGCGATTCCCAGCGGCCGCGTCAACTGGCGCAACTTTTCCATCGGCGCGGTGGCGGCGATGAAGCCGGGATCGAAATAAGTCACGTAGTCGCGCAGAATCTGCGGCGTGTCGCGCTCCGGATCGACCGACACGAAGATCACCTGCACCGCGGCGGCGACATCCGGGTCGTCGATCCGTCGCATCATCTGACCGAGGGTCTGAAGGGTGGTCGGGCAGACATCCGGGCAATGGGTGAAACCGAAGAACATCAGGCTCCACTTGCCGCGCAGATTTTCACGGGTCATTTTGCGGCCATCCTGATCGATCAGCTCGAAGTCGGGCAGCGGGCGCGCCTTGTCACCGAACCAGGTACCGCTCTCGAGTTGCACCGGCTGCTTGTGGACCAGATACCAGGACAGCGAAAACCCGACAACCAGGGCCAGGATCGCTACGGCGGCGATACTCGATTTATTCATTGGCATAATGGTGTAAAATCCGCGGCATTATATTCCAACTGGTAGTAAACTCAACGTGCCGATCGCCGAAACCCTGCAACCGCTGTCCACGATCAAGGATTTCATACGCTGGGGCAGCAGTGAATTCGCGCGCCGGCAGCTGGTTTTCGGACATGGATTCGAATCGGCTCGGGACGAAGCCCGCTACCTGGTATTGCATGCCCTGGCGCTGCCTCACGACTGGCCCGAGGAAGATCTGAACGCCATGCTTACCTTGCCGGAACGCGAGCAAGTCGTCGAGCTACTGCAGGCACGCATCGATACGCGACGGCCGGCGGCTTATTTAACCGGCGAGTCCTGGTTTTGCGGACTCCGTTTCAAGGTCGACGAACGCGTGCTGGTGCCGCGCTCCCCGATCGCGGAATTGATCGGTAATCGCTTCGAACCCTGGATAGACAGCGGCCGGGTGTCGCGAATTCTCGATCTTTGTACCGGTAGCGGCTGCATCGCGATTGCCGCCCAGTACCAGTTTCCGGATGCGCAGGTGGCGGCGTCCGATATCTCCGGCGGGGCGCTCGAAGTCGCCGCCGACAACCTGGAACTGCACGGTCTGGCCGATCACATCGAACTTTACGAGTCCGACCTGTTCGCTGCGATACCCGACCGGCGGTTCGACGTTATCGTCTGCAATCCGCCCTACGTCGACGCCGAGGACATGGCCGCTCTGGACGAGGAATTCAGCCACGAGCCGGAACTCGGTCTGCGCGCGGGGCAGGACGGCCTGGCCGTGGTCGATCGCATCCTCGCGGCTGCCGGAGATTTTCTCGACGACGACGGCGTCATCTTTATCGAGGTCGGCAATTCGGCAACCGCGCTGCAGCAAAAATACGAATTTCTGCCGCTCGTCTGGATCGAATTCGAATTTGGCGGCGGCGGCGTATGCTGCATAGACGCCCGCGATCTTAAACGGCAGCGGGACGCAATCACCGCGCTCGCCAGCTAGA
>Ga0055481_10000578_pt1 | contig 12324 bp, 11 predicted proteins | sample Muzzi_PWC_D2_FD_57936 | JGI IMG/M metagenome (GOLD analysis project Ga0055481, IMG submission 57936) | Wetland microbial communities from San Francisco Bay, California, USA, that impact long-term carbon sequestration - Muzzi_PWC_D2 | ecosystem: Environmental > Aquatic > Marine > Wetlands ... | reverse complement strand
CGTCAAAACCTGAATAAGCGATAGTTTCGCCCTTGGCAACATGCTCTCCAACCCCTTTCAGCAACCGTGAGGCTTGAGCATACAGGCTGTAATAACCCCCGCCATGATCAATAATCATCAGGTTACCGTAGCCGCGGAACGCATTCGCGAAAACGACCTCTCCCCCCCAGACTGAATGGATCGGCTGCTGGTCGACGACGCTGAATTCAATGCCGTGACTGTCAAATTGCGTCCCGAGATCAGCATGAACCCCTTTGCCGAACCTGGTCTGGATTTTGCCCATCACCGGCCAGTCGAGGTCCCCTTTTTGCAGCGGAAAATTACTCGCCCGTTCAGTATAGGCCCCCGGTTTTTTCGTTTCAAGCTTGTTCACCAAACTGGAAAGGCGCGCCGCTTTTTCTTCGAGTTCGGCAATCAGTTCCCCCAACGCCAGTTCGTCCCGTTTGATCTTCTGCAGCAGGCCGGACTTATCCGAACGGGCCTGTCGCAGGGCTTTTTCCCCCTCTTGCTGTTGCTGGTGGGTCTCTTCCAGGGAGTTTTTCAGCCGTTCGAGATGGGTCAAGCGCTTTTCGTTGACCGCAACTGCGTTCCGGTATGCAATCAGCAGCTGACGATCCCTTTCGACCAGACGGCGTAAAAATGCATAATTCTCAATCAGCTCGGCAGGGGACTGGGAAGAAAACAGCAATTCCAGCACCTGGGTCTCCCCTCCCTTGTAAATTGCGATCAGTCGTTGCCGAAGCTGAATTTCCAGCCCATGAATTTGTTGTCTTCCCTCACCCAGGGCCTTTTCCTCATGCCTGATCTCGGAACCGAGTTCGTCGATTTTTCTTTCCGTTTGTCTGACTTTGCGTGCCGTGCGCTTCAGGCGTTTATCGACATCCCCCAGCTGTTTCACGAGATGGTGGGCTGCCCGCTGTTTTTCTGCCAATTCCGAAGTGGCGGATTCGATCTGAGTCCGAACCGATTTCAAATTCTGACGGGTCTGGTCCAGATGCCGTGATTCTTCCGCCGAGCTGCGGAACGGGAGGAGAACCGCGAGCAATCCGAAGCAGAGGTATCTGGCCCAGCGGGAATGCACGATCAGATCCGCACCAGTTTTCGAAGTGAAAGGAAGCTGCCGATCAGCCCCAGGCAAGCACCGGTTACGACCAGCGCCAGCTGCCAGAGCGGCGGGAGGAATTCGATGCGGCCGACACCGGACGCAATGAGGAGATGAGCAAGGTTCTCCCTGAGAAAGACCTGAAAGAAACTGTAACTGATCAGCACCGCGAGAACCCCTCCGGCTGCTCCCTGCAGGGCTCCTTCAAGTAAAAATGGGGTTTTGATGAAGCCTGGCGTTCCGCCTACAAGCGCCATGACCTCGAGCTCTTCTCGACGTGCGAAAAGCGTCAATCTGATGGTGTTCGAGACGATAAACAGGGCCGCGAACAGGAGAAAACCGCCCAGAATCAGTCCCGCAGCATGCATCAGGGCCAGAAATGCTTCAAATTTTTCCAGCCACTCCTGTCCATAACGCAAGTCGTTGAACTGCTTATCCTGTTGCAATCTTTCGACGACTTTCTCCACCCCGGACCGATTACGAAATTTCTCCTTCAGGCTGATGGAGAACGAAGCCGGAAGGAAATCGCTTTTCATCCCCTGCAAGATATCGGCATCGTCTCCGAGTCGTACCTTGAACCGCTCATAAGCCTGTTGCGGGCTGATATAGGCCACATCCTCAACCTCCGGGAAAAGCTCGATCCGGGAGGATTTCTGACGAACGGCATCGGCGTTCAACGGCTGTTCAAGATAAGCCGACACTTGAACTTCACGGCTCCAGTTGCGGGTCAGTTGTTCAATATTCAGGATCACCATGGCGAAAAAAGCCAGAATGACCAGTGCGACCATGACCGTCGATACGGCCGCCGTACAGAGAAACGGACTCTGGCGCATGTTTCGCAGAGCCCGAACGAAAAAATAGATCAATTTACGCACCGTACATCCTTTGCCGTAAACTCAAAACATCCGGTCTTCGACCAGTCGCCCCTGATCAAGAGACAGGGTTCTGCGGGGAAATCTGCGGATCATGTCACGATCGTGAGTCGCCAGCAGGATCGTGGTCCCACGGGCATTGGCTCCCTTGAAGAGTTCCATGATCTCCAGCGTGACATCAGGGTCAAGATTACCGGTTGGCTCGTCCGCGATCAGAATCTGCGGATCGATCACCAGGGCACGCGCAATGGCAACTCGCTGCTGCTCGCCGCCGGACAATTCAAGCGGGAATTTTTTCAGCTTATGTTCCAGCCCGACATGTTTGATGGCCTGGTAAACCTTGGAACTGACCTCGTAACGCTTTTTCCCCTGAACTTCGAGAGGAAAAGCCACATTTTCGAATATCGACCGGGTGTTGATCAATTTGAAATCCTGAAAAACGATCCCGAGCCGCCGTCTGACCAGAGCAATCTTGCTCGTGTTCATCCGGGTGAGATTTTTGCCGTCGATCAATATCTGGCCGCGGCTCGGTTTTTCTGCGGCATAAAGCAGCTTCAACAGTGTCGATTTCCCGGCTCCCGAGGGCCCGGTAATATAGACAAAATCCCCCTTGGGGATTTTGAGGGTCAGATCTTTGAGCGCGGCAGCATCCTTCTGATAACTCTTGGTCAGATTGTAAATCTGGATCATCCGGTCTCACCATTCATTGTAAGGGGTGCCGTTCAGCCCGACCAGGTCGCTGCCGCTGTGCACGTCAAAAACGCCCCCCTCGGGTAGATTCCCTTCCTGGGTAGGCACGGGCGGTTCGACGACCCAGGTTTCGAACGAACGGGTTATCGGATCCCGGGGGATGCCGCGCAGGTAATGCGCATTGACCAACTCCCCAAGCGATTCAGGATACCGGCTGTGATCGGCGAAATAGGCATCGATGGCGCTGCGCATCTGATAAAGGTCTTCCATCAGGACCGTTTCCCGGGCCTTGATTTGACTTTGTTTATAGCTCGGAACCGCTATGGTGGCCAGGATCGCGATGATGGTCATCACGATCAACAACTCAAACAGTGTAAAGCCCCGTTTATTTGGACGACATAAGGCGATCAGTTTCATCATCATTTACCAGGTATTGTAAGCGGTCCCGTCAAGACCGATGGCATCACTTTGCGAATACACATCATAGACATTTTCTCCGCCCCAGACCGTCGAATCCGGGTCGTCTTCGAGGGAGCGCAAACCCCAGCCTTCTCCATACGGGTCGAATGGGTCCTTCGGAATCCGCCGCAGATATTTTTTTTGATAAGGATACAAGCCACCCCAGTCCCGCCCCTCGAGCAGTACGTCCAGCGACTCGGGATAACCGATTTCATCGATGGAGGTCAGGATTTTCTTTTGGTCCTTTGCTCGATCAAAGTCGTCCTTGTACTCATCGATCGCGGTCCGAATCGTACGCAATGCCCGCCGCAGTTCGATCTCCTTGGTGCGGGTCACCGTCACCTCGGCCATCGGCAGAACCGCGGCCGCCAAGATCCCGAGGATCGCCAAGGCGATCACCAGCTCAATGAGCGTCAGGCCTTTTTGGCCCATAAACAACCTCATCAACGTCCTACTGGATCTCGATCAACGTTCCTGTTGCGGTGACCGGCAGGCGGGTCCCGACAGGATCCGTGAAATTGATCTGGTCCAGGTTGACCACGGCCCGACCAGGTTGTATCGCCGTGAACCCCAAACGCAGAAGATAGCCACTGCCGCTGGCTCCCTCTTCCCCGGCGGCCTGTTTATAGCCGACGACAATTCTCCCCTGGGTCGGGTCCGGACTCGCGGACAACACCGTTGCCTCGCCAGACCGGCGGAGAAAATCCCCTTCCTCAATCCGTTGAAACTCAAGCAGCGAGGCATCGTAATTTATAAACATCGGGGCGCTGAACAAATTTTCCAGTTCGCTCACCTGGAGCCTTAGCTCGAATTCCTCGCCGACAGTGACCAGTGTCGGCCCATCGATAAAAATCTGACTGGCAAACGGAGCGGGTTCGATCGAGGGAGGAACCATTTCGACACCGTCGACAGCCGGTTCCGACCCTTGCAATGAAGCGGTGGAGTCGTCAGGAGTCGCCTGCTGATCCTGCGGAAGGGCACTCCCGGCCGCCTCTATTTCAGACATCGGAACACCCTCCTCGGCCGGTGATTCTGTCTCCGCCTGTGGAGCGACAATTTCGGCCGGCGCCTCTGTTTTCGTCTGGGGGACGACACCCTCTGGGGGTTCCAAAACCGGCATCTCAAGCGGCTCGGCACCTTGCTCCTCCGCCTCGGGACCGGCAGGAGTTGGAAGTTTCTCGAACGACTTTGGACTCTGCGCCGGGACCACGGACGGCGGGCGCTTCACCTGTTCAGCGTCGAGCATCACAGCAAAGGAACTCAACGTGGGGCCTGCCTTGAGGTCATCCTCGCCGCCCGACCAGATACTGGCGACATCGGCTTTGGGCAGATCAAGTTTTTTAACGATATGCGGCGTAATCGAGAGCAGAATTTCTCGTTTCTGATCAGTCGTGTCGTGATGGCTGATCAGGTCACCCAACAGCGGGATGTCGCCAAGAAACGGAAAAGTTTTCTTGGTTGTCGAACTGTTGTCCTGCAACAGGCCGCCAAGCACGGTACGTTCACCGTCCTTGAGACTGAGTTCAGTTTGGGCGTTGGTCGTCTGGATCTGCAAAACCGTGGTTCCATTCGTCAGCGTGCTCCGGTTCAAGACCTGACTGACTTCGAGAGAAAGTTTTGTCACCACCGTATCATCCAGCTGAATGGTCGGCTCCACGTCAAGCTTGGTTCCGACATCGACGTACTGGACGTTGGTGGAGGTGGTATCGGTGCTGGTCGTGGTCGTCGTCACAACCGGCTCCCGGGTGCCGACATGGATCTTGGCTTTCCCCTTGTTTTTTACGCGCAGCTTCGGATTGGCCAGGGTTTCGGCAGACTCAAGGGTCTTCGCCAAGTCGAAACTTGCCGTCGGCAGGGTGTAAAAGGTCTGCAGATTTTTCAGGCTCTCGAGCAAACCGCTCGTCGAGGCGCCGGGGGAAAGCGAACTGCTGACGATATTATCCCCGGGGGGTTTGGCCAGCCCGACACCGACGCCGTAAGTACTCAGCTGCGCCCCCAGGGTCTGGATGTCGTTGCCACTGACCGAGACAAGTTCAAGATCAAACACGACTTCCGCATCAGCCCGGTCGGCCGCCTCAATGATCTGCTGGGCGAGTTTGACCACTTGCGAGCTGTCCCGGACCACCAGCGCATTGAGTTCTTCATGCACGTAAACCTTGCGCAACTGCAACATGGTCCGCAGCAGGTTGACGGCTTTTTTGGCATCGATATTCGAAAGATAAAAGGTCTGGATAATCTGATCCTCGTACTGTTTTTCCTTGTCCTTGGTTTTCGGATAGAGAATGACCGTCTTAGGATTCAGCACCCGCATCGCCATCTCGTTCATTTTCAACAGCAACTCCAGAGCCTGGCTGAAGGTTGATCGTTCAAGCTGGATGGTAATTCGGTCGGACCTGACCTTCTCATCGAAAATAAAGGTGATCCCGGACAGGTCGGAGAGGATCTTGAAGACCTCCTTGACATTGGCGTCCTTGAACTTGAGGTTAATCGGTTCGGTCGAACTGGTATCCAGTTCGTAACCGTCGATAACCGTCAGGCTCGCCTGCCGTACCTCGTTCATCAGGGCTCGGCCGGCGGCATGCTCCGGAACCAGCATCAAGGCCTGATCAAGTGCCAATTTGGCCTGCTGGTGGCGTCTTTCGCGCAGGAACTGTCTGGCTTCCTCAACCAGGTTGTTGGCCCTGACCCGCTCCTGGGCTCTCTTCATCTCCTGATTGGCCGTTTCCAGGCTCGGATCGAGTGCGACCGCCTGCAGGTATTCGTTGATGGCAATCTGGTACTGTTGCTGCGCGGCAAATTCGCGGGCCTTCCCGAGGTGTTCCAGGGCAGCACGATTGCGGGTGGCAAACAGCTTCATCCGGTATTCGTCGCTGTCAGGGTCTTTCTGCACTGCTTCCGTATATTGAAAGACCGCCTCATCGTACCTGGCCTGGCGAACCAGCTTTTCACCGCGGTTAAATGCTCGTTCACCGGCGCACCCGACCAGCAGGCACAGAACGAGGGTCACCGGTAATAGTCTGAAATAAATGCTAGACACCATCATTTCTCCTTGGACATCAGAACCTGGAAAGATCAGGTTTACCGACCTATGACAGATGGATCACGTATCTTGAAGCTCTTCAATCTCGGCGCGTTTTCCGGCCGTTGCGGGACGACATCGCGTTGCGACGGGAACGCTGCCGGAACCGGCTTCCGGTAAGCAGCAGGCCGCCCTGGGCGAACTGCGACGCGTTCGGCGACCCTGATCGTCAGATCCGGTCGATTCTGCCCCTGGCTCACCACAAGATTCTCACCGTCGAAACCCTTGAGTTTGAACTGATTCTGTTGACCAAAGGGCTGACCGATCCGGGCAACGACAACGTCGTTGTCCAGTCCCAGGAAAAACACCTGTTGTTGTTCCTCTTTTTCGAGCATGCCGAGGTACTTGAGGTTGGCTGCCGGCGGCTGGGGAGCCGGTCGAACGATCGGCGGTGGCTTGACCACGGGGGGCGGCACCACCGGCCTGGGAGGGACGACCGGTTTTTTTACGACGACCGGTTTAACATAGAAATTAAAAATATCTCTTTTCACCTTGGCCGAAATGGCCCCTTTACGCTGAAGGCGCTCCAGAAGCACCTTTTGTTCAGCCGTCGGGGCCATATCCTCTCCTGCTGAAGGGACCCGACTGGCGTTACGGTTCGGCATCTTTTCTGCCTTTTGCTGAACCGGGGTGGCCAGATAGGCATAGAACAGCGCCGCCAACAGAACCAGACCCAGTATCAACAATAACTGTTGTTTGCGCTTCATACGGCATCCGCCTTGAAATATGTCGCCAGTTGAAGCTGCAGGTTGACCATGTTGACAGATCGCAAATCACTTCTCAACCCAATCCCCTCAATCGCGATCAACCGCTCCGAAGTTTCGATCAGGGCGATGAATTTCTTCAACTGGTCGTAGCTGCCGTTGACTGAAAAAACCAGTCCGTACTGCAACAGATCATAGTCTTCAAGCACCTTGGGCTTATAGTTGACATTGGAGATGTTCAGGTTTGCCTTTCCTGCCAGACGAAACAGTTCGGCGACCAGTTCGGTAAAATTATCCCGGATTGGAATCAGGGCCCGGAATTTCTCCAGGTCATCGATGCCGCGCTGGTACACGGCAATGGGACTGTCGGCTGCCGCCTTGACCTTACGGGCTTCCCGCGATCGATCCTGCAGGCTGATGTAATCTCTTTCCAGGGCATCGACACCAGGGGCAACGAAGTTTTGGTTGATAAAAAACAAACCGATGCTGAGCAGTAAAAGAACACTTAAAATAATCGGCCAACTTCGATTCTGTTGCCAGATGGCTTGAAGCCGTGAGGATGCTTTCACTTCAGCGCCCCCTTGAACTGTAGGTTGAATTGAATAAGCGTCTCGGCACCCTTAAATTTGTCTTTAAGGATTTGCTCCTTTTGCGACAACAGCAGGACATCGGTAAAATCTCCTGACTTATTCAGCCGGTCAATAAAGAGCCGCAGATCTTTGACGGATCGGGCCTGGGCCGAAAGAGTCAGGGTGGAGTCCCTAAAGTCCGGCTTGATATCAACAATCCGTACATCGGCCGGCAAGACCGACTCCAGCTGTCCGAGCAGGCCGGTCCACTGGAAGCTGTCCTTGAGAATCAGTTCGTTGGAAAACTTGATCTGCTCCAGCAGTATATTGAATTCGGTCTCGGTGTAACTGGCAGCCGATTCGGCTGAGATGCCGAGCTGATTCTGAATCTCGACAATCCGCTGTTTCAGCAGACGCTCCTGGTTCTGCATCTGCACCAGGTAACGGAACTGGGTGATCAGCACCAAGATCAGAACTGCTGTACCGAAGGCATAAACCAGGTAGAGCGAACGTCGATTGATGTAGGTCTTTGTGGCAAGATTCAATTTAGAACGCATCGTTATCTCTCACATTAACCGACCTGCAGCGCCGAGTGCGGCCACCAGGCTCCGCCCCTGATGTGGCGGTGCCTGCGTGAGCGGGCCTGCCACCAGCTTTTCCAGTTTCGGATCAAGAATTTGAATCGGCCGCTCTAGCACCGAGGACACAGCTTCCTGCAGCGATTCAAGGTTGGACCAGTCGCTCTGCAGGTAGGCCCTGGCCCGTCCCAGAGAAGAAAGTTTTTCCTTGCTGCCGGAAATCGATCGATTCACTTCCTGAAAGATCCGTTCGACGCTCCTGCCGGTCTCCCGGCATCTCTGCAAGACCAACTGGCCGTTCTGGAAATACTGAAAAACCAGCGTCGGCCCATCGACCACGATCAGCACCAGGTCTTCGGTAAAATCGATCTGCGACTGAAAATAGCCCAGCACGTTTAACGAATGAAAATCGATCACGACCGGCTGATAACCGGCTGAATTGAACAGTTTTTCATACTGGTCCAGAACCTTTGTCGCCATCACGGAGACCAGCAGCCGGAATCGACCATTTTCATTCTTGTTCAGGATCTGGTAATCAAGCTGAACCTCGGCGGGAGGAGCCGGAAGTGAACCTTTCAACTTCCAGCGCAAAATATCCAGCCCCTCCTCGCGGGATTTGAAAACGGTTTCCATTTCATGAAGGAACAGTCGCCCGGCGCTGTCAGGCAAGGAGAGCGCAACCCGCTCTTCACGTCCGGCGAGCGGAGCCAGCAGTTCACGAAGGACGGCGATCATATCATTTGGCTGGGTCAGATTCGGCTCCCTTTGCCGGGGAACAACCAGTCCATCCGCTAGAGTTCTGCTTCTCGCGGCAGACAGACGGGCTCCTTTTCCGGCGCGAACCAGGCAGACCGCCTGCAGGTCGGAAGTTGAAATATCAACCCCCAGATAGTTTCGTTTGGGAAATTTCATTGGCCTATTCCACAAAGGTGACCCGGTTGATTTCCGGCAGGCTGGTCAAGCCGGCGAGCATTTTTCTGATCGCGGCTTCCCGCAGAAAGACTGTTCCGGAAGATTTGGCCGCCTCCTTCAACCTGGAGACCGGCGCCTTGTTGACAATCAATTCGCGCAGATCGTCGTTCAGGTCAAGCAGCTCCACGATCGCGTTACGCCCCAGATAACCGGTGCCGTGGCATTCCTTGCACCCTTTCCCCTCATACAGTTGAATCTGCGCATATTTTTCAGGATCCAGGCCGGATTCCTGAAGCAGGGAGGCCTCATAACTGACCGCCTCCTTGCAGGAGGGACAGATCTTCCTCACCAGCCGCTGGGCGGCTACGCAATTCAGACAAGAGACAAAGTTGTAGGCATCAATTCCCATATGGAGAAAACGACCCAGGACATCAAAGACGTTGTTGGCATGCACCGTGGTAAAGACCAGATGTCCTGTCAACGCTGACTGGACGGCAATCTGGGCGGTTTCCGGATCGCGAATCTCGCCGACCATGATCTTGTCGGGATCATGGCGCAATATCGAACGCAGGCCGCGGGCAAAGGTCAGCCCTTTTTTTTCATTGACCGGAATCTGCACCACCCCTTTGAGCTGATACTCGACAGGGTCCTCGATGGTGATAATTTTCTCTTCTTCATTGTGAATTTCCGACAGGGCCGCATACAGCGTGGTGGTTTTCCCGCTTCCGGTCGGACCGGTAACCAGCACCATCCCGTAGGGCTCGCGGATCATCCTGCGCAGTCGGACGCGTTCCTGCTCATCAAATCCGAGCACCTCGAGGGTCAGCCCCTTGAGGTCGGCGGCGATCGATTCCTTGTCGAGAATCCTGATCACCGCGTCCTCGCCAAAAACGCTCGGCATGATCGAAACGCGAAAATCGATCGACTTGGTGCCGAGCCGAACTTTGAAACGGCCGTCCTGGGGAATCCGGCGTTCGGAGATATCGAGCTCGCTCATAACCTTGATCCGGGAAATGATCGGCCCTTGGAAACGGGCGTCTATCGGTTCGGTCGCCCTGAACAACACTCCGTCAACCCGATACTTGATGACGACCCCTTCAAGATTGGTTTCGATGTGAATATCGCTGGCGCGCTTGTTCAAGGCATCGAACAGGGTCGAGTCGATCAGCCGGATAATCGGGCTGGCGTCATCGGTCAATTTCTCGATCGAAAGAACTTCCTCCCCCTTGTCGGTTTCCTTGACCAGCTGCAGCTTGAAGTCTTCTGAGACTTCCTGCAGAACCCGTTTGGACCCCTCTCCCTTTTCGATTATCCGGTTGATTTTGGAACGTGCGGCGACCTGAATGATCAGTCGTTCGTCGAGCAACATTTCCAGATCGTCGAGATTTTTGACATCGGTCGGGTCGGCGACGGCTATAACCAGACCGTCAGCTTCACGACGGATGGGAAGGAAATGATAGCGATGCGGCAAACCGCTCGGAATCGCTTCGAGCAGATCCGGGTCGAGCAGGACCTGATCAAGGTCGAGAAAGTCGAAGGAAAATTGCCTGGCGAGGGCCTGGGCCAGTTCGTTTTCATTGAACAACCCTTCACGGACACCGGTTTCCCCGAAACGACCGCCATCCGCCGTCATTCGTTCAAGAACCAGCTTGACTTCAGCCGGCGCGATAGAACCCATTTCCACCAGGACGTCGCCAATTTTTTTTCTGACAAAGTTCATCGTCCGGACAACCTTTTCATCTGACCGTTTCGGCCAACTGGAAAATCGGGAAATACATCGCCACCACGATTCCGCCGATCAACAAGCCCATGCCGACCATCATCGCCGGTTCAATCAGTGAAGTGAGCCGTTCCAGGCGATATTCGACTTCGGACTCATAATAATCAGCGACGTCCGTGAGCATGTCCGGGAGCGAACCGCTGGTTTCGCCGGCGGCGATCATCCGCAGGGCTATCTTGGTAAAAAACCCGGCTTGCTCCAGGGCTTCGGCGAAACTTGTACCCTCTTCAACCCTGCGCGTAGCAACGATCATCCGCTCTTCAAATATCCGGTTATTGAGCGTTGCCCGCGACATCCTCAAGGCTGATACAATCGGAATGCCGCTCGACAGGGTCGTCCCGAGAGTTCGGCAAAAACTCAGCAGACTGTATTCTGTCGCCAGGGTCCCGACAAAGGGCAGCCGCAGCTTGATTCGGTCCACCAAAATCGCCCCGCGTTCAGTTCGCAAAAAAAACGGCGCAACCGCCAGCAGAACCATAACCACCGGGACCAGTACCGGCAGACTCTTGCCGAGGCCGCTCGCAGCGGAGACCAGAATTCGGGTCATTATCGGCAGCTCGACATTGGCATCGGCATAGACCTGGGTGAAACGAGGAACGACAAACAACATCAGAAACAGAACTACGGCAAAGACCGAAATAGTCAAAAGCAGCGGGTAAAAAGCAGCATTTTTAATTTTGCTTCTGATTGTCTCGACACGTTTCTGATAGGCGATATAGCGCGTCAGGGTTATCGCCAGGTCACCGGTTCGTTCACCGGCCTTGATCGAGGCAATATAGAGGTGAGGGAATATATGTGGAAACTTGCCGAAAGCGTCGGACAATGAATCCCCCCCCCGGATATCCTCACGGATTTCCCTGAGCACATCCAACATCTGACCGGCTTCGAGACGATCGATGATCGTATCCAGCACCTGCAGAATCGGCAACCCGGAACGCAACAGAACTATCAGTTCCTGGTTGAAGGAGAGAAATCTGCGCCCGGTCCAGCTGGCCCTCGCTCCGGTCAGACCGGAAAGCGAATCGAGAATGCGACGACGAATAGAAAACACCTGAAAGCCCTGCTCCTCCAGGCTCTCATGCAAGAGTTGGCGACTGCTGGCTTCGAAGACCTTTTCAACGACCCGTCCGTCGTCGGTACCTATTTTACACGTAAAGCTCGGCATAGGTTGAGAAAGATATCATATTTCCCCACCGATTCGTAGTGAAAACCCTTCAATATGGAACCTCGAAACGACAACTTTCGGCGCCCCTTGGAAGAGATGCATCAGGGTTCCAATAATCCTGTTGGACGCCGATCGTTCCGCTACCGATCGGGGTACACGGTCCGAGGCGGAAGGTATCTCAAAATACCTCGAATTCTAATGTGCCGCTACTGGTGAGCAGAAGAACAAGAAATTGTCATCGGAGCAAACCAAACGGCTTGAACCAAAGCCTGCCTGCAACGCTTCGAAAGACGCAGTATCGGAATCAAAGGTCAATAAAAAAAGAGGCAACCCGGGCAGGGTCGCCTCCTTGATGAATGGCGGGGCTGACGGGACTCGAACCCGCGACCTCCGGCGTGACAGGCCGGCGTTGTA
>Ga0055481_10000577_pt1 | contig 12336 bp, 7 predicted proteins | sample Muzzi_PWC_D2_FD_57936 | JGI IMG/M metagenome (GOLD analysis project Ga0055481, IMG submission 57936) | Wetland microbial communities from San Francisco Bay, California, USA, that impact long-term carbon sequestration - Muzzi_PWC_D2 | ecosystem: Environmental > Aquatic > Marine > Wetlands ... | reverse complement strand
CGGATTCAAAGAAAAACCCTTTAAACTGGTTCCAAACCCGGACTACCTTTTTCTGAGCAAAAGCCATGAAGAAGCGCTGGCCCACCTGAATTACGCCCTGTCCCAGGGTGATGGTTTTGTCGAAATTACCGGAGAGGTCGGTACCGGCAAGACCACACTTTGCCGGGCCTTTCTGGAAAAATTGGATGATAACACCATCGCGGCCTACATTTTCAATCCCAAACTGGGTCCCCGCCAGCTCATTAAAACCATCAATGATGAGCTGGGAATTAAATATGAAACCAACAATACGAAAGATTTAATCGACAATCTCAACAACTTTCTCATGCACCAGAAGATCCGGCGCCGGAAAGTGATTCTGCTGATTGACGAAGCCCAGAACCTGAGCAACAATGTTCTGGAACAATTGCGCTTATTGTCGAACCTGGAAACCAGCAAAGAAAAACTGCTGCAGATTATTCTGGTCGGACAGCCGGAGCTCAGCGCCATCCTGGATTCCCATGAGCTTAGGCAGCTCGGTCAGCGGATCACCCTGCGATACCATCTCAGCCCCCTGACCCCTAAGGAAACCGTCGATTATATCCAATACCGCATTGATATAGCCGCCCAGAAATCCGGCCTTAAATTCGATCGTGCGGCCTACCGCCCCATATATCGATACTCACGGGGAATTCCGCGGGTCATCAATATTACCTGCGACCGGATCCTGTTGACGGCTTTCGGCCTCAACAAGCATAAAATCAGCGCAAGAATTGCACGCGACGCCATCAGGGAACTAAAAAGCAGGGGTACCGCCGGCAAATTTGTTCTGTGGGATTTGAAAAAGACAGCCGCCTTTGGCGGGGCGGCCATCATCATTCTGGCTGCAGCGATTTTCCACCAGCCGTTGCGGCAAGGTATCCACTCATTGTTTAGCCGGACTCAAAACCTGCCGATAGCGTCATCATCTGACCCGGGGCCGGTATTAAACGTTACCAACAATCCTCAACCGCAGGCTGTCAAAGATGACGACCCGGTGGTTTCCGAAGATTCCGATCAAGACGCTGCCGATGATTCAGATTTAACTGCCTCGATTGAAGCTGACTTAAGCCCGGTCGAAAATAGTGATTTAGGCACGACCGATGATCCAAAGCAGATCGATGCTCAAAATTACGATCCTGAAATATCCGCAGAGACCATGCTGGCCGTATCCGATTCCCAACCGGAACCAAAGGATTACGGGCAGGACCCGCTGCGCAGTGACGCCATAAAACTGGCAGACTATCTGACGGCCATGGATATTCGCGCTTCCCGCAATGCGGCCCTTCAGGATGCCATGCAATTGTGGTTTACTCCCATTAAAATTCAACCCTACCTGAATAGCCTGGATGATGATCAGGCGTTTTTCCGGCTGACGGCTAAACCCAACGGCGTGTTCATTCACCGGATCGAAACGAATCTGGAAATGCTAAAACGCCTGAATCTGCCCGCGATCCTGGAGTTATTTCCAACGGGCAGTGAAGAGCCCGGTTATCTGACCCTCAGCAAGATAGAAGGTGAAAACTATATTTTCGGCAACCCGGATGAAAACAATGTTGTGGTTGCGGATGCCGATCAGATCAATTTATATTGGTCGGGAAATGCTTATCTGCCATGGAAGAATTTTTTATCAATCTGGGGAACCATACCCACGCAATCGAATAAGGATTCCATCATCACGCTTAAGTTACTATTGCACGAACTGGGTTTCAGCGACGTCCAAATAAATGATCGGTACGATAACTGGACCCGCCAGGCCATCGAAGAAGTGCAGGCCAAATACGGCATACCCGTTGATGGCTTCGTGGGCCCCCTGACCAAAATGATCCTGTATCAGGAAAAAGAAACTTTTGAGATACCGCATTTGACCAAATAATCCGTCCTGAACAAAAAGCACATTCCGGGGCTCTGCCCCGATTGGCATCCGGCCCGCAGGGGGATGCCTGACCAAGGAAAAAACAATTGAGTTCGATTTTAAGGGCCCTGAAAAAAATAGAGGAGGATACGCAGCCCTCTCAAACTTATCCATCGCTGCCGAATCTGACGGTTTCGAAGCAGGTGCTCAATTCAAATACCAGAAAGCGCCGACGATTGCGCAGACTGCTATACCTGTTGCTGATTCTGTTGGTGACGGCTGTTGGGACAATCATTCTTTTCGACCAGCGCCGGCCCATTATCGCCAAAATCTATTCACTGGTATCATCGGAGACCCCGCAGGGCCGCGACGGGTCAAATTCCGATCAGGCCAAAGTCTACCGGGCTAAAGTTCCGACCCCGTCAGCCAAACCGGCCCAAAAGCCGCCGACGTTAACCCGGCCGCCAAAAAAACGGCTGAATAAGGCAGGGTCTGGAAGCGCCAATACGCAAAATCAAGCCGGTGCAGAATCAGGCAGCCAGCGGTTAGCCGAAGCCAAACACCCCCCTCAAACATCCTCGGATACCCCGCGGCCGAAGACGGCACTAAACTCACGGCTGAAAAAGCCGCTGACAAATGTCTCACCGCCCCCGCGAACGCCGCCTGTTGCCAAACCCGGGTCTCAAAAAGACGACATCTCAATTCCCACCGCCACCGGAGCTAAACCGTCGCCCCGGACCCGGCCGCGGGTGACCTATGACCGAATTGACGATTCCAAGCTAAAGCTTCAGGCACTGGCCTGGTCCGATGATGCTGCCAGACGGATGGCGGTAATCAACGGCAGTATTGTCCATGAAGGAGAATCGGTGGATGGCTACCAGGTCGTTAGCATCCGTGAGGAGGATGTCATTGTCAATGAAGGTGGAAAATCATGGCGTCTGGAATTCGGATTACAGCATTAATGTGTGGAATCTTTTTCAGGTCCCGGCAATTTATATATTAAAATATATTTCAAATACTTAAATATCATTCAGAGATAGCTTCCATGGTGATCGTGATTGACAGTAGCGCCGTTTTTTTTTATAATTTTCATTAAAGATAACGGCCTATGATTTTGGAAAACCGGGTTGGGAAGCAACGTATCGAACCGGGTCGACTTGGCAGTAAGGTGGTTCGGTTTTTTTTTGTCCGGACAAGTCGCATCGGATACCCTTGACCCGGATCCACTTTTAGCGAAGGACTAATTGCCAGGCACGAAGATATAAAGCAAACATTCGGAAAATATTTATCTTCGTGTTTTGGTGTCTTGGCGGCGAAATAATTTTGGCCGAAATCGCCGCTGAACGACCAATAAGAATCTAAATGCTATTAAAAAAACTACATTTGTCAACCCTTATTCTGGTTGCAGTGATAATTGCGGTCATCCTGAGCAATATCCTGTTTGACTTCGATATACTGCAGCCTCTGGAATACAAGGTATACGACTCGATGGCTCGGCTGCGTCAGCGCAAAGCCGCCACCAAGGTGGTGGTTCTGGCAATAGACGATCAAAGTATTCAACAGATTGGCAGCTGGCCCTGGCCCCGTTCCTATATTGCCGAAATGGTTCAAATGCTATCGGGCTATGGCACTCACACTATGGGTATTGCACTGCTATATCCCACCAGAGAACTAAATCCCGGGTTGCAGGAAATAGAAAACATTAAAGAAATACTGAACGACAAACCGTCAAAATCGGGTCGTAAAACGGCAACCAAAATCAACAGCATGCTGAGCGAAGCCGGTAAACGATTGGATCATGATGCCAGGCTAATAGCTGCGGTACGCTCCGCCCGCAATGTTGTGCTGCCGCTGCGTTTTTCCCTAAGCAGCCCCGCAGATGGCGACCCTCAAACATTGTCCTCCTGGATGATACTAAATTCCATTGAATTGGAAGGTCTCCCTGAAGCTCAAAACGAGCTGCCGGTAGACTCCAACCGTATCCGCGGTATATTCAATAATCATCGGATACAGGCCGGCCGGATCACCGAACCTTACGATGATCTATCGACCAAGGCCGGCGCCCTGGGGCATATCAATTTGATCAGCGATAATGACGGTATTGTCCGCGATATGCCCCTGTTGATCACCTATCAGAAAAGGGATTTCCCGGCCTTTGCACTGCAGGTGGCCAGAAAATATGCCGGCGGACGTTTAAATGAATTAAAGACCGGCCAGGACGGCATTAATCTAAGACATTTGCAAATTCCCACCGAAAAAAATCATCGGATGTTAATTGATTACAGCGGTCAAAACGCCAACATTGAGCATATTTCATTTGTTGATACCATCAACGGCAAAGTCGATTTAAGTGCCTTTCGCAAGAAAATCGTCCTGCTCGGGGTGACAGCCGATGGATTGTCGCAACGTTTTAATACCCCCACCAAATCGGATGTTTCCGGCCTCGAGATAGAAGCCGCAGTAGTGGAGAATATCGTCAACGGCCAGTATATTTCACGGCCTTCCTGGGTATTTTTCCTGGAGATTCTGGCCTTACTGTATTTCAGCTTTTTCCTCTTATTTGTGATTCCGAGGGTCACGCCCCGGGTCGGGGCAATGATTCTGGGAATCTTTTTATTAACCTGGATCGGCGCCAGTGTTATTTTATTCGTCAACAATGGTATCTGGTTGAAAGTTCTGGCACCGGTATTTCTTTCAATTATTGGGTTTGCCCTCGCCAATCGCCAGCGGCATATGGCCGAAAAGCATGATGAAAATGTCGAATTGAACAAGAGCCTGGGCTTGGCCTTGCAGGGCCAGGGTATGCTGGACATGGCTTTTGAAAAATTTTTAAAGTGTCCGGTTGAAGATAAAGCCGTGCAGAAGCTGCTGTATAATCTCGGATTGGACTTTGAACGCAAGCGCATGACCAACAAGGCGCTATCCGTTTATCGCCACATTATGAAAGCCGGCTCCTTTAAGGATGTCAACGAGCGGATAAAAAAGTTGATCTCCCTGGATAATACCCTCTCGATGACGTCCGCGGCCGCCAAGAAAGAAACTTCCTTATTATTGCAAAACGGCGCCACCAAGCCCACCCTGGGAAGGTATGAAATCTTGCAGGAGCTGGGCCAGGGCGCCATGGGGATCGTTTACCTGGGCAATGACCCCAGCATCAACCGCGAGGTCGCCATCAAGACCATTAATTACGCGGATATTGCGGCCGATGAACTCAGCGATGTCAAAGCACGATTTTTCAGAGAGGCCGAAGCCGCCGGAAAGCTTTCCCACCCGAATATTGTGACGATCTATGATATGGGCGAGGAATATGACATGGCGTATATCGCCATGGAATTGCTCAAGGGTAAAGAGCTGACCCACTATTGCCAGAAAGGGAATCTACTGCCGTTAAAACGGGTTCTCAAGATAGTCAGTTCAGTGGCCGAGGCCATCGGTTACGCCCATATTCAGGAAGTGGTGCATCGCGACATCAAACCGGCCAATATTATCCTGTTGGATGATGATCAGGTCAAAGTTGCCGATTTCGGCATCGCACGGGTTATATCTTCATCAAAAACCCAGACCGGTGTCATTTTCGGCACCCCCAACTACATGTCTCCCGAACAGATTGCCGGCAAAAAGGTGGACGGCCGATCGGATCTATTTTCACTTGGCGTGGTGTTTTACGAATTATTGACCGGTGCCCGGCCGTTTAAAGGAGATAGTATGACGGCTCTGCTTTATGCCGTATCCAATACGGAATATGTACCGATCAGCGAGGTATCGCCCAAGACACCGGTTTGCTGTGTTGAAATTGTCGAACGCCTGCTGGCCAAAGGGGTGTCTAAACGGTATCAATCCGCTGCTCAGGTCGTCAAAGATGTCCAGACTTGCCTGGATACCATAAACTGAACCGGGTTCAAATCATCTCCCTTCCCTTTGTGAAACCACACAAAATTCATTTGAATAAAAGTCGCTCATGGCCGAAAAAGGGGTAAAGATCCCGGCAATAATTACCGATAGTAATAACCAAAGCCGACCGGCGATTTACGCTGCGGGGAATGCGCCGGTCTGCCAGGCACAATACTTCATACCCCCCTCATAGGGTGTTGCACTCACTATGACAATAGATTTAATCGATACTATTCGCTTTGCAACTGGTTAAAATTTTTAATAAATGGAGGGAGTCATGCTCAAAATTCTACTGGAAATAAAAGGCAAGGAGCTTAAAACCCTGGAAACGGATAAATCCGAAATTACCATCGGGCGAAATGAAAACAATGATATTCACATCAACAACCTGGGTGCTTCAAAGAAACACGCCAGAATTTTTCGGCGAAACGGGGAGTACATTATTGAGGATCTTAAAAGCACCAACGGTACATTTATGAATAACAAAAGCATCCTCACCGCCAAGTTAACCGGTAATGATGTGGTCACCATCGGCAAACACAACCTTTTTATATCCATCCAGGATGATCGGGATGCGACCAGGGGCTTCGCCGAAGCAACCATCAAAATTAAACGGTAATTTACGGCCGCGATCCGATTTAATGCCGCTAAAGCGCCTGCGAAACTTGTTGACTCTGTTTCGCTGCAAAACCATAAGCAATGGGCTGGGATCTGTATGAAAATGTATCCGATCGAAATTGATGAAAAAATATGGCATTTTTTACAACAAAATGCCGAACCCTTTGTTGATACACCCAGTTCGGTGCTGAATCGACTGTTGTTCGGCATGGGAGGGCGCAAGGAGGAAGCGGCGCCCTTGTTTTCCATACCGACCGTCAGCATTGCGGGATTGCCGAAGTCACTGTCACATATACTTGAGGTTGTTTATGAAATGGAAGTCAACGGCTACACGCGCACCCAGGCCACCAATCGCGTGGCAAAGACAAGCGGCAACGCACCGCAAACCATTACCAACAAATATTGCCGACAGCTGGGTAAACGAGCGCATGAAATCGATGAATTATTGATTGAACCCGGGTATAAGAATTTTAAAAATCTTCTGACAAGCAAGTTTGAAGATCATCGGGAGATAATTGACATGTATTTTGACAGCATGTTGTCTGATTCGGATGATGCGAACTTTGTCGCGCCGGATATCCGGGATGCGGCACTGGAATCCGAGGAGTGACAAAATGCGGGGTGCGGAATACGGATTGCAGGGCGCAGGTTTCACCATGCGCGAACGTTGGTTGAATGTTTCAGGAATGTGGCATAAAGCGGGTAAAGTAGTATTCGATCTTCAATCCTCAACCTTCAGTACTTTGGCTCCCCTGATTTTCCTTTCCTTCAGCTCCAGTAGCGCCTGGTTGGCATCTTCCAGTCTAAATTCCTGGATCGCCGGCAAAATGGGTATCTCAGCGGCCAGCATCAAGAATTTTTGAACATCCCGCCGGGCGACATTGGCGACGCTTTTGATTTCTTTTTCCATCCACAGGTGCGTCGCATAGTCGATCTTTAAGAGCGAATTTTTGTCGGTTTCTTCTTTACGGATCGCATTGATCACCAGTCTACCGCCGCTTTTCAGGTTGTCCAGAGCTTCGACAACCGGCTTCCAGGCCGGCGTTGTATCGATGATACAGTCGAGCTTCTCAGGTGCGGCTGATTCCGTGTCACCCGCCCAATGGGCACCGAGTTCCCGGGCAAAATCTCTTTCCTTTCGGCTCCTGGCGAAGACAAAAACCCTGGAATTCGGAAATTTATGCACAACCATGTTCAGTACCAGGTGGGCTGAAGCACCAAAACCGGTAAGGCCAAGGGTAAAGCCGTCTTTAATTCCGGATAAATGCAGGGAGCGATACCCGACGGCACCGGCACATAACAAGGGGGCCGCCTGGGAATCCGCATATCGGTCAGGGATGGCATAAGCAAAGTCTTCCAGCACGGTAACAAATTCAGCGTATCCCCCCTGGACATCCCGCCCGGTTGCGCTGAATTTATCACATAAGTTTTCATCACCGCTTTTGCACCTGACACAATGCCCGCAGGCTGAGTTGATCCAGGCCACACCGACGCGGTCACCAATCTGGAACCGATGCGCATGGGGTCCATTCTGAACGACCCGGCCGACGATCTGGTGGCCTAGAATGATGGGCAATTGAGGCGGCGGCGTCCGTCCTTCGATTTCATCGAGTTCAGTGTGACAGACGCCGCAGGCGGATATTTTTATCAATACTTCGTTGGCACCTGGAACCGGTTTAGGTATATTTACAAGCTCCAGCGGATTCCTGTTTGCCGCCATGCTGCTGATTTGATTTAATACCATGGCTTTCATGCAAACCGATCCTCCATGCCAAAGGCGCTTTAAGACCCTGATTATCTTTCCATGACCAGGTCGTCATTGTACATCGATTCGAGCCGCAACTGCTGCGAACGCCAGACATTATTGGCGTTGGAAAAGGTTTCGATATTGACTTCCGTCAGATGAGTAACCATCCGGATGTCTTCGGTGGCCTGCTCCGTGCGCCCCATTTTATTGTTTAAATTAGCCCGGCTGTAATAAACCGCGCCGTAATTGGATTTCAATTCGAGAGCCCGGTTGAAGTCTACCAGGGCTTTATCATTTTCACCGGTTTTCGCATAGGCCAGGCCGCGCAGATGGTAGGCTCTGGCATTGCCGGGGTCCAACTCAACCACACTGCTAAAATCTGCAATAGCTTCCTCGGCTTTATCCAGTCTTAGATAAGCTGCGCCTCGACTTTTGTAGGCAAGGGTAAAAGCAGGGTCGAGTTCAAGGGCCTGGGATAAGTGTTGGATGCTTTGTCCATAATCATGGTTTACAAAATCCGTCATGCCTTCTTCGAACTGTTGCTGCGCTTTATTGTTGTCGGACATCGTGTTTCCTCCGCTGCAAACTGTTATTTCAATTTTATTTTAAAGGTATCAATCGAAGATTCCCGCCCGATATGGCTCAGATTCCAGGTGCGCGTATCATGCCGTATGTCGGATGTCGGCATCCACAAAAGAGCCCGGTGAGTTGAATCGGCAACGGGCCGCCAAGTTTCTCCGCGGCGGGGATACGAGATAAAGACTAATTATTCCAGCTGACGGTGTCAAGAATCAGCCGAAATTTCAACTTGACCAACCATGCCCCCTTGTTTATTCTAGCTCATTGAACTTGTAATCCTGCCGGGCCCTGCACAGATGACAAAATGGACTCCATACCCAGCTTCCGTCCCGTATGGAGAATCCGGCTTGGCGTTGCCCTATCAGAGATCTACTGGAAAATTTTAAATGAGCAAAAGCAAAAATGTATTGGGCTGGTTGATCAGAAGCCTGCTGGTTTTTGTCTTCCTGATCGTTGCCGTCATGGTATTTACGCCCAGCATGATCAATCTGGAGATGGTCAAAAAAAAAATCAAGGAAACGATTTCCCAAGATGTTGGCGGTCGGATAACCTATGGCAGCCTGAAGCTGTCTTATTTTCCACGCCCCCACGTGGTAATCCATAAAGCCGAAATATCGATACCCGGCAGTTTCACGATCGATATCCAGTGGATGAGAATTTATCCTAAGTTATTGCCCCTGTTTAGAGGTAGCCTCGAATTCGCGGTTGTCAGACTCGAATACCCAGATTACTCCATGGAATTGCCACAGATTATGGATGAAACCGTCCAGGGACCCGAACACGTCCCGTCTTTTGACGATCTGGTGAAATCTTTTGCCAAAGGTGTACGCGATCTTCCGGAGTTCAAGCTGCCGGATATAAATCTGCAGATAAAAAACGGCAAGGTAAACCTGGTCGATCCTTTTGGACGCATATTCAAGCTCAGGGATGTACAGGCCGCATACGTGCGCAGTGAGGATAAGCTTGACTTCAGCATCAATTGCAAGTCAAATCTCTGGGAACAAATCGACATTAACGGCTCCCTTGACCCATCGAACTTCAAAGGTCTGGGGCACGTGCAGCTTTCGCGGTTCCGTCCCCAGACCCTGATTGCCTATCTCTTCCCGGAATCCGCATTTCAGGTTACCGAAACCAGAGCCAATGTGACGATCGATTTCACCTCCGACGGGGCCGGCAGCATCAAGGCCGATGTAATTGGAACCATCCCAATCCTCGAATTGATTTACGGCCAGGAAAAACTGGTGATCAAAGGCAGTCGCATCAAAGGCACCCTTGAAGTTGATAAAAAGATGACCCGGGCCACTTTGACGGAAATGGGGTTAGACTACCCCAAACTTAATTTAAGCGGAACGTTTGCCTATGATGAAAATCTGCAGGATATTCAGCTTTCCCTGAACGGATCTCAAATTGATGCGGATTCAGTGCGACGGGCCGCCCTTACACTGGCGGGAGAATCCGAGTTCATTCAAGTCTTATTTAACGTGATCCGGGGGGGGCATGTCCCCTGGATGACCGTGCAGGTCAGGGGGCAGACGATTGCCGATTTTGGCAAAATGGACAACATTATCATTCGGGGTCGCATGACCCGGGGTGAAATATTTATTCCGGGAGTTGAACTGGATTTGGAAGATGTTTTTGGTGATGCGGTGATTGCGGGCGGGATATTGCGCGGAGAAAACCTCAGGGCACGCTTCGGAAACTCACACGGAAAGGAGGGCACCATTGCGCTGGGTCTGAACGAAAAGCTTGCGCCGTTTCATCTGAATATCGGTGTCCAAGCCGACCTGTCACAGCTGCCGCCGGTTTTAAACCGCATCATTTCGGATAAGGATTTTCAAAGCGAGCTGGCCCGGATCGAGGAGTTTCAGGGTACGGCTGCCGGGACCCTGATCCTGGGAGACAATTTAGCCAATTTAGGCGCCCGGGTGGAGGTTTCAGAAGCACATGTCACCACCCGCTATAATCGAATCCCCCATCCGATTAAAATGGACGGCGGGCACTTTGTTTATGAAGGGACCCGGATTACGCTGCAAAATTTTAATGCTGAAATCGGTAAATCATCCTTGACACAGCTTGCTGCGACTATCGACTGGGCCAAGGCCCCCAGCCTCGAGGCCGAGACCCGGACGGCAGAATTCGACGCCGGGCAGCTCTGGTCCTGGTTGATGTCTTTTGACACATTTAAAAAAAATCCGGCGCGTATCAGCTCATTGAGCGGCAATATCACGGCCCAGAACCTGAATATCAAGGGCCCGATGTTCAACCCCCAAAAATGGTATTTTCAAACCGGGGGCAAAATAAACCAGCTGCTTTTGACTTCCCTCAAGCTGCCCAAAGATCTGCTGATAAAACAGGGAAAATTTTCCTGGCAGGGATCACAGGTTAAATTTGTCGATGTTAATGCGGCGCTGGGCAAGTCGTCAGTGACGGCGGTAACCGGCCATGCGAGCTGGAAAAAAATACCCATGATTTCAGCCCAATCGGGCATATCAATACTCTATCCGGAAGACATCGAGCCGCTGGTTTTCTCATATAAAAATCTTGCCGGGGCGCTCAACCGTTTTAAACCCCTGGGGGGGAAGCTGGCCTTTGAACGCCTGGCATATGGCGGTCCGATTTCCGGGATGCCGCACCAGAAACTGACATTCTCGGCTGACGTCAAACAGGTCGTGCTGAGCTCAAAAGGACTGCCGGGTCCATTACAGGTCAACCGGGGTCAATTTTTGTGGAGCGACAATCAGCTGAGGATAAATGACATCCATGCCGGAATGGGAAAATCGCAAATTTCTCAATTCTCTGCCATATTTGATATGAACCGCAGGTCCTCCCTTCAGCTTAACGGTAAAACCGCAAGCCTTTTCGCCGCTGAAATTTACCCCTTCCTCGCATCCTTTAAAGCGTTTGCGCCCGACATCAAAACATTTTCGGCAACTGACGGGACCCTTGTTCTTTCCGATATTGATCTGAAAGGACCTTTGAATGCCCCGGCCGAATGGCAGTATGACCTGACAGCCACCATGCAAAATATCGCGGTCCATTCCGAGGCGCTGGGAGACCCGATAACCATCAACACCGGCTCGATTGGTATTGCCACGGAGTCGTCAGGTTCGGCAGCGCGCATAAAGCTCGACGTCAAAACCACCCAACTGCGCTGGGGCGACCATCACCTGGTTCTATTGGGAGAGATGGGTTTATCGAAACACGACATAATGCTGGAATTGAAGTTAAAGGGGGACGGCCTCGCCTGGGATCAGATCAACACGCTTTTAGAACATATTGCCGGCAAAGGGTCATCATCTGACCGGCGCGCGGGATCGGCTAATTTTTCAGGAATGCTTCAGGTAAACCTGGATCGCTTTATCTGGGATTCCTATACCATGCACCCCCTGGAGGCTGAAATCACGTTTAAAGCCGATAAGGTTGTCATTGCGGTCAACCATGCGGATATCTGTGGCATATCTTTCCAGGGCCTGTTAAATTTATCCAACCAAACTCTGGATATATATTTTGTGCCAAGTTCCGTCAAACAAAGCCTCGTATCCACGCTTGCCTGCCTGACCGACAAAAAGGAGCAGGCAACCGGGACCTATAATCTGAGCGGTGAAATCCTGGCCAAAGCCAAACCGGC
>Ga0055481_10000576_pt1 | contig 12336 bp, 6 predicted proteins | sample Muzzi_PWC_D2_FD_57936 | JGI IMG/M metagenome (GOLD analysis project Ga0055481, IMG submission 57936) | Wetland microbial communities from San Francisco Bay, California, USA, that impact long-term carbon sequestration - Muzzi_PWC_D2 | ecosystem: Environmental > Aquatic > Marine > Wetlands ... | reverse complement strand
CCGCTATCCACATTGCGGTGGCCGAGGCGATTCAGCCGAACCTCCGCCCACAACTCGGTATCCTCGCCAGGGCCCTCGAAAAGAAAGCTGAGGCCTTCGACAAGGTTGTCAAGATTGGACGTACGCATTTGCAGGACGCCACGCCGGTGCGCCTGGGTCAAGAGTTCGCGGGATTCGCAAGGCAGGCCAAGCTGGGCACGATTCGTGTCACGAAGGCGGTGCGTGCCCTTCGCGAGTTGCCGCTCGGCGGTACGGCCGTCGGTACCGGCATCAACACCCACCCGGAATTCGGGAAGCGTATGGCGGCGGCACTCACGAAGGCCACGGATATCGAATTCGTCGAGGCTGAGGATCACTTTGAAGCACAGGCCGCCAAGGACGCCGTGTGCGAGGCGAGCGGACAGATCAAGACCACCGCCGTGTCGCTCACCAAGATCGCCAATGACCTTCGCATGCTCGCCAGCGGACCGCGGTGCGGCATCGGCGAAATCAAGTTGCCGTCCACCCAACCCGGCAGCAGCATCATGCCCGGTAAGGTCAACCCGGTCATGTGCGAGATGTTGATCCAGGTCTGCACGCAGGTGATCGGCAACGACCTCGCCATCACGCTGGCGTGTCGCGACGGACATTACGAACTCAACACCATGATGCCGCTCATGGCCCACAACCTGCTGGAGTCGATCCGAATCCTCTCCAATGGTGTAAGGGTATTCACCGAACGCTGCGTCGACGGTATCGAGGTGAACGAGGAGCGCGCCGCGGCGTTGATCGAAGGGTCGCTGGCCATGTGTACGGCACTGGCGCCGATCATCGGCTACGACCAAGCCGCCGCCATCGCCAAAGAAGCCTATGCCACCGGCAAGACCGTGCGCCAAGTGGCGGAGGAAATGAAGGTCCTGCCGCCCGAGGAACTCGCCAAGGCGCTCGACGCCATGCGGATGACGAAGCCTGAGTGAATCGTATTTGGAGCCCATCTCAAAATCGGGCGACGGTCGCAGGCCGGCACTGGCGGACGAGCCGCCAGCGGCACCCTGATGGAGTATCTGGGATAGGCTCTTAGTTCAGAGAGTCGGTGTACACGCGCTGTAGGTCGGCCGCGTCGTCTAAGTCCACGTCCGCATCGCCATCGAAGTCAAATACGTCACAGCCCACCGCGAGCGACGTGTTCGGGCCATCCATGCAGTTCGGATGGTATTGAATGTCATCCGCATCCACGTCGCCGTCGAAATCGGCATCGCCGCCCCATCGGTGAACCGTGATCGATTGGGGATTATTCGTCACGTCGATACCAGCCAGTAGGATTTCGTTCATCGAACGATCGAGATATTGGCGGAACGTGCTGGCGGCATTGTCGGGGCTCTGGGTGTTGTGGTAATCAGACGGTTGATACCCGTTGGCGATAATCTCCGGCATGAGCAGATTCTTGACGGCCCAGATGTCGAGTGCCACCGGATCCGTGGAGGCCATAATCGTGTTTGTACGCGTCACCTGATCGTAGGAAGCGCTGGGGCCTCGTCCCGGACGTGCCAGTACCCAGATGCAGTCGAGGATCGTCAGGTCCGGCATACGCACTTCGGCCAACAACGACCCCAGGCCGCCGCGCGCCACCGCAGCGTGGGAGCTGGTCGACTGGCTGTTCGTCACCACGCCCATGTGGTTCTTGACGGCGGACGTGACGGCATAGATCGAATGCGTCTTCAACACCGGCATGTTGATGACGACGAGCCGGTCCGAGTCATAATCCTGCCTCAGTGATTCCCAGACGCCGAACTTATAGCTCACGATGGTGCCGAAAGCCGTGCGGAATTTCGGATAGGACACCTTCACCTGTGTCTGTGCGTCGTAGGCAGCGTTGACGACATATCCGTCAGCAAAATCGCCGTCCGTACACTCGCCAACAGATACAAAACGTATGCCGTCCCATAGCCGGGCCGACACCCGCCAACCTTCGGTTGCGAAGTCGCCCACGACGTCGAGGGTAGATTGTGAATGATCCTCGGCGTTGTTTTGCGTGCGATTGAGATCGCCATACCCCTGCCCATTGTCCGCCACAACGACCTCGCCGACAAAACCGTCGGGGTGTTCGACGATTCCGCGAATGACGCCGCGCAGCAAATCGGTGTTCGTACCACCGCGCTCGGCCCATTGCGCGTTAATTTTCAGAAGCACGACGGAATCACGCGCGACGATCCCATCGGCACCACCGATCAGGGAGGGGGTGTCCGTCCGGTACCACTTGCGACCACTCACGCCCATCAGGGTAATGAGGTCGTCGACGCCGCCGAATCGCCCGGGCGCGATGCCACGGACATCGGATACAACATAGACGGCCGGCGAATAATCTTCAGGCGGCGCGACGCGGGATGCACCGTACGCGTCATCCCAAGACGCGGCCGCAAACCCGGCGAGGCTCGCGGCCACCACAAGTCCCGCCACAAGCAGGACGGCGGCCGCACCTTGCGGTGTCGACGCCTTTCTGCGCAGCGCGAGCAGCAGCATGACGAGGGGGATGCCAAACGCCGCGGTCGCCGAGGCCAGCGCGGTTTGCTGGCAGGGATAGGACAGGCGGCTGGGCTTGCTACCGGACCGAAAGAGAAGCCAGAGCACGGCCGCCAAGCCTGCGATCAAGATCCCCGGGCGCGACCACCGCCCCCCATGGCCTGGAGAGCGAGCCGTACGCGAATCGTGGCCGCATTCCTGATCAAATTCTCGGCACATGATCCCTCCAGCAGAACACCAACAAGGCAAGGGCCCGTTCAAGCATTAGTACGTTAATGATACCGAAGTGACCCGCGAGAACGCAAGTGGGACGGCAAAAGGGGTCGCGATCTCGACCGCGATCCGCGCCTGGGAATGCAAGGCGCCTGGAATCGATACGGTCGTTTTCTGCGACCCCCGGTGGGCGGCAATGAGGCGCGTCCTACGACATCGCAGAGGGCTCTTCAAATATGCGCACGTAGCTTTCGTACCGATCCGGATGGACCTTTCCATCTTCTACGGCTTGGATGACTGCGCATTCGGCCTCGTGAATGTGCGTGCAGTCCGCGAATTTGCAGTGCGCGATGTGGTCCGCAAACTCGAGGAAGTACGCCTCGTATTCGTGACGCGGTACCGTCGTCAGATCGAATGAGCGTATTCCGGGGGTGTCCACAACATAGCCCCCGAGATCGAGCCGGATCAAGCTAGCCGTCGTCGTCGTGTGCCTGCCCTTTTCGAGTTGTTCGTTGATATCACCGATACGCAAGCGGAGCCCGGGCTGCACGGCGTTCAGCAGGGAACTCTTGCCCACGCCCGATTGCCCGACGATCACGGTCGATTTGTCGGCCAGCGCCCTGCGCAACGCGTCAATACCGAATCCGGTCTCTGCACTGGTCTCGAGCACGGTCGTATCCAGATTGGCGTATCGCTCAAGCACCATGCGCGACTCGCCGCTCTCATCGAGATCGACTTTGTTCATACAAATAATCGGTGTGATGCCACCCGCCAGTGACGCCACGATGTATCGGTCGATCAGGTGCGGTTTGGGATAGGGCTTGGCGGCCGAGGTCACAATGATCGCCTGATCGACGTTCGCCACAATCGTATGCACGCGACGACCCGAGAGACGGCGCAATTCTCCATGGCGCGGCGCGACATATTCGATCATCCCTTCTTCCGTCCGGTCATCCCCGCTGGACTCGAGCCGAAACCCGACATGGTCACCGACTGCCACCGGGTGGCGCTCTTGGATAAGCCTCGTCCGCAGTACGCGGCTGACGGTGCAGGGTATGACACCGGTCGCGGCGTCGACATCCGCGTAGAGCCCGCGCATGGTGACGACCACACCGGCAGTAAGCTCCGGCGGGAAGCCGTCATCGCCGTGAAGCATAATGGTACGCTGCCGCGTGAGGTCGCCCTTAGCGGTGAGATTCTCGGAGGCATGGGCGTCGATTTCGTTGGCGTCGGCCTCTCGTGCCCGCCGCGTCCAGTCATTCTGCCGCGGCGGCTTGGACCGATTCTGACGAAAGGCCACGCGGACCTTCTTCCCTTTCTTTGGCTTTCCTTTTCCGGGAGAGGCACCCATATCGCGTTATTGTCCGAAGCCTGTGCCGCGTTTGTCAAGGACAACAGCGTTTATGCGCCGTGAGCATGCCGATGAGCCGGTTTTGTGCTGATTGCGTTGGGATGATGACCTCTTTATAGTCTCGACAAGACCGGTGGTCTGCCGCGGACCGCCGTAGAAAAACTGTCGATCCGGGGGTCCGTTGTGAAAGACCATTTTGCCGATCGTCTTGTTCGTGCCGTGGAGGAGAAAGGCGTACCTGCATGCGTAGGCCTCGACCCACTGCTGGAGCGCTTGCCGCCGACGGTGCTCAAGTCCGTGGGGATCGATTCGGATTTTGATGCGCGCATTCGAACTTCCGAGAATGTAGCCAAAGCCGCCGACGCCATCCTGACCTACGGGCGAGAAGTCATCAGCGTCATCGCGCCGCACGTGCCCATCATCAAGATCAACATCGCGTTCTTCGAGCGGTACTACGCGCCCGGCATTCGCGCCTACCACGAACTTGTACGTCAGGCGTCGCAGGCGGGCATGATCGTCATCGGCGACGTCAAGAGAGCGGATATCGGACATTCCACGACTCAATATGCCTTCGCCCAGTTGGGAATCGCTGCCGACCCGATGATGAACGAAATCGTGACCCCTGATGCCGTCACGGTAAATCCCTATTTCGGCTATGACGCCATCCGCCCCTTCGTGGACCTGGCACGCGAGTCAGGCGGCGGGCTGTTCGTACTCGTACAGACCAGCAACGAGTCCGCCGCCGAGGTACAGGGCTTGACGCTATCGGACGGCGAGAAGCTCTGTGAAAGGGTGGCGCAGATCGTGGAGGGATGGGCTGCCGATGAGTCACTTATTGGCACATCGGGCTATAGTTGCATCGGCGCCGTCGTCTCGCCCCGCGATTTGGAGTCCACTGAACGCATCCGGACCATGATGCCGCATTGCATCTTTCTTGTCCCCGGGTTCGGCGCGCAGGGACGGACCAAAGATGAAGTCGCCCGCTGTTTCAAACCGGACGGCACCGGTGCCGTCGTCACCGCGTCACGCAGCGTCATTTATGCCTACCAGCAGGATGAAGCTCGCGCTAAATATGGTGAGGACTGGGTGCGCGCCGTCGAGCAGGCGTGCGTCGACCTGGTACGCGATGTTCGGTCTGCCACGGGACGCTGACGCTTCCTCCTCGACTGCCGTCGCGATGTCCGCACGCCGGCATTCACCAATACCGCACGGTCATACAGGCAGCAGTTTTCGGTCCGATTTCCGATCTCCGTGCCCTCCCATCCATTGCGCCGGCAAAGCACATTCCTCGTCCGCGTACCGAATCACCGGAAACCGGACCTGGCGTTGCGGAGAGAAACTTGACCGGCGCGAGACGTTTTCGCGTGCAAGAACGCGATTTGCATACGAAAATCAACTCCGTCATTTGGCGTCTCCGTTTTTTATATCCTACGTTTCAACCGAGTAGAGTTGGCGTACCGTCGTCTCCGTTAGGATAGCTACCAAAGGGTCACCGAAATGGCAATTACGATTCGAAACACAAGTACGATGTCGCTGCTGAACATTTTGAATCAGCAGTCCGCCCAACAGGCGTCGACTTTCAAGCAGTTGACGACCGGTAAGCGAATCAACTCCGGCAAGGACGATCCTGCCGGCTTGATCGCCTTGCAGGGCATTAACGCGGAGCTGCGAGCGGTCGAGTCCTCGCTGGTCAATAACCAGCGGACGGATTCCATGCTCACCGTGGCCGATCAGGCGTTTGGTGAGGTCTCCAATCTGCTGGGTGAAATCCAGACGCTCGTGCAAGCCTCCGCCAGCGACGCCAACCTGACAGATTCGGAGGTGGCCGCCAACCAGGCGCAGATCGACGACGCGCTGGCCGCCATCGACCGAATCGTCAATACGACAAACTTCAACGGGAAACGACTGCTGGACGGCAGCTTTGCGATCCAGACCACCGGCGTGAGCAACACCACGGTGGAAAACTTGCGTGTCTTCTCCCGAAGCCAGGTCACTTCGGACACGACATTGAATATCTCGCGTGTGGCGTCCGCACAGACGGCGACGGCCACGCTCGCAGGCCTGGACGGCGCGGCGACCACACGTACAAGCGGCGCCAGTCAAGTGTTGATCGCCGGCGTTCTCGGCACTGCGAATCTGACCATCGTCAGTGCCCAGACACAGGCACAGGTGATTTCCACCATCAACGCGGCAAAGGACCAGACGGGTGTGTCGGCGATGGCCACGGCCACCGGGATCGACCTGAGTTCGACGACATACGGCAAGGATTCGTTCATAAGCGTGTCGGTGCTTTCCGGAGGGACTATCAACGACTCGTACGGTACGGCCACGAGCGACGGTGACACGACCAATGATATTACCGCGGTCAGCAAGACCTCGGGGGTCGACGCGAACATCACCATCAACGGCCAAACAGCCGGCACCGACGGACTCGACGTCGTGTACAGCGCCAACGGTCTGAGCCTGGGCTTCACACTGGCGGAGGCGTTCGGTTCGGGCGCCACGGCATCCACGACCGGGTCGTTCACGGTCAAGGCCGCGGGCGGTGCTACATTCCAACTCGGCACGACCAGCAGCACACGCGCCACCATCGGCATTGACTCGCTCGCCTCCTACAACCTGGGCGGCGGAAACGGAACGGCCAAACTGTCCGAGCTTCGTTCCGGTGGTGCGGTGGACCTGCGAACCGACGTGGCTGGCGCACTGGATTCGGTGCGGTCGGCCATCTCGCAGCTCGCCTCCACGCAGGGTCGAATCGGTGGATTCCAGAAATTCCAGGTAGGCAGTGCCATCAATTCACTGCAGGCGGCACAGACGGGCCTGACGGATGCGGCCATTGCCATCGGCGATACGGATTTTGCCGTCGCCACCGCTGACCTGAACCGGCAGCAGGTTCTCATTCAATCCGGCGTGGCGTTGCTGGGCGTTGCCAATCAGCAGGCGGCGCAGATCTTGTCATTACTGTAAGCGAACTGATTGGGAGCGATTACGGGGGTAACCGAACAATCGGGGGTGCGATGGCGGGTCGGGGGTTTGTCCTCCGACCCGCTATTCATTGTGTGCCAGGCATGGCGCGGCTCTTGCAGGTGGAAGTCTACTGTGGGCCGTGATGACCGGAACCACGAGCCGAAGGCAAGGGTGCCCGTCGTGAGGTGGGATCTAAAGGAAGCCGGAGGCGAAACGCGGACTCGACGAACAGGAATCGGATATGAGGCCGGCATGGTGGGGTAACCCGGCAAGGGACGGGGAGGTCCAATCGTCATCCGGACACGCATGTGGGAAAATCCGGCGAGGCCCGCGGGAAAGAGTCGGGTCTTACGCCGCGAGGTCTCATGCTTGGTCAGAGTAGATCGACGAATTGCTCAACTGTTAACCCGCTCTGGCGAATAAGCGCCCGCAACGTTCCTCTCGGCACATCGCCGTGTGATGGAATGATGAGAATAGAGGCGAAGTCCGCACGAGCCATCGCGATGTGGCTACCCTTCCCGCGCCGCGGCACGACTTCAAAACCGCCGCGCTCGAACGCCCGAATAACTTCTCGCGATGACAGGCTTGGCAATCGGGTGGTCACGTCGTTTCCTGTGAGCTTCGTCGCGTTTTCGATTCCTTCCAACTGGCATCGGCGCGCTCGAGCATCTTCACGAACGGCGCTAGGTCGAACTCATTAGGGCCATTTCGCCCGTTCGGCCCAGTGTGGGTGGTAATGTTGAGCAACTTGAGATCCCGTAGTTCGTACGCCTGATACGTATCAATAGGTGGCGAAAAAGACCACCCGAACAAACGTGTTCGTGTTCGTTTTCGAATCAAACTACGCAGATTTCGGCGCTGAGCGGGTCTTGTGGAATTTCGCGGCCCAGTTGTTGGGCGGCGTCGACCCAGGCGGCGATGGCGTCCCGTACGGCCCCGAGGGCCTGTTCCTTGGTCGGTCCGTGTGCCACACATCCGGGGAGGCTGGGGACCTCGCAGACCCACCCGCCGTCTTCGATGTCGGGATAGATTAGAACTTGCCGCATCAGTACATCTTACCAAACGGGTGGTGCGGATTCCACCGCCAAAACGAGGGCTGAAGGCAGGCGGAAACGCCAGGGAAGGTCGGTGGCGTATGCGCGGCAGCCATCAGGCCTCCGAGGCCATGTCCAACACCTGGTTCGCGAGCCAGGGACTGGCAACCCTCACCGCGAGGTATGCCGCGTCGCAACATTGAAGGAAACCGCCGGAAACGGTGAGTACGTCCGGTAGTGTGGGGGAACGAGCGCCGCGAGGTGCCCTCCTATTTGATTTCGCGGCGTACGGTCGGCTGCTGCGCTTCGAATTCATCCTCGTTTTGCAGCAATCTGCCTGCGTAAGCCCGCGAGCGTTGCGCCGTTCACCACATCGTCACGCGTGGCACCGCCACGACGTGCCGTTAGCACGCCGAATCGCATGGCATCCAACCCATCCGTGCTATGCGCATCCGTGTTGATGACGAGCTTGGCGCCGGCTTCGAGCGCCTGGCGAACGTGCAGGTCCTTGAGATCAAGCCGCTGCCAACTGGCGTTGACTTCCAAGATCGTCTTCGTTTCGACCGCACCCGCGACGACCGCCGCCATGTCCAGTTCCATCGGCGCACGACGATGGATGAGTCGACCGGTGGGATGGCCGATCGCGCTGACATAGCGATTTTTCATGGCCGCCAGCGTCCGCGCCGTTGCACTCGACTTCCCGCTTCCGCCTTTGCCCATCGCGGAGTGAATGCTGGCCACCACCCAATCACACTGCGCCAGAATGTCGTCCGGATAATCGAGTGAGCCGTCGGAGAGAATGTCGCACTCACAGCCTGTGAGCACGGTAAAACCCGTCATCGCCTCGTCAACTTTGCGAATCTCACGAATGTGCTTCTCCATTCGCTCGATCGAAAGCCCGTTGGCGATCGTACTACTCTTGGAATGATCGCAGATGGCCAGGTACTTGTAGCCTCGCTTCTTCGCGGCTTGCGCCATCTCGGCGATCGTGTTTCGCCCGTCACTTGCCACCGTGTGCACGTGGAGATCGCCGCGAATGTCCTCCAGGGTGACGAGTCCGGAGAAATCTGCGCCCTCACGAAACTCGTCGCGATCCTCCCGCAGCTCCGGAGGCACCCAACTCAAGCCGAGGCGTTCGTAAATCCCCTCCTCGTCGGCACCGGCGAGTTGCTCGTCACCCCGGTACAGACCGTATTCGTTGAGGCGCCACTTTTTCTTCACGGCGACCTCTCGCAACCGTACGTTGTGCTCCTTGGAACCGGTGAAATACTGCCACGCCGCGCCGAAGGAGTCACCATCGACCACGCGGAGGTCGACCTGCAATTCCTGGTTTCTCTCCAGCGCAACCGTCACGGATCCCTTGGTCTTACCCTGTGCCAGGATACGCTTCACTCCGTCGAACGATGTAAATGCCTTGATGATGTCCGTGCCGTTTTCCGCCTCGCAGAGAATGTCGACATCACCGATCGTCTCAGCCCCACGGCGAAGGGAACCCGCGATCTCCACGCGCTTGGCGCCGGGGAGCGCACGCACGCGGTCGGCCATCGTCTCCGCGATCGGAAGCGCCACGCCGAGCGGTGTGCGATCGCCGCGACTGTCGAGGAAGGCTATGCCCTCCGCGATCCGCTTGACGCTGGTTGCGCCCATCCCCTTCAGCGCCGCCAACTCTCCGCTCTCGATGACACGCTTCAGATCGTCCAGACTTTCGACACCCAGTTCATGAAAGGCCTGCGCGATTTTCTTGGGACCCATTCCCGGTATGTCCAGCAGCGCCGGCAAATCCGGTGGCAAACGCGACGCGAGATCATCCAGCACGTCCATGGTGCCGGTCTCGATCAGGCTCTGGATGCGGGCGGCCGTACCCTTGCCGATTCCCGGCAAGTCGGTCAGCCGCTTCTCAGCGCATAGTACGGCCACGTCATCGTTGGAGTCCTTGATCGTCCGGCTCGCGCGGCGATAGGAATTGACACGAAAGCCATCCGCGCCGTCGATCTCCAAGAGATCGGCCGTCCTCGCAAGCATCTTGGCCACTTCTGTGTTGTTCATCGCGAAAGTACCTGAACATGCCGACGACGCCACGCAGCCAAACAAAACTATCGACGCGAGTTGCCGGTTGAGGCCGTTTCTTCGTCGCTCCGTTTCTTCGTCGCTCCGTCGCTTCGTCGCTTCCTATCACGTCCCGCTTTGCTTGCGGACGATCATGTCGTAATTCCTGACCAGACCGATGTAGATGCTCCACACGATGAACGCGTACACGGTCGTCGCGATGGCGGTACCGAATCCCGCCGCCACCCTGGCTGACATCGCGCCGGCTTGAAAATCGCTCTCCGATCCGTCGAACAACTGAACCGGGTCGACGAGGTACCAAATCGAAGTAAAGGGTGTAAAGGGCGCCAGGAACGCACCGAAATCACCGCCCGATCCGCTCACCACGGCCCTGCCTATCATGGTGGCGACGCCGTAGATCAACAATACGAGCCCAATGCTGGCCATCACGGCCGTCACGTTCTTGCGCGTCAACAGGGACACGCGCAGGCCGATCACACACGCAAACGCCGTATACACGAGTATGAGGGCAGCCATCTCGACGGCGATCTCGATCCACACGGCCGGGGGTTTCGACGATCCCCGCCAACCGTAGAGCCCGAACACCAGTAGTACCAACACGGGACCGGTGACGAGAGGCAGCGCGAAACTGACCAACCCCCTGAGCTTACCCCACAAAACGTATTTACTGGTGAGCGGTGTCGTCAGAAGAAGGTCCATCGTCTTGGACTCTTTCTCTTTGGTCATCGACGTGGCCGCCGTGTTCGTGGCGATGATGAGTGCGATGACGAATTGGATGATCATCAAACCCGCCAACCAGCTGCGTACTTGGACTGTCGTAAAAGAACCGCCGATATACGCGAAGAACAAATACATCGCCGCACTCGTTCCCGCGATGATGAGGGTCCAACGAAACAGACCACCGGTCGAGGTTCGGGTCTTCGCCTCGCGCCACGCGACCGGATTGCTCCACACATGACGTGGCGCACGTGTTCGCTCGCCCGCACGCTTCCTCGAAAAAAGGTCACCGATCGCCGAAAAGAGCGTCCGCTCCCCCGTTTTGGCCCCACGGCGAACAAAAAGAATGCTCGCCACCGTGAGCAGAAACGCCAGCGTCAGTGTCCACGTGATATAACACGCCGCCGGATTAGCCAGACCGAACCGCGCCAATCGCCCATACTCGGTAAGACGATTGTATTCGGGAGGATAGACGCGATTCAACGCCACATCGAGCGCGAGAAAGGGGTGCAGCGGCGTAAGCCAACTCATCTTGACCTGGTCGACATTAGGCGGCGAAGCGTCGACCCATGTGCGGCTCCACATCCCGAGCAGATAAAGGCTGAGCAGGTACAAACCGATCATCAGATAGAAGGTGAAGATCGTACTCCGCGTGCCGACGCGACACATGGACACGAAGATCGCGAGCGCACCGGTGAGGATGGCCGTGGCACCGGATATGGCGAAGCTCACCAGGATCTGCGAAGTCGTCACACCACCGTAGGCCGTCATGATGATAAAGATCGGAAGTCCCGCCACCAACAAGAGGATCACGAAGTAGAGCCGGCTCATCAGAGACCCGAAGACAATCTGAGCGTTGGTCAGAGGGGTCGACAAAAGGATGTTGAACGTCTGCGCGTCGCGTTCCTGCGTGATGGCGCCGGCCGTGAACACCGGCGCGAGAAAACACATGAGCGCCAGTTGCGTGATCGAGGCGAACTTGAATGTTTGCGAAGCCCCCTTGGCCAGATCGGTCAGCGACCCCCCCGTCTCACTACCCATATAGGCAAAAAGGGAGAACAGCACCACGACGAGAAGCGCCGCCAAATAGCCCGTGCGAAGCCACAGATGCCGCACGCGCCGCGATGCGCCGCCCACCACGCGTACGAGGATTGGGTTGGAGGGCAGCAGCAACCAGAACCAGAGCCACAATCTACCGAGCACATCTTGCATGGACGAAACATCGACTCCCTGTGACGCCATCGCCTGCCAAGCGCCCCCGCTACCCACGTCGATCGCGTGATCCGCGACCTGAAAAGTCGGAAACGCTGCGGCCCATGACACACGTAATCGTCTACTGCACCATGCCCCTTGTCAGGCGCATGAAGGCGGTCTCCAGATTGACCTCCTCCTCTTTGATCTCGCGCACGCGGAATTTGTGATCGATCAGCAGTTTCACAAGTGGCGTGAAATCATGTGTCGTCCGCTCGAGTTCGACAACAAGCCGAC
>Ga0055481_10000574_pt1 | contig 12341 bp, 15 predicted proteins | sample Muzzi_PWC_D2_FD_57936 | JGI IMG/M metagenome (GOLD analysis project Ga0055481, IMG submission 57936) | Wetland microbial communities from San Francisco Bay, California, USA, that impact long-term carbon sequestration - Muzzi_PWC_D2 | ecosystem: Environmental > Aquatic > Marine > Wetlands ... | reverse complement strand
CGTCCTTATAATATCTGAACACCCTTAATTGAAACTTAACGCTAAGTAGGCAGCCGATATTATTTGACATTGGGTCAGATAAGACATTCCTCATTATTTGATGCAAGCACGCACATGGCGGACACCGGTTTCATGGGTTTTTCTTCTACCTTGATCGAGGTAAAACCAGCCTGTTTCAGGCAGTCGACGATCTCGTCCGCCTTTTTGCGCGTGTCTGCATTCGTGGCGCCGCGACGCCGTGGCATGTAGGTCGTGGCGATGACACCGTTCTGTGCCAATCGTTGACCCAATGCCTTGAACGTCGTTACCGGATCGTTCCAGAATTGAAAGACGTTTGCCGAAAATATTTTATCGAACGGTCCATTGAAATTTGGGAAATCGGGTAATGCATCCACCGATGCCAGATGGAGTTGTACCCTGCCTTCTGCAATGGCCCTGGCATTACGCTTGCTGGCCTGATGCAGCATCGTTTCCGAGTAATCGATACCGACAACCTGTCCTTCAGTGACGATCTCGGCGGCACATTCAATCCCGACCCCCGGACCAAAACCGATTTCAAGGACACGATCGGTAAGTTTCAACTCCAACAGATCCAGCGTCCATTTATTGCGTTCGATATTGGACGGGCGGTTGGCCATGATGAAACCGGCCAGACTGCCCAGATAACCATGGGGCCGTTTGAATTGCGCAAGAAGATTTTGCTTGAATCCCATGTTATGTTTTCCTGTGGCGATCTCCATGACGATGTCCGTGCGGGCCGCGCAGTGTCCAGCCGGTAATCAACAGCAATGCCGTAGCGGCAACCGCATGCCGATATTGCGCGTGGGGAAAATTGAATAATTCCGATAAGGTATTCCAGGACCACAGGCCAACGATGGTCAAAAACAGAAACACGCCAACGGCGATGACAAGGTGTCGGAATTTTCCGGTATGTAGATGATTCATGGTGTTAATCCTCGCTCAGGTTATTCAGGAGTCTTGCCAGGGTTTTCCGTGTACGGCCGCACTTGGTGTCCGAGATATTTGCAAACATCTTCTTGATCGCCGCTTCGTCCCTGGCGGATATCTCTGCGAACAATTCACGACCCTTGTCATTCAAGGTCACCAGCTGCGAACGGGCGTGACGGGGATTTTCTTCCATACTGACCAGTTCCCGTTCTTTTAAGGAATTGACCGTTGCCTGGACATGCTGTCGGGTGACGTTGTATAGATCGGCTATTTGCGGAACGGAAAGTCGCTTGTCAGGATAGAGAAATTCCATTACCGCCCGGTCCGCAGCAGAAATACCCAAAGATTCCAGGTAGTTATCAGCTTTCTGACCCATGGCACGGAAGATACGGCGAATCAGCCAGGTGATTTGATATGCATCGGATTCCTTAAAATCGGCCATTGTGACAAGCCCCTTGTTAAAAAATGACAATACGATTGTCATATATGACAAGTTAATTGTCAACTTAGATTCAGGCAACGCTTTAGCTTGTGCTATCAGATTTCTCACTAAGGTTCGAAATGACTAGCTGAAGTGAGTCTGAGGACGGAATGAAGGCAACTATAAGTGATTGTTAACTTTAGGAGAAATAAGTTTTGGTATTAGGGTGGACATGGTCGTTAGCGAGTAAATCCTCGACCGTCCACCATTTCATTTCCGAATGCTGGTCATCCGGTGTGACGCTGATTTCAGACTTCAGCTCGATAATAAAGGCCAGTACGACATAGTGGGTGTTGATACCGGGCTCGTTCAAAAAGTTGTCTTCGTAGATGTGCTCACTGGCACCGAGTAACCCGGGATTATGGTTTACAGGTCCTGGCCAATCTCTTTAGTTGAGATGCGCTTGATGGCACCTGCTATTTCTTCATTCTTGTCGATTCTACCGCCGGGCACGAACCAGAATCCTTGTGCGGGCCGGTTGTTGCGTTTACCCAGCAGGATTTCCTTGTTAGGGTTCTCGATAATCAGGTCGACGGACACCAGCGGTGTCGAGTCGATAATGTTGAGGATTTGTTTTTTATCCATAGGCTTAGGGTTGTTTATCCATTGAGTCCATGGCCTTTTTAAGATCTTCCATGGTAAAGGCTGGTTTGCCGAAGGCGGGCATAATCACTTCAATGGCATTATGCATGGTCGAGATATTTCCTTGCGGGTCCTTAAGTTCGATGTCGTAAGTACCTATCGGCAGGTCATCGGGTAATGAGAGGCCGATCGTATCCTTATCCAATTTTTTGACGTCGAGTTCGGGTAACAATCTTCTGGCGATGATGATCTTGCCGCCGGATATATATTGAATCCCATTATGAGTAGTGACGTGTGTATGTGTGAATTGTGTTGCGATTTTATTTTGACGTTTTTTGATCATGTCGATCTGTTTTGCCGTGAAGGGACTCGAGATATCGATGACGGCAATGGATTTATTATCCAGTTCTACATAGGCACGTTCGCCCTCGATGACAATGCCGGTGGCCTCGCCGTCAAGATCGACACCCGTGACCCAGGTCGGATTCAGCGGGTTCTTGATGTCAAAAATCTGTAACCCCCCTGCCCCGTTGGCCGCATAGATATAATCACCCTTGACCTGCGTTTGCATGACCTTGCCTGTCGTGTGATACATCGTGGTTAGCGTTGGTTTTTCCGGATTGCTTACATCGAGCACGGTAAATCCGCCCCACCAATCGGCGACAAAGGCGTGATGCCCCTTGATGCGCAGTCCCCACGCTGCGCCTTCGGTGTCGTAACTACCGATGATGTTCGGGTTTTCAGGATCGCCGATATCAACGACCTGAATGCCGGACAGCCAGTCGGCGATGTAGAGCAGGTTGTTGTGTAGTTCAAGACGGCTGATTTCAAGTCCACGGGCATTCCCCGGTGTCATGACATGTCCGAGTTCCAGCGGATTCGTCGGGTCCCTGATGTCGAGCACGAACAGGCCGCGGTCGAAGAAGGCGACATAGGCGATGTTCTTATCGAGCAGCACGTCTTCGGCATTACCGCCGGGATTGAACTGGCCGATCTGTACGGGTTTATCGGGTGTGCTGACATTGAAGATCAGCAGGCCGTCATCATCATCGGCGACATAGGCGATATTGTTGGCGACCTGTATCGACCAGGATTTTCCGGGTGTGTCCACGCCGCCGAGGAGTTGCGGATTATGAACATCTTTGATATCGATGATCTGGAATCCACCACGGTGACTGGCAAGATATAGTTTGTCGTCGTCGAGGATCGGCGTGTAGGCGAGGCCGGGTGTCAACAGGCTGGAGTCCAGCATCGGATTGCGCGGGTCCTTGATATCGATGATCTGCAGGCCATGATCATCGTCGGCGACATAGGCATAATCATCCCTGATGACAATGCCTTTCGGCGATCCCAGGGTATGATAGCTCGATAACAGTTTTGGTCGTTCAGGCTTGCTGATGTCATAGAGATGAATGCCGGAGAACCAGTCGGCGACATAGGCAATGTTATCGCGGATAAACACCCGCCGTTCACCACCGAAATTGACGCCCTGTCCGAAATCGAGGCCTTCATTACTGAGTTGCGGCGGTGTGGCCGAAAAATCGATGGATACTAGTTTGTTGTCTGTGAGGGCGTAGACATTCTGCTGCTGTGGCCAGATGCCGTGCAGGCGGCCGGTTACTCTATATATAGAATGAATCACAGGCATCGCAGGCACATCGATGTCGAGCAGTATCAGTCCCGATTCCTGATTGGCGACCAGGACCTGTTCACCAAAGGCCATGACTTTATCGATATTGCCTAGCTGTTGATGACTGCCTGTCCAGATGACCTGGGCGGGGTCGCTAACATCGAGGATGGTCAGCCCGTACTTGCCCGTGGCGACATAGGCATAACCGTCCATAACCATCACATCAAGTGCCGGGCCGGTCGTCCGATAGTGTCCGACCTGCTGGATGTTCTGTAAGTCGCTGATGTCAAATACCACGAGGCCATTATCGCCCTCGGCGGCGTAGAGATAACCTTGCTCAATATAAATGTTTTTTGCGCTGTGCCTTAATTTCAGGCTTGCAAGTTTTTCGGGTGTACCCGTACTACCGCCATCCAGCACCAGTAACTCTCTATGATCAAGCAATGCATACACATGAAGATCAGTCGCGATGATATCAGTTATGGATGTATTGACGGGAAACTTGCCAACGACGGTCGGATTATCGGCCTGGTGGATATCAATACTATATATATGAGAGTCATCGGCGACAAAGGCGTGTTGATCGCTGATAGTAATCCTGGTGAGCTTGTTTCCGATATCCAGGTGGCCGGTGAGTATCGGGTCTCTATCATTCGTATCCTGATGTGCTGAAATATCGATAATCAGCAGGCCGTGTTTGTCGGTGACAACATAGGCATAATTTTCAATCGCTGTAATGTCGTTGGCATCGTCCTCAAGAGACAAGGCATGTCTCAGATAAGGCCCACCGGGTGCAATCGCGAGGCGCGAGTCAGCAGTCCAGCCCTTCACCTCGATGGTAATTTGTTGTGGCTTACCTACAGTAATCTCGTTTGGTGTAATCGTTGTAATGGCAGGTGCGGCGATGACGATAGTGTTTACAAGTAGCACCGCCAGGAAGGCGTGGAAATATAAAATATTGCGAAAGTTGTATCCTGTCACTATCGGTTACGCATTATGGTGCTGGATTGGGGCTTTGTTGATGTATCGCCTCGATGCCGGCGATGACGTCCGCGGATAATTCGATATTTATGCTTTTGATATTGGTTTTCAGTTGATCCAATGAGGTAGCGCCAATGATGTTGCTGGTCAGGAAACTGCGCGAGTTAACAAAGGCGAGCGCCATTTGCGTGGGCTCGAGTGTGTGTTTACGTGCAAGATCAACATAGGTCTGCGCGGCCCATTGCGCAATATCGTTGGTGTAGCGGGTAAAGTGATTGAACAGTGTCAGCCGTGCGCCAGCCGGACGGGCGCCTTGCATGTATTTGCCGCTGAGTACACCGAAGGCCAGCGGTGAATAGGCCAGCAAACCCACATCCTCACGATGTGCAATTTCAGCCAGACCGACCTCAAAACTCCGGTTCAGCAGGTTATACGGATTCTGGATACTGACTACACGCGGCAGATCATGTTGTTCGGCAATGTTGAGAAATGTCATTGTTCCCCACGGTGTTTCATTGGACAGGCCGATATGCCGCACCTTGCCGCTCGCGACCAGGTCGCCCAATACCTGCAATGTTTCGATGATTGGTATCGATACTTCGTTCGCCTGATGTTTATAGCCAAGTTTACCGAAGAAGTTGGTGCTGCGGTCAGGCCAGTGCAGTTGATACAGATCGATATAATCTGTTTGCAGGCGTTTAAGGCTGTCATTCAGTGCGGTTTCTATATTGTAGCGATCAAGACACGGCTTGCCGTTGCGTATATATGAAAATGAATCGGAATGCCCGGTGACCTTGGTTGCAAGGATGACCCTGTTACGTATGTTTCTTTTTGTCAGCCAGTTGCCGATGTAGGTTTCCGTCAGTCCGTAGGTCTGTGAACGTGGCGGCACCGGATACATTTCGGCCGTATCAATAAAATTGATGCCGGCGTCGATGGCCGCGTCGAGTTGTTCATGTGCTTCCGGCTCAGTATTTTGTTCACCCCATGTCATTGTGCCAAGGCAAAGTTGACTGACCGTGAGATCAGTACGTCCCAGTCGTTTGTATTTCATCGGCATGAGTCGGGAATGATGGTGGACTACAGTCTTGAGAACACCTGTTCCGATGAAATGATGGTCGCCTTAATTTCCTCCTTGCCATGTGCGGAGGAAACAAACCCGGCCTCGAATGCGGAAGGCGCGAGGTAAATACCCTGTTGCAACATCTCGTGATAAAACAGTTTGAAGCGATCCAGGTTACAATTCATAACCTGGTTGTAACTGTGTATCTTTGTTTCCTCTGTAAAGAACAGGCCGAACATTCCTCCGACATAGTTTGTGGCCAACGGTATATTGAAGGCCTTGGCACGGGTGACGAGGCCATCGGCCAGACGTTTGGTGGTGGCGCCCAGATCATCGAAGAAACCCGGCTTTTCAATCTGTGTTAACGTTGCAAGTCCTGCCGCCATCGCCAATGGATTGCCAGAGAGTGTACCTGCCTGATAGACCGGGCCGAGTGGTGCGATCAGTTCCATGATTTCCCGTTTGCCGCCAAAGGCGCCGACCGGCAAACCTCCGCCGATGACCTTGCCCAATGTCGTCAGATCCGGTGTTATGCCATAGAGTTGTTGTGCGCCGCCGAGTGCAACCCGAAAACCGGTCATCACTTCATCAAAGATCAGTACGCTTTCGTATTCATCACAGATATCACGCAGGCCTTGAAGAAAGCCGGGCACGGGTGGAATACAGTTCATGTTGCCGGCCACGGGCTCGACAATAATGCATGCGATCTGATGACCGATATGTGAGAAGGCCTCACGTACCTGGTCGAGATCGTTATAGGAAAGCGTGATGGTGTGTTCGGCAAGCGCGACCGGTACTCCGGGCGAGGTCGGCACACCCAGTGTCAGTGCGCCAGACCCGGCCTTGACCAGTAATGAATCCGAGTGACCGTGATAACAACCCTCGAACTTGACGATCTTGTCACGTCCGGTAAAGCCACGCGCCAGACGTATCGCACTCATGGTCGCTTCCGTGCCTGAGCTGACCATGCGCACCAGTTCAATCGAAGGCACCAGCTTGCATACCTTGTTGGCCATCGTGGTTTCGATCTCTGTCGGTGCGCCGAACCCGAGACCGTTATCAACGGCCTCCTTGACGGCCTTGACGACTTCGGGGTGGGCATGGCCGAGAATCATCGGACCCCAGGAGGCGACATAATCGATATAACGTTTATCGTCTTCATCAAAGAGAAACGGACCTTCGCCGCGTTTGAAAAATACCGGTTCGCCGCCGACACCTCGGAACGCGCGTACCGGTGAATTCACACCGCCTGGAATATGTTGCTGTGCCTGGACAAATAATTTTGAAGAACGTGTCATGCGGGATTCCTTGAATATTAAACAGATTGAAAGTGACGGGATAATTTATTCATGAGCGCTATTTGATGCCATGCGGTATTGCCGGTCACTGAAAAGTTGTGCATATTCGCGCGCCATAAAGCCGGGATTCGCGTGCCCGAAAAGCCCATGAATCACTGCCACGGCATCGGCGCCGGCATCTATGAGTACGGGCGCATTGTGAGGCGTGATACCACCGATGGCAACAATCGATATCGATAACCTGGCCTTTGCATGTCGCAGCAGGTCAATCGGTGCATGCACTGCATCGGGTTTTGTCGCTGACGGGAAAAAGCTGCCGAAGGCAACATAATCCGCCCCCAGGCGTTGCGCCATTATCGCAAGTTCAACGTCGTTGTAACATGATACGCCGATGATCGCGTGTTCGCCCAATACCGCCCTCGCCTGCTGTATCGACTCGTCGTCCTTGCCCAAATGTACACCATCCGCACCAATGTCTTTTGCAAGCATGATGTCGTCATTGATGATAAACGTCACATCACGTTGTTTGCAGAGTGCAGATATGACCTGTGCTTCCTGCAGCTGTTGTTCATGATCCCTGTTTTTGGCACGGTATTGAACTAGTGACGCACCGCCGGTGATGACCTGTGCAGTTTTTTCAAGCAGGCCATTCAGTGTCAGGCATTCATCCGTGATTGCATACAAACCTTTTATTGCCGTGTTTTTCATGTTTCCGAACCTTCGTGTCCACGCGCCCAAAACAGGCGATTCGGTATATATTGGCCCATGCCGATTCGATAACTTTGCTTAAGCGCTTCCCATGTGTATTCCTGCGCTTCATGTATTGCGGTGAAAGGGTCAATGCCCTGTGCGAGCAGTCCTGCGATGGCCGATGAGAGGGTGCACCCCGAGCCATGATAGTTGCCGGGTAACCTTTCCCAATCGAAGGTTTCAATCTGGCGCCGGTTACCATAGAGCGTATTAGTGACTTGCGGCGTATTTTCGTGGGTGCCCGTTATCAACACAAACTCACAGCCTTTATCGAGAATTTCCTGTGCGCAGGCATCCAGGTTGTCCCCCTCAGGGGCAAGCAGACGCGCTTCATTGCTATTAGGCGTTAATATGGTGGTGAGCGGAAGCAGCAGCGTGATCATCGCGTCCTGGATATCGTCATCCGCCAGGTCATAACCTCCGCCTGCGACAAGCACGGGATCCAGCACGACAGGAATATCGGGATAATCGGTGAGCAGTGTATGAACCGCCTCGACAACCTCAACGCTGCCGAGCATGCCGAGCTTGAAAACCGATACTGCGATGTCCTCCAGCACGGCGCGGGATTGTTGTATTAGCAGTGCTGGATCGACCGCAACATAGCTTTTGACATCCTGGGTATCCTGCACTGTAATGGCCGTAATGACGGGTGCGGCGTGGCAACCCATGCTGGCAAGGGTTTCGATATCGGCCTGGATGCCTGCGCCCCCCGTAGGGTCGCTGCCCGACATGGCCATTACGACCGGGATCGTTTGTTGTGTGGTCATTTGGTTTGTTTCATATCCTTAAACAAGAATAATGCTTTCCATCCATGAATGAGTAGATAGACTGTAATATCTTGTGTGATAAAGTGAGCCCCATGTCCTGGCCGGCCGGAAAATCGTCAGCCCTTGTAATCATTGTGTTTTTATTTGGTTTTGGAAATAGTGCGTGATTATTCTAACATCAATTATCAGGCGAGAAGCACTTGCTGCTTCAAATATAAATGACTTATATTAATTTATTGAAATTCAATCGATAATTACGTTCGCAGGTTACAGCCTGCGAAGAACCCGGGAAATGATATGAAGAAATATATGTGTGTAATATGCGGCTTTGTTTATGACGAGGTTGCAGGTCTGCCTGAGCTGGGGATTCCTCCGGGTACCAAGTGGGAAGATATTCCCCTGAACTGGACATGTCCGGAATGTGGAGCAAACAAGGAAGATTTTGAGGTGATTGAATCCTCATAGCAAACTTGCCTTTATCGGGCACGCTTTGCCCATAACCATATACCCGCCGCGGCCAACAGGATAAACAACCCCGCTGCAGTGTCCATTACATAAACTCCCCAGGTGCCAAGGATACGTCCGCTATGGATATCGAGGACGACACGTTCCGCTGATAACACAGAACCGAGATACTGCTGCGCCAGGCGTTGATAAAGTGAAGCGGGGATCGCTGTTGGTTCGGGCCAGTCCGTTGGCGGGGGTGCAATTTTTTGCCAGGTAATGAATTCGCTGTCTGTGACATAGGTGCCATGAGCAGCGCGCACCAGTAAGCTGTTGCCATCGCGGGTGATTGCCTGCATGCCCGCGGGGACCCCTTCAGCATCGCCAAGGCGTTCGACGAGTTGCCCTGTCAGGGTGGTTAACAACATATGCTCTTGTACTGCAATCACTAGAATATCATTTAACCTTGCCACGCCGATCAGGCGGCCGCTGATATCCTGAAGTTCATGCTCGTCAAAATACAGCCGTTGGCCCACCTGGCTGATCCAGTGGTCATCGATTGCAAAGCCGACGGGGTTTTTGGGTGCTGTAATACCATACCAATCCAGTAATGTACCGGATGTGATCATGTGAGAATCCAGCTTCAATGTCTCGGTATGATTGAGTGATATTCCTGTTGCGGCTAGGATCACGACAAACACGGCTGCTGTGAGCCCCATGTAGCGGTGCCATAGGTACATGGAATGCCAGCGAATGCGATGCTTTTTTCTACGGTGAGACATCGATATGGTGATGAAGGTAGAGGGCAAGGCGCGCCAGCTTTGTCAATGCGCGCACCGACAATGTGGCACCCGATATTCCATCTATTGTCCGGTCAAGCTGTTTGTCTTTTTGCAAGCTGGCGTCTTTGTATTGGTCGGTAAAAAACGGATAACGCACCTCCATTCCCCTGCTCTCCCGGTAGATCAGCACCTTGACTCGCTCGATCTTGTGGTCGTGAATCACGATGCCGGTAGTGATCGGTTTTTCCTTACCTGTTTCCTCAAGTATCCATGCCGATTTTGCATCCCTCTGCCAGTAGCGTATACGCAGTACACCTGGCTCATGACCCAGGATATCCCGGATGTCCATGTTTAGATCTCCGTTTATCCATAACATCCGCGGTTTCGGCACTTCACCGCCAAACGTATCCTTGATAAATGCTTCCGGCTGCTGATAGATATCGCGAGCCACGGCAGATGCTGTGACCAGCAACAGAATTACCAATGCAATACGATGCATCTATTTAGACTTGTTCTAGTACTGGAAACCCACGCCGAGATTGAAACCATCATCGCTCACTGCGCCACCTTGATCCATCAGGTCAAACTTGAATACGACGTCTTCATGTGGCCAGTAATTGACTCCGACATCGGTCTGTTTGTTTTTGGTGTCGGCCGATGAGCCCGCATTGTTGTCCCATTCATTGTAACGGGCGAAAACACCGGTCTTGTTTGTGAGCTTATATGATGGTTCCAGATACCAGCCGGTCTGTTCATCGCGCCCCGCAGCTGCAGGTCCCGTGCCATCAAGATCCCACATGGCATAGAGCACTTTAACAGTGACATCACCGCGATTCACAATCGCATGTGTTTCGAACAGGGTTGCGCTGCCTGCTGTCGTATCTGTGCCTTGAGTGATGTCGTCCTGAAGCTGAACGGTTGCAGCTATTTCCGTACCTGGCATGCCCGCCCATTTGATACGCCCGGTGTAGGCCAGATTCTCGGCCGAGGCATCAGATACCTTGTTTCTTCCACTGCGCGGTTTGTAATCTGCACTTTCCAGTCCTGATGTCACAGCCACGTCATAACCCCAGCCGGGCGCGAGTTCTCCATTGACACCAACACCGCCTTCCCACCAGGTGGCCGGGATGATGTCGTGTTCAATAGGGTTGCGTTCCACTCCGTAAAAGGCAGGAGGCTCATGAGTCTCATTCATGATGCCCACCGGTATTAAAAACAGACCGGTACGAACAGTGTGGTTGCCATCAAGATCGATATCGATGTAGGCCTGTTCGAGTTCGATTTCACCGTTTTGACCATCACCTGCAATTGAATCTTCCAGTTCTACTTCAGAGTGCATGCTGATGTGATCAGAAAATTCATGGCTGATATACAGCACGAAGCGACTGAAGTTGATTTCCTTGCCACTGTCCAGGTTGTTGTAATGAAGTTCACCATAGCCACCAAGGTGAGTTTTGTTTTCAACCGTGTCGGTTGTTCCGGCCCGATCAACCATCTCTGCTGTCATGTCTACTTTTTGTTCCAGCTCCTTGAGGGCCTCTGATAGTTCTTCCACTGTGGGAGGTTTATCAGCTGCAAGGAGTGGGAATGACCAGATTGCTCCGGCTAATAAGAGAAAACGGGGGATAAAAGTATGGGGGTTCATTGAAAATATCTCCAGATAATCAATAATATGCTACTGAATTAACTTATATTTATTTGATGAGGTATAATTAACCTAATAATAATAGACATCATTAATGATAATCATTATCATTCGTCTTTGCAATATGCTTGTTGTGCTGCATGCAAGTGAGGGGAAGACCAAATGTATTTAAGAGATTATTTAATGTCTGTGCGATTGGCTGCGCTGATATTGGCAACAGCTTTATCAGTCATTGCCTGTGCAACTGATCAGGCTAATAAAAATGAAGTCGTTAACGTTGTATTAAAAGAGTGGCTAATTACCGCGGATGTTGATCATGTTAAAGCGGGTGTGGTGACATTCAAGGCGAAGAATATGGGAAAAGAAGTACATGAACTGGTTATCGTAAAAACAGATTTGCCGTTAGATAAGTTGCCCATGCATGATGGCAGGGTAGTAGAAGAGAAAGTAGGTGCTTTTGTTGGTGAAATTGAGGAATTCACACCAGGTAAACTTGAAGTAGTAACATATAATCTAAGCCCGGGCAGATACGTTCTGTTTTGCAATGTTGTTGAACACGAACATGGCATGATTGAGAGCCATTACGCAAATGGTATGCGTGCTGCGATTATTGTGAAGTAGCGGAGCTGAGTAGTATGCAAGCATTTGAAATTACAGGTGTATAAAAAGACAAAAGCCAGCTAAAAGCTGGCTTTTGCTATTCAATACAACTGGTTAATTATTCGGCAAGTGAAAGAACAAAGCCAACCAGTGTTTCGATATCGGCATCTGCAACGCGTGGTGAGTAGGGAGGCATTGGAACGCCGCCTGTCACTTCCGTCCAGTTACCTTTACCGCCGGCCTTTACCTTGGCGACGAGACGATCTTTGGCGCCGGCATCACCCTTGTATTTGTTAGATACATCCTGCCATGCAGGACCGACGACCTTTTTCTCTACACTATGACATGCAAGACAGCCGCTCTTTTTTGC
>Ga0055481_10000570_pt1 | contig 12368 bp, 16 predicted proteins | sample Muzzi_PWC_D2_FD_57936 | JGI IMG/M metagenome (GOLD analysis project Ga0055481, IMG submission 57936) | Wetland microbial communities from San Francisco Bay, California, USA, that impact long-term carbon sequestration - Muzzi_PWC_D2 | ecosystem: Environmental > Aquatic > Marine > Wetlands ... | reverse complement strand
AAAGGCAACACCGTTGTCGTCATCGAACACAACCTCGATGTCATCAAAACGGCGGACTGGATCATCGATCTCGGCCCCGAAGGCGGTGATGGCGGCGGAGAGATCATCGCGACCGGCACGCCGGACGATGTCGCGGCCAACAAGGCCTCGTTCACCGGGGAATACCTGGCGCCTTTGCTGAAAAGTGCACGCAAGTCGCAGAGCGCGTGAGGACACCACTGGCAGGATTAGTATTCAATTGAGCTCGTTCGAATTTCTATCGGTTTTTATCTCGGTCGTCGTCGGTCTCGGCATGGCGCACCTGCTGACTGGTGTTGGCAGGCTGATTCACCAGGCCGGAGCGGCTCGCCTCTCGGCCGCGCACCTGTTCTGGACGGCCTACGTATTCTGCTTCATGGTCGTGTACTGGTGGACCGTCGTCTTCGGCTACGTGGAATGGCAGAACTGGAACATCATCATTTTTCTGTTCGTTCTCGCCTATGGCGTACTCATTTTTCTGCTGGCCGTCGTACTGTACCCGACCCACCTGCCCGAACCCTGGGACATGCAGGCGCACTTTCTTCGCATGCGGCGCTGGTTTTTCGGCATATTGATCTTGCTCATATTGACAGAACTGACAGACACCGGGCTGAAGAGTCATTTCGACGACTTTTCCGTCCCGTACTTCCTGGTTACCGGTTCCTGGGTAGGTGTGGCCGTCGTTGGCTGGATTTCCACAAGTCCGAGGACTCAGAATGTGATTGCCGGATACGGCCTGATCTCGCTGGTGTCCTGGGTGGGCTACCAGCTACGCGACCTGGAGTGGATGATCTCGCGCTGAGAACGGATCTTGGCAGGGCGCGGGTTCTTCGCGGCTTCCGTTACCGGGAATCGGCTATTCAGCCAACCATGTAATTCAACACGGGATAGCGGCCACTTCTGGCGATCAGCTCCTGCCGGTCGAAAGTTCCGCAGGCGCGTTCCGGTGGAACAGACTCGATGCGGCGTCGCAGCCGTTGCAGCTGCTCGAGAACATCGCCCATTGCGGACCGAACCAGCTCGATACAGTCGCTGTCACCCATGCCTGCCACGTAGCAATTCATCTCGAAATAGCGCGCGTAAAGCCTTTCATACTGGCGCAACAATGCCTTGCTGTTGGCATCATTCATGACGTCGATGAGATGATTTGCGGAGATATGGCTCGAGGCGGCAAGCATGTATTGCCGATGTTCGACGAGGACAGCCGAGTCGTAGTCCAGTGTCCTGTGGAAAACACGAAAAAGCTGGCGTCGCTCCTCGCCGCGGATCTTGCTCTCCCTGAGGAAATCGAACAATGCCCTTCGATGCACGAGCTGCACTTCCGTATTACGCAAAGCGACGATCTGCCTTTTCATGTTGCTGTGTTTTGCAACCGGCAACAGCAGTTCCGCGTGCCGTGATTCCCAAAGCCGGTAACGGCTGCCGTCGTTAATGATAGAGTTGGCAATGCGGGACACGCGTGGGCGCGAAGAGCCGGACGCGTCATGCAGCGCGTATTCCGATTCGTCCATCAGTCTTCTGTGTCGGCGCGAATTGTATCGCGGCATTTAGTGCACTCTCCTGAACGCTGATTGTTTTTTGTTGCGTCGTCTACGGTGCTTACGTTTTCGATTATAGGCAGGTTTCAGAAATCGTCAAAATGTCCCCGTTGTTGCCGATGGTCGTCTGCTAGTCTACTCGCCGCACAGTTGAAATAATTACCGGTCGAGTCAAAATCTGGCCCCTCGTGTAGTCCGAATCGCTCGGTCCGTCCGCCTGCATGCCCTGGATCTTTCGAACGACATCCATGCCTCGCGCGACTTTTCCAAATGCGGCAAATCCCTGCCGGTCCGGATTGCGCGATTCACCATAGTCGAGACCTGGCTGGTCGCCAATAACAATAAAAAACTCGGACGTCGCCGTACCAACGCCGCCGCGAGCCATCGAGATTACGCCATCGGTGTGCAGAATGCCGGTCTGTTCGGTGGTCTCGTGATCGATCGCATCGATTTCGCCTTCCAGCGCATCGCCCCGCCCGCCCTGGATGACTTCGATCTTCGGGCTCCCCTTGTCGTTGTCGTAGGTGACGACCCGGTAGAACGAACCGCCGTCCAGTTGCCCGCTATCGACAAGATTAAGGAAATTTCCGGACGTGATCGGCGCCTTTTTAACATAAAGCTCGATTTCGATGTCACCTTCGCCGGTTGACATCACGATGCGCACAGAATCATCGGCAAAAACTGCGCCGCCCGGAAGCAGGGCAAGAATGACAAACAGTGTTTTTCTGATCATGACTGACTCCTGTTCAATTCATCGGTCACGTACTGATCGAACGCTTCTGCGAAGCGCCGTGGCGCCTCCGAATCCATTCGAAGATACATTGAGGGCTCGATCAATTCGAGTTCCATCACGAGGAAGCGACCGTCCGGCCCGCGGACGAAATCGGCACGCGCATACACTGGTATCGGCTCGACCAGGCCCATGACTCGATCACCGGTTTCGATCAACGCCGATTCCGCTTGCACCGACAACACTTCCGCACCGTGCTCTTCCTGAACGCGAAAGTCGCCCTGCTTCGGCACTTTTAATGTCGCGTGACTCAGCTCGCGACTGAAATAGAAAAGCGAGAATTCGCCCTCAGTCTGGATACTTTCGATAAATGGCTGCACGACAAAGGGGCGGTTACCAAACGTGCGCCGAAGTTCGTCCTCCTGCTGACGTACGCGCTCACGGGTCAGCAGAAAGGTATGAGTGGCGTTCGTGCTCACGACCGGCTTGACGATGATGCGATCAGTGCCGTGTTCATCAAATGCGGCATCCAGCATTTCGGTACACATCCGCTCGCGCCAGATGCTCGGCACAATGGCCGCGCCTCTTTCTTCCAGATCCCGCAGGTAGGTCTTTGCCAGCGACCAGTGAACGAGTTCCAGGTTGTTGACCAGCAGGGCGCTGGACGCGTCAATGTCGCCGAGCACCCGCAAGAACGCCTCCGGGTCCTCCGGATAGTCCCACGGTGTCCCGATGTAGACGGCATCAAACCGGCCCCAGTTTCCGTCGGCGCTTCGCCAGGGTACCGATTCGACCTGCCAGCCCAGCGCTTCCATTGGCGGGAACCCGAGTTCTGCATCAATCGACCAGCCCTCGGTGTTCTCCATTGTCAGGTAGGCACAACGCTTACCTGTCACTATCGCCAGCCTGCTGTGTTTCGGGGAACTCGCCGGTTTGCAAAAAGCCCTTGACCAGTTCGAAGACTTCGCTTTTCTGCATGATGAACGCGTGGCTGGCACCGACGAGACGAAAATCCTTCATGCCTTCGAGATACGTGTCGCTGACCGAAACCCGGCCGTCATCCGGATCGTCAAGCACTGCGGATGTCACCGGGTCGATCGACTCGTCGCCGGCAATGACGGCGAATTCGAAGTCCGGCTTGCCCAACCGCAGCGGCACGCTGTCTTCGCCCTTGCCCAACTGGTAGCCGGCGGGACCATTCAGCCACTCGAATCCCGGCCAGTCCTGCAGTTCGTCGACAGCATTGCTGCCTTGATTCGGTGGAGCCAGCATGACCACCCGTCCGAGCGTATCCAGATGGTGTTTGGCGAAATAGACTCTGACCAGGATGCCACCCAGAGAATGGGTCACGAAATGAATACGCTCGACGGATCCCATCTCTGCGCACTGTGACAAACCGGCCTCGATCGCCAGATCAGCCAGCTGGTCGATTTCGAAATCACGCGACGGGTAATCGATGTTGGCAACTCGGTAGCCGGAATCTTCCAGAAACCACTTCATTCGCTCCATCGACAGCGATGACCGGGCCAGCCCGTGCAGCAGCACCACACACTCGCCGGCGTGTTTCTTGCCGACGGGCTCGGCGTCCGAGCACGCGCCGAGGGATGCAAATAACGCGGCTGCAATGACAAAACAATGCACTTTCTTCATGGCTGTTCAGAGATCCAGCCGCATCGCTACGCGCTTGGTGGCATCGAGCCCGATGCGGCGTTCTTCCTTGAGCAGGCTCGCCAGCTCCCTGCCGTGTTCTGCCGCAGCCATTTTCCGGAAACCCAGTTTCTCATAGAACGGCGCGTTCCAGGCCAGGTGCCTGAACGTGATTAGCGTCAGACAGGGAAATTTCTTCGCACGCGCCCAGTCGATGACCGTAGATACGAGCCGCGTACCGATACCCTGGCGGCCAAACTCCGGTTTCACGTCCAGTTCGTCGAGGTAACCCACGCCATCGATAATGCTCGCAACAGCAAAACCCACCGGCTTGTCCATGTATAGCGCAACCCACAGGCACCCTTCTTCAATTGCCTCTTTTAAATAGGAAATGTGGGTCACCTTGTATCGCAGACTCCCGGGCAGATCTGCCTCGGAAAACATCGATGCTCCGGCAAGTTCGATTTGCGGAATATCTGTGAGATGTTCGTGCTCCGCAAGCCTGATGGTTATCGATGACATTCTTGCGCCGATCACTCGTTGACGTAGCCACGTGACCTGAGTTGCCGGTCATGAAAGCTTCCGAGCAGCACAAGGCCCAGGATGGCGCCGAATAGTGCCCACCCCATGTCCGATTGCGTATCCCAGGTATAACCCTGCGTGCCGAGGAAAGACTCGGCCGCTTCCGCAGACAGCAGGGCGACCCACCATTCGATGAGTTCGTAGAACGCGCTGAAGCCGAGGCAGAAACAGATAATGAAGAAATTTCGCCAGTTGACGCTGTTGAAAACCTTTTGACGAATGACGATCTCGCGCGTGATGAGCGCCGGAATGAAGCCTTGCACGAAATGTCCGAGCTTGTCGTAGTTGTTTCGCGTGTGATTGAGCATTTCGCCAATCCAGTCAAATAGCGGGACTTCCGCATAGGTGTAGTGGCCGCCCACCATCAGTATGACGCTGTGTATCAGAATCAGGATGTAAACGAGCGGTGTGAGCGGAAACTTCTCGCGGGAATACAGGATGACGGCCAGCCCGATGAGCGCAGGAAACACCTCCAGCCACCAGGTTGGATAATCATGAGGATTGATGGCGGACCATGCCAGTACCGCCAGGAACGCGGCGATCCAGGCATAGCCGAAAAGCTTGTTTTTCTCTCTCACTACGGCACCTCCGGTGGCCTGGCCTTACGCCGAGAACCAGAATTCGATTTCCGAGGTCGCTACATCGAACTGTGCCGCATGTTCGGCATTGGCGTCCACGTAGTACCAATCGCCGACACCATAGCGCGTCACCTTCCCCTCGTATGTCAGGATAAGCTCGCCTTCGGTGATCACGCCAACATTCCGCGTGGGGTGTGTGTGCGTGTCTATAAACGTTCCAGCGGGATACGAGGCGAACAGGACTTCGCAGCCATGTGCCTGCAGCCGATGCGCGTCGAACGGACCTTCGAAATCAGGTAGCTGACGAATGAGCTCGGGGAAATGGGGTTTTGGCATGGTTAGGACTCCGTGTCAGTAATGAGGTGGCGGCTGGTTGTCTTCGCTGCCCCCTGGCGCCGCTTCGGAAATCGCCTTGATCCGGTCGGTCAGCACCCTGACCTGCAATTCAAGGTTCGCAATTTGTGCCTGCTGGCTCGTCAACGCGTCGTTGAGCAGAGCCACCGTATGCTCCTGGTGCGCGATCTTCATTTCAATTTCGATCAGCTGTTCTTCGGTCACCGTGACACCTCTGTCGCAACACCCAGACACTACGGCTGTCGCCGCAATTCTTCAATCCCCGGGACGAATCAGTGTGTATCCTAGCCGTCTTGACCGATCGCACCGTTGCAGAACATGTCACTCATACGCTTCGATGAAGTATCGCTGGATTTCGGCGAGCAGAAGATTCTCACCCGGGCCGACCTTTCGATTGAGCCACGGGAACGGGTGTGCCTGATTGGGCGAAATGGCGCCGGCAAATCGACGACCTTCAAGTTGATCAGCGGCACGATCGAGCCGGATTATGGCGAAATCGTCAGGCGGAGCGGCCTGGTCGTCAGCCAGCTCGAACAGTCATTGCCAGTCGCTCCGGAATTACCGGTCCACGAGGTCGTGCTAAGCGGGTTGGCCGGAATTCAGAAGCTTCTCGACGAGTACCATGAGCGATCCCTGCAAGATCTCGATCGGGATGGCCTGCGCGAACTCGAAGAACTCCACAAGCAGATCGACGCCCATGGCGGATGGCATCTCGAACAGCGGGTCGAAACGACAATTTCGGAGCTTGGTCTGCCAAAGTACAAGAAGATGAACGAATTGTCCGGCGGCTGGCGGCGGCGCGTTGCGCTGGCGAAAGCGCTGGTACAGAAACCGGACCTTCTGCTGCTCGACGAACCGACAAATCACCTGGACATTGTGACGATCACCTGGCTCGAGAGCGTCGTCCGCTCCTACGACGGCTCGGTCCTTTTCATTACCCACGACCGTGCCTTCCTGCAGCGGCTTGCGACACGCATTATCGAGATCGATCGCGGCAAGATTACGAGCTGGCCCGGCGACTTCCGCAACTACCTGCGACGCAAGGACGAACTGCTCGAGGCAGAAACCCGGGAGAACGCAAAGTTCGACAAGAAACTGGAAGAGGAGGAAATCTGGATTCGCCAGGGCATCAAGGCACGCAGAACACGCAATGAAGGCCGAGTGCGCGCGCTGCTCAGAATGCGTGAAGAGCGCGAGCAACGCCTTGGCCGAGAACAGGATGCCAGGATAACGATTGAGGAAGCCGATCCGTCCGGTCGCAAGGTTATTCGTGCGAAAAATGTCTGTTTCCGGTTCGGTGAAGAACCACTGATAGAAAACTTCTCAATCAATATCATGCGCGGCGATCGCATCGGCATCCTGGGTAACAACGGTGTGGGCAAGACCACGCTGCTGCGCCTGTTGCTGGGTGACATCGAGCCACAGTCCGGAACAATCAAACACGGTACAAACCTGGAAATCGGATATTTCGACCAGCTGCGGGAGTCGCTGGACCCCGACAAATCCGTTGCGGATAACGTCGGCGATGGCCGAACCTACATCAGGATGAATGGTGGCGAGCGGCATGTTATCGGCTACCTCAAGGGCTTCCTGTTCAGCCCCAAACGATCGATGACGCCGGTCAAGTCTCTGTCCGGTGGCGAACGTAATCGCATCATCCTGGCGAAGCTGTTCACCCGGGCGGCCAATTTGCTGGTTCTGGACGAACCCACCAACGATCTCGACATGGAGACGCTCGAAGTACTCGAAGCGCGGCTTGCCGAGTACAGCGGCACGTTGATTATCGTCAGTCACGACAGGCAATTTCTGGACAACGTGGTGACAAGCACGATTGCCTTCGAGGCAGGCGGCCAGCTTCGCGAATACGTCGGCGGCTATACCGACTGGCTGCAGCAGGGCCACGCGCTGGCCGAAGCTGACAGGCAGGGGGTTGTCACGGTGCCCGCCGAAAGCCGCAAAGCGAGCGTCAGATCGGGGCCGGCCCGGAAACTGAGTTACAACGAACAACGGGAACTCGATGAATTGCCGAAACGAATCGAGGATCTCGAATCAACGCTTGTCGAACTCGAGCAACAGATTTCACATGCCGACTTCTATGCACAGGGACACGAGGTTACGAAACCCGTGCTCGACGCATTCACCGAAACACAGGCGTCACTGGATACGGCCCTCGAGCGCTGGACCACGCTCGAGGACCAGGTGCGAAAATATCAGGAATCTCGCAAGTAACGACTTATTGGAAAAACCGCGATCAGATAAGTTGCAATAAGAACATGACCTGGCAGATCCAGCCAACAGCAAAAGCGAGCGTTCGTACAAAGGGAATGGCGAACGTGTAAGCCAGCAAGTGTACAAGTCGCGCCCAGAAATAGATTTCACAGGCAAGGACAGTCATGTCATTGCTGATTCCAGCCGCGTTGGCAATGAGAACCAGCGCTGCAAAAACAACCAGGTTCTCAACGGCATTGTAATGTGCCGCCTTCATTCTTTGTGCCCAGCCGGCCAGTGGTGCGGGATTCTCCGGGTAGCCGACGGCGCCCATCAGGCCCCGCACCGCAATCGTATTGAGGATGTAGGGCACCCATATCACAGCAGTTAGTGCAACCACCCACGTGAGGCTCATCAGTTCACTAGTCATCATGTTCTTCCTCCACTTTCTTCTTTACCCGCTTCTTAAGGCCCGGTTGTTAATCCCAGGTATTGGCTCTGGATTCAAATTCGGCGCTGACCACGGGAACGACGCAAAAGCGCTGACCGGTTGGCGCTTCCATCACGACCCATCCCCTGATTTCATCTATTCTTTTCGCCCCGAGTGCCTCCAGCCGGGCGACTTCTGCCGCTATGTCGTCGGATTCGATGTCGATGTGGACGCGGCTCGCGTGAGTGACCTGCTGGACTTCAACATATGGCTCATCGGGTGGCATGTCGAGGCCGACATACTTGCTTTCGGCTGCATCAGTCAGAGGCTTTGCGGGGGCACCAAGTGCTGCTGCCCAGAACTGTGCTGCGCTACCGAGATCTTCCGTATCGCAGTCGATGATAAAACCGGCAAGTCGGCTCTTATGCATTGTTCTTCTCCAGCCGCATCCGCCAATTGTACCGCACTGCGGGCCGGATTCTGCTACCGCTACCTGAGCATTTCCAGGAGGCTGCCGACGGTCTTGTGTGATTCGAGCGGATGACGCAACGGGCAATTCAGATCGATCTGATAGTGATTGCGTCGCCCGTCGCGCACCTTGGTAAGCACGCCGGCACTCTCAAGCTGCCCAACGATTCTCTGGGCTGCGCGCTCGGTGACCCCAACGTGTGCCGCTATGTCCCTTAGCCTGGCCGATGGGTCACGTGCCAGGCACACCAGTACGTGCGCGTAGTTACTGAAAAACGTCCAGGAATGATTTCTGTCCATGGCTTCTGACACAGGAATGTTTCTTTGCTCGCGCTTGACATCCGCAAAATTACTGCATATCTTTACGCGAATTAATTTTCCGGTATTTATTATCCGGAAATAATCATCTCACAAGCAGATATACAGCGCCAGCACCCTGGCATACAACAAGTCGCGAGAGGAAACCAACGAGCAGTCAATGGCTGTCGTTCGCGTTCATCCATTGCGGCGCTTCTGATTTCCGAACCGGACGAACGATGACGGCATTAATTACAGTAAAGAGGCTCTTCCTGCCCGGCGCGCTGGCGCTGATCAGCCTGCCTGTCGCTGCCGCAGACACCGGGCTGGCGCAGCAGCTCGGCGGACACTGGGCCGGGTTAACGGCGCTGGTGATATTCATCATTGCATATGCCCTCGTCATCAGCGAAGAAACCATTCACTTGCGCAAGTCCAAGCCGATGATGGTCGCCGCGGGTGTTATCTGGATTCTCGTCGCGATCACCTACGCACAGTTCGACGAGGCCGCGCTGGTCGAAGAAATGGTGCGACATGGGCTACTCGAGTTCGTTGAGCTGTTTCTATTTCTTCTGGCGGCAATGACGTACATCAATACGATGGACGAACGCGGCGTATTTGACGTGCTTCGCTCGTGGCTGCTCAAACAACAATTTTCGCTGCGCAAGCTGTTCTGGGTCACGGGCGGGCTGGCATTCGTCATGTCCCCGGTAGCCGACAACCTGACAACCGCCCTGCTGATGGCAACTGTTGTTATGGCGGTCGGTGGCTCGAGTCGCACGTTCGTGGTCCTTGGTTGCATCAATGTTGTCGTCGCAGCAAATGCGGGAGGGGCATTCAGTCCATTTGGTGATATTACGACGCTGATGGTCTGGCAAGCAGGCTTCGTGGAATTTCAGAATTTCTTCCTTCTCGCCATTCCGTCCCTGGTGAACTGGCTGGTGACAGCAGGATTGATGAGCCTGTTTCTTCCGCAAGGACAACCGGATGCTATCAACGAAAAGGCGGAGTTGCGGCAGGGCGCGTGGATCGTCGTCGGACTTTTCGTCGCAACGATTTCACTGGCAGTAGCGTGTCACACGTTGCTTCACCTGCCCCCGGTCATCGGAATGATGACTGGCCTCGGCCTGCTGAAGCTCTATGGATACTATCTACAACTGTACGGTGGAAGGTTTTCACTGACGTCCGATCCGGTTTTGAACGATGACGCGTTGGCCATCGACGGGGCTCCGCAGACGATTTCGGGCACCGAAAACGCGCAGTATGACATCTACCGTAATCTGCAAAGAGTCGAGTGGGATACGCTGCTTTTCTTCTATGGCATCATGCTTTGTGTGGCTGGCCTCGGCGCCTTCGGCTATCTCGCCAGCGGCTCCGATTTTCTATATGGCAACCTCGGTTCGACAACAGCAAATATTCTTGTCGGTTTTGCCTCCGCCATTTTCGACAACATTCCGGTGATGTTCGCCGTTCTCGAAATGAATCCCGAAATGCCGCTCGGTCAGTGGCTCTTGATCACGCTGACTGCTGGTGTTGGAGGATCGATGCTCGCGATTGGCTCCGCGGCCGGCGTAGCCGTCATGGGGCAGGCACGAGGCGTTTACACGTTCTTCGGCCACCTGAAGTGGAGTTGGGCGGTCGTCATTGGCTACGGCGCAAGCATCTGGTGTCATATTTTGCTGAACGGCGAATTGTTCTAGGCTGGCTTTCTTCGCTCGCAAGCCGGCAAGGCGTCTGCGCGGTAAAAATTTCCGTCGCTGAATTTCCTAGGCCTGTGTTTCGGCAAAATAACGATCATACGCCCGGTGCAGTGTCGCGGCCTGAATGCCGATGATTTCGGCTGCTTTCTGGAATTTTTCCAGTTCCTGAACGTCCCTGCGGCCATCCGCAGCAACAACCTTGAGCATCATCACCGCAACATCTTCTTGCTCTTCAACACTCAAAAGCGGCGACAGATCTTTCAACAGACCTTCGAAATCCGGGTTGTCGGCGATGTCTTCCACCGCGTTTGTGATGATTTCCAGCGATTCCGCACTTTGCAGGTCGAAATGGTCTTTGACGAGCTCCAGCATCTGCGCTGTTTCCTCTCCGGAAATACTGCCGTCCCCCTTTGCGACGAATACCAGTAGTGCCGATACGAGGTATTTCACATCGTAACGTTCTGTGGTGCTTTGCGTTTCGATGATGAGTTCATCGCCTTCAATTCGTGGTGGTTTGGGTTCTTCAATCATGGCTTTCAGCGAATCGTTATGTTGTTGATGCCGATATCAGCGATTGACGGCGTTCCAAACGCTCGCATCGCAATCTGCAGCTCGTTCGTTAAAATTTCCAGTGCACGTTCAACACCTGCCTGGCCGAATGATCCGAGGCCCCATATGTAGGGCCGACCTACCATAATTGCATCCGCGCCCAGGGCAAGCGCTTTAAATATATCCGTGCCGCGCCGGATTCCACTATCCATTATCAGCGTTGTTCTGCCCTGAACGGCCGCGGCAACTTCGGCGAGGCTGTCGATTGCGCCGCGCCCTGATTCGTCGCCGCGCCCACCATGATTCGAAACGATAATACCGTCAACTCCATGCTCCAGGCAGCGTTCGGCGTCTTCGGCCGTGACGATCCCTTTCACGAATACCTTCATCGACGTCTCCTGTTGGAGTTGATCCAGGAAGTCCCAGGTAAGATGCATTTCTTCCCCACTGTCGGCGCCAACCAGCATCGGTTTGGTGCGCGCAGCCGGGCCATCTCCTGAATGACAGACACCGCAGTCGCGAGTATCCTGCCGTGCGACTCGCGCCAGCGTATGGCGGGAGGCGGTTCCGCCGCTCAGGTCGACCGTCAGCACAACGACGGGACAACCGACTGCCTCTGCACGACGCAACCTGGACCTGACGCCGTGCCATCCGCCCATCGTATACAGCTGGAACCAAATCGGTTCTTCGCGAGCCTCGGCGACGTCTTCGATAGCTGTGGAGGTCACCGTCGACAGAAGCTGCAGATGATTACGGGCCTTTGCGGCACGGGCCACAGCAATTTCCCCATCGGCGTGAAACGCCTTTTGCGAACCGACGGGCGCAATAATGATCGGTGTTGGCCATTTCCTGCCCAGGATCTCGACTGAAGTGTCGACGACCGGCGGATCGACAAGACGATGTGAACGCACGAGGTATTTCTCGAACGCTGTCCGATTTGCGCGCAATGTCGCGTCAGCATCCACGCCCGTTGAAAGGTAACCCCAATGCGCTGTGGGAATAATCTGGCCAGCGGTGGCTTCGAGATCGAAAATATCGATGGCGTCCGCCGGTGTCGCGATAGCCTGGCTCGCCGCCTCGGCGAAACTGATACCGCCCAGCGCACTGAAAAGCGGGCTTGCCGCGAGAAACTGCATGAATTGGCGCCTGCTATGGGCGGTAATGTTGTCTGCCATGTTCGCTGTTTCCCTTCTATTTTTTACCGTAGATCCGACGCATTTCCCTGACCGATTCCCTGATCAGGCGGGACAGGACAACCTGGTCGACGTCTTC
>Ga0055481_10000569_pt1 | contig 12384 bp, 10 predicted proteins | sample Muzzi_PWC_D2_FD_57936 | JGI IMG/M metagenome (GOLD analysis project Ga0055481, IMG submission 57936) | Wetland microbial communities from San Francisco Bay, California, USA, that impact long-term carbon sequestration - Muzzi_PWC_D2 | ecosystem: Environmental > Aquatic > Marine > Wetlands ... | reverse complement strand
GGATTTGGAGCCGGGGACGATAGCTTCCGCGAGTTGTTCCATATTCATTTGAGTAGTGTTATTGAAAACCGTGAATCCTTTTTGAATCTCGAATCCTCCGGCTTTGGGGTCCTTGTCGTCAAGCGCATGAGAAGGCGCTGTGTGGAGAACTCCGCCGCCGATAATGCCCACGGCCAATGTCTTGAGGAATTTTCTTCTACTATTCTGCATATTACTTAAATTGTGATTATTGGTTATCCAGAATTTCTATTTTCATGTTGTTCTCTTCGGCTATCTTTTGCGCCTCAGCGTTGACAGCCTTTACTCGACCGATGGCTTCAAGATTGGACCTTATCGGCTTTTCCACGTACTCGTAGGGGAGGGTCTTGACTGCGACTATCTCTAGTATGCTGTACGTGCCGTCTTTTTTCTCGAGAACTTCCGTGATGCTCCCCACTTCTTTGGTTCCAAAACGACGGGACATGGTCTTGTTATAACCCAGGTCCTCGACGGTGACGTCATCGCCGAGTTTAGATGCAATGTCCTCGAGCGTGACGCCCTCTTCGGCCATCTTCGCTATTTCCTCGCCCTGACTCTTGTCCTTGAAATTAATCTCCTTAATTTCATAGGAGGAGTATATTTCCTTGTGCGCATCATAATATTTTCTGACCTCCTCTTCGTAAACGGGTTCTTGCGGGGGCATATTATTTACTATGTTGCTTTTCACGTCGTTTACTATAATTTGTTTCTGAAAGTCCATTATACGGTCCTGGTATTTTTTAAGCAGCCCCTGCTTGAGCCCCTGCTGGTAAAGAATTTCTTCGGTGACCAGGTTATCGACAGTCGTGTTCTTCAGTTCGTCTTCGTAAATCGGGACACCGTTAACACGTGCGATAACCTTTGAGTCTCTCTCGGGTTTTTCCGTGTTAATGTCTGCTCCGTTATCGGTGTCCGGCGCTGTTTCCTGAGCAGTCTGCGGCTGCTCCTGACCATTGTCGTTCTGCTTACAGGCAAAAGAAAATAATAACGTAACCATAAGTAATAACACAATTTTATTCATGTAAGTCTCCTTCGGAATCTGTATACGGGTAAAGCAAAATGTATAACTTATAAATTGACATAAAGCAATAGTTTAATTATAGTATCAACCGCTCAGAATTATGAATCCAAAGAAAAATAAATACGACTGTCTGGTTATAGGATCGGGCCCCGGAGGGTCTCCTTTTGCATGGAAACTCGCTTCAAAGGGAATGAGCGTTCTTGTTCTTGAGGCGGGCCCGCGTTATGATCCGTACAAGGACTACGCTCTCGATGAGGACGACTGGGAAATGAAGGGATTCCCGGTAAGAAAGAGAATACGTGTAACTTATGGGGAGCAGCAAAAGCTGGACCCGAAATATTCGGATCTCGGATCTTGGAATAAAGCCTCGGGAAAGCTTAACAAAAGCGGCAAGAGGAAGTATCTGAAATATCATCAAATATCCGGCGTTGGCGGCACGACCCTTCACTATCAGGGAGAAGCTCACAGGCTGAACGAGAACGCCTTCCGCATGAAATCCAAGTTCGGCGTAGGGGTTGATTGGCCTATAGAATATAAGGAGCTTGAGCCTTATTACAGCGAGGCGGAGAATGTTATAGGCGTAGCCGGTCCCGACAAGGTTCCCTATCGGCCCAGGAAAAAGCCTTACCCGCTCAAACCGCATAAGCTGAGCTATGCGAGCCAGATCATCGAAAAGGGGTGTAAAAAGCTCGGCTTGGGCCTTGATCCCAACACTGTCGCCATACTCTCAGGCATGTATCGTGACGCTCCGCCGTGTAATTACTGTAACGGCTGTGTATGGGGATGTCCCCGCAAGGACAAAGGCAGCGTCGACGTTACGTTTGTGCCGTTGGCGGAGGATACCGGAAGCTGTGAGATACTGGATAACGTCTTTGTATCACGGATCGAGCTCGAGAAAAAAAACGGACAAAAAAAGGTAAAAGGTGTTTCATATCATGGACGGGATGGAAAAGAGCACTTTGTAAGCGGAGACTACGTAGCTCTGGCCTGCGGAGCGGTCGAAACCCCGAGACTCCTTTTGAATTCTGAAATCAATCCCAACGAGCTTGTAGGCAAGAATTTCATGGAAACGACATTTTTTGAAGCGGTCGCCTTTCATCCCCATAGGTTAGATTCCTACAGGGGAATACCCATAGACAGCATTATCTGGAAATGGAACAATCCCGACAAGAAGCTGGGACTTGACGGTGGATTGAGATTGTTCCCTACTGCGGGCAGTGCCATGGGCCCCATAAGCTATGCGCTCAGATTCTGTCAAGGGTGGGGAGAACAGTTCGTTCAGGATGTACAAAAATGGTTTGGACATGCGGTTGGATTTGGTGGTATAGCGGAATTTGCGCCGAACAAGGACACGTTTGTTACAATTGACCCGAAGGTAAAAGATGAGTTCGGATTACCGGTAGCAAAAATCCAATCTTTTCTCGGTGAGTCTGAGCTTAAATCGCTACAATTTATAGCTGAAAAAACTAGGGAAATATTAAAGGCGAGCGGCGCTGAGGAAATAATTGAAGAAGTTTCCACATATGACTTTTTCTCCGCTACGCATGTTTACGGAACATGCAGAATGGGCGGAAACCCGGAAAATTCCGTCTTGAATCCATCACTCAGGTTTCACGATATACCCAACCTGCTAGTAACCGACGCGAGCGTCTTCCCGACTTCAGGCGGCGGTGAGGCCCCCTCATTAACCATAGAGGCGCTGAGCTTGCGAGCCGCGGACCTGTTGCTGAAAGATCTAAAGAAAGGTTAGCCCTCAATTGATAAGAGCCAGCTTCCTTATGTTGTTCTTGCTTTTATTGATCACTCCGACGGTCTGCACTCTTACATCCAATGCGGATGCCGAGGATGTTCCCAAATTTACCAATGTTACTGATCAGGGAGGTTTGCATAACTCCATAAGATTGGGACACACAGCGGCCTGGGGAGACTATAACGTCGATGGCTATCTTGATATCGTGATGTCGAGTACTCAAAACATATTCCGAAGAATGCCTCAAAGGAGAAGCATCAAAGACGGTGATACCGATACGGAACAGAGCGCCGTCCGCAGCTTCTATTTATATGCAGGTCATCGAGATAACAAATTTCGTGATGTTTCCGGTAATTCGGGCTTCGCTGATATAGGAATCAAGTCCGTCTCCTGGGCGGACTACGACAACGACGGTTTTCCGGATCTGGCTGTTGGTACCTTCATGGCGGGTAAGCCTCCGATACTTTATAAGAATGTAGACGGCGTTTCCTTCCTCGATGTCTCAGAAAAGTCCGGTTTGACAAAACAAGGCGCCACTGTCAATCATTTGCTATGGTCTGACTTCGATGCCGATGGTTATGTTGATCTGTTTCAGGCAAGCTCAGGCGGGGTTTTTCTTTATCATAACAATGGAAACGGAATCTTTAGTGAAGTGTCTCAGTCCGCCGGACTTGGCGATTTAAGCAAAGCATATGGGGCTGTTTGGTTTGACGCCGATAACGACGGTGATCAGGATTTATTCGTTGCCTCAGGTGGAAAGAATCACTTCTTTAGAAATAACGGGAAAGGCAAGCTCAGCGATGCCACGGAAGCCGCGGGTCTTGCGGGCGAACCTACGTGGAGAAGCGCCGCAGCCTGTGCCGGAGACTATAACGGTGACGGATTTATAGATCTTTACGTTTCCAATATAGGTAAGGCCAAGAGAAACGCGCTCTACAAGAACAATAAGGACGGAACGTTCACCGATGTAACATGGGAGTCGAAAACCGGAGACGCGGGTGACGGCAGGACATGCGCTTGGGTTGATTTCGACGCTGATGGGAAATTAGACCTGTTATCTACCAACCATATTCAACCTACAAAGCTCTATAGAAACATGGGAAAAGGGACGTTCGTAAATGTCGCGGATGACGCAGGAGTGGATACCGTTAGAGACGTGTTTGCGGCAACCTGGGGCGATTACGACCGTGACGGTTTTATTGATGTTTTCCTCAACGGACACGACGGTACAGCTTTACTGAGAAATGGCGGAAATAAAAACAATTCGCTCACCTTGCATTTGACCGGTGACGGTATTAAGAGCAACAAATCGGCAATAGGAGCGAGAGTTTCCGTGACGACCGCCGCCGGCGTTCAGGTAAGAGAAGTATCGGGAGGCAGAGGGTGCTGTGAGCAGGATATGCTCCCTTTGTATTTCGGTATGGGCGACGAAACGACTGCGGATATCGATGTCACATGGCCAAGTGGCAAGAAGTGTGTGTTCAAGGGAATATCGGTGGCTGAGAGTAATGAGCTTGCAATAAGGGAGATTAAATGTGAAATTAATGAGCTGAGCTGATTTGTTGACTCACATTAATTCCCGGTACCCACGTCTCAAAATGAACGCTAACTGTAGTCTCTCGATAGTGCTTCCCGCGCACAATGAAGAAGAAAACATAAAAAATACGATAGATAAATGCCTTTCATACACCGAGAAAAATTTTCAGGATTTTGAGATTATAGTTGTTAACGATGGATCTGTTGACAGAACAAGTGAAGTTGTAGAGAAGCTGGCCACTGAAAATTCCGCAATTAAGCTCGTTAATCACAAAGTAAATCAGGGCTACGGTTCCGCGCTAAGGAGCGGCTTTGATGCCGCTGTAAAGGACTACATATTCTTTATGGATAGTGACGGACAGTTTAATATTAGCGACCTGAGCGGCTTCCTTCCGCACACGAGCGAGAATCAAGTGGTCATAGGTTACAGGCAGAACAGGGCTGATTCATTCATACGTTCATTAAACGCATGGCTCTACGGATTATATGTTTATTTTTGTTTCGGGCTCCGCGTAAGGGATATGGACTGTGCCTTCAAAATTTTCCCGATTGCTGCTTACCGGTCGGTAAAACCTATCAAATCTGACGGCGCTCTTTTCAGCGCTGAATTCCTGATCAAACTTCAAAATAATGGTTACGCATTGAAAGAGATACCCGTGAGGCATTTCCCCCGTGAACACGGCACACAATCCGGGGCTAATTTAAAAGTTATTCTCAAAATGTTTAAGGAATCTTGGAAGCTGAGAAATGAACTTAGGGACAACTGAAAGAAGAAATTATTTGAACAGCCCTTATGTTCGTTTTATATTGGTCGTCCTGGCCGGTTTAGTTCTTAGAATATTCCTTTCCATGTTTCTGACATACGAGCCGGATTTTAATACCTGGAGGGGCTGGGGAGCGCAGATCTCAAGCTCAGGCTTCGGTGAATTTTATGACTTGTACTGGTGCGATTATATGCCCGGTTATCTATACGTGCTCAGACTGCTTAACGCCGTGCACGGCGCGTTTCCCGGTATTCCGGTAGAGATTCTTTTCAAGCTTCCCGCAAATCTTGCGGATGTAGGCATAACGGTGATGATATTTATCGTCCTGAGGGATATAACGACGGTTAAGAATGCTATGATAGCATCTGTCGTTTACCTCTTTAATCCGGCGACTTTATCTAATTCTACCTTTTGGGGTCAGATCGATTCATTCCACGCATTGCCAATTCTGCTTGCGATTTATTTCGGGCTCAAAAAGCGATATATATTATCGGGGGTTTTGGCAGCCGCGGCTTTTATGATCAAACCTCAGAGTATCATCGTCTTTCCCGTGATTGGTTTCCTGACATTAAGACCGCTTATTGCTGACTGGAGAAAAATCTCGTATAAAACTCTTTTACCTCCTGTTTTGTTCGGTGCAGCAATTATTACAGCTTCAATCATAATCACTCTCCCGTTTATATGGGATTATATCGATTCCTTAAGCTACGTCTTCACAGGTCCGTTTGAGCTTATTAAAGAAAGGTTTGTAAAAGCTTACGAACAGTACAACACGGCTTCTTTAAACGCCTTTAACTTTTGGGGTTCTTTTGCAATGTGGGAGAGTGACCAGAATACCTTCCTCGGTTACACGTTTAAAACCTGTGGAACCCTGATTTTCGCAACCCTTTATGCTGCCATGATGTCTTTGTTGTTTAGATATGTGCTACTTAGGAGAAACAGCGAGGGGGCGTCGTTTTCATATCTCATACTCGAGTTGGTTACACTGGTTCTTTTCTCCGTGTTTCTCTTCGTCACGAGGGCACACGAAAGGCATCTACTGCCGGCGATTGTGTTTTTTACGCTGATAGCCTTTAGAGCTTGGAAATTCTGGTGCACATATGCTATTGTCTCGTGTGTTTACGTTGTAAATATGGTGTATTCGTACATACAGCTTACTACGGAGTATCAGGGAGTATCAACCGGATTGTCTCAAATCTTGAGTGCCGGAATGTTTTTTTTGTATTTACTTTCATTTAGTGTCATTCTAATAGATTTTATAATGAATACAGTTAGATATAAAGCGCCGATAAATACACTGGTATCCCGAACCTGAGGTTGCATAGATTAACTATGACATTGAAACAGTCCGTATTGGCATACAAATTTGAGATAATCGTTTTTCTTTTAGTTGTGTTCGGAATAGGTATCAGGATGTACCGTCTGGAAATTCCGGACAGTTACTATTTTGATGAAGTATATTTCGCGTATACCGCCCAGGAAATGGCCAAGGGTAACAAGTATGCCTGGGAGAGCACCGCGGAAGCTCCGGAAGGTTTCGCTTACGAGTGGACCCATCCTCCGCTTGGTAAGGAAATCAGCGCGATTGGGATATTGATATTCGGCGACAATACGTTCGGATGGAGATTCTTTCAAGCTCTGTTCGGCGGCCTCGGCGTCTGGTTCATATATCTTCTCGGGAAGAATTTATTCGCAAGCAAGTCTGCCGGACTTCTTTCCGCTTTATTATACGGTATGGACGGGTTTTTCTTCGTATTGAGCCGCATAACGATGGTTGATATATTCATGGCCGATTTCTTACTTCTGGCCTCATTGTTTGTCGTTAACTACGCCAGAAGCAGAAAGAATATTCACCTCGTCTTAGCCGGTCTTTTCTGCGGCGCGTCGGTTTCTATTAAATGGAGCGGAGTGTATATACTGGAATTTCTTGCGGGGGTATCGCTGTTTATGATCTATTACTTTGAGGTTTATAAGTCCTCAGAAAAGGGGAAGTCGTTCATCATCTCCCTGATAAAGATCATACCCAGGATGTTCCTTGCTTTTGTACTAATACCAATTCTCGTTTACATCGTGACTTATATACCTTTCTTCTATCACGGTAACAGCCTTTTGGATTTCTTCTACCTTCAGGAGAACATGTACATCTATCACCGTGGTGTGGCGGAAACCCATATGTACCAGTCGGCATGGTGGCAGTGGCCTATCTTAATGAGGCCTGTCTACATGCATTTTGAGGACCTGGGTAACGGTCTTAGAGCCAACATATATTTATTGGGCAATCCATTTATTTGGTGGACTGGATTGTTATTTTTTATTCTGGGTATCATACAGGTGATCAGGAAAGAAATACCCGCGCTTGTTTTTGCCGTGGTGAGCGTATTTGCGTACTGGTTGCCGTGGGCGCTCTCTCCTAGGAAAATAACATTCATATACCACTTCATGCCCTCGTTTCTATTTATACTCCTGATAAGCGGATATTTTCTCAACCTGCTTTGGTTGAAATCGAATAAAGGGAAATTGATTGTTGGTCTGTATGTTTTAGTAGCAGCGGGCGTTTTTGTTTACTTTTATCCGATTCTCGCCGCGGTCCCTCTAAAGGCGGAGGATGTGGAAGGTTACTTCTGGTTGAGTACGTGGAGGTAGTAAGATATTCTCATGATCCCATGCCGTTACATTTCTCAAAATCATATAAAAAACGGTCAGTCGTGCCAGGAAATGCATAATGAAAAAATCTGATTTATTTATATCGGTCATACTTGGATTTATCATATCTTTATTTCTGATCGCTATTTTTTCGACTCTTAAAGGCGAGCAGTACATACGCAATCTCCCTTTTGATCTGGTCTGGCCGTCCCTGCTCGTCTTTTCTCCGATTTGTGTCATCGCCTGGGTATATGCGGCATCTCATCTGGGGACCAGGCGCAATATCTTCTTCCAATTCGGGAAGTTCATACCTATTGGCGTGTCAAACACCGCTATCGATTTCGGGGTTCTGAATTTTTTAATACTTACATCCGGCATAGAAAAGGGTTATATGTTCTCCGTCTTCAAAGCTATTTCGTTTGTATGCGCCGCCGCAAACAGCTACGTATGGAATAAATTCTGGACATTCGAGCACAGAGAAACAAAAGGCATGGGAAAGCAGTTCTTCAAATTTTTGTTTGTATCTTTTATAGGTTTTGTAATAAACGTCGCGGTCGCTTCATTTCTTGTAAACGTTATTGGGCCGATGGGAAATATATCGCCGGTCCTCTGGGCAAACATAGCGGCGTTGGCGTCACTCATATTCGTAATCCTATGGGATTTTTTTGGTTACAAGTATCTGGTATTCAAGAAATAGACTAATAACCCACCCATCCGAATTTGTATATCCACAGCATTCCCCACAGATTCACGAGCACGCCTATTACTATCAATAACTTGTGGTGCCATCGAAGATGGTCCCCAATTCCTTTAACAGTGAGCAAAAAAAGAAAGGGATAGAAGTCCGTCGCAAACCTGTAGCCGAACTGCATGAAACCCCAGGTTCCGTGACAGAAGCCGACAAACGCTATCAGCACTATCGAAAGCCAGCAACCAACTGCGAGTCTGTTCTTGATGCCCGCAAAAAATGCATAAATAAACGCCGGTGTGGTAATCCATATTGCCATACCGTTCCAGGAGGGAGTGACGTATGGGAAGTCGTCAATAATTCTCGGCAGACCGAGAAAAATAATTTTCAGATGCCGGGGTATGTATGAGACGTCGAATATCCCTTCCCGGTACCAGATTTCATCCAGTATTCCGGGAATTAGATAATAAGAAATGTCAAAAGGAGTGCCGAACCTAACATAGTTGTATACTGCGTTTAATATCACGAATATGCCTACACCCAGGCATAGCCAGATAATTGGTTTCAGAGGGAATTTACCGGTTGCGGCATTCTTCGGCCCGTTATCATGACCTCTAACCGAATACATTGCCAGAAAAAAGGGCATGGACAGTATCGTGGGAAGACGGCACCAGTAAGAAGCTCCAAGAGCCGCTCCTGATAAGAACGAGTGAAATCTGCTCAGCGTAAGCAGTATAGCAAGGAACAGAAATGTCATGGATACGGTCTGTGAGAATGTCCATACCCCTCCGGCGGACGCTACCCACCAATGTATCGTTCCGAATCCGAACATTACGGCGGACCAGATTTGTACGCTCCTGTTATTGGTGAGAGTCCTTGCCGTGAGAAAAGCGAGACATACATTCAGGCTTCCGAAGAAGATGGAGATAAGGGTCTGGTTTATGGAAAGACCGAATACCCAAACGACCGGCATTATTAGTACCGCCGGCATAGGGGGCGGAACCATGTAATATCTCCCTTCATAAGGCGCAAGCTCGATCCATGGGACGTCATGGAGTAGGTAAAGCCGTCCGTTCAGAAAGGCATCCGCCAGACGGACAAAGCTGTTGTATGTGGTAGGGCTGCTGTCTGTTGTTAACACATAAACAATGAATGAGACTATAAAGATGAGTATTAATGCGGATATTGTGAACTTTTTGGATTCATCTCCTGATCTGCTGATGTCCATCGGTATTCCCAATCTTGACAGTGGGCAATAGAATTAATATAACGCCACATATCCAGTTGTGATAAGAAATATAACAGAGCGCCAATCCGATCACGAGAGCTTGCTTAGATAAAGTCTTGCGAGCTGATGCAGATAATCGACTATAACTCCGGTCGATAATTTAGTTTGTCCGTAGAGACGATCGCGGAACACGATTGGCACTTCGACAACCTTGTTATAATTACCCTTTACGAGTATCTCCAGTCCGATTTTAAAACCTTTCGTGTCAAGCTTAACACCATCTAATACTTCGCGTTTCAAAAAGAAAAATCCCGACATAGGATCATTGACTTTTGTTAGCCCGTAAACTGCAAGAGTGGCCAGTTTAGAGGAAAGCTTCCTTTTAAAAGGCCATTCCCCAATACCGCCCTCTCGTACGTACCTGCTGCCGATGACAAAATCCGCCTCCCCTGAGACTATGGGCCTTACAAGCTCCGGTATTTTTTCAGTGGGATGACTCAAGTCCGCGTCCATTACTCCGAGTATCTCACTCCCGGAGGCTCGGAATCCCTCCACTACCGCCGAGGAGAGGCCTCTTTCATTCAACCTTCTTATTACATCCAGCCCGCTATATTTGCTCTTAAGTTCTTGAGCGACCCGCCATGTTTCATCCGGCGAATTATCGTCTACAACTATTACTTTCCCATTCAAATTTGATTCGTGGAATGTCGTGAACATACGTTCGATCAGAATCGGTATATTCTCTGCCTCGTTGTAAGTCGGTACGATGATTGTGGTTTCCATAGAACCCTGTTTATATCCAGCTGTGCGAATTAATTATATCAACATTATGATCCGGTAGCGAGTATTATATATTCATGTAACTATTCCTCAGGCGGTATTGTCCGCATTATCGGTTTTCCGTGATTTGGGGTATTGCGAATCCGAAGATCTTGTACCTTGTTTTCTGCCATTTCGAAGTGTAAAGGTCTCTTAAAAGCTCGAATAGCATATAGAAAAATACAACCAGATTTACGAGAGCAATCCCTATTGTAAGCGCCGCGATTTCGTGGAGACCCTGAAAGACGAGGGGATAATTCTGTTCATAAATGATATAGATATTCAGGAACACTGTCATGGATAATAAGATGTACACATACAAATACTTCCTGTTGTTTGCAAGAGCCGCCAGGAGCGCAAGAAAAGGCAGAGTATAGTACATGTACCTTTCATGCATACGTGTAAAGAACATAAAGAAAGTTAGGTATATGAAAAAAGAGGCGAAACAAAGGGATCTGAAGTTATATCTGTATTTTCTCAGGAATATGTTAAGTAGCGCTGCGATTAACAAATAAACCAGGATGCCGTAATACTTGGGCGTAGTTATGAAATACACATCGGTGTCGAGCGGTGAGTGCCACCAGTCGAGTGTCCAGTTGTTCCAGTTTAACAACCACCAAAAATTGTACGCGTTAACGGTGGTATGAGGGAACAGGTCAAACGAGCCTTTTACATAGTAATACATTGCGACAAGCTGCTCCCTCAGCGGTATCAGTAAAACCGCGGCGGTTATCACTAAAGGAATTATTACTCTGTGGAGGTTACTAACTCTGAAAAGTATCGGTGCAAATATCAATCCCTGAAGTTTAGAATAAATCGCCAGAACGTAAAATCCTCCCACTTTATATGTATTGTAGTAACAAACGGTGAGTAGCAAAAAGAATGAGACGAGGGCATCGTCCCATTTTCCCCAAACTGCCGAGTCGAAAATGACGGCAGGGTTGAACAAAAACAGCGACATGCAGATGATGGGAGCGTTATTTATGACTTCACTCGTATTGAATTTCCTTTTTACGGCAATGTAAATAGTTATGGATATCAAAACATCCACAATCATTCCCGGCAGCTTTAAAAACATGAATGCGTAGTCCGGGAACTTCTCCATGGGAAAGCTCATAAGATAAAGTAGGTATATAAACATCGGCGGCAGGTTGCTGCGAGTGTTGTCGTAAAAGCTTGATAAGCCGTGGTCGTATAAAGATTCAGCCCATGATTTGTGCTGCATTACGTCGGCGGCAAATCCGGGGTTGTTGGATATCAAAAGACGAACGCCGAGTCCTAAAAGCAGCAAAACCGCAACCGTTATTATTTCTCTTGTCTTCATGAATTATTTCCCTCTGCCGCTTCGTTCATCTCTGATATAAGATCTGAGGGCCGGAAAGTGAGTGTCTTTGATTGTGAGTATTTCAGAAACGCCGGATTGACCTCATAGATCTCCCCGGAATCGTTCCAAAAAATAAGCATGTTAATCAAAACCCCCACCTGATTCTGACGAATTGCGAGAGGAACAGCGCATAAAACAGAAGCGATATGAATGTAATCAGATAGTTGATTTCCTTCCGCCTTCCGAGAATAGACAGAGCTATAAAAAAGGGAAAAATCGACAAAGTATATCTCGGTATGCTCAGCCAGAATGAAGCCGAGATTATAGTCAGCCATGTAAGAAGCGCGTATAAGCTGTACGAGAGGCGTAGCTTGAAGAACGAGTAGACGACGAGGATAAGACCTAATAGTACGAATATAATTTCAGCCCACCCTCCAAGCAAAGCGTCTGCCGGAGGACGCAAGAATATACCTTTCCAGGCTTCTAGAAATCCCTTAATGGGTAATGCCAGTTCTTTTGACCAATGTCCCTTCTGGTATTCCAGAAACTTGAACGGATTGCCGAACACGTCGTAATTAATGTAAAGGTAAAAC
>Ga0055481_10000564_pt1 | contig 12408 bp, 6 predicted proteins | sample Muzzi_PWC_D2_FD_57936 | JGI IMG/M metagenome (GOLD analysis project Ga0055481, IMG submission 57936) | Wetland microbial communities from San Francisco Bay, California, USA, that impact long-term carbon sequestration - Muzzi_PWC_D2 | ecosystem: Environmental > Aquatic > Marine > Wetlands ... | reverse complement strand
GCCCCGAAAGTGGCAATAATTTCCGGAAAGGAGGTGGCAATATTTTCCGGAACCCGCACCCCACGATCACCCGCCGCCGCCAATTTGATGGCACCGACGCCGAGCGCCAAAGCGACTTCCATCGCCAGGCTCTTCCTCAAGTGTGTCCCAATCAAGCCTACCATCTCAAAACCGCCTTTCTCGAACAAATGTCCGGTTGCACCGTAACCTGCTTGCCTTCGTGTGGAGCCCCCGATAATCACATGAGAAAGTGAAGAAACGTCTTCGAATTACGTTCTACTGTGAGACGAAAAGTAGTAATCGGCGGAGCGCGCGGAAGTCGAAGTGGATGGTACGAATGTGTCTCAGTGGCAACGATGTTTGATCGCGAGAATGCGCCCGCGCCGTTCAATCGATCCTTTTGGCACCTCTTCAAGCGAGGGGCGTTGGCCGGGCATACAGCAACCGCGCACCAGGGTAGGCAATGGATCGCCAAGACCATTGCCCAATGTAGGGCGTCCTGTTAGGGCACCGGGCACGCCAACCAAGGACGGACTACATCCATCCCACGCTACCGGCCGTCACCACTTACACAATTTGTGCGTGCGAAGGCAAAAGAAGGGGCACGCGTTTCGCGTGCCCCCGATCACATCAGCCAACGAGTCCTGTCGGCGCTACGTCTCTTCCGAATTGCCGGCCCCGACGGGTTCCGGTTCTTCCTTCTTGATCGTGACGCCCTTCAAGAGAAGCGGAGTCTTGTCTCCGAGAGGATTGTCTTCCTCGGGCCTGACGGATACGACGATCTTGTTGTGGCCCTCGAATTCGCCGCGGAGCATCGCTTCGGACAAAGCGTCCTCGACGTACTGCTCGATGGCGCGGCGGAGCGGACGGGCGCCGAACTTCTCATCCGTGCCGTGCTCGATCAGGTAGTCCTTGGCGTCGGCCATGACTTCCAACACCATATCCCTGGCGCCCACGCGCTTCGCCAGTTTTTTCAGCTCGAGATCCACGATGGACACCATGTCGACATGCGTGAGCTTGTGGAACACGATAATCTCGTCGAGCCGGTTGAGGAACTCCGGCCGGAAGTAATCCTCCAACTCGACCTTCAGCGTCTCCTTCATCTTCTCGTAGGTCACTTCCTCGTCGCGCTTTTGGAAACCAAACTCTTCCTGATGCGTGATGCGGTGGGCACCGACGTTGCTGGTCATGATGAGGATGACGTTCTTGAAGTCGACGTTGCGTCCGAACGAGTCGGTCAACCGGCCTTCTTCCATAATCTGAAGCAGCATGTTGAAGACGTCGGGATGCGCCTTCTCGATTTCGTCCAAGAGGATGACCGAGTAGGGGCGTCTTCTGATGCGCTCGGTCAGTTGGCCGCCCTCTTCGTAGCCGACGTAGCCGGGCGGTGCGCCGATCAGACGCGAGACGTTGTGCTTTTCCATGTACTCGGACATATCGAGTACGAACAGCGCGTCCGGGTCGCCGAACATGAACTCCGCGAGGCACTTGGCCAAGTACGTCTTACCGACGCCGGACGGGCCCACGAAGACGAAGCTGCCCATCGGGCGATTGGGGTCCTTCAAGCCGCTGCGGCTGCGGCGGACGGCGCGGGCGACGGCGGTGACCGCTTCGTTCTGGCTGACGACGCTACGGTGCAGTTCATCCTCCAATTGCAGCAAACGCTCGGCTTCGTCACTGCCCATCCGTGTGAGCGGAATGCCGGTCATGGTGCTGATGACCTCGGCGATGATCTCGTCGTCGACGACGCCGTCGATCTCGGAACTGCGGTCGCGCCACTCCTTTTGCAGGGCGCGTTTCTTCATCTTGATGGAATCCATCTGGTCGCGGATTTGTGCGGCCCGCTCGTAGTCGGCGTTTTTGACGGCTTCGTCCTTCTCGATGCTCAGTTGCTGCAAGCCGGTCTCCAATTCTGTGAGATCCGGCGGTTTGGTCATGGACTTCAAGCGTACGCGGGCGCCGGCCTCGTCCATCACGTCGATGGCCTTGTCGGGCTGCACCCGCGCGATGTAGCGATCCGAGAGCTCGACGGCTTTGGCGAGCGCCAAATCCGTAATCTGCACGCGGTGGTGCGCCTCGTAGCGATCGCGCAGGCCCTTGAGAATCTCGATGGCCTCCTCACGCGTGGGTGGTTCCACGATGATCTGCTGGAATCGGCGCTCGAGCGCCGTGTCCTTCTCGATGTACTTACGGTATTCATCGAGCGTGGTGGCGCCGATGCACTGGATCTCGCCACGGCTCAACGCGGGCTTCAGCACGTTAGATGCGTCGATGGCACCCTCGGCACCGCCGGCACCGACCAGCGTGTGCAGCTCGTCAATGAAGAGAATCACGTTGCCGGCGCGGCGAACCTCGTTCATGACAGCCTTGATGCGCTCTTCGAACTGACCGCGGTACTTGGTGCCGGCCACCATCATGGCCAGATCCAGCACGACGATGCGGTGATCCGCGAGCAATTCCGGAATATCGTGGGCGACGATCTTCTGTGCCAATCCTTCGACGATCGCCGTCTTGCCGACACCGGCTTCGCCCAGCAGTACGGGGTTGTTCTTCTGCCGCCGGCAGAGAATCTGGATGATACGCTCGATCTCTTTCATGCGTCCGATGACCGGGTCCAGCTTGCCCTGCTTTGCGATTTCGGTGAGGTCCCTGCCGAAGGAATCGAGTGCAGGTGTCTTGCTCTTGCCCTTCTTGGTTTCGCTGCCGAGAACACCACCACCTCCGCCGCCGACTTCTTCGGTTTCGTCCGTGGCGCCGAGCAGGTTCAGCACTTCCTCGCGCACGTCTTCCAGCTTGAGGTTCAGGTTCATCAGCACCTGGGCGGCGACGCCGTCCTGCTCGCGGAGCAAACCGAGCAGCAGGTGTTCCGTGCCGACGTAGTTGTGGTTGAGGTTGCGCGCCTCTTCGATGGCGTACTCGATGACTTTCTTGGCGCGGGGCGTCTGTGGAAGCTTGCCCATGGTGACCGTTTCGGGCCCGCTCTTGACCAGTTTCTCGACCTCGAGACGAACCTTGCGAAGGTCGACGTCGAGGTTCTTCAGAACGTTGGCACCGACGCCGGATCCCTCCTTGACGAGACCCAAGAGGATGTGCTCCGTCCCAATGTACTCATGGTTAAAGCGCTGCGCCTCTTGATTGGCGAGAGCCATGACCTTTCGAGCACGATCCGTAAATCGCTCAAACATTATCGCGCTTCTCCTACGCTTTGGTTTCCCGCCCGGACTTACCGTGTCGGCGGTCGGGGGACCTCTTGGCTACCCAATGGCTGTTCTTTCCGAGACCTCGTGCCGTATCAAAAAGGGCCGGGCGGGCTATGCCGATCCGGCGGGCAATTTTTCCCAGTCTGCCCTGACCGCTCCCCAAGCTTCTCACCGGCTCGACGTCCGAGAACGCTACAAGTATCGCTCCAGATTCTAGCAGTGGCCCCAGGGCCGGGCAACCAAGCGGACATCATTCGACCGCCGGCTATCCATCTATCGACAGCTAAGGGGTGGATTCTAAGCCTCGTATCACGGTTTCAGTCGAATCACCAGGACGGGCTCCGATAGCCTGGATAAGAGGTGCCGCCTGCGCAGGCATGTAATGCGTCGACAGGAAAAAGGCAAGGTACTACACTCCCGCGCTTCTTCGCGACGTCGCGGAAATGCCGGCCGTCGTACGGCCCACGGGCGAGAAAGGACGGTATGCCGTCGCGAAGTCCGGAAAAAAGAGCCCGGGCGGGCTGCCCGTCGGATTGCGTTGCACAGGGTGAATTCGGGACAAGTGGAGCGCCAGATAGCGGCAGTTGTCCCGAGGCATCCCGCAACCGGTTGCCACAGGTGAATAGAGTTTGCTCTTGAGGACGAGATGATTCCCTTTACCGTCTATTTCAAATTCAAGAACCCGGGTGACAAGAAGCCGGGTCCCGTCAAACAGTTTCGGATCTACGCCAGCAATCTAGAAGAGGCGCGCCAACTCGTCACACAATACGCCACCTATCCCGATATAGAAGTGATCCGCATTGTCCTTGCTTAAGTGCACCGCGCCCGCCTTCCGGCAGTCCGGAGAATCGAACGGGGCGCTTGGCATTGTGTCAGAAACCGCAAGGCTCGTTAGCGCAACTCTCTCCGGGCAGAAAGGCCCCCTCCAACTTGTTGCAAAGTGCCTCGTCAATATCCAGGCACCCCTTAAACGAACAACAGACTCCCGGCCCTGCGCCGCAGGGGCTGTTGGCGCAATCCTCGCCGGGCATCGGCGTGCCACCGAAGGCGAATTCGCACACGAGTGGTTCCATCTCGGTGCATCCCTGTCCCTGCGGCAGGCAGCAGGTTTCCGTTACGGTTGATCCTTGCGGGTCCGTCAATCCGCTGACGAATGTGGCATAGTCGTTGCCGTCCACATCGCCGTCCCCGTCCGCGTCAAAAATTTCGCAACCGGCCGCATGCGGGACGCCGTCCCCGGTCTGGCAACTGGCAAATGCCGCGAAATCCCGCAGGTCGCGATCCCCGTCGGCGTCATCGTCGTAAGGGTTGCACACGCCGCTCGTCGAGAGACTGGCCAGGAATATACCTTCCGACCCATCGGTAAAGATGGCCGTGAATACCAGTTGGTCGCCATACAGCCCTTCACGTCCGAATCGGTAGCCGCTCACGTACTTGCCGTCCAGCACGTCGAGCAGCCCGACGACCTTGATCAGCTTGCCGCCGATGTCGGCGTAGATGCCACTCTGGGCGTTGCCGAGTCCGATGAAGGCCATGTTGCCGCCGTGGATGGCCACGTCGGAAAAGTTCGTGAAGTTCCCGGTGCCGCAGGGCACGGGGGTGTTCGTGTCGACGGCGACCGAAAAGCCCACGCAGTCGTCAACATACAAGCGCGGGTCGGTGAGCGTGTTGTTATCACCCACGAAAGCCAGACGCGAGCCGTCATACGACATGTAGTTGAAGAACAGATTCATGAAACCACCGCCACCCGGGATCAAGGTGTTGCTGTCGACGACGATCTGCAACGCGCCGGCGATGTACTTGTAGATGCCGGACTTGAACGCGGAATTGCGCCCGAAAAACGCCGCGTTGCCACGACGGTACTGTGTGCCACCGCTATTGAATCCCGAGAACTTTCCTCCGCCACCGGGGATAAACGTGTTCTGATTGGCGACCAGCGTGAGCCCGGCGCTGTTGCCGACGTAGATACTCTCGAGGTAGGGAGCGGCCGGTATAAACCCCCAGAATGACACGACCCCGTCATCCAGGGACGCGCCGCCAAGCGTGGAAAACGATGTGCTGGCGCCCGGAGGGCGTGTGGTCTTGTCGGCCACTACATCCAGCACGCCGCCGATGTAGGTGTACACGCCTCGTTGGGATATCGTGAGGTCGTCACCTCCGAAGGCGACGTCCTCGCCGTCTATCGATGGTATGCTGAACCCTCCTGTTTGCGGCGCGCCAAAGGTGCCGGTACCGCCCGGAATCGGTGTGTTCGTGTCGGCGATGACCTCGAGTACGCCGTTCATCCACCTGTAGATACCATCCTGATTGTCGCCCACACCGCGAAAGGCGACGTTCCCCTGGCTGAGGACAGGTTTGTCACCACCTGCGAGTTGGGTGAAGGTGCCGGCGCCGCCGGGGATGGGCGTTGACGTGTCCGCGATCTTGACGAACTCATGCGCGGCGGGAGCGCTCATGCCGGTCGTGACAGTCGTGTCCAGAAGAAACACGTTGTTCGCCGGGACGGGATCGATTTCGTCGGCGCTGACCTCGATGGTGTTGGTAAGTGTCATCCCGTCCGCCACACCGGCGTCAACACGCGCGGCAAAGGCGAATATGGCCGACTGCCCCACGTCGACGGTGCCGTTGGGTACGCCGCAGCCAACTTGTCCAGTGCCGTTTGGATCGCTAAGCGCGGTCACGCCGGGTGGAAGCGTGTCGTTCGTTGTGACACCTGTGGCCGACGATGGGCCTGCGTTGGATACGACAATCTCGTACACAAGCCGCCCGCCCGCGAGCACGGGATCCGGCGCTGCGGATTTGGTCACGGATACGTCCGCCCGAGCTTCCACCATTGTGGATTCGTTGGCCGTGTTGTTGAACGGACTCGAGTCCGTCACATCCGCCGAGACGGTGGCCCGGTTGTTGATGTTTCCTCGCGTGTCGGGATTCACGATCACGCCGATGACGACCTGCGTGTTCGCGCCGTTGGCCAGTTCACCCAGTTCGCAAATGACCGTACTGCCGATGGGACCGCAGTTGAGATCCGTTGCGGCCGGGTCGAACGTCACGCCCGACGGGAGCGTGTCATTCACCGAGACGTCGGGGGCATCGGAGGGTCCGTTGTTGGTGACCGTCAGCGTGTAGATCAATGCGTTGCCCGCAATGACCGGATCGACATCATCGGATTTTGTAATGGCAAGGTCGGTGACAATGTCGAAGGTAGCCGTGCAGTTCCTATCGCCGGCCAGCGTCACTTGGGTTACCGGGTTCGTGCCGAAGCAGTTGCCGCCCCATTGCAGGAATTGCGCGCCGGCGCCGGGTGTGGCTGTCAACGTCACATCGACGCCTTCCGCATAGGTCTCGTCGCAATCTGCCGGGCAGGAGATTCCGCTAGGGTTTGAGTTCACAGATCCCGGGCCGGAGACGGCCACCGTCAGCGTCGCTGTAGGGCAGTCCACGCAATCAGTATTCGGCCCCAGCCAACTTCCACCCATGTTTTCGCAATCTTCGGCGGTCTCTTGAGAACACCCGTCTGATTCACAGCAGGCGCCGTTTGTCGGCGGGGGGTCTCCCGAGCATGGTGTAAACGCGGCGTCCAAACTACCGCCGGTGAGATCGGGATGCGTGACTCGCACCGAGAAGCTGCCGCCATTGTCGATCATGTCAGCCGTGGCAATGGGTAAGGGCAGGTCGAACAACGCGCCCCCGACATTGCTGAATAACGGCGTGCCCAGCCGACTCCCGCCACAAAGATCGACCGCCGTGTAATCGGAATCGGAGGCGCCTCCGACGTCGTGCTGAATAAAGGCCACGTCGCCGTAGGGGGACACTTGAATACGCGTAAGTGGCAGCTGTTGGTTAAACCCCGGAAACGTCGTGGCGTGCGTGCCGCCCACGAGGTCAAACCAGTGGATCTGCACGCGCTGTGTAGAGAAACTGCCCTGGTCGGCCACGTAAGCGATGCGCTGCGGCGAAATACCCAACACGGTTCCTCCCATCCCGTCGGAGCAATCGAGCCCCAGTGCGCCCGCACAGGCCAGATCCGTCAGTCCGTCGCAGCACAGCCCGGTGTCGTAGAAGCCGACTTGTCCAGCGTTGACGTTATTCGGAATGCACGCGCTATCGATCAACGTCAGTGCGCCCGGAGGGTCCGGTACGTCGAAAAAGTGCACCATACTCGAGCCGTTGCAGACCGCCGTGTTGCCGAAAGCCAGGAGAATGCGCCGTGTCGGTGAGAGCCGTAGATTCGTCAACGCACCGGCCGGCACCGTAGGCTGGGCATAGCACGATTCCGTGGTACTGTCTCCGTCCAAATCGATGCAGATATTCGCACCGGGAATCACGCCCAGAGTTCCATTCGCGGGGTTGAGCCACCGGGAATTGAACTCGTCGAAAGGCCCCGGGAGGGTTTGTGCATTCGCGGGCACCTGTGTGCCAAGCGCTAGGCCTAACACGACCGAGATAATAATAAACAAGCTCGTTGCGCCATAGCCTGACGCGATCGGCGCTTGCCGTCCGTCAACATTTGGTCCCTCTCGGCGCAAATGGCTCGCCACGAGGCCACCGGCTGTATTGGCGGGTACGGAATCGCCGCACCCAGTGGCGCACGCCCGGCATTGGATATAGCGATGTGGAATGGTCACTTGAGGTACTTTCAACGGGCCGCGACTTGCCGTTTCCAGATTGGTCGAATTGACCCTTGGTTTTCGAGTGTACACTTCCTAGCCCCTCTCTTTTCTGACACCTGTTCCCATGGAGCGGCGGCCACATCCGATGACGTCGACGGCGCGACACGCGGAACGCCACAATGCCGACCTTGCGAACTTGCGCCGGGCGAGCGAAAATCGGCCTTTCGCTCAAGGGATGGGCCGTCCGATCGCCAGCGCCAAACGCTGCGGCCGCGGCGCCGCCGAGTATGCGCCGTCCGCTCGCGAATTTCTGTTCAATACGGAGGCGCGTCACGGTAAGCGGATATTGCCCAACCCATCTACATGGCGAGATTCGGGCGTACAGCGTATCAGGAGAACCCAAAAAAAGTGAGCCGGCCTGCGCCATGACATCGCCTTCGAACGACGACATCACCCGTATCCTCAATGCCGTTAACGACGGTCGGGGAGCGGCACGCATCCGCTTGCTGGACCTGATCTATCACGAACTGCACCGGCTCGCCGGCGGCCTCATGCGCGGCGAACGGGCGGATCACACGCTTCAACCCACGGCCCTCATCCACGAGACTTACATTCGACTGCTCGGCTCCCAATCACCGAACTGGGCCAACCGCGCCCACTTTTTCGGTGCGGCGGCCGAGGCCATGCGGCGGATTCTGATTGACCACGCACGCGAGCGGAACGCCGCGAAACGCGGCGGCGGCAAGGTACGGGAGGAATGGGACCCCACCGTCAGTTCCGATCTTGGCTCACCGGAAGAGCTGTTGGACATCAACGACGTCCTGACCGAATTTGAAGCGCTTGAACCGCGCAAGGCGACCGTCGTCAAGCTTCGTTTTTTCGCAGGTATGACATTCGAAGAAATCGCGGCCGTGTTGGACGTATCGCCGATCACTGCCAAACGGGATTGGCGCTTTGCCCGTGCCTGGTTGGCCTCGCGCACCGACGCTCCTTGACGCCCGCGGTGTTTCGATATCGGGCTCCGGAGATGGTCGGCGTGATACGCTTCGGCCGCCGATTCCGCCATGGTGACGGGGAGGTATGCGAGTGAGTGACAACCGACATCGTCGAATCGAGGCGCTGTTTCATGCCGCGTTGGACCGGCCTGCGAACGCGCGATCCGCATTCGTCGACGATGCGTGCGGAGGTGATACCGAACTGCGTCGCGCCGTTCTGTCCCTGCTCACGGCGGACGAATCCCGGAATTTCATTCTGGACGTGCCGGTCTGTGATTCCGTCTTGCAGTCGGCGTCCACGCGATCGCTAATGTGCGGGCAGCGCGTCGGCGCCTACGAGATCGTCCGGCTGGTGGGCGCCGGGGGAATGGGCAACGTATACGAGGCCACCCAAGACCGCCCCCACCGATCGGTTGCCTTGAAGTTGTTGCGCACGGCGATCGCCACGGATTCCGAGCAGCGCCGATTCGAATACGAGTCGGAGTTGCTCGGCCGCCTCGTTCACCCCAATATCGCCTCGATTCACGAGGCCGGCATTCACACCGACGGTCCCTTGCGGGTGCCCTATTATGCCATGGAATACATCGCCGGTTCGCAGAATCTCCTGCAGTATGCCAGGTCGCACGAATTGTCGGTGCGCCGGCGACTGGAGATGTGTCTCGACGTCTGCAACGCGGTGCAATACGGCCACCAGAAGGGCATTGTGCACCGCGATCTGAAACCCGGCAATATTCTCGTGGACGACGCCGGCGTACCGAAAGTCATTGACTACGGTGTTGCCCGGGCGCTGGATAGGGACGGCCCCCTCAGCACGGTGCGCACGTCCGTGGATGCCTTCATCGGCACCTTGCAGTACATGAGCCCCGAGCAGTTGGCGAGTGAGAACGGAGAAGTCGATACGCGGTCCGATGTGTATGCCCTGGGTCTGATCCTGTTCGAACTACTGGCCGATCGGCGTCCATACGATTTTGGTGCCACGACCTTGTCTGCGGCCGTGCGCGCCATCGAGTCGTTGCCCTGCCCGTCGCTCGGATCCATACGCGGCGATCTGCAAGGGGATCTATCGACGATCACCGCAAAGGCGATGGCGAAAGAGCGCGACAGGCGATACCAGTCCCCCAGTGAACTGGCGGCCGACATTCGGCGTTACCTTCGCAACGAGCCCATACTGGCCAGCCCGCCGAGCCTGTCTTATCGGTTACGGAAATATGCCGCGCGTAACAAGACGGTCGTGGCGAGTGTAATTATTGTGGCATTATCTGTCGTTGCGGGGCTGGGTGTGGCCGGTTGGCAGTTCAAGAACGCCACGGATGAACGAGACCGGGCACGGGTGGAGGCGCGCAAGGCGGAGCGCATCAGTGCTTTTTTGCAGGAAATCCTGGCATCAGCGGACCCGCGTTCGTCAACGGTCGGCGTCACCATTCACGAGGCGCTCGATCGGGCGGCCGCCACGGTGGAATCGGACCTCGGTGACGAACCTCAGGTGTACGCCGATGTGCAGGCCCTGATCGGCAGCATCTACGAGCGGCTGGGAGATCATGCACATTCAGAGCAGCATCTCCGCGCCGCGCTCGAGACGCGGCGCACGCTCTTCGGCGACGACAGTTGCGACGTGGCGAACACGCTCAGCGATTTGTCCTGGGCGGTGGGCGTTCGCGATTCGCAGGAGCAGGAGACCTTGCTTCGTGAAGCAATGAACATTTACCGGGCAATGTATGGTGACGCAGACCCCACAACGGCCGTACAGGAGAGCTATCTCGCCGGCTGTCTTGTCGACCGGAGTGACCATGTCGAGGCCGAGCCGTTGATTCGCGACGCCATCGCCACGCTGCGCTCGACGCGGGAGGAGGAAGACAGCGACCTGGCATTCGCCCTGAAGGTCCTTGCGCAATGCCTGCAAGGACAGGCTCGCACGGGCGAAGCGGACACCGCCTATCGCGAGGCACTGGACCTTCATCGGCAGGTTTACCCGCCGGACCATTACGAACTGGGCCTCATGCTCGGGAGCTTTGCGAACTTCCTTTCAAAGACCAACCGCCCGGACGAGGCGGCGATTTACCGTGTGGAGGCGGACCGGATCTCCGCCATGCGCGTGGGCGAGGGCGTCAGTTGCGACGAGATGCCCGAGTCGCCCGACGGCTGACGCCCCGACCGTGCGTTTCACTGAATCAACGATTTCCTGCAAAATAACCCGGGGCGACAACTCCCCTCCTTGGCGGCTCACCAAGAGTGGCGCCGAGCCGCAGGCTTCAGCCTGCGCGAATGCTCGATCCCCGGTGGCGTAGCGAAGGGCTCTTACTCGGGAAGGCTGGGGAGTCTCTAGTACCACGTCCACCGTCAATCGATGGGTGGCACGGTCTGGCGAAGCCAGGCCGTGGAGTCTGTGATCATCACGGCCTGTCCCTACGGGTCAGGCCGTGCCACCCATCGTTTCGACTTTGACAGAGAACTAGTGCCGTTTCTGAATCGGAAAACGCACGTACCTGCGATTAGCATGAGCCCCAGGAGAATGATCGCGCCCCAGGTGGATACTGTGGGCACCGCCGGTACGCCAGCCGGCACATTCGCCACGTCGCCGAGAAACGCGAGCAATTCTTCATCGGTGACTAGGCCTTCATCGGTCAAATCGACCCCAACCAGATCGGCGGGAAGCGTAGGCCGGAAGAAGCGGATGTAATCATAGCTGCCGATCACATCCGGATTGAACGGCAGGCCGGGACTAGGATCCGTCACCTCGGGCGGAAGTGGCGGATCCAACACCGTGGAGTTATGGACGAACGGGGCAAACGTCTGGGCCTTCTCCCAATTCGTATACGACACCGCGCCGACCTGCAGCGTGGACGGAAAGTCGCTGCGATTGTACCGACGGTGGACGATCCATGGTTCACCCGGCTCCTGTCGTAAGACAATTACGTAGTCACCCAGCCGCGCGATCTGAAGGATGGCCGTGTCGGCAGAGACATTGGTCAGCGTCAGATTCGAAACACTGTTCATGGTGGTTTTCACCTCCACCTGAAACGACGTGCCGCCGTTGTCGCCGTGCCCCAGGGAGAAAAAGACGTAGTTTTCACCACCGGGCATCCATGTCGGCGGGGTAATGCCCCTCGGCGCCCGGATCATAAGCCCGGCGAGCGAGTACTGTGACTGTGGGACGGAAACGCCGTCGCGCCCCGTGCTGCGCACTTGGGTGGTGACCACGAAGTCGCCCATAACCTCCTTGTAGACCAGCGGGCCACGAAAGTCGCCGTACCAGACGACCGTGAACGGCATGAGCACCATGCGACCCAACTGTGAGACGGACACGTCGAACTGTTCCAGCTGATCCGCAAACCACTGTTCCGTCACGTTGATCCGCGACCAGTCGGATACGGTGCCCGCGTCGTCGAATTCATCGCTCAGCGGTGCCAAATCGTCGCCGAAAGCCGCACGCTGGTACACCACAGTGGCACTGAACACGCATGCGCAGAGCATGGTGACTCTTATCCAATATAGTGACATGGACCACGCCTCTCTCACGATAAGAGCCCATCCCAAATACTCCATCGGGTGAACCTATGAAGCAGGAGGTCGAGCCGTTTCACGGTGCTCTGAACCCGTGGTAAA
>Ga0055481_10000560_pt1 | contig 12440 bp, 11 predicted proteins | sample Muzzi_PWC_D2_FD_57936 | JGI IMG/M metagenome (GOLD analysis project Ga0055481, IMG submission 57936) | Wetland microbial communities from San Francisco Bay, California, USA, that impact long-term carbon sequestration - Muzzi_PWC_D2 | ecosystem: Environmental > Aquatic > Marine > Wetlands ... | reverse complement strand
AGAAGCTGAAACAGGAAAAGCACTCGATTTCCAACGAGGAGCTGCGACAGTATTTCCCGGTACAGACAGTTGTCCGGGGACTGTTCGAAATAGCCGAAAAGCTCTATGGCATCCGGCTGGAGCCCCGGGACGACGTGCCCAGCTGGCATGACGATGTTCGCTACTTTTCCGTACACGACGACAACGCCGCACTTATCGGTGGCTTCTACACGGACCTGTTTGCCCGCAGCGGCAAGCGAACCGGGGCCTGGATCGACGAATGTATCGTGCGCAAGAACCTCAATGGTCGTACGACCCTGCCGGTGGGCTATCTGGTGTGCAACTTTCAACCGCCCGACGAGACCGGCAGTCAGCGTTCACTGCTCACGCACGAGGACGTTGTCACGCTGTTCCACGAGTTCGGTCACATGCTGCATCATCTCCTGACGCGCATCGATTATCCGAGCATCGCCGGGATCAACGGCGTCCCCTGGGATGCGGTCGAGCTACCGAGCCAGTTCATGGAGAACTTCGCCTGGAACTACGAAGTCCTCGAACGATGTTCCGCGCACACGACGTCCGGCAAGCCCTTGCCGAAACAGCTCTTCGACCGGCTCGACGACAGCCGTCATGCCGGTGCAGCGATGGCAATGATGCGTCAGCTCGAGTTCGCGCTGTTCGACTTCCGGTTGCATGCGGAATATGACCCCGTCGCGGGCGCGCGGGTATTGGGCCTGCTCGAGGAGGTCCGCAGTGAGGTCGGCGTGCTTCGGCACCCGGAATACAACCGGCTGCCGCACAGCTTTTCGCACATTTTTGCGGGTGGCTACGCCGCCGGCTACTACAGCTACAAATGGGCCGAAGTGCTCGCGGCGGACGCCTTTGGCGCTTTCGTGGAGCGCGGCATATTCGATCCGGATACGGCGCGGCGATTCCGCACGCAAATACTCGAGGTTGGCGGCAGTTGTGACATCATGCAGGCCTATGTCGCATTTCGCGGCCGCAAGCCGGAGATGGATGCGCTGCTCCACCAGTGCGGTATAAAGACCTGATGAAGATCGCCACCTGGAACGTCAATTCCATGAACGTCCGCCTGCCGCACGTGCTCGAGTGGCTGTCCGCGAACGACCCGGACGTGCTGGTATTGCAGGAAATCAAGCAGCTCACCGAGGCATTTCCGGCGGATGCGCTGGCAGAGGCCGGCTATCAATCCCTCGCCAACGGGCAGAAGACCTATAACGGCGTCGCCGTCATCGCCAAGTCCGCGCCCCGTGATCCGGTTACCGAATTGCCCGGCCTTGACGACCCGCAACGGCGCGTCCTTGCCAGCACGATCGACGACGTCCGTGTGGTCAATCTGTATGTGCCTAACGGCCAGGCGGTTGGCTCCGAAAAATACGCCTATAAACTCGGTTGGCTCGCGTCGCTCAAGGCTTTCCTCGGCGACGAATTGCTGCGGCACGAGAAGCTCGTCGTACTGGGCGACTTCAACATCGCCCCGGCCGACGAGGATGTCTACGACGCCGAGAAATGGGGCGATGCCATTCTTTGCAGTCCGCTGGAGCGACAAGCGCTGCGCGAGCTGCTCGGCCTGGGGCTGACGGATGTCTTTCGCGAGTTCGATCAGCCCGATAAGAGCTTCAGCTGGTGGGACTACCGGGCCGCCGGTTTTCGCCGCAACGCCGGCCTGCGCATCGACCTGATCCTGACCTCCGCCGCGATGACCGGCAGCTGTGCCGCGAGCTACGTCGACAGGGAACCACGTACCTGGGAGCGCCCATCGGACCATGCGCCGGTGGTCGCGGAGTTTGAATGCCCAGTGGCGTCGGGTACATGACATATTTCAGGATTTTTCGCGGCCGGGAGCCTTCCCGGCGTGTATCATTCGGTCTGTTGAGCCCTTGTCCGGGAGACGCGGTTGACTGACGGCAGCCACAACCCGCCCACCGGTTCAGGGATGAACAAGAATAAGAAAAGGATCATGTCCCAGGACCGCCGCAACGACTACGACGTCACCAATACCGTGCAGGTAAGCAACCCTGCCATGGTTCGTAATGCCGTCTACGAGCTGTATAGCGAGACGTTTCCGGGCGCATCGTTCGATAAGCTGTGGCTGGCGTTTTACGACTTCGAGCGCCTGTTTACGGGACGCTACCCGGGATACAACGGCTGCGACACGACCTACCACGATGTCCAGCACACGCTGGATATGACGCTGGCGCTCGCGCGTCTCGTCGCCGGCTATGAACGCAGTGTCGAGCCGGGCGAACGGCTCGGCGCGCGTCGTGCGCAGATGGCAATCATCACGTCGCTGTTCCACGATTCCGGCTACATCCGTCATCAGGAACGCGACGCCGAATTTTCCAACGGCGCGGAGTTCACGCTGTATCACGTCTCGCGTAGCGCGGATTTCCTGCGCCGCTACCTCCCCGAACTCGGCCTGGCGAAAGACGTTGCTGTCAGCAGCATGATCGTCCATTTCACTGGCTACGAACTTGACCTCGACAAGATCGAACTCGACGATCCCCGCGACATCATTTGCGGTCACCTGATCGGAACGGCGGACCTGGTCGCCCAGATGGCCGATCGCTGCTACCTGGAGAAATGCCGCGACAGGCTCTACAAGGAATTTGTCGTCGGTGGTGTCGCGATCGACAACGCCAGGCCGGGCGAGTACATGGTTCGTTACAAGTCCGGCCTGGACTTGCTGAAGAAGACGCCGACCTTCTACCAGCAGGTCATGCGCGAGCGGCTGCAACGCAAGTTCAACCGGGTCTATCGCTACATCGAGGTGTTGTACGACGGCCAGAACCCGTACATCGACGCGATCAGAAGCAACATCAATCACCTGGTTCGCATTATCGAAACCGACAACTGGTCATTGTTGCGGCGCGAGCCACCCTATTTCCTCGGCATCGTCAACGCCGTCAACGAACTCGAGAATCTCGTCAGGCGTCAGTTGACGTCGCTGACCGGGAAGGTCACCGAGATCGATTCCCTGTTGATGCCGGTGTAGGCCGTTCGTCGCAAGCTTCAGTCCACGCGGATCGCGTCTCGCTCTTCTTCGAATTTTCGCAGCGCCATGAATTCGGCCCGGTCGAGACGTCTGTTTGCGTAGAACGCGGCTATGGCCGCGCCGATGAGCGCATATGCCAGATCAGCCGGCGTCATCGCTTCATCGAAGAATACCGGCCAGGTCATCATCGTCACCGCACGCAGGATAGTCAGTGTGCTCGTCTCCAGGGCTCGGGCAGTGAACGCGGCAGCCACGACGATGTTGCCCGCTACTGCGCCGGCGACGGCCGCAACGGCCGCCAGCGACGGGAAGCGCCAGTCGAGCCCCCGGCCGGCGCGCCGGACCGCAAGGCCGATGAAGATGCCCAGGACCAGCGTCATCCATGGAAAGATGCGATTCATCAGCGTCGACAACATCGCCCACAGGATGCTGAACACGATGATAACGATCAGGCTCGCCGTGATCGCGTCGCGCACAGACTGCTGTTCAAACAGGCGCCGGCCGTCTGCCGCATTCGCGCAGATCGTGTGCTCCGGCGTATGCCGTTTGCGCATTCGCACGATGCTCGGTGGTCTCTCATCCGCCATGCAAGGAGGGTATCACTCGATCCGCCGCCGCAGGTCATCTATCCTCCGCAAACGATTACCATCGAGCCGGAACGGCCGGGGAACAGTTATGCGTGCAGCCTGGTTTGACGACTTCGGGCCGGCGGCGAAGGTCCTGCACGTCGGCGAACAGGTGACGCCTGTCCCCGGCGACGGCGAGGTCCTGGTCGGCCTGCGCGCGAGCGGCGTCAACCCGTCCGACGTCAAGAAGCGGACCGGCGCATTCCCGGAACTACTCGAGGATGGCTTCATCATCCCCAACAGCGACGGCGCCGGCATCATCGAGGCCGTCGGCCACGGCGTCGATGCGTCTCGCCTCGGCGAGCGCGTCTGGGTCTACCAGGCGCAATTTGGCCGTCGCTTCGGCACCGCGGCAGAATTCGTCGCCGTCGACAGCAGGCGCGCACCGCGGCTGCCGGACAACGCGAGCTTCGAAGTCGGCGCCAGTCTCGGCATTCCCGCGATGACCGCGCATCGCGCTGTCTTCGCCGATGGCGCTGTCGCCGGCCGGACGATCCTGGTAACCGGAGGGTCCGGCCGCGTCGGTCATTACGCCGTGCAATGGGCCAGTCAGGCCGGGGCCGATGTCATCGCAACGGCCAGCAATGCTGACGATGCGGCGTCCTGCAAAGCCGCCGGTGCGAGCCACGTCGTGAATCATCGTGATGACGACCTGGCCGGACAGATCATGGCGAAGACACACGGACAGCGCCTCGATCGCGTTGTCGACGTCGAGTTCGGCGCGACCTTGCCGACGTCCGTGGAAGTGCTGAAGGTCGGCGGCACCATCGCCACGTACGGTTCAGCCCTGATTCCCGAGCCGACATTGCCGTTCTACGGGATGATGTACAAGGACCTCGCGGTTCGTTTCGTCATCGTGTACGCAATGCCGGAGGAGGCCAAGGAGCGGGCCGTTGCGGATATCGAGGCAGCGCTGACCCGTGACCGGCTGATACATCGCATTGCGAATCGGCTGCCGCTCGATGACATTGCCACGGCAAACGAGATCGTCGAAGCCGGCAAATGCCGCGGCTCGGTCATCCTGGCCGTGCCGCCACCGACAGGTCCTTCTCGTACCAGCTGACGTCCCAGTACTTTTCGAACTTGTAACCAACTTCGTGGTAGGACGCGACGTGGGCGAACCCGAGCGTCTCGTGCAGGCGGATCGACGCAGGATTCGGCAATGCAATACCCGCGTATGCGCGATGTGTCGATGGTTCCTCCTGCAGCACTTCGAGCAGGTATTCGTACAGTTGCCGGCCGCGGCCCTTACCGGTGTGCGCGGCGTCAATGTAAATTGTCGTCTCTACCGACTTGCGGTACGCGGGCTTGGCTTTGAACGGCAAACTCGTGGCGTAGCCGACGACGAGATCCTGTGCCTCCACGACGAACAGCCGGTGTGGCCCGGCCGGCGAGAACTGCGTGAACCACTGTGTACGCGCGGCTACCGCAAAAGCTTCGGTGTCGAAAGTGACGTGCGTGTTGGTGACGTAGTGATTGTAGATCTCCACCAGCCGATTCAGGTCACGCGCTTCGCCCTGCCGTATACGAATGGTCACTGGTCCGGATCGGCGCTCGAGGTGAAGGCGAAACCGGCATCCGCGGCCGGCGCACATATTGCCGCATCGGCGCCGTTGACAGATGAGCCTGCGGCGTCGTCCGAAGCACCGGTCGTGACCGCCGACGCCGCTGCTAAGACAATGAAATGCTTCAATATTCTCGAATTATTGATCATAGGGAAGTGTTCGAAAATCGGACTTTCAGGCTTGTATATGGGCCCGTGCGGTATATACTGCGCCCAGCTTGAAAGTACGCCAACTATTTATGTATACCGTCGATGTTCCTTAGTAGATCGTCCTGTTTGTCATAAGTAATAGCAGCACTTCCAGCGAACCGGCCTGATTTTGGGCCACATCTACAATTGATTATTCAGGAATTTACTATGTCTACAACTACAGGAACCGTTAAGTGGTTCAACGAATCCAAGGGCTTCGGCTTCATCGAGCGCGAGGGCGGCCCCGATGTCTTTGTGCATTTCAGCGCGATCCAGGGCGACGGCTTCAAGACGCTGGCGGAAGGCCAACAGGTCGAATTCACCGTGACTGACGGCCAGAAAGGCCCGCAGGCGGAGAACGTCGTACCGGTCTGAGCACCAGGAACCAAGTACGCAGAAACGGGCCCTTCGGGGCCCGTTTTTTTGCTCAGGTTTCGCAGCGCCGCAGTTGCTCGGTCAGGCCGCGCAAGCGCTGTTTGAGTACCTCACCTTGCGCTGGCGAGTAACCTTCCCGCATCTCGGCATCGATCTCGTCGATGGCGTCGTGATACGGCCTCTTGCATTCGGCGACTGCTACCGTATCAGGCTGCTGCGGCTCGACTTCCGTCGTTGCGACGGCGGCCTCTTCATCGGCTGGCTGTTCGTCGGCCGGCTCGGCATCGTCTTCCTGGCAGGGCGTCTGCGAAAACATCACGTTGCCGTCAGCGTCCGTGCAACGATAGATCTCTGCCTGCGCCAGCGGCAGCCAGAACAGCACCATGCAGACAATTGTGCCGCGCTTGCCCATGCTCACTCCACCGTTACCGACTTCGCCAGATTCCTCGGCTGGTCCACGTCGGTCCCCTTGAGTACCGCCACGTGATACGCCAGCAACTGCAGCGGTATCGTGTACAGAACGGGCGCCTGAAAATCCTGGATCAGCGCGGGCATCCGCATCGTATGAATGCCGACGCGGTCGCCGAACTGCACGCGCGGATCAGCAAACACGTACAGCTCGCCGCCGCGCGCGCGGACCTCCTGCAAATTGCTCTTCAACTTCTCGAGCAGCTCGTCGTCCGGCGCGACGGTCACGACCGGCATGTCTTCGTCGACGAGCGCCAGCGGTCCGTGCTTGAGTTCCCCTGCCGCGTATGCTTCGGCGTGTATATAGGAGATTTCCTTGAGCTTGAGCGCACCTTCCATCGCGATCGGGTTTTGCACTCCGCGGCCCAGGAACAACGCGTGATTCTTGTCGACAAAATGTTCCGCCAGCGTCTCGATCGCAGAATCGAGTGCCAGGACTTCTTCGATCAGCGCAGGCAGCTCCAATAGCTGCGCGACCAGCGCCTTCTCCTGCCTTGCTTCGAGGCCCGAGCGGCGCGCCAGGGAAATCGTCAGCAACGCGAGCGCCGCGAGCTGCGTCGTGAACGCCTTGGTCGATGCGACGCCGATCTCCGGGCCGGCATTGGTCATCATGACGAGATCCGACTCGCGCACCATCGAGCTCTCCGCCACATTGCAGATCGTCAGCGTCGAGACATAACCCATTTCCTTCGCCGCACGCACTGCGGCAAGCGTGTCCGCCGTCTCGCCCGACTGGGATATCGTGACAAACAAGGTTCCCTCGGGAACGACGGGTGACCGGTACCGGTACTCGCTCGCGATCTCGACCGAGCAGGGAAGGCGGCACAGCTGCTCGATCCAGTACCGTGCAACGAGCCCGGCATGATAACTCGTACCACAGGCGACGATATGCACGCCCTTCGTCCGATCCAGCACCGTTGCGGCCTGCGGCCCGAACGCGGCATCCAGCACCTTACCGTTGGCGATGCGCTGGCTGAGTGTGCGTGCGACAGCCTGGCCCTGCTCGTGAATTTCCTTTTGCATGTAGTGCCGAAATTCACCGCGTTCGGCAGCATCGGCGCTGAGTTCGCTTTCGCTTTCGGGCCGTTCGACCTTGTTGCCGTCGGCGTCCCAGATCGAAACCGAAGTTCGCTCGACGACCGCGACATCGCCTTCCTCGAGAAAACTGAACCTGCGCGTCACCGGCAGCAGCGCCGCAACATCCGAGGCGACGAAGTTCTCACCAATGCCATGCCCGATGACGACCGGACAGCCTTGCCGCGCCAGCACGAGCTTGTCCGGATCATTCCTGCTCATGACGACGAGTGCGTAGGCGCCTTCGAGCTCATCGACAGTCGCTCGCACGGCCGCCGCAATTTCTCCGCTTTCCTCGAGGTGCTGTGCGATCCGGTGCGCGACGACCTCGGTATCCGTGTCGGTGACGAACTCGAAGCCGTCCCTCTTGAGTTCTTTTCGCAGGTCTTCGTAGTTCTCGATGATGCCGTTGTGCACGATCGCGATATCGTCTCCCGACATGTGCGGATGCGCATTCGGCTCGTTCGGTACGCCATGCGTTGCCCAGCGCGTATGCGAGATACCGATAACGCCGTGCGCCGGCGACTCCTCGAGCGCCTCCGCCAGTTCACGCACCTTCCCCACCCGGCGGACCCGCCTGATCTCACCGTCCTCAAGGACGGCGATCCCCGCCGAATCGTAGCCACGATATTCGAGCCTGCGCAGGCCCTCCATCAGTATCGGAACGACGTTTCTTTCGGCGACCGCGCCGACAATTCCACACATGTTTCGCTAATCCTTTTTGCGGGGCTTTTCCCAGTGTTCCACCGTAACCTGTTTCGAGCGCTCGAGCGTCAACTGATCCGGGGGAACCGGCTTCGTTATCGTCGAGCCGGCGCCGATCGTTGCGCCCCGGCCAACCTCGATCGGCGCGACGAGATTCACGCCGGAGCCGATGAATGCATCGTCACCGATCGTGGTCTTGTGCTTGTTCGCGCCGTCGTAATTACACGTTATTGTGCCGGCGCCGACGTTGACGCCCGTCCCAACTTCGGAATCTCCGATATAGGTCAGGTGGTTGACCTTGCTGCCGGCGGCGATGGTGCTTTTCTTGATTTCGACGAAATTGCCGATCTTGACGTTGTTTGCCAGCGCTGCGCCCGGCCGCATCCTGGAAAACGGCCCGATCTCGCAGTTTTCGCCGGTGGTTGCTCCCTCAAGATGGCAATTCGGATGCAGAATCGTTCCTGCGCCCAGGCGACTGTCGCGCACGACGTTGTTCGATTCGATCCTGACGCCGTCGCCGAGCGCTACATCGCCTTCGAAAACCGCATTGACGTCGATGAAGACGTCCGTTCCGCACTCGAGCGTACCGCGGATGTCCACGCGCGCAGGATCGGCGAAACCGACTCCCTGTGCCATCAGTTCATCGACGAGACGCGCCTGCAACGCGCGCTCGGCTTCCGCCAGCTGCTTCTTGTCGTTGATACCCATAACCTCTGTCTCGTTGTCGGCCTTGATGCCACGAACCGCCACGCCATCGGCGACGGCCATCGCGATGATATCGGTCAGATAATACTCGCCCTGGGCGTTGTCATTGCCGAGCCTGTCCAGCCATCCGGCGAGCCTGCCTGGTGGACAGACCATAACGCCCGTATTGATTTCGTGAATGCGGTCCTGGTCCTCGCTCGCGTCTTTCTGTTCGACGACGCCGACGAGTTCGTCTCCCCGGCGCAGTATGCGCCCGTATCCGGTCGGGTCGTCCATGTCCACGGTAAGCACGGCGATTTCGTCGTTCCCGGTCTCATCGAGCAGTCGTCTCAGCGTCACCGACCTCAGGAGCGGCACGTCGCCAAACAGGATCAGCACGCGGTTACCCGATGGCGTATTCGGCATCGCCTGCTGCACGGCGTGGCCGGTTCCGAGCTGTTCGGCCTGCAGCGCCCAACGGACCGCGGGGTCGGGAAACGTCGTCGGCACGGCGTCCCCGCCATGACCATAGACCACGCATACGTCGTCCGCGCCGAGACCGTCTACGGTTTGCAGCACATGGCCCAGCAACGCCCGGCCGGCCAGCGGCTGCAACACCTTCGGCAGGTCCGAACGCATGCGCGTTCCCTGCCCCGCGGCGAGAATGATCACGGTCAGTCCCAAGCCCGAAACTCCCTGTTTTTGAGCCTGCAAATAATACAGCATCAAACGTGGCGCCGTGGTGCGGCGGTCGTGGCAATTGGATGCTACGCTTGTGGTTCGGTAACAAGCAGAAGAACAAGTATGTCGACCGAGAACATCATCTTCAGCGGCGTCGCAATCTACATGGCGGCCATGCTCGGCGTCGGTTTCTACGCGTCGAAGAAATCCCACACCGTGACCGACTTCATGCTTGCCGGGCGCAACCTGTCCCTGCCGATCTGCTCGATGACCGTCATGGCGACCTGGTTCGGCGGCGCCATGATGCTGGGCGGGGCGGGTGCGGCCTACGACCACGGCATGCTGGGCGTCATCGCCGACCCCTGGGGCGGAGCGCTGGCGCTCATACTGATCGGCCTGTTCTTTGCGCGGGTGTTCCGGCGCATGCGCATGATCACGGTCACGGATTTCATGGAGCAGCGCTTCGGCAAGGTCGCCGGTCTCGGTATCACGATCACCACGATCTTCTCCAACGTCATGTGGGTGGCCGGCATGCTGGTGGCGTTCGGCACCATATTCGACACCCTGACCAACATCCCCATTGAAACCGGCATCGTCGTCGGCGCAGTCATCGTTTTCCTGTACACGATGCTCGGCGGTATGTGGGCTGTCGCCCTCACGGACTTCCTGCAGATGCTCATCATCATCGTCGGCCTGTTCATCCTCTTGGTAGTCGTGCTGATCGACGTCGGCGGCTGGGCGACAATAGCGCCGCAACTCCCGGAAACGACGTTTCGGATGTTGCCTCCGGTCAACACCGGCGAAGAGTGGCTCAACTACCTGCGGGCCTGGACGATCATCGGCCTCGTCGATATCTCGGCGCAGACGCTGTTTCAGCGCGCGGCGGCCGCCCGGACCGAACGAATCGCACAGGCTTCCTTTTACGTTGCCGGCACCGGCTATTTACTGTTCGGCCTGATCCCGATATTCCTCGGCATCATCGGCAGCGTGACGATGCCCGATATAGCCAACTCCGAGTTCATCATTCCGGAGCTGGCCAAGGTACACCTGCACCCGGTCGCCATTGCGATCTTCGTCGGCGCCATGCTCGCCGCCATCATGAGCTCGGCGGACAGCGCCCTGCTCGGGTCGGCCAGCATCGTCGCCAAGAACCTGCTGCCGTATGTCCGGCGCAACCCGGCACCGCGCCTGTCGCTGCTGGTCGCGCGCCTCGCCATTCCGGTCTTCGGCGGTGTCGCCATCCTGATCGCACTCCGCATCCAGGTCGTTTTCAACCTGATGGTGGACGCCAACATACTCGGGCTTGCCGCGATCATCGTGCCCTTCATCCTCGGCGTGTACTGGAAACAGGCGAACCGGGCGGGCGCCCTCTCCGGGATGGCCGCGGGCCTCGCGACGTGGCTCATCACCTTGATCTTCTGGCCGAAGCTGCCGGCAGACTTCATGGGGCTCGCGGCATCGATGATCGTCATGCTCATAGTGTCGCCCCTGACCCGGCGCATCGATCCGCCGCGCCCGCTGTGCGACGATGAGGGTAATGCGATCGACACGGGGAACCGCATCGGGACTGCGTAAGTGTCGTTATTCGCCGAACCAAAGCGGCGCAGCTCGTCGGCGGCGCCGATACCGATTCTGTCGAACTAGCGCTTGCCCCTGAGTTTCTGCGCAGTACGGTAGCGCGCGCGCGCCTCTTCGAGTTCCGCCTGCGCACGGGCAACGTCGGTTTCCCCCGAAACGCCTTCCAGTGCCCTCTCTGCTGCCTGCTGGGCAGCCAGCGCCGCGGCGGCGTCGAGCTCGCTGCCCCGCAACGCGGTATCGGCAAGCACGGTCACCAGGTGTGGCTGCACCTCTAGCATGCCGCCGGTAATGTAGAACGCCAGTTCCTCACCCTCGGATGTCTGCACCCGGACTTCGCCCGGCTTCAGCGCCGTCAACAACGGTGCATGGCGTGGCGCTATGCCCAGCTCACCCATCAATCCCGGGGCGAAAACCATGCTGGCTTCGCCGGAGTGGATTTCACCCTCCGCAGAGACGATGTCGACTTTGATCGTGGCCATGTTGCTGGTCCTGTCCCGGCTGCCGCTACTGGAAGTTCTTCGCGTTTTCGACGACTTCGTCTATCGAACCGACCATGTAGAACGCCTGCTCCGGAATGTGGTCGTAATCGCCGCTGACGATGCCGTTGAAGCCACGGATCGTCTCCGCCAGCGACACGTATTTACCCACCGAATTCGTAAACACCTCGGCAACGAAGAACGGCTGTGACAGGAAGCGCTGAATCTTGCGCGCCCGGTTCACCTGCAGCTTGTCGTCTTCCGAGAGCTCGTCCATGCCGAGAATCGCGATGATGTCCTGCAACTCCTTGTAGCGCTGCAAAACGGCCTGCACGCCGCGTGCGCAATCGTAGTGCTCCTGGCCGATGATGTTCGGATCCAGGATACGCGAGGTGGAATCCAGCGGATCCACGGCCGGGTAGATACCCAGCTCGGCGATCTGGCGCGATAACACCAGCGTCGCATCCAGGTGAGCGAATGTCGTCGCGGGCGACGGGTCGGTCAGGTCGTCGGCAGGAACATAGACAGCCTGGAACGAAGTGATGGACCCCGTCCTGGTCGATGCAATGCGCTCCTGCAGGACACCCATCTCCTCGGCAAGCGTCGGCTGGTAACCCACCGCCGAGGGCATGCGGCCGAGCAGGGCGGAGACTTCCGTTCCCGCCAGCGTGTAACGGTAGATATTGTCGATGAACATCAGAACGTCACGGCCTTCGTCACGGAAGGCTTCCGCGATCGTCAGGCCCGTCAGCGCGACACGCAGGCGGTTGCCCGGCGGCTCGTTCATCTGGCCGTACACCAGCGATACCTTGTCGATGACCTTCGACTCGGTCATCTCGTGGTAGAAGTCATTGCCTTCGCGGGTCCGTTCACCGACGCCGGCGAACACCGAGTACCCCGAGTGCTCATGAGCGATGTTGCGGATCAGCTCCATGAGCGTCACCGTCTTGCCGACGCCGGCGCCCCCGAACAGGCCGACCTTGCCGCCCTTGGCGATCGGCATGATCAGGTCGATGACCTTGATG
>Ga0055481_10000558_pt1 | contig 12448 bp, 9 predicted proteins | sample Muzzi_PWC_D2_FD_57936 | JGI IMG/M metagenome (GOLD analysis project Ga0055481, IMG submission 57936) | Wetland microbial communities from San Francisco Bay, California, USA, that impact long-term carbon sequestration - Muzzi_PWC_D2 | ecosystem: Environmental > Aquatic > Marine > Wetlands ... | reverse complement strand
CCAGACTCTTCGTCGACCAAAAGTAGAGAACCGGCCTCAACATCCAGCAGCCGATTGATTCCCGCCATTGTTTTTTGTACGACGTCTTCAATATCCAGCGTAGAGGTAATCGTTTGCGCTATTTGGTTCAGGGTAACCAATGTCTCGGCATGCCGGGCGGAATACCCCACAAGTTCTGCACTTTGTAGAGTTTTGGCGATATGCTTACCCAGATAACCCAAAAAATCCCGCATATCTTCAGAAAATTGAGGTGGGGGTTGGCTCTGGTGACCAAATATTAAAGCGCCTAAAGTAACATCATCAGCCACGAGAGGCACTATGGCCGCTGGTATAGTCTCAAAAGTTTGAAACAATATATCGCCTAAGTCTGAGTCGATTTGACTGTCTTGAACCCCGTTTGTTTCAATAAAGAATGGCGTGTTACAAGCGATAGCCTTTCCCAAATGTGATTTGGAAGCAGACCAACTATTTGGTATAGGCGGGCATGTATCAACAACCGAGATTTTTGCATTGGGGGCAATAGTTAGTGGAGTTCGCATTACTCCGTATGCCATAGGGGGTAATGGTCTAAGGGTTAAAAACCATATCGCATCAATATCTAAGGCATCAATAAGAATATCAGCGGCTTTTTCCAGCCGTGCCTCAAATGGTGATCTCTGACTAAGCGACTCATCGAGTTTGTGTAAAAGCTGCCACATAGATATTGATGATTTTAACTCTGTTAATTCTGTTTTCATACAAATGACTAACTCTGGTTTTAGGTGAGATCGATTAAGTGTTCGCCACTGAACGTTTTGTCAAGTTTTCAGATATGGGTCACAAGTTAAATTTTCCGAAAAAGAATTTCAGATTAAATTCGATAATACCTTGGATTTGTTTGTATCCTGAACAAGGGTGGCCTCAGGTGCAGATACTCAAGATAATACAAGTATACCAGTGATAACGTGGACTGACAACCCCCTAAATCACAATATTATCAAATTCATGCCATCTAATTTCAATGTGATGCCTCGATTTATCAGGTGTTATGCTATAATTTGCTTATAGTTAAGGTGTAAAATGATTATCGACTCCCATATTCACATGTATCCACTCCATGTCTATGCCGACCCGGTAGCCTGGGCACGTCAGGTTGATGAACCCTATTGGGGCGCACTCATGGGCGACAACCCAACCGGAAGGACTATTCAAGGCTGGGTAACAGTTGAGCAACTTATCGCCGACATGGATGCTGCTGGTATTGAAAAAGTGGTGATGCAAGGCATATATTTTCAGCACCATCAGAACTGCGTTTCTCAAAATAATTGGTATATCGATTGGCACCGGCAGTTTCCGGAGCGATTACTGGGCTTTGCCACCATTCAACCCCTGGCCGGTCAGCCAGCATTGGATGAAATCAAGCGGGCTGTTAACAACGGATTAAGTGGCATTGGCGAAATCCTGCCCGATGCCCAAGGCCATTCTATACGGGATGATGCCTTTTTAGCTGTGGCCGAGTTGGCGATTAGCTTAGACATTCCGCTTTGTTTGCACGGCGCCGAGCCGGTGGGTCACAATTATCCCGGACGCGCCTACACCCCACTTCAAGATTATGTTTGGTTGGCCGAACAGTACCCCGATTTGAAGCTCATTTTGGCTCATTTGGGGGGCTTATTGCCTTTTTATGAATTGAACCGGACTATCAAAAGGATAATGCGGAATGTTTACTATGATACGGCAGCCACACCTTTATTATATCGGCCACAAGTGTATAAAGCGGTTGTAGATATCGTAGGGCCAGAGAAGATTCTGTACGGCTCGGATTACCCGCTTTTGCTCTATCCCCGAAAAATACGCCAGCCGAGTTTTGCTGAATTGTTGACTGAAATTAAAACCTCCGGTTTAACCAATACCGATTTGTCTATGGTATTGGGTGGCAATATACGGCGGATTTTGAACCTGGAGTGATTTTAAATTGTGAAGCCCTGGCAATTAGCCAGGGCTTTAGTTTGTATTGTGTTAAATCTCTGATTATCCTAGCGTAACTTCGGGTAGATGAGTCATTGCTTCCTGAACCGCTTCATCGGGATATTCATAGTCTTCTAACTCCTTCTTTAGGTAGGCATCGTACGCCCCTAAATCGAAATGACCATGCCCCGATAAATTAAAAGCAATAACCTTCGCTTCTCCTGACTCTTTACACTTGAGGGCCTCGTCTATCGTTGCCTTTATGGCATGAGCGGTCTCCGGGGCTGGAATAATCCCCTCTGCCTGGGCAAACTGTATCGCAGCCTCAAAGGTGGGTACTTGATGCAGAGCCACCGCTTCGATATCGCCATGGTCGTACAAGGCACAGATGTGTGGAGCCATCCCATGGTAACGCAGCCCTCCGGCATGGATGCCTGGCGGTACAAATGTATGGCCCAACGTATGCATCTTGACAATGGGGGCCATCGCGGCGGTATCGCCATAGTCAAAGGTGTACAAGCCTTTGGTCAGGGTTGGGCAAGCCATCGGTTCTGCGGCCAGCACGCGGGTCTTCTTCCCGGCGGTGAAGTTCTGATGCAGGAAGGGGAATGCAAATCCGCCGAAGTTGCTCCCCCCACCGATGCAACCAACGATGATATCCGGGTACTCACCCGCCATCTCAAACTGCTTCAACGCTTCTAAACCAACAATGGTTTGATGCATCAACACCGGCCCCAACACCGAGCCTAGCGAGTATTTATACTTTCCATTGGAGGTAGCCGCAGCCTCTACCGCTTCCGAAATGGCAATCCCCAATGAGCCTAAATTGTCCGGGTCATTGGCCAGTATACTTTGCCCATACTGCGTCTTATCCGAAGGGCTGGGCGTGACCGACGCGCCGAAGCTTTCCATAAGAACCCGCCGGTATGGCTTCTGCTGGTAAGATACTTTGACCATGTAAACGTGACATTCCAGGTCGAAGAAATTACAGGCCATTGATAGAGCACTGCCCCATTGTCCGGCTCCCGTTTCGGTGGTAAAGCCGGTGACGCCTTCTTCTTTGGCGTAGAATGCCTGAGCTACGGCTGTATTTGGCTTGTGTGAGCCAACCGGAGAAACACCTTCATATTTATAATAAATGTGGGCTGGTGTGTCGAGGGCTTTTTCCAATCGTCGGGCACGATATAGGGGTGAGGGTCGCCACAGCTTGTAAACATCCTGAACCTCTTCTGGGATTTCAATCCAACGGTCCAGACTCATCGCTTCCCCAATGAACCTCATTGGAAAGAGGACGGATAGGAAGTCGGGTGTGACCGGCTCTTTGGTGCCGGGGTGCAAGACAGCGTTCCAAGCTGTTTCAGCAGGATTAACCGGCATATCGGGGTTGATGTTGTACCATGCCGTCGGCATGTCCTTCTCACTTAATACAAATTTAGTCTGTTCAGCCATAAAAAACCTCCTTGTTTTTTATAAAGATTAATCGACTCAATAGGTCATGCTTGCAAGATACGCATAATGATTATTTGTCTGGTACGGGCAGCTCCTCCTTCTCTACAATTTGATTCATAGGCAACATTATCTTTAGCGACAAAGGCCGAAATTTTGGGTGATATCTCACATAAATTTCAGAAAGTCTGTATAATAATACGGCTAGGCTAGAATTGATTGGCTTTAATACCTTGATTAGAAAAAAATCTTTCAGTTGGTATGAGTGTGGTAACTAAATTTCAGTTGGATAGAGTTTTGTGCCTTTGTGGTGACAATACAAAGTGTTTGTGTATCGTTGAAGCAGATCGTGTCTGTTTGGTTGATGCAGTCTGTTTATGTACCGCCAATACAATTGGCGCAGTATAGCATGAAGCCCCCACCTCGTCAATCATATACGAAGGTGGGGCTTTTATTTGGGGTAATTTTGTGAACTGGTTCAGTACTCAGATTACAGTATATCCTAATAATATCTAAAAAGCACTAGCCATGTGGCTAGTATAAAACCTGGACAGATGATGAGGTATCATAAATTTAAATTTTTGCAGGGGGACAAGGTATGGACAAAAAATGGCAAACGATAATAATATTAGCTATAGCCGAACTTATGGCGATGAGTCTCTGGTTTTCGGCCTCGGCGGTGACACCGGCCCTATCAGAGGCATGGAATCTCAGTTCTGGCGATGTAGCCTGGTTAACCATGTCTGTACAAATTGGGTTTGTTGTGGGAGCATTTTTAAGCGCTTTATTCAATGTGGCCGATGTCTGGCCGCCTCGTATTGTCTTTGCCGTGGGGGCAATTTCAGGGGCAGTGGCTAACGCGCTCATTGCTGTAGAGGCCGATGGTCTGGCTCTGGCTATTGTCCTTCGGTTCATAACCGGGTTTGCCTTGGCTGCTGTATATCCGGTAGGTATGAAAATCATGGCGACCTGGATGAAAGAAGACCGTGGCTTCGGCTTAGGACTGCTTGTTGGGGCCTTGACTGTGGGGTCGGCCTCGCCCCATCTTATCCGGGTTTTTGGCGGTATTAATGAATGGCAGCCCGTGTTTTACATTGTCTCTACTTTAGCTATCGTAGCCGGGTTGATTGGCTTGCGGTACGGTCAATTGGGGCCACACCGCGCACCGCCTGCCCCATTTCGATGGCGCTACATCGGCGAGGCCCTTCGTGATAGAGGGGTTCGCCTGGCAAATTTTGGCTATTTGGGCCACATGTGGGAGCTTTACGCCATGTGGACCTGGATTCCTCTTTTCCTATTAAAGACCTACCAGCTAGCCGATTCCTCATCTTGGTTTGGCCGGAGACCAGAAACAGGCGCAGCCGTGATAGCCTTTGCTGTGATTGGTATCGGTGGCCTGGGCAGTTTGCTGGCCGGTCAGCTGGCCGATAATTGGGGGCGCAGTCGTACCACTATTGCCAGTATGATAACTAGTGGCACTGCAGCGGTATTGATTGGTTTCTTTTTTGGCCGGAGTCCACTCGTAGTTACCATTATCGCCCTAATTTGGGGCTTTGCTGTGGTGGCCGATTCGGCCCAATTTAGCACCGCTGTCAGCGAATTGTCCGTCCGCGAATATATGGGGACCGCCTTGACCATGCAGACCAGCATGGGGTTTTTACTAACGTTGGCCTCAATTCGCCTCATTCCAGTCTTGGTAGGTTGGGTTGGCTGGCAGTGGGCCTTTACTAGCCTGGTGTTTGGTCCCATGTTTGGCGTTTGGGCTATGTGGACCTTAAAACGCTCTCCTGAAGCACTTCACTTAGCCGGTGGCCGGGGCTAGATGTAGCGATTCGCCGATTTCCTCACTTGGGATTACAATCCTCCCCATTTCCGCCTGGGAGAGGATTTTTATGTCCGACCAATATGCCGGGGCAATTACGCCAAATCACACGCGCAGCCTCGTTACCCAACTAACTGTGGCCTCCTTGGTCCGGCTTCTGATTAATACCTCACGGCGATTTCCCTATCCCTTTGCCTCAGCCCTATCAAGCGGATTGGGTGTACCGTTTACATCTATTACCTCACTCATTGCCATTAATCAACTGACCGGAATTCTCAGCCCGCTTTTTGGTCCGTTGAGCGACCGCTGGGGCTATCGGGTGATGATGCTGGTGGGGTTAGGCATAGTTGCCGCAGGCATGTTGGCTGGTGGCGTTCTACCCTTTTATGGGGTTGTGTTGGTAGCCCTGTTTTTAGCCGGTTTGGGTAAAAGTATATTTGACCCTGCGCTAGGGGCCTATGTTGGCGAAAGGGTCCCTTACGAGCGACGGGGATTGGCTATTGGTCTCTTGGAAATAAGTTGGGCTGGCTCATCATTAATAGGAATTCCCCTGGTCGGTTTTCTTATTGAACAGCTTGAGTGGCGGGCGCCCTTTGTTGTTATAGGTGGATTGGGCTTGCTTGGTGTCGCTGTGTTGGGCTTTATTATCCCCAAGGAACAGCCGTATGCTTCGCAGTCGGCTACCTTAATTAACTTTCGTCAAGCCTGGCAACAGCTACGTCGCGAGAGGGCGGCAAAAGGAATATTAGCCTATGGCTTTTTTTTAAGTATGGCGAATGATAGTTTATTTGTTGTCTATGGGGTGTGGTTACAGGATAGTTTTGGGTTGGGTCTTACTACCTTGGGGATGACTGCTATTGTCATTGGGGTTGCCGAATTATTTGGCGAGACCTTGACAGCTACCATGGCCGACCGTGTGGGCTTAAAACGGGCAGTTGTCATCGGTCTAATCCTGACCTCCCTGAGTTATCTGTTGCTGCCGGTTATTGGGCAAACGTTAGTCCTGGCCTTAGCCGGTTTATTCGTCCTCTTTCTTGCCTTTGAATTTACGATTGTCACAGGTGTCTCATTGACGACCGAAGTTCTGCCCAAGGCGCGGGCCACAATGGTTTCATCTGTTGTTGCAACCACCGGCCTTGGGCGCGTGATTGGCGCTCTTTTAGGCGGTCCCTTGTGGTTATGGGGAGGGTTACTGATGACCGGCGTTGTGTCTGCTATGCTGACTGTTCTTGCTTTAGGCTTGTTTCTCTGGGGGTTGCACAAATGGCGAACCGAATAGACGTTTCTGCTTCAATATCAAAAAAGTTAACTGCCTCGTTCCCAAACACTGTTTGGGAACGGTTTTGGCGTCGAAGCTCTGCGTCAACAGAGGTACAAAAAGAGTTTGCAAGGTAATATGGTTCCTAAACTCCAGTTTGGGAACCAGCAGGGTTAAACTAAAATCGTAAATCTAAAATCGAACTATAATATCTGGTTGTTGCGGAACTTGCAGGAGCGGCTATAATCACAGTTCGAGAAACGATAGAGGCTATAATAGTTTGGAGAAAATTATGTTAAAACCATCAAATATTACCCCAGAAGATTTGGGTGAAATACTGGCGTCTGTAATCCCTGGTAAGGACCCCGAATTGGCCTATCCGGACTCAGACATTTCGATTAATCGAATTCCTGTTTCAGAGCTGGATGATACCAGCCAAATTATTCCGGTATGTGAGCCTACCCTTGGCGGGAATGAAACCAAATATGTTATGGATTGCCTGGAATCCAATTGGATTTCGTCGGCAGGCAAATATATCCCCGACTTCGAAGAGAAGTTTGCCGCCGAATGTCACTGTAACCATGGTGTTGCTTGTGCCAATGGTACGGTCGCTTTACATTTGGGGCTAGCCGCCCTTGGGCTGGAACCCGGGGATGAAGTGATTCTGCCTACCTTCACCATGATTGCCAGCATCAATGCTGTGGCTTACACCGGAGCAAAACCGGTGCTGGTTGATTCGGAACCCTGTACCTGGAATATAGATGTAGAGCAGGTGGCGGATAAAATCACACCCAAAACAAAGGTGATTATGCCGGTTCATATCTATGGTCATCCGGTTGATATGGACCCCTTGATGGAATTGGCCGAAAAGCACGGCATCTTTGTGATGGAAGATGCGGCAGAAGCGCATGGGGCCGAGTACAAAGGTCGGCGGGCCGGAGGTTTAGGACATGCGGCTGGTTTTAGCTTTTATGCCAACAAAATCATCACGACCGGCGAAGGTGGTATGATTACCACCAATAATGCCGAGTTGGCTGCGCTTGCCCGTAACCTCCGCGACCATGCCTTTTCCAGTGAGCGCCATTTTTGGCACAAATATATGGGCTTTAATTATCGAATGACCAATATGCAAGCTGCCATTGGCGTGGCGCAAACCGAGCAGCTCACCACCTTTGTCGATAATCGTCGCCGAAATGCCGCACTTTATACAGAACTTCTTCAAGATATTCCTGGCCTTGTTACCCCACCTGAGACCGAAGATGTTAAAAATGTTTTCTGGATGTATTCTCTCTTGGTGGAAGATGATTTTGGCATGACCCGCGATGAGTTGCGGGCTTTCTTAGCTAATTGGGGCATCGAGACTCGAACCTTTTTCATCCCAATGCATCTGCAACCCATCTACTATAATGAATTCAAAGGCCAGAGTTATCCGGTAGCCGAAATGCTGTGTCAGCGTGGTTTTTATCTGCCTTCGGCCTCATCACTTACTGAGCGTCAAATTCGTTATATTGGTGATATAATGCATAAAGCTCACCAGGAAGCAAGGGGTTGACCGCCGATGCATCAACCCGAATATGAGGCATCGTACCAGCTAGAAGATACGCACTGGTGGTTTGTGAGCCGCCGACAGTTGGCGTCTTCACTCATTGAAAAGTGGATAACCTTTGGCTCGGGAGCCAATATTCTTGATATTGGATGCGGAACCGGTGGTAATTTACAACTGTTGAATCGATATGGCAAGGCAGCTGGCTTAGATCTCAGCCCTATTGCCCTAGATTTTGCTCGCCGCCGCCAACTGTCCCATCTGATGCTAGGTTCGGTCTTAACTTTACCTTATGCCAACAATACCTTTGAATTAGTGACTACCTTTGATGTTTTGTATCATCGTTGGATTACAAGTGACAATTGCGCCATGCGGGAAATATATCGGGTCTTAAAGCCTGGTGGCTGGTTCCTCATTACCGACTCTGCCCTGCCGATGTTATGGAGTTCACATGACGAGATTTATCTGGCCCGTGAGCGTTATACCGTGAGCGACCTTCGGACCAAGTTGAACAGTGTTGGCTTTGAGGTACAGGTATGCTCATATGCCAATATGTTATTATTCCCCATGTTCTTGTTTGTTCGGCTGGTCATGGATTGGTTGCCTTTGGGCAATAAGATTGGTCGACAAGGGATATTTCCCGATTGGCTCAATCGCTTACTCATTGGTATTCGTAGTTTAGAGGCAGTTTGGTTGCGTCGAGGTGGCACCCTGCCCATCGGCAGTAGCGTAATAGCTTTGGCCCAAAAACCGATTGGAAATTAGGGGGTGACAATTTCTTAATCGCCAATCTCCCAATCTCTAATCTTCAGAACGGATGTTGTTAATGAAAAGAGCAAACTTAGGTCGTGGCCTGGTCATCCTGATAATTGCCGGATTTTTCGTCTATCGATATTTGGACTTCGCTAGCCCCATTTATCTGGTCCTTATCGTTATTTTCGGGGGGCTGGGCCTGTTGAGCGTAATCAATTATTTATCGACTCGATGGCAAAATATTGGGCTTAATTTGGGTATCAGTTTACTCTTTTTGGACCTTGTCTTTGCCGGTATCAAGTGGGCCGAGTTTGGTCGGGCGCTGGCCGAGGCCAATTACTGGATGCTTGTACCCTCGACTATATTTGTCTTGATTCACCTTTATTTTCGCACCTTGCGGGCGCAATGGTTGCTTAAGCCTATGGGCGAAGTTCCTTTTTGGCCTACATTCCGAGCCTTGGTTATAGGTATCACGGGCAATACGGTGCTGCCCGCCCGGGCCGGGGAGTTTTTACGGGCTTATGTTTTAGGCCGTTCAGCCGGTATTTCTATACCCGGCGTTTTTGCTACGGTCGTAGTAGAGCGTATTTTTGATGGCTTAACCGTGCTGCTGGTTCTACTTGGTGTCATCATTTGGGGTGTGCGGAATGAACGGTTGCAGAACTTTGGGATTATAGGAGCCGTCTTTTATGTTGGGGCTATGGTGGCCCTGATTGTTTTTATGACCAAGCGCCATTGGGCCAATACGCTTATTAATAGATTTTTGCCCAAAAAACTGGCTCAACTGGCGTTGGGGATTTTAGATGGCTTTATCAGTGGCCTGGCTGTTCTCAAAAATCCGCGCCAGCTTGGGATGGTCTTGTTTTGGAATATTTGGACATGGGTTGCTATTCCAATCTCTTTCTGGTTCGCCCTGCTGGCCTTTAATTTTGGCACGCCTATCCCCTGGACAGCCTCAGTTTTGATGTTGCCCGCGATGGCCTTGGCTTTGAGCATACCTAGTACGCCAGGAGGGGTTGGGCCGGTTCAAGTGTCGATAAAGTTGACCCTGGCTACATTCATTGCCTTGACACCTGGTGTTGATGAAACTGTGGCTGCGGCCAGCATCATCATTCATATTTCCCAACTAGGTCCAGAAGTTATCCTGGGTGTAATTAGCTTTATGATCGAGGGTCTCTCTACTGGCGACATCCAAGCCGGACGAGAGATGGTTGATACAACGCACCCTCAAACCACTCCTGGTTCCTCAGATTAGATAAAGCTAATAATCAAAGCGCCGCCAATCCCCTTGAACGAACAAGACATAAACTTCCGTGTCAAGTGGGTTATAGAGCATTACCCCTCCCTGGAAAAATTGGACGTGAGCATAAGGAGGACGACCACCGGAACCGAGTTCCGGCCCGCTGGGGTGCCCCAAGCGACGTTGCAGTTCGGGCCGGTCACACCAAAGCTTGCCAAAGCCTCGCACCGGACCCCCATTACGTGACTCCGGGCAAGGGTACTCATCACCCCCCAGCCAGGTATCGGCGTAGCGATTCGAGGTAGCGCCACCGGCAAAAGCTGCGGTTGGGGAGTCCATAACCCAGATATCATCAGGGTCTTCTGGATTATCCCACCAAAACATAAGCCCGTTTTCAAAATGTTGCCGGGCATAATTGCGATCAACAATCTCTGGGCCGATTGGATAGCCCAAGCGACTATTGCCTGCGCCTAATTCGAGCCAAATCTCATTAAAGCGGCCTTCCGGCTCAAAGCCGGTTGAGGCAAAAGCTTGCGACCTAGGAGTATCTGTGGGCGTGACCGAGGGTCGGGTTGGGGTATCGGGCGGCGAATTCGTGCCAGTTGGGGTTTCAGCAGGCGTAGGGACAAAATCGGTTGCCTGAGTCGATAGAATCACGGGTACATCAGTCTCGCCTGGTGTAGGGCTTGCCTCGCCAACGGTAGCGGCAGATACAGCAACCGCTTCCACTGTTAGTGGTTTTGACTCACCCGCTACATTATCCGTATTATAGGCGTTTACTTGAATTATATATGTGCCAGGAACTTCAGGGGTCCAGGGCTGGGCCACAATAAAGGGGATATCGGGTTCTGGATTGGCATTGGCATCAACCCAGACAGTTTCTCCGTTAATGGCTAACTCAACCCGCGAAATTCCTTCAGCATCGACAGATACAGATTCCACTGTGGTTTCACGGCCTACCTCTAGTTTTTGTTCTGCAGACGGGCTGGAAATCGCGACGGCTGGTTGGCTGGTGCTGTTATCTCCTAACCCTGGAATAGCGCAAGCCAAAACCACTAAAGCGATGAAAATCGTTGCCAGTTTATAAGAGTACTTTAATTGATTCATCAGTATGATGCCTCTAATTGATTATATCATACCCATCCCCCAGGCAAAATAATAGAAAAATCGCGGTAACGAATTTCTCACTACCGCGATGGATATTATGGACAAAATGAGTTAAACAGTAAAAAGTTTAGCAAAAACTCTGTAAACGGGCCAAAGTGTTAGGTGAACCGAAATTAATATCCCAATTAATCGATGCCATTTCTTGCGGCCCCCCGTTTTCTTTTGAGATAAAAGCAGGATCAAGCTTCAGAGGAATTACAGTCCGATTTTGGTTCGTTGCGCCATTTTTATACTCATTTAGTATTGAGGCGTTCTTTTCAGAGGTTGCCTCCCGAAAAGCGGTTCTAACCTCCTGGGCTGTAGCATCAATCCATTGCCAGACATCAATAGGTGTGAGATGAGATGCCTCTGTGGGGAAAACCAAAGCCAGCTGTAACTCCTTGGTAACATGGGTTAGGTATAACTCGTGGTCTTTGTCTGTGTCACTTTGGGCCAGTAGAGTGATATCCTGGTGTTCTTCACCGTCGGGTAACCAATCTGTCATCTTTGTTCTTAGTGCTAAATCACCAAGCTCCTCCAACAGGTTGATTTCAGTCTCACCTGCTGAAATCAACGGCTGACCTGCCTCATCTACCAAAAAGGTGATGTGAGCTTGTATCGGAATACATAGTTTCTCTAAAATTGATTGTAAGGTCTCGGCTAATTGATGATAATGTTCCAGATGTTCGTGGAGGAGTGTGTCGATTAATCGCAGGAAGGTCAAGGGTTTGAAGGGGCGCAAGATAGGATTGGCCTTTAAACGTCGAGCTGGTCCCCACATTGCTTTGTGGCCTTGATTAAGCATTAGAATAACCGGCACGTCTGGATGTGAATGTTCGACGCTTTCCAACAGTTCTAAACTGTCGATATTTGTAATGTTAGAATCGATGATGATTAAGTCAAATATCTTTTGGGCTAGCACTTCAAATGCTTTATATCCATTAGAGGTGGTGGTAATCTCGCAGGAGTTGAGTAAATGCTCCAAGCTTCGGCGCAAGGGTGCATCAATGTTGGATTGGTCGCAAACTATCAGGATATTTTTCATGTTTCTCCGCTCATAGGTATTGTTAAAGATCAGATTGGCACTGTTTGGCACTAAATCTCATAGACTTGGCAGTGCTTTGCGCTGTATTCTGGTATCAGCATTTTATGTGGTTATTATATGGCATTTAGATCCATTTATCCGTAAAGGTTGTGTAAATAAATCGTTACATTATGATAAAGCCTATCAAATTAAGGCTCAATGTGGATTTCAAGGAGGTCAGGTTAAGGGGCAGCAAGTCGCAGGTATGC
>Ga0055481_10000557_pt1 | contig 12451 bp, 12 predicted proteins | sample Muzzi_PWC_D2_FD_57936 | JGI IMG/M metagenome (GOLD analysis project Ga0055481, IMG submission 57936) | Wetland microbial communities from San Francisco Bay, California, USA, that impact long-term carbon sequestration - Muzzi_PWC_D2 | ecosystem: Environmental > Aquatic > Marine > Wetlands ... | reverse complement strand
CCAGTACACTCATTCGATCTACCCCGTGAAGTTCGTTCGCAAACGGTTCGCGGCACCGGATCTCCCGGCGCTGCGCGGGCCGAATCTACGTCACGACGGCCCGAAGCGCTTCGTCTCCTCGCCCTCGGTCTTTCCCTTGCGCTGCAGCTGCACGAGTTCGTGCATGCCGGCGCGTTCGGCGATCTCCTGGCCGGCGGGTGTGGCGGCCAGGCCGCCGAGCGCCGTCTCGCGGTATCGGACGTCCATCTTCCGGCCGACTTCGCCCATGACGTCGATCACCTGGTCGACGGGAATCGGGAAATCGAGGCCGGCGAGCGCCATCTCCGACGACGCGATCGCATTGACCGCGCCCGTCGCGTTCCGGTAGGCGCACGGGATCTCGACCAGGCCGGCGATCGGATCGCAGATCAGCCCGAGCATTCCCTGCAGGGTGAGCGCGACGGCCGTTCCTACCTGCTCCGGCGTTCCGCCCTCAATCCACGTCACGGCCGCCGCTGACATGGCCGCGGCGCTGCCGGTCTCGGCCTGGCATCCGCCGCCGGCCCCCGCGATCGAAGCGCGCTCGGCGATCACGGCGCCCACGCCACCCGCCACCAGCATGGCGTCGATGAGCTGCTCCTGGCTCCAGCCTCGCTCATCGGCCAGGGCCAGAAGCACCGCGGGCACGATGCCGGCCGCGCCCGCCGTCGGCGTCGCCATGATCAGGCCCATGCGAGCGTTGACCTCGAGCGTCGCGATGGCGCGGGCCAGCACGTCGGTGAACCGGGGTCCGAGAAGGCCCGGGGCCTGCGACGCCAGGCGACGGGCCCGGCCGCCCGTCAGCCCCGACGGGCTGAGCTCGTCGCTGGCGAGACCTTCGGCGATCGCCCCTCGCATCACCTCGAGCGCCTCGGCGATGCGGGCGCGGATCTTCTCTTCCGTCGCACCCGTTTCCCTCATCTCGATCCGCAGCACGGCTGTCGGCAGGTCGGTTCCCGCCGCGTCGGCCGCCTCGAACCAGTCGCTGATCGATCGATACATGCGCGATCCCTACGCGTTCAACTGGTGAACGTTGCGCACCCAGTGCGCCCACGGTTTCCGGATCAGCTCATCGAGCAGGTGCTGGGGCACGTCCGAGTCCGTCTCGATCGTCATCAGCGCCTTCTCGCCCCGGCCGGTCCGGTCGACCCGGATCGTGGCGATGTTCATCTCGCGCGCCGCGAGCATCCCGGTGATCGCCGCCACCGTGCCCGGCACGTCGTCCGCCTGGACGACGATCGTCGGCAGAGAGCCCGACAGGTCTACCGGGAAGCCGTCGATTCGCTGGACCCGGATCCGGCCGCCGCCGATGGAGGCGCCGATCATCGTGATCCGGTCGTCGCCCCGTCGCACGTCGAACCGGGCGGAATTGGGATGCGCTTCGTCACCCAGCTCAACCGGCTCGAAGCTGACCTCGAGCCCCGCTTCCTCGGCGAGCCGGGCGCTGTCGCGGATCCGGGGATCGTCCGGCCGGTAACCCAGCAGGCCGCCCGTGATGGCGATCTTGGTGCCGTGGCCATCCCCGGTCATCGCGAAGCTTCCGTGCAGGCCGACGCTCGCCGCGTCGGGGACGCCCCCCACAATGGCCTGGACGACGTAGCCTAGCCGGCAGGCGCCGGCCGTGTGGGAGCTCGAGGGTCCCACCATCCGTGGTCCTAGGATGTCGAACAGTCCGGTCACCGGGTCCCCGTCATGCGACGCGCTCGGTGAACGTCAGGTGGCCGCCCGCTTCGACCTCGGCTTCGAGCTCGGCCGGCGTCTCGAACGCCGACGCGAAGGCCTGCGCAATCAGGGGCCGGACCGTCTCCAGGCGCCCGTCGCCCTCCTCGGCCTCGACGCACGTCATTCGCACCTGGTCGATGCCGCACGGTACGATCCAGCGGAAGCCTTCGACCGCCTCGGCGTCCAGGTTGAGCGCGAATCCATGCCAGGTGACCCAGCGGCTGACGTGCACGCCGATCGAGGCGATCTTGCGGACCTGACCCGCCGCGCGCGCCACCGGATCCGCTGCTGTCGTGGCGTCGCCCACCCACACCCCGGTGAAGTCGGGAACCCGGAAGGCCTCGATACCCAGCTCGGACAGGGTCAGGATCAGCACGTCCTCGAGTTGACGCAGGTACCAATGCAGATCCTTTCGGAAGCCTTGCAGGTCGAGAATCGGATAGCCGACGAGCTGGCCGGGACCGTGATAGGTGACGTCCCCGCCCCGCTCGATGTCGACGCGGTCGACGCCCGCTTCCCGGAGCGCCTCCGGGGTCGCCGTGACGTGCGTGTCGGAGGCGCCCCGGCCGAGCGTCACCACCGGCGCATGCTCGAGCAGAAGCACGAGGTCGTGGTCCAGCTCACCCGAGATCCGGGCGCGCGCCAGTACCCTCTGCCACGCGAGGCCCGCACGGTAGGGGACGCGCCCGGCGACGGGAACGACATGGATCATATGTGGATGGCGCGATCCATCGCGGCGAGTGCGGCTTCCATCACGGCCTCGGCCATGCTCGGGTGCGCGTGGGCATGCGCCGCTATCTCCTCGACCGTCGACTCGAGGGCCCGGGCGATCCCCGCCTCGGCGATCAGCTCGCTCACGTTGTAGCCGATCATGTGTACGCCCAGCACTTCGCCGTACTTCGCGTCGGCGACGATCTTCACGAAGCCCTCGTTGTGCCCCGCCGTCATCGCGCGGCCGTGGGCGGTCAGGGGGTACTTACCGACCTTCACCTCGTAGCCGGCCTCCTTCGCCTGCTCCTCGGTCATGCCGATCGTGGCGACCTCTGGGTGGCAGTAGCCGACGCTCGGGATGTTGTCGTAGCGCATCGGATGCCCGGCCACGCCGGCGATTTTCTCGGCCGCGACGATCCCCTCGTGGGAGCCCTTGTGGGCGAGCATCGGCTCGCCGGCGACGTCACCGATGGCGTAGACGCCCTCGACGTTCGTGGCGCACCATCCGTCGATCTTCACCCAGGGACCGTCCATCTCGACGCCCAATTCTTCGAGGCCGAGGTCGTCCGTCACCGGCTTCCGGCCGACGGCCATGAGGACGATGTCGGTGTCGATCGTCTCATCACCCTTCGAGGTTTCGACGGTCAGCTTCATGGGACTAGCGTCGCGGTCCAGCGACTTCACCTTCGTGCCGGTCTTGATCTCGATGCCGCGCTTCTTGAAGCTACGGGCCAGCGTCTTGCCGATCTCCGGGTCGGCCAGCGGGACGAGGGAATCGAGCGCCTCGACCAGGGTAACCTCGACGCCGAACGCGTTGAACACGTCGGCGAACTCGACGCCGACGTACCCGGCGCCCACGACCACCATCTTCTCGGGAAGCTTGCGGAGGCCGAGCGCCTCGCGGCTGCCGATCACCTTGTCGCCGTCGATCTCGAAACCCGGGAAGCTCTTCATCACGGCGCCGGTGGCGATGACGATGTTCTTCGCCTCGAGCTCGCGGACGTCGCCCTCCTCCGGTGTGACCTCGACCTTCCCCTTGCCGACGATCTTACCGCGGCCCTCGATCCCGTCGATCTCGTTCTTCTTGAACAGGTACTGGATGCCGCCCGTCAGCTTCTCGCTGATGAACCGGCTGCGGTCCACGGCGGCGCTCATGTCGTACTCGACCTCGATCGGTCGCACGCCCATGTCCTCGCCATGGTCCTTGAGGTTCTGGGCGAGCGCGGCGCTCTCGAGCAGGGCCTTGGCGGGGATGCAACCCCAGTTCAGGCAGGTGCCGCCGTAGCCGCCCTCGTAGGACTTACTCTCGACGCAGGCGGTCTTGAGGCCGAGCTGGGCGGCGCGGATCGCGCAGACATACCCTGCCGGCCCCGCTCCGATGACGACGACGTCGTAGGAATCAGCCATGCGTTCGTACCCTCTCTGGGAAACTCTCTTTATAATCGATTGTTCAGCTCACGAGCTCGAGTGGATTCTCCAGCATGGCGCGGAACGTCTGGATGAACGCGGCGCCCATCGCGCCGTCGATCACCCGGTGGTCGCACGACATCGTCACGCGCATCCGGCGCCTGACGACCACCTCGCCGTCTTCGACGACCGGCTTTTCGACCGTCCCGCCAACCGCGAGGATCGCGGCCTCGGGCGGATTGATGATCGCCGTGAACTCGTCGATGCCGAACATTCCGAGGTTGCTGATCGAGAACGTCGCCCCGGTATAGTCCTCCGGCTTCAGCTTCCGGGTGCGAGCGCGCTCGATGAGATCCCGCGCTTCGGCCGCGATCTGGACCAGGCCCTTCCGGTCCGCCTCGCGGAGGACCGGCGTAATCAGGCCATCGGGCACCGCGACCGCGATGCCGATGTCCGCGCTGCCATGCCGCTGGATCGCGTCGCCGTCCCACGAGGCGTTGATCTCCGGATGACGCGCCAGGGCTTCGGCCGCGACCTTCACGAGCAGGTCGTTCACGCCGACCTTCGCGCCGCCGTCCCCGCGGCCCGCCAGCCGCTCGTTGAGCGACTTCCGCAGGTCGAGCGCCCGTCCCATGTCGATCTCGGTCGTGAGGAAAAAATGCGGCACAGGGCCGATAGACTGCACCAGCCGCTTCGCGATCGTCTTTCGCATCTGCGACAGCTCGATCTGCTCGTCCTCGAGCCGGGCCGGCCGAAGCGCGCCCGCTCCTGCCGTGGACCGGGTCGGCGCCGCACCCGCCTCCGCGGCCGGAGCCCCGGCGGGACCGCCCGAGGCAATGGCCGCCTCGACGTCGCTCTTCACGATGCGGCCGCCGGGACCGGACCCGGAGAGGCGGGCGACATCAATGCCGGCGTCCTCGGCGATGCGTCGGGCCAAGGGAGAGACCTTTACCCTGCCGCTGCTGGTCTGTCGTGATATTGGTGCGTCGGCATCAGATGACGCGGCCACCTCCGCCGTGGCTGACTCGGCGGCCTCCGGCTCGGCGGCTTCGGCGCTGGCCTCGGCCCTGGCTTCGGCCTCGCTGGTTTCCTCACCTTCGCTCGCCGGCGGCGACTCGGCGCCGCCGTCCTTCGACGCACCGGCCTGTTCGACGATCGCGGAGATGTCCTCGTCGAGGTCGCCGAGCACCCCGATCAGAGCACCGACCTCGACCACGTCTCCCTCGGAGGCGAGCAGCGCGCGCACGGTGCCGCCTGTCATCGCCTCGATGTCCATGTTGGCCTTGTCGGTCTCGACCTCCGCGAGAACGTCTCCCTGGGAGACCTCGTCGCCCTCCTTGACCTTCCACTCGACCAGCTTGCCCTCCTCCATGGTCGGGCTCAGCTGGGCCATTACGACTTTCGTTGCCATGGGTCTCCCGGTCGGATCAGTCGAGGTAGCAGACGTGCTTCGCGGCGCGCACGACCGCCTCGGCGCTCGGCAGAATGTGCTTCTCGATCGGACGCGCATAGTGCATCGGCACGTCCAGGCTCGAAACGCGGGCGATCGGCGCGTCGAGAAAGTCGAACGCCTCGCGCTGGATGTCGTCGACGACCTGGGCGCCGATGCCGGAGTAGGGCCAGCCTTCCTGGACCACGACGGCGCGATTGGTCTTTTTCACCGAGCCGATGATCGTGTCGACGTCGAGCGGACGAATCGTTCTCAGGTCGACGATCTCCGCCTCGACCTCGTACTCCTCGGCCAGCTTCTCGGCGGCGTCAGTGCATACCTTCACCATCTTCGAGTGACAGACCAGGGTGACGTCGGAACCCTCGCGTTTCACATCCGCCTTGCCGATCGGCACGACGTGCTCTTCGTCGGGCACCTCGCCCTTCACGTTGTAGAGCAACTCGCCCTCGATGAACACGACCGGGTCGTCATCGCGGATGGCGCTCTTGAGCAGGCCCATCGCGTCCGCCGGCGTAGCCGGGGCGCAGACCTTGAGGCCGGGGATATTGGCGTACCAGGGGTCGGGCACCTGCGAGTGCTGAGCCGACAGCTGGAGGGCCGCGCCGCCGGGTCCCCGGAACACGATCGGGATGTTGAACTGGCCGCCGGACATATAGCGCATCTTGGCGGCCGAGTTGACGATCGCATCGTAGGCGAGCAGGGCGAAGTTCCAGGTCATGAACTCCACGATCGGGCGCAGCCCCGCCATCGCGGCACCGATGCCCATCCCGGCGAAGCCGTTCTCGGCGATCGGCATGTCGCGAACTCGCCACTCGCCGAACTCGTCGAGCAGGCCTTTCGACACTTTGTAAGCGCCGTCGTACTCGCCGACTTCCTCGCCGATCAAGAAGACGTCGCCGTCTCGCTGCATCTCCTCGCGCAAGGCCCGGTTGAGCGCCTCGCGGTACGTGATCACCGCCATGCGTCCCTCCGTCCAAGCCCCGGAAACTCGTCCGCGTAGATATTGTCGTAGGTGACCGAGACGTCGGGCGGCTGGCTGTTCTCCGCGAACTCGGCGGCATCCTCCGTCGCGTCGATCGCCGCCTGGTTCAGCTCGTCGTATTCCTCTTGGGTCAGCAGGTCGGCCTCCATCAGGCGGTCCGAGTACGTGGCAATCGGATCGTTCTGCCGCTCCGCCTGGACTTCTTCCTTGGTCCGATACGTCCCGTGCGCCGCATCGGACATCGAGTGGCCCAGGTAACGATACGTGATCGCCTCGATAAACGTCGGCCGGCCGTTCTCGCCGCGCGCCCGGTCGCAGGCCTCGGAGATCGCGTCGTGCATCGCGAGCACGTCCTGGCCGTCGATTCGCTCGGCGTGCATCCCCTCGTAGGCACACGCTCGCGTGACCAGGTGGTCGACCGCGGCCACGCGGTCGATGTCGGTCCCCATACCGTAAGAGTTGTTCTCCACCACGTAGACGACCGGGAGGTCCCACTTGGCGACCATGTTGAACGCCTCGTGGAAGGGTCCGCCGTTGACGACCGAATCGCCGAAGTAGCAGAGGACGACCTGGTCGCCGCCCCGGTAGCGGATCGCGTAGCCGACGCCGGCGGCCAGCGGGAGGTGCGTGCCCACGATGCCGTGGCCGCCCATGAAGTTCACGTCGCGGCCGAACATATGCATCGAGCCGCCGGCGCCCTTCGAGCAGCCGTCGACCCGCCCGTACAGCTCGGCCATAACGGCGCGCGGTTCGATGCCCCGGACGATTGCCTGGGCATGATCACGGTACGCCGTGAACACGTAGTCGTCGTCGCGCAGCGCGTGGATGCCCCCCACCGCCACGGCTTCCTGTCCAATGTACAGGTGACAGAATCCACCGATCCGGCCCATCTGATACGACTCGGCACACTTTTCTTCGAATCGCCGCGACAGGAGCATGGCCGAGAGCATGCCGTGGAGCTCCTCCCGGTCGTAGCTGCCCACGTCGACCTCGCGGTGCTCCGGCTTCCGCCGATCACCGCGGGACCGCCGATCTTCGTTGCTGCGGCGTTCGATTGCGACTTCCTGCTCCACTCGCTCCATCCGGGTTCGGGAATCGACTCGAGGCCGGGCCGCGTGCGACACGCCGCGACATCGGCCGTCCGGTGGCGAATCGCAAAAGCTAGCCGGACCGGTAGCGTACGTCCACTTGCTCTGTTGCCTCTGCAACCTATATCCGGGTTGGCGAAGGAGGCGCTTGTGTGAGGTCCGCAGAGGACCTAGAATCTCACTCCGTGTTTGAGACTGACTCTCATTATCACTCCAATGCTCGAGATCAAGGTCAACCGTGATTCGCTTTCTGATCCCCGTCTCGCTCGTGCTCCTGGCTGCAACCCCGGCGATGGCCGTCGGGCAAGTGGCAGACTCCCCGGTCACCGGGACGATCGTCGTCGCGCACGGGGCATCGGCCGAGTGGAACGGACCGGTTCATCGCATCGCGGCAAGCGTGCGAACCGGCGGACCGGTGGAGGTAAGCCTGCTGATGGGCGACTCGGTCGCCGCCTATAGGTTCCAGGACGCGGCCGCGCGACTGGTCGCCCGCGGCGCTACGCGGATCGTCGTAGTCCCCCTGCTCGCCTCGAGCCACAGCGGTCACTACGAACAGATCCGCTACCTCGCGGGTGAGCGCAGTCACCTGGATGCCGAGCTGCTAGAACACCTGTCCGAATCGGGGGTCGAACGTCCGTCGACGGCAGTTCCGATCCAGCTGACGCCGGCCGTCGACGCCTCGATGGAGCTCGCCGACATCCTCGCGCAGCGGGCCTTGCAGCTTGCCGAATCGCCCGCGAAACAGTCGCTGTTCATCATCGGCCACGGGCCCGGCTCGGCCGAAGACTATGCGGCCTGGATGGAAAATTTGCGGCCGGTCGCGGACTCGGTGCGGACCCTGGCTGGCTTCCGGGACGTGAAGCTGGGTCTGGTTCGCGACGATGCCGCGCCACCGGTGCGAGAGGAAGCGATCCGACGGATTCGGGAGATCATCGAGCTGCAGGCGAGAGCGACCGGCCGGGACGTCGTCGTCGTGCCGCTGCTGATCGCGAAGGGGTTCATCAGCACGCAGAAGCTACCTGCCGACCTCGAAGGACTTCCGATCGCGTACGACGGCGAGGGTCTGCTGCCTCATCCCGCCGTGGCCGCGTGGATCGAGCGACGCGTGGAAGAGTCTCAGTCGAGGTTCGCCGCGTCAGCCGCTCGTTGAGAGCGGGCGGGACTCAGGCCAGCGCGGTGGCGCGCTCGCGCAACTCCTCGACCTGTTCGCGGGCGTGGTAGCTGCTCCGCACGAGGGGACCGCTCTCCACGTGGAGGAAGCCCAGCATCTCGCCGTACTGCTTCCACTCCCCGAACTCCTCGGGGCTCACGTAGCGGTCGATCGGCCGGTGCCGCTCCGACGGCCGGAGGTACTGGCCGAGCGTGAGGATCTGAACGCCAGCCTCGAGGGCGTCGTCCATGAAGGCGCGGACATCGTCCGCCTCTTCCCCCAGGCCAAGCATGATCCCCGTCTTGATGAGGACGGTCTCGTCGAGGCTCTTCGCATGTTGAAGCACTCCCAGGCTGCGCTCGTACTTCGCGCCCGGGCGCGCCTCGGGGTGCAGGCGCTCGACGGTCTCCATGTTGTGGTTGAAGATGTCGGGACGGGCACGGACCACCCGCTCGATCGCATGCGGCATGCCCCGGAAGTCGGGGGTCAGCACCTCGATCGAGCACTCGGGCAGACGCTCGTGGATGTCGTCGATCAGCCAGCCGAAGATGCGCGCTCCGCCGTCAGGCAGGTCGTCCCGGTCGACCGACGTGATCACCACGTGCCGCAGGGCGAGCTGCTCGATCATCTCCGCCACGCGGCGCGGCTCATCCTCGTCGAGCTCCTCGGGACGGCCATGGGCGATCGCGCAGTACGGGCAGTTCCGCGTGCACTTGTCCCCCATGATCAGGAACGTCGCCGTGCCCGACTCCCAGCATTCGCCGATGTTCGGGCAGCGGGCCTCCTCGCACACGGAGTTCAGCCCGAGCTCTCGCATGAGGCTCTTCAGGCGCCGGTACTCGCCGCCGCCGGGCGCCTTCACTTTGAGCCAGCGGGGCTTCTGCTGGGGCCAGGCCGTCGGGGGTCCACCGCAGCCTCCCCCCATGCCGGCGCCGGAGGCCGGGCTGGTCGCCGTCGAGCTCTGCAGCACGTCGAGTTTCCGCATGGGCGCGAATGTACCCCGCCGTCGTGAACACGTCTACCTGAAATCCGTCCGAACCCACACCGAAAACATGTTGCCGCCGGCCGGGGTTCCGGCTACACTCTCACCCGATTCACGAACCGACGCCGGCCAGCCGGCCGTTCTTCGAGGACCACATGACGTACATCATTGCACAGCCCTGCATCGACACGAAGGACGCCTCGTGCGTGGACGTTTGCCCCGTGGACTGCATCTACGAGGGGGAGGATCAGTTCTACATCCACCCAGAGGAATGCATCGACTGCGGCGCCTGCGTTCCCGAGTGCCCCGTCGAGGCCATCTTCCCCGACGACGAGGTTCCGCAGAACTGGCAGGAATTCATCGCGAAGAACTACGTCTACTTCGACGTCCCCGCGCCCTGATTTCTGCCGCTTGAAACCTTCGAAGGGCCAGCGTACGTTTTCCCGTTCGTGAGCTTGGACGAGTCCCTGGTTTCGAAGCCTTCGAGGTTGATATCATGATAGTCCGCCGTAGCGAATACACCGTCGCGCGTGCTGCCCTGTTGGGCGGCCTGTTGCTGGCCGTTCCAGCTCTCGCGCACGCGCAGGAGTCCGGTGACGCGAACCCGTCGCGTTCCGACATGTCCGGTATTTCGACGACGATCACCGTCGCGTCCGCCGCGCCCGACGTCGCGCCGCCTCTCCCCATCGAACGGAACGAGTACGTCGAGGTCCGCACGCTGGCCGAGAAGCGCGAGGTCGAGTTCCGCATCGGCCCGGTCGAGCTGACATCGGGGATGATGCACCTGAGGCTGCCTATCCAGATGGCGGAGTTTCCGGTGGACGGTTGGATACACGGCTTCGAGCTCGAGATGGTGGACGGCCAGGGAAACTCGCTCCCCATGGACGTGCTCCATCACGTGAACTTCATCGATCCCGACAAGCGCGAGCTGTTCTCGCCGATCTCGCGCCGGGTCATGGCCGCGGGGCGTGAGACGTCCACCGAGCGCTTGCCGCGGATCGTGGGCTACCCCGTGGCCCAGGGCGACCGAATGATGATCGCCGCGATGTTCGCCGACCCGCTCGAAGAGGACTTCCCCGACGCCACGCTCGTAGTCCGGTTCTTCTACAGCGCAGAGTCCGACGGCTTTATCCAGCCGCGCAACGTCTACCCGTTCTATCTGGATGTCATGGGCCCGCTGGACGTGAAGGACTTCCCGGTGCCCCCGGGAACGACCGTGAAATCGTGGGAGGGCAAGCCGGCGGTGGATGGCCGGATTCTCGGCATCGGTGGCCACCTGCACGACTACGCGACGCGCCTCTCGCTGATCGACGTCACGAGCGGCGAGACGATCTGGGAGGTCGAGCCCAACGGTGAACCCGGCGGCCACGTCAGCGGCGTCCCGAGCGACAAGTTCATCTGGTCGCTCGGCAAGAAGATTTACGCCGACCACACCTACAAGATCGAAGCCGAGTACGACAACCCGACCGACCAGCCGGCCGCTGACGGCGGGATGGGCGCGATCGGTGGCGTCATCTGGGTCGGCAAGGACGTCGAGTGGCCGGAATTCGACCGGACCAACGACACCTACATCGCCGATCTGACGAACACGCTCACCGCGCCCGAGCGCATGCACGGGCACGGCATGGGCGGCATGGCGGTGACCGGCGACATGGAAATGACAGAGGGTTCCGCCCCGGACGGCGAGACCGCGGCAGACGGGCACGCCCACACCCACTGATCAAGTACCACTTCCACACGGCTAGGCGGGACGTCCCGCGCCTTCGGGCGAGGCGGGGCGACCGCCTTTGCCACGTGTACAGCGACCGTTCGATCGAGGAGCTCCTCGCCTGGGGTGAGGATCGGGGCCTGAAGCCCGAGTGGGTCGACCGCAAGAACGTCCTGCCGCATTACGATGTGCTCGGGCGCACCGTGGCCGAACACGAGCCGGGCGTCGAACGGGCGGAGCTGGTCCACGACATCCGCTGGTGGCGGGACTTCGGGACGTCGGCTCGTGGAGGGGAAGGTAGCGCGACTCCCTTCACTCGCTGACACCGCACACGACGCGCTGAAGGCTCGCTCCGGAAGCCGCACTACCTTCCCTCGCAGCGCCGAGTCGGGCGAGGGGAACTCCACACCCCACCGGACCCCGGGGCTCGTCCACGCCGGATCGGGATTCGTCCCAAGCATTCCGGGGCTCGTCCCATCCCCGGTCGCGCCACGCAGCAGGCCTGCGGCATTCTCGCGGGAAACACCGAACGGGGGAGGCGTGATGCTCGGGTCGAGGATGGGGACTGCGGCGATCTTGCTGGTCGGGCTCGTGGCGGCGTGCGGGCCCGGGGCGGCGTCCGACGGCGAGGCCGGCGCCGGCGGCGCCGCCGCGAGCGACGCCGAGTCGGTGGACGCGGTGATCGACGGGGCCCTTCGAGCACTCGGCTCGCGGGCGACCCTGCAGGGAATTTCCGCAATCGAGCTCCACGGAGTGCGCCAGGAGCGTCTCGTGGCGGCGGCGCAGGATCCGGCGACACCGCCGGTGTTCACCGCGACGTTCACGGAACAGCGCGACGTGCGCGGAGGGCGGGCGCTGCGGGAGTTCGAGGGTCGCCTGCCGATGCGATCGCTGCCCATCGCATTCACCCAGTATCTCGACGACCGACTGACGCCCGGCGAGGCGCTGGAGGAGATCCGGCTCTCCCCGGAGCGTCTCGTGCTGGCCGCGGCCACCGCTCCCGGACGACGCCTCGCGCCGGACAGCGTCACGGAAACGGGGCGACGCCTGCACGTCGTGGCGTGGGGCGACCCCGGGTTGCGGCTGCTCGTCGACGCGGCGACTTCCCTGCCCGCCGGCTGGACGGGCGTACGCCGCTACACCGACGACCCGAACTGGGCGACCTGGGGAGACGTGCGGACGCGGGTGGCCTGGTCGAACTGGTCGCTCGACCCGGCGGGGCTCCGCTACCCG
>Ga0055481_10000556_pt1 | contig 12468 bp, 14 predicted proteins | sample Muzzi_PWC_D2_FD_57936 | JGI IMG/M metagenome (GOLD analysis project Ga0055481, IMG submission 57936) | Wetland microbial communities from San Francisco Bay, California, USA, that impact long-term carbon sequestration - Muzzi_PWC_D2 | ecosystem: Environmental > Aquatic > Marine > Wetlands ... | reverse complement strand
CCGCCAATGGAAAACAGAAAGATGAAAGCCAGGGAGAACAGCAAGGGCGGACCGAGGGTGATTGACCCCTTGTGCAGGGTTGCCACCCAGTTGAAGACCTTGATCGCCGAAGGGATGGCGACAATGAAGGTCAGCGCCGAGAAGACCAGAATCGCCAGGTCCGACATGCCGCTGACGAACATATGGTGCCCCCAGACCAGTGATCCTGACGCGGCGATCGCAACACTGGAGATGGCGATCGCCTTGTAGCCGAAGACCGGCTTGCGGGCGAACACCGGAATGATATCCGAGATGACTCCCATCCCCGGCAGGATCATGATGTAAACCGCCGGGTGGGAGTAGATCCAGAACAGGTGCTGGTACATGATCGGGTCGCCCCCCTGGGTCGGGTCGAACATGCCGGCCGAGAGAATCCGTTCGGACATGATCAGCACCAGGGTGATCGCCAGGATCGGTGTCGCCAGGACCTGCACCCAGGCGGTCGCGTAAAGCGACCAGGTGAACAGCGGCATACGGGTCCAGGTCATCCCCTTGGCCCGCATCCGGTGGATGGTGGTGAGAAAGTTCAGGCCGGTCAATATCCCCGAAAAGCCGAGCACGAACACCCCGAAGACCGCCAGGGAGACATTTGTGGTGGTGCGGGTGGAAAAGGGGACGTAGAAGGTCCAGCCGGTATCCGGAGGGCCGCCGGCAGTGAAGAGCGAGGTCACGGCCAGCGCCGCACCGGTGATGTAGAGATACCACGAGAGCAGATTGAGCCGTGGAAAAGCGACATCCTCGGCGCCGATCTGGATCGGCATCACCAGGTTGCCGAAGGACGCCGGGATGCCCGGAATGATGAACAGAAAGATCATGATCACCCCGTGCAGGGTGAACAGGCTGTTGTACATCTGCGGCGGCATCATGTTAAATCCGGGGGCGATCAGCTCCAGGCGGATCAGCAGCCCGAGCATGACTCCGACGATAAAGAAGGAGAGAACCGACCAGAAATAGAGCAGGCCGATCCGTTTATGATCGGTCGAAAGCAGCCAGGCCGAAAGCCCGGACCGTCCGTTCTGGTTCGCCCAAAAACCTCTTCCCGTCGCCGTTGCGGCATATTCACTCATCATAAAAACAGGTCCTCAACTGGTTGGTTTTTTCTTGCCGCCAAAAACAAGAACCAGAAACAGTCCGCCGAGCGAGAGAAAAACGATCGTCCCGGCGATGCGTAATATATTAAAGACATACCCTTTTTTCTCCGGATCATAACTGAAACAGAACCTGGCGAGACGGCTGATGGTCGTACCGACCCGGCCTTCCGAGGCTTCCAGCAGCGCCAGGGAAACATCCATCGGCAGAAACCTGGTTCCATAGAGGTAGCGGACAATCTTTCCGTCCGGAGCCAGGACGACAACCGCAACCGGATGAATGAACTCGATCCCCTGTTTGACATAATGGTAGCCGATGGCATTCATCACCCGTTCGACATTCTGCTGATCACCGGTCAGGAAACTCCATTGTCCGGAGGGGAATGCGTCCCGCATGGCTGCCTGGTAAATGCGTCGGCTCCCCCGGGCTATCTGCGGGGTTTCGGCGGGGTCGAAACTGACTGAGATGATGCGCACCGCACCTTCATCGATATCAAGTTTGGGGAAAACCTCGGCCAGCGAACCCTGCAGCAAATTGCAGACATTGCTGCATTTGAAATAGACTGGAGCCAGAATTGTCGGCCGGTCAACCAGCTCAGCCAGGCTGACCTGCCGACCGTCTGCATCCACAAACACGGCATCGAGCGGAACCCTGTCACCGAGTTTTTCCTCGAGTCCGGGTTGCTGATTCGGTAGTTTCGGCAGGTCTTGAGCCGAAAGCACCGCCGGCACAGTTGCCAGTACGGCGACCGTGACAATGGTAAGAACCTTTCTGTTCAACAGATCAGCACACAACATAACCCACAAAATATACCTGCTGCAACTGGCCCTGCAAGCCAGGAAACCCCTGGCGGTCGAAATACATCCCAACACCTTACCAATTAATGACTTTTTTAGTAAATATTTTCTTGCAATTTATTATTCAGCTGGTATTCATAAGCACTAACCAATTGACATCGGAAACCTGAAACTTTGCCATTCAAGGAGAATTGTCGCCATGACTCAGGAAACCAGCCTGTTCTGCCAGGTCAACAGCCCCAAAGATAGCAAAAACCTCACCGACCTGGAGAAAAAACATACCCCGGTCATCACTGTTCCCGAAAAACTGAAAGCCGGTGAAACCTTTGAAGTCACTGTCGAAGTCGGCAAACTGCTGGCGCATCCCAACGAGCCGTCTCATTTCATCGAATGGATCGACCTCTACGCCAACTGGGTATTCCTGGCCCGGATCAGCCTCAGCGCAGTAACGACCCAGCCGACCCTCAAGGTGCCGGTGACCATCCCCCACGGGATGAAAAACCTGACCCTGCATGCTTTTGAGCGCTGCAACATGCACGGTGTCTGGGAAGGGGCCAGGGAGATTGCTATCGGCTAAACCAACAGTTCCGGAAGCAGCGCTTTTCTGCGAGGAGAGGCGCTGAATTCCTTTCCATGATCAACATTGCACCCTCCCCCGCTTCTCTGCTAGCATGTCCGCACCATGAACAAACTCGAGCAACGCATCATCGAACTTGAAATCCGCCTGACGCACCAGGAACGGCTGATCGAAGAGCTGAATGAGGTCATCCTGACGGACAACCGGCGCATCGGCGAACTGGAAAACCGTCTCCGGTCGTGGCAGAAAGTTCTCGACTCGCTCGGCCCGGAACTGCTCGCCTCCCCTGATGAATAGATTTCTCGATTACAGTGAACTACCAAGGATTATCCTCGAGGCGGTCGTCATCTTATGCTTCGGCATCCTGGTCGGGCTCACTCTGCACTTCCAGCTGGTCCGCGAGGTTCTCGAGGGGAAACTGATTGCTCCACCCGGACAGCATCCGGTTGCAACGGAAAGAGTTACAACCGGCTATCCCGAGCCGGTCGACCTGCAGAGCGTCCGGCAGCAGATAGCGGCCGGCACCCTGCTGGTCGATGCCCGGATCGAGGAACTCTACCGCCAGGGGCATCTCCCCGAGAGCGTGTCCCTGCCGTTGGCAGAAGTCGAGAGCCGGCTGCCGAAGTTTCGCGAGGAGCACCCGCTACAGACACCGATCATCGTTTACTGCAACGGCTATGGCTGTCCCGACTCGTTCGATCTGGCGATGCGGCTGCTGGAATCCGGCTACCGCAAGGTGATGGTTTTCGAAGGAGGCTTCCCGGAGTGGGAAGGTGCCGGGCTGCCGATCGAGGCGGGGGAGTGATGGAACGGCTGCTGCGGATGACCTACCACCTCTGCCGACTGCTGCTGGGGGGGATCTTTCTCTACGCCGGACTGACCAAGTCCATGGACGTCACCCGGTTTGCCGGCGATATCGCCGCCTACCGGATACTCCCCTACCAGTGGAACTACCTGGCGGCGGCGACTCTTCCCTATGTCGAGTTCATGGCCGGGCTGTTGCTGGTGATCAACCGTCGGGTGCGCCCGGCAACCCTGCTGCTGGCCCTGCTGACCCTCGGCTTCATAGCGGCCCTCGGCTCGGTGATTTACCGCGGCCTGGATATCGACTGCGGCTGTTTCGGAGCCGGGTCGGCAACTCCGGGCCAGGCCTTGTGGCGCGACCTGGGCCTGCTGGTGCTGGCCCATTTCACCTTTCACCTGCGCAATCGTTTTGTCCCCTCAAGCAGCCGGAATGGCATTCGCTGACCGATGGAAGAGTGGCAAAAAGAACTCCAGGAAGCGCTGACCTCGGCCGAGCAGCTGGCTCGGCTGCTGCCGGTCGATCGGACCGAAGTGGCCAGGGTAAGCGAACGCTACCCGCTGAGAATTCCGCACTATTACCTGCGCCTGATCGAAGAAGCAAACGACCCGATCTGGCGCCAGTGCATCCCCTCGCTCGCCGAGTTGGAGAAGCCGGCCGGGCTCAGCTGCGATCCGCTCGCCGAAGCGGCCTATTCACCCGTACCGGGCCTGGTCCATCGCCATTCCGACCGGGTCCTGTTGCTGGTTGCGGCCAGCTGCGCGATGAACTGCCGCTTCTGTTTCCGCAAGAACCGGCTCGCCGCCGGCGAACTCGATTTTCGATTCCGCGACCTGGAAAAAGCCATTGCCTACCTGGAAAACCAGCCGGCAGTCCGCGAGGTGATCCTGACCGGCGGAGAACCGCTGCTGCTCTCCGACCTGCTGCTGGGCAACCTGCTGAAACAGCTGCGCCGGCTGCCTCATCTCGAGCTGATCCGGATACATACCCGGATTCCGGCGGTGCTGCCGTCGCGCATCACCGGCCAGCTGGCGGCCCTGCTCGGCCGGTTCGGTCCGCTCTACCTGAATACCCATTTCAACCACCCGCATGAGTTAACCGCCGCCGCCAGGCAGGCTGCGGAGCGTCTCGCAGACGTCGGCATACCGCTCGGCAACCAGACGGTGTTGCTCAAGGGGATCAACGACCGGGCGCCGATCCTCGAGGAGCTGTTCCGCGGCCTGCTGCGCATGCGCATCCGCCCCTACTACCTGCACCAGACGGACCTTGCCGCCGGGACCGGCCACTTCCGGACCCCTCTGGCCGGAGGAATCGACCTCATGAACCGACTGCAGGGGCAGGTTTCGGGACTGGCGTTGCCGCAGTTCGTCGTCGATCTCCCCGGCGGCGGCGGGAAAGTCCCCTTGCATCCGGAGCGTATCACCCGAACCGAAGCCGGCCTGCAGGTCCGCTCCGGAAGCGGGCAACCGATCGATTACCCGGACCTGGATAACTGACACGAAAACCCCTGCCGGGTGACCCGGCAGGGGCTTGATGTTGCTTCGGAGCTGTTGCCGCCAGACCGTCAAGCGCCGCAGGTTCAACCGGCCCTGACTTTCTCCTGACGATTCGAATATCGCCGCTGTTACAGATCCTCCGGAGTGAATGCCACCACGGCGTCGATCGATGCCGCGTCGCAAAGCAGCATCAGCAGACGATCGAAACCGAGCGCAATCCCCGCCGCAACAGGCAGGTTGCGCAGTTCGGCGAGAAATTTTTCAGGCCGCGGATAGGGCGGCTTGCCGAGCTGGCGCCGGAGCGACTCGTCGGCCGTGAAACGCTCGGCCTGTTCTTCCGGATCGGTCAACTCGGAAAACGCATTGGCCAGCTCCACCCCGGCGATATAGAGCTCGAAACGTTCTGCAACCTGCGGGTTCTCGGGTGACAGGCGGGCCAGCGCCGCCAGACTGGCCGGATAATCGGTCAGGAACACCGGCTGCCGCTGCCCCAGTTGCGGCTCGACTTCCAGCGCCAGGAGTTCGTCGAAGCGCTTCTCTCGCAGGACATCTTCCAGGCTTGCAGAGGCATACCGGGCGAAGGCCTCGGCGACGGTCAGCCGGGGCCAGCTGCTGTCCAGGCGAATCGTCTGCCCCTGCCAGTTCATTTCACCGGTTGGGCAGAGCCGGCGCAGCAGCTGTTCGCATTCGACCATCAGGTCCCGGTAATCCCCCTCCGCCCGGTACCATTCCAGCATGGTGAATTCCGGCAGGTGCCGGCTGCCCCTTTCCCCCTGGCGCCAGCAGTGGCTGATCTGGAAGATATTCGGGTAACCGGCGGCCAGCAGCCGCTTCATGCAGAGTTCCGGCGAGGTCTGGAGAAACCCTCTGCCGGCCGGCACGGCATCGATGTGGACCTCCGGGGCGTTGCCCGGAAGCAGCAACGGGGTCTCGACCTCAAGATAGCCCGAATCGACAAAAAAAGCCCGGATCAGCTGGGTGATCCGGGCCCTTTGTTCGAGATTCCGCCGTTTGCGGGCAAGGACCCAGTTCGGCTCAATCACTCTGGTTCTCCAACCTTAACAATCCATTTACGCCTTCACCCGGGTCACGTAATCCCCGGTTCGGGTGTCGATCTGGATGACGTCCCCGGTTTCGACAAACGACGGCACCTGCAGCGTGTAGCCGGATGACACCGTCGCCGGTTTGTTGTTGCCGGCCGCCGTATCCCCCTTGACCCAGGGATCGGACTGGGTGACTTCCAACTCGACGAAGTTCGGCAGGGTGATGCCGATGCCGCGCTCGCCGTGCAGAAGGATTTTGACTTCCATGTTGTCGATCAGGAAATACTTGTCGTCGCCGAGGGTCGCCTCGTCGAGAGTGACCTGCTCGTAGGTCTTCTGGTCCATGAATACGTAGCCGGATTCATCCTGATAGAGGAACTGCATGTCGCGCTCCTCAAGCTGGGCCGGCTCGAAGCTCTCGCCGGAGCGGTAGGTCCGGTCGAACAGGGCGCCGGTGATCATATTGCGCAGTTTGCACTTGTAAAGAGCCTGCCCCTTGCCCGGCTTGGTGAAGTCGAACTGGGCGATGACGTGCGGCTCGCCGTCGATCATGATTTTGAGACCTTTTTTCAGGTCGCTGCAGGTGTACATGATGTTGAACTCCTTATAAAAACTCGTCTCGGATGCGGAATTGAGGTAATGGACCGGCTTAAACCGACGTATTTAACCACAATACCACGCACGTTGTCATGGAAAAATTCCCTCGATTGGGGCTGGCGACGGCATTGCGGCTGTGCTATAAGGTCTGCGCAGCAAATTCAGAACGGAGACTCCCATGATAACGACCAACGATTTCAAAAAAGGGCTGGTGATCCAGCTTGACGGCGCTCCCTGCGTCCTGATCGACGTTTCCCAGCACAGCCCGACCGCCCGGGGCGGCAACACGCTGATCAAATTCAAGTATCGCAACCTGCTGACCAAACAGGTCCTGGAAAAAACCCTCAAGGCCGGGGATAAGGTCGACGAGGCCGACTTTGAAAAGCGCAAGGGGCAATTCCTCTATCCCGATGCCGAGGGGGGCGTCTTCATGGACTTGGAAACCTACGAGCAGTACGAACTGAATGCCGAAATGTTCGAGCCGGTGCAGGGTTTTCTGCTCGAGGGTGCCGAAGTCGTTCTCGGGGTTTACCAGGGGCAGGTGGTTTCGGTCGAGCCGCCGATGACCGTCGAACTGACCATCAGCGAAACTCCACCGATCATCAAGAACGCCACCGCCACCGCCCAGACCAAGGAGGCAGTGCTCGAGACCGGTTACACCCTGCAGGTCCCCGGCTATCTCGAAACGGGCGAGAAAATCAAGATCGACACCCGTGAAGGGCGGTTCGTCTCGCGCGCCTGACGCCCAGAGGAAACAGAAGTGGCTGGCGGCAGCTCGCCGGGCGGCGGTCAGCTTCTTGCCTGTCATGCGGTCACCGGGAGCCCGAAACCGAAACTCAAGGTTCAGTGGTCAGGGGTGAAAGAGGCAGAAACTGGCTTCAAACAGCTTCGGGCGCTCGCTCTCCCAGTTCAGGATCAACATTTAGCGGTTGCTTTTTAATAGTCCGCCATGCTAGGGTAAGCACACTTAAGAAAGTTTGTGTCAATTTTTTGCTGCTCACCGATTCGACAAGGTGTCGGACCGGATCAAAAACACAGGCCCGCTTGGGCGTGTGTTTTTTCTGTTTGGGCGGGGGACTTGCACAAAGAAAACTCCCGACAAGGGAACATGGAGAAAAGAACATGGCAGAAGGTACAGTCAAGTGGTTTAACGATGCGAAGGGTTTCGGTTTTATCGAGCAGGATAACGGACCTGATGTTTTCGTGCATTTTTCAGAGATCCAGGGTGACGGCTTCAAATCCCTCGCCGAAGGTGACCGCGTCAACTTTGAAGTGACTCAGGGCCAGAAAGGTCCCCAGTCGTCTAATGTACGTAAGATCTAAGCAGTTTTTGCATTGATAGGCTCAAGAGCCCCACGAGATTCGTGGGGCTCTTTTTTCTCCTGTCGCCACATTTACCGAAAGGATCACCGATGGCCAGAAAACCGAATTACGGCTATGAAAAACGTCAGAAGGAACTGGCCAAGCAGGCCAAAAAGGAAGAAAAAAGACAGCGCAGACTGGAGGAAAAAGCTCCCGTTTCCGCCGAACAGAATTCGCTCGACGATGAGAGCGAGTAAGCACCTCCCCGGCTTTGACGTGTCGGCCGATCGTTAGTGAGGCCGAAACCCCTCCGGGCAGACAGGATCGCAGTTTGATGATCCCGCCTTCTCCGGCCGGGGTCCTTTCTCAATCGCGCATCAGCAGCATCAGCATGATTCATCTCCGCCACGAGGTCCAGTCCAGGTCGTTTTCAGCAGTGCTCCTCGTGGACCTGGCCTTGCAGTTCAGACACCGATCATCCTGTTCCTCGTAGCCGAGGTCGCATCCCTGGAAAAACGCGATATTCATCTATTTTAACCAAATAATCGCGCGGCTTGCCGCTGCGTGATTTCCTGGATTGTTCTTCACGCAGGTCGCATAAGTCCACGTCCTGTTTCCCCGCTCGGCAGCCAATAACCTCACCCTTGTACCCCGTTGCAGCAGCTGCCGAGCTGGCTACTTGCAACGCATGGTTTTCATGCCGTCCTCGAACAAGACCTCCATCTTATGCGAACCGCCCTGCCGCTGCACGATCCCGAGACCGAAGACCGGATGATTGATCAACGCACCGATTTTGAAAGTCGTGGTCATGGAATACTCGGTCGCCTGGGAGACCTGCATGGCCGGCCGCATATCTTCCCACTCCTTGCGCTCGGCGGCCTTCGGGTCAACGCTTTTACGCACGCCGGCCTTTTTGGCAGCAGTCGGGGAGCGAAACTTGTGCTGCCTGCCGCAGGTATTGCATTGCACTTTGACCGGGACCGCTTCGTCCATAGCGACAATGATGTGATTCGTGATACTGCGACATTTGGTACAACGGGCTTCGATCGGTCCACCGACCGATTGCTTGATACTGGGCATAACTTTGCTCCCTATTATTGGAACTGGCCAAGGCATGTTCGGATCATTTCAGGGCAGACTCTGAATTTCACACGACAGGCATGGCGATTGACATGCCGGAAGCTTCCGGCACGTACGGCTTCCCATTATCTCCGTAAGGTCATCTACGTACAGATGCCATGGGCGGCAGTGGATGAGAGAGGGTCAGGATGGATGTGCCTGGTTCCAGAGTACACGGTTCCCAGAAGAAATGATAGGTAAAGCAGCGAGAATGGTCATTGTGATCTCGGTCCGCGGAATATCATGCCGGTCGCTTTCAGGTGACGAGTCGGGCTCCGATCAGAGCAGCTGCCTGCTTGAACAGCTTGACGATCTGACTGGAGCGGCTCTCCGTGAATGCCCGGGCGGCAATAAGATTTCATCAATGGAAGCGTCCATCACCCCACCCTGGCGATAACTGCCGACCAGCTCGACAATATACTGAAGCTTAGCCGTGCTGCGCATAACTCGAAACCAGCTTACCGAATGGTTTGAAGGGCGCTGAAGCCTCCGTCAGATCGGAAACAACCCGACTCCCTGGATTCAGGTCTGATCAGACAGCCCCCTCGATCCCGACCTTCGAGCCCGGACTTTTTCGCAATTGTGCGAATTCCCTCGCCAGCACCTTGCACACCTGCAAAAAACAGCTCCAATAACCCTCCCGCCTGACAAAGATCCGCTGCCAGTGGCCAGCGGTCTCCTTGACGAGACCAAACAGGTTCGCATTTCTGCAAAACCGCGTCGTCGCGACTAACTCGAAATTAATTCATAATTCACTGTAATTGCTTCGTTTTTTAATTATTTTCAGCTCCCGCAAGTCTTGGAACACCGGTTGCTCAATAACGTATACAACCGGCACATGGGACCGGCAGTCGGACAGAGGAGCAAGATTCATGGTTTGTCCATTTTTCGCGCAAAGCGAAACCACATGCGAAGTTGGGTGCGGCTACATCTCACCCCATGACGCGCAGATCATGTCGACCTACTGCTGCTGTCATCACGATCAGTGCGTGAAATATCGCGAACTGGCCGATCGTTTTCCGGAAGCTGTCAGACACAGCTTCCGGAAGTCAGAGCCTAAAGATCCGCCGGCAGAAGCGGCGCCTGGCACGGCCAACTTCAGACCGGTCCGTATCAAGTTTCGCAATAAATGGCCATTACCGTTTCGGATGCAGTATCTCAGCAGCAATTTCAGTCGAATGTATGTCAACCACAAGGAGGAGAGAATGAGTAAACCGAGCTCAATCAAGCGGGGCTGGACAGTCGCCCTGGCCGGCACCGGCATCAACCTGGCTCTTGGAATTCTTTACACCTGGAGCATTTTCAAAGGGGCAATCGGCGACTCGATCAGCAAAGGGGGCGAAGGGGCTTTCAGCTGGAATCCGGCATCGATCAACGACCCCTACGCCATCGCCTGCCTGACCTTCGCCGTGGCGATGATCCTCGCCGGCAAGGTGCAGGACAAATTCGGACCCAAGATTACCTGCATCCTCGGTGGCCTGCTGGTCGGCGCCGGCTTTATCTGGATCTCCCAGACGACCAGTTACTGGGCCTGGATCGCCGGCTTCGGCGTGCTCGCCGGACTCGGCATCGGCTTCGGCTATTCGGCCGCCACCCCGCCGGCGTTGAAGTGGTTCCCGCCGGCCAAAACCGGCCTGATCGCCGGCATCGTCGTTTCCGGTTTCGGCCTCGCCTCGGTCTACATCGCCCCGCTGGCCACCTGGCTGGTAAGCAGTGTCGGCCTGCAGCAATCGATGATGTACTTCGGCATCGGCTTTACCGTGGTGGTCGGTGGACTGGGACTGCTGGTCGCCAACCCGCCGGCCGGCTACATTGCCGACCCGGCTGCGATCAGTGCGGCCAAATCCGCCCCGAAGGTCGCGGATGTCGCCCCGCGCCAGATTTTCAAGGACAGTCGCTTCTACACCCTCTGGCTCTGCTTCTTCTTCGGCGCCGGCGCCGGCCTGATGGTCATCGGTAGCGCCAAGGGACTGGCCAAGGCGAGCATGGGCGAGTTGGCCTTCCTGGTCGTGGTGATCATGTCGATCGGCAATGCCGCCGGGCGCCTGGTCGCAGGTGTGGTCTCCGACAAGATCGGCCGCGCCAACACCTTGACCATCATGCTGGTTTTCCAGGCGATCATGATGTTCGCCGCGATTTTCGGCCTGACCAAGGACGCCAGTCCGGTCTTCGTTGCCCTGCTGGTCACCTTCATGGTCTTCAACTACGGCACCAACCTCGCCCTCTTCCCCTCTTTCGCCAAGGACTGCTGGGGGATGAAGCACTTCGGCATGAACTACGGCATCCTCTTCTCGGCCTGGGGAGTCGGCGCGGCGGTACTGGTCAAGGTCTCCGAGCTGCTCAAGGTCAAGACCGGCGGCTACACCGCCTCCTTCGCGGTGGCCGGAGCCCTGCTGCTGATCGGCGCCATGATGTCGCTCTCGCTGCGGCCGAAAAAAGCGGCCAAGACCGTCGAGGCTCCCGTCCAGGTACCTGCCGCAGAACAGGAACTCGCCTTCCAGAAAACGTCCCGTTAGCCTCAAGTGTGGGAGGTTGGCTTTTCCTTCCGCAACTCTCTGTAATAGGCCCCGCTCCGGCGGGGCCGTTTTTTTGTCTGGAAAATGGGAGCACATGGGATAAAACTGGCGAGGATACACCCGGATGGAGTCTGATTATCTCGAGCGACCGTGACAATACGGCGCTGAAGAAAGGCCGGGCGGCACTTCTTCGCAGATCCAGTCCGGCTTCAGGTTGACAAGGCATCGGCCAGGGAGCGCAACAACCAGGCTCCATCGCCACGCCATGCGCTGCCATGCATACACGCAAGGGTTTTCGGGTTGGATGCGGCCAGCCTCTCGATCATCGGTCGCGCATTTTTGGTATGTGAGAAGTAATCCATCCCATGACGGAAAGCCTCACTGGGCTCGAGAATATCCGCCTCGGTGATAGCAGGCAGATCGGAACCGCCCTGGGTGAACAGGTCACCACAGAACAAGGTCGAGGTCTGTTCCTCTGCCAGAAACCCGCAGTCCCATGCATGCGGCAGATGCGGTGTGTCGAACCAGCGTACCGAGTGCTGACCCAGGGAAAGCAGTTCGCCATCGGCCAGGGCGCGCGGCGCACGATCGGCAAGATCCCTCATCGACACCATGGTCGCAACATTACCGCACAGGGGCACAGAGTCAGGAGCTGCCGCCAGCCATTCGTTAAGAGAGCCGCACTCGTCCGCTTCCACATGGGAGAAGGCGATGTAGCGTAACCTCTCGACCGGCAGCACGCTCGCTACCGCTTCACGAACCAGTGGGAACATTTTCCGCAGGCCGGTGTGGAAGAGCAATGGTTCCTCATCCACAACGAGGTATTGATTGAAGGAGAATCCTGCAACACCCAACATCTTGACCGGAGTATTGATCCGATATATCCCCTCGGAAATTTCGTGAATATTTGTTCCGGATTTTCTGTTCGTAACGGACATCAGCGTCTCCTTTCGTTAGCCAGACCTGAAGCACTCTGCCCCCTCATCCTTCAGGTCGGGAAAGCAGAATTCGTTGGCGCCATGTCCACATAGTCTAACACTTATCAGGCCCCCGGCCGTCAAGAGTAAAAAAGTTCCGTAACGTAAAAGATT
>Ga0055481_10000553_pt1 | contig 12482 bp, 8 predicted proteins | sample Muzzi_PWC_D2_FD_57936 | JGI IMG/M metagenome (GOLD analysis project Ga0055481, IMG submission 57936) | Wetland microbial communities from San Francisco Bay, California, USA, that impact long-term carbon sequestration - Muzzi_PWC_D2 | ecosystem: Environmental > Aquatic > Marine > Wetlands ... | reverse complement strand
GACATGGGTCGTTGGGCCCTTGGCGATACAGTGTCCGAGTTCGTCCCGACTTGTGGCCCAGTCATTAATACTGCAGATGTCTCGGGTACAGTTTCACCAAACGCAAATACAAAAGCACTGCGATTGATTTCACTGGATTCGAACAGCAGTTGCGCAGATAATATCTGGGTTACCTTGTATACAAAGATTGCGCCTCAGTATCTCGGTCTTCAGGTTAATATAAACCCCGCATTATCGATTCCATTGACCCCGGGGACGCTCATTTCATTCCAGGAAACGGGGTCTCTAGTCAACCCGCAGACTGGATCGAATTACTGCGTGGGACCGCCATGTGGAGACACAATATCGATAACAATTGAAGAAAGCGGTGGAACCGTTCTGGCCTATATCCTGCAGCGTGCACCGGGAGCGACACCGAACACGCTGTACTCAATTTATAGGGAAATATTTCTTGACCCCAATCAAGGCTTATATCAGCGTGACATATATGCCGATTTCCAGACAATCCCTGGTTTTACCTCGGGTGGTACTCATGAAATCATTGATATCGGTATTGAAGTCGATGAGCATGGGGTTGCTAATATTGACAACCTCATGATCGGTCCAGGTAGCGGATTCCCCGACCAGGACGGAGACGGTGTGCCGGATATCAGTGACAACTGTCCGGCAATCAGCAATCCATTACAAAAGGACTTTGACGGGGATGGACTGGGTGACGCATGTGATCTCGATGATGATAATGACGGACTGCCCGATATCTTCGAGCAAAATAACGGCCTTGACCCATTGGATGCTTCCGACGCCGCGCTCGACAAGGATATGGACGGTTTGAGCAATCTTGATGAATATTCTTTGGGTACCGATGTTAGCAATCCTGACACGGATGGCGACGGTTTCAGCGATGGAGATGAAGTGATGCGAGGCACAAACCCCAATGACCCGACTTCATTTCCAAAGTACATATCAATGCCATGGTTAGAACTTTTGTTACATTAATCTGAACGGTTGTTAATGACTGGTTGGATAGCTGGATGCAAGAAAATGGCTTCGTGGTCCCGTCTCCAGTGCCTTATGGCTGATTGGGGTGGTGAAGATGAAAGCACCTTGCTCGAAAAAACTGGATCAAAGGCCATCTCATGAATAGGACATATGCGCGACATGCATATTTTTTGTGCTCCCGACTTGGTAACGGCTATGGAAAACGTGCGCGCAATCCAACCCATCCCTTTGGAACTTATCTTGCCCGCGATATTACAAGGTAAGTCGAGGCTTGCCAGGTTCCGTGCAAGGTACGTGTCCTGTGTCGGAAATCCTTGCTCGCAATGGTGAAGTAGGGATGCCTTTATCCGGGGAAAGTACTATGTCGGCCAAACATACTGAATGCAGAAGTACACCAGGTAATATTATCATTACCGTATTGATGACATTTCTGATGATGCATCCTGGTGGTGATGCCAGTGGCGCCACGCCGCAATCAACGATTCAATACATCGAATCAGACGATCTGTCATTCAAGCAACTAATCACCGAGATTTCGCATCAAACCGGTTATAATATCGAGCTTGTAGGTGAATGGCCGAGTATGCCGCTGCAAGTGTCGCTGCGTGCGGTATCCCTCGAGGATGGATTGAAACATATTATCAAGCAACTGGGGGATGTCAGTCATTTATTGATATTTGATAACGAAGAAAGGAAGCTCAAGATCGTGGCTCTGAAAGCCGGCACCATGCCAGACAAGCCGGTATCTGAAGGGTCAGGAATGATGCCCCGGGAAGAAAACATCAACCCGACTTCCAATTCAGTGGAACACGGCCTGTCGGAACGCCAACTGGCCGCGATCAAGGCCGAATACCAGGAACGAATCCGTAATCAGCGCGGCGAAACGGAATTGCTGCCATCCAGCGAGTACGGACCAGCCCTGACACAGGCGGAGTTCGATACCATAAAAGAACGATACGACCTGGCGCTCGAAGTTGACGGAGATAGCCGCTATGTGCTGCCGCCGTCGGGTGACGATAACGGCCTGACCGCCACGGATTTTGAAATGATTAAAAAATCGTATCACGAGCGACTAAACGCAGAGGGACCTGACACGCAGATCCTGCCGGCATCAGCAAACGGTCCCGCATTAACGCAGGGCGAACTCGATGCAGTAAAACAAGCGCATAGTCTGGGCAAGGTGAGCAGAGATTCAATCGTCACTCCACCATCAAGTCAGGGTCCGGGTATTACGATGGGAGAGCTGGAGGAAATAAAGAAGGCTTACAGGGAGAGGCATGGGCTGGACGATACAGGGAACTAGGCGAAACGGCCGGTATTGTCAGTATCACCCGTCAGGTTGATATTCGTATCCAAACATACTGATGTCTGTCCCGTACCGCGAATCCACCATGGCTATGGTTGTGTCATCGTAAAAGCTGTCGTACCCGAATCCCTTGCCGATGAGTAGCGAGCAGGGAGTGTCTACGAGCGACTCGCCGTTTGACGAATTGTATCTGGTTGTATTCTTTACGGGTAGCGGCGAGTAGAAACCTGCGGCCGTCTGGATTCTTGTGAAGTCCTGCGTTATCGCCTCAACCTTTCCGACATAATCGATATCTATTCCTTCAATGAAGCGGTGTTGTGGCTTCCAGTGGGGATTGAGGTCGCTGTCATCCGACTCCATCAGATAATTCAGGAAATCCCTGAAGGAAATCCCGTGGATCTTGGAGTCGTCGTCGGGACAGAGAATTCCAATAACGTTTGCTACAAATTTCTCATGGTAATTGGCGTGGAATTCGGCAATTGAAACGGACTCATGCCCTTTCATATAGACATACAGGTGCTGCTGATATGACAGGAACTTGTTTATGAACGCGGATACGACCCTGGTCCATGGATTTCTGACAAATACGAACTTAAATAACTTGTCTGACTGAAGCAGCCTCAATGCCTCTTCATCGGAGTAATTGCTTAGCAATAGTTTAATGATATTCGGATCAATCTGCGGGTTGACGTCTGTAGGCAGGCCAAGCAGGGCCTGCAACCAAGACTTGATGCTGGTACATGCATTTTTTGGGATCGCACAATACAGCATGTTTTTATCTTTTATATACAGATAATAATTCTTCTGGAAAGCGATCATCGAAATTCCATTGCTTATTTGTATGTTTGGTGCCTCTTTTCCATTCGCTTTGGTAGACACCAGGCGTTACGGGTGGATTTCCTTAACGGAAATTCATATCCAGGGCGAAAACTCAGGACGCACCCACATCGCAAATGTGAGGAAACCGGCTTCCGGAATTCACAGCGGTCTTCAGGTGGGCTTTGAGTAATAATCCGGGTAGAGGTAAATTCACCTGCATTATTACCTGAAAGTATACACATGCCATCCAATGGTATCAGCTGACAGGTTGGCAGTATACCACCCGGAAACGATCGTATCTACATGTAATAAAAGAGAAAAAACGGTTCCCCACTGCCGGGTTCCACGTAATCCTGTAAGATACACTGGTCCGTTCGGAGCAGGGACTGCAAAGGTTGTCTAACAGGCGCAGATGATGATCAGAACGGAAATATGAGAAAATCTGGCCGGATGAACATGGCATATCAGCAGGATGATGGAGTTAAAACCCCGAAGGAGCACGCAGCGGCTCCTGACAAAGTTCATGTCCATTCCGTTGTCGAACGAGCCTTTTCCAAAGAATTTTACCTGAAACACTATCCCGATGTACGGGCGTCCGGTATAGATCCCGTCGCCCACTACATCCGCAGCGGTGTCCGGGAGGGGCGCGACCCCTCACCGTGGTTCTCAACCCGGTACTACCTGGAGCGGTATCCTGACGTGGCGGAGGCCGGAATTAACCCTCTGTACCATTACGTCAGACACGGCCTCAAGGAGGGACGGCGGCCGGTGCCGTTGCCCGCCGTTTACAATGATGAGAAGGTATTTGCGTTTGTACGGAAGACCGTCGAACCGGAGTTCGATGCCGTATACTATCGTACACACTATCCCGAGTATGAACACCAGATACTCGACCCGCTCGATCACTTCCTGCTCATCGGTTGCAGGGCCGGAAATGATCCCTCTCCCGGGTTTTCCGTGACCGCGTACCTGGAAGCGAACGCCGATGTGCGGGCATCGGGGATCAACCCCTTGTATCATTTTATCGTCCTTGGGCGCTTGGAGGGAAGAAACGCCGCCAGAAGCAGTTCGGATGCACAGGAGAGAATGCCCGATCAACAGGAAAGGGCGGCACTGGAAGGAGAGTTCGATTCCGAATTCTACCTGCATCGCTATCCGGACGTGCGTGCGGATGGCATGGATCCTCTGGAGCATTACCTGCGATTTGGCTGGCGTGAAGGTCGCGACCCGACGCCACGCTTCTCCACATCGTACTATCTGCGGGCGAATCCGGACGTAGAGGTGAAGGGTATCAATCCCTTCGTTCACTATATCAAGACCGGCCGGCAGGAAAATCGGCCCCCCGCGCTGCCAGGCGGGTATGTTGCCGAGGCCCTGTACAGCATGGAGTCTCTGGAACGGCAGATTGAAGGCTGGATGGCCCACGAGATTTCGACGCTGCGGCCTGAGTCCCGTGTATCAATGTGCGCGCGACTTGAGAAATATCTCGCCGATCGACATCCACGGGTCGTTCTGAATCTCAGCCACGACGATTACCGCACTTCTGTAGGCGGCGTGCAGAACTGCCTGTTGCTGGAGCAGCAGGCGGTCGTTGATGCGGGAGCCGTTTACCTTAATCTGCACCCGCAGATCGTCATGCCGGTGCTGTCTCGCGTCGATGATTTGGACCAGCTGATGCTGGTGATGACATGCAACGGTGAAAACCTCGGTATTGCCTCGGCCAGTACCTGCCTTGATGTTTTGCACAGTGTCAGGGGGCTGGCGGAGCGCATTGACCTGGTCGTACATGCGCTTCTTGGGCATTCACCCGAGTTCATTCGCCTGCTGGCTGAAACTGTCGTCAATGGGAAGAATATTTACTGGATTCATGACTATCTTTCTATATGTCCCGGATACAATCTGTTGCGTAACGGCATCAGTTACTGCGGCATTCCCGCTGCGGAATCGATGGCCTGTTCGATCTGTGTTTACGGTGAGGAAAGAAAACTGCAGACACCCCGCTTGCAGTCTCTGTTCGAGGCGGTCGACTTTACTGTCATGACGCCATCTGAGTTTTCAGCAGACCTCTGGAAGCAGGGAAGTGGGCTGCAGCACCATGAACTCGTCGTTATGCCCCACACACGATTTTCCGAACTGCCGCGTGTGGAGAGAGCAGAATACACGTCGGATCCCGGGAGAGACGACGCAGCGCTGCGCATCGCCTTTCTCGGCTACCCCTCGTTCCACAAGGGCTGGTCTGTTTTCCGGAGGCTGGTGCTTGCCAATCGCATGAATCCGTCCCTGGAGTTTTATCTGTTCAGCGTGCAACCGATTAATGACCTGGTCGGGCTTCGCTATACCGAAGTCAGGGTAACCGGCGGCAATCATTCGGCCATGGTGGATGCGTTGGCCGTCAACCGGATTGATATAGCATTCATCTGGTCTATCTGGCCGGAAACCTATTGCATCACGGCACACGAGGCAGTGGCCGCCGGCGTACCGGTGCTGACCTGCGAACAGTCCGGCAACGTGGCGCGCCTGGTGGAGGCGCGTGACTGTGGTCTCGTGTTCCGGGATGAGGAAGAGGTGCTAGCGGCGTTTGAATCGGGGGCGATCCGGCCGATGATCGGGGCGTTGCGCGCGCGTATGTCCGTACGACCCATGGCACTGGAGTACAGCACCATGAGCCTGCGGCAGCTCGGGCTACAGAGTATATCCTGATGGCCGTGCACTGTTTTACCAGTATTTCCTTCTCCTACCTGGCCAAGGCACGGGTGCTGGCCTGGAGCCTGAAGCGCTTTCATCCGGACTGGGTGTTCACCGTGTGTATTACCGACCGCGAACCGGAGGGTTTCACCTTCAAGCTGGAGCAGGAGCCTTTCGACCGGGTGTTGTGGGCACATGGGCTGCCGGTTGAAAACGTCATGTCATGGTTGTTCGGCCATGATGTCGTGGAAGCCTGCACGGCCGTCAAGGGTCCGGTAATGCGGCTGCTGACGGAACAGTCCGACGCGGAGAAGGTCTTCTACCTTGATCCCGATGTTGCCGTGTTCAGTTCGCTGCAGCCCCTGGTAGACATGCTCGATGCATCTTCCATCGTCCTTACCCCGCACCAGCTGCAGCCCGAGACCGCGCGCATGGCGATCTTCGACAACGAGCGCACCTCGCTGCGACTGGGTACCTACAACCTCGGTTTTATCGGGGTCCGCGGCGATCCAACCGGCCACGCCTTCGCCCGCTGGTGGAACGATCGGCTGCTCGAGTTCTGCTACAACGAACCTGAACAGGGTATCTTCGTCGACCAGAAGTGGTGCGACCTGGTACCGGCGCTTTTCGACGGCGTCAGGATCGTGCGCGACCCCGGCTACAATGTCGCCAGCTGGAACCTGAGTAACAGGACGATTCGGGTCACTGCAAGCGGGGATATACTCGTCAACGGCAGCCTGCTGCGTTTCTTCCACTTCACCAAGCTGGGTCCGGTCGGTGAACTGATGACGCATCGCTACGCGCTGGACAACACCGAGGTATACGAACTCTGGACCTGGTACCGGCACATGATCGAACGTTTCACCCCGGCGGAGATACCGGAGGGCTGGTGGTTTTATGGACGTTACGAAAACGGTGAGGAGATTACCAGACAGCAGCGTGTGCAGTACCGGCAGCGCCCGGACCTGAAGGCGGCCTTCCCGGATCCGTTCGCCACGGTGCAGGGTGGCTATTACCAGTGGTTGAACGCCCTTCAAAATGCTTGAGACGGACAGGAACGGCATCGTCTGCGCCAATGTCGAATAATCTGCTTGCTCGAAATTTCAACGATGTTCTCGACGGCAACGATGACATCATCAGGAGACCGGTTTGTAAAACACCCGCTTCTCTCGGTTACCTGATTTGTATACTCCCCAGAAGCGGGAGCACCTATCTGACACATCTGCTCAGGGACAACCGTCATTATGGTTATCCGAACGAGTGGTTCAATTACGACTCGATAAAAGCAATAATAAGCCAGAATGATCTGTACGGATTCAACGATTATCTCGAATATATCTGGCGGGAGAACTCCAGCCCGGAGGGTATTTTCGGCGTTCAGCTGTCTTACCCCCAGTACAGGTGCCTGAACGAGATCATCCCGCTCGAGGGTGTGCTCGGCGATGGTTTTAAATGGTTTTTCCTCAGACGTAAGAACATTGTACAGCAGGCGATATCGCTTTATATCGCTCATAACACAGGCGTGTATCACTGGTACTGTTTCGATCCGGACAAGGATTCGAGAAGTTTGGCGGACATTCCGTATGACAACGCCAGGATCACGAGATTCATCGAGGAAATATTGGATCACGAGCGGAAGTTCGAGCGCGTATTCACCGAGCGGGGTGTAGAGCCGGTCAGGTTGTATTACGAAGAGCTGGTGGATAACGCCGCCTCCATTATGCAAATCTTCAGGGAGGAATTGGGCGTCGATCGTGGACTGCTTGCAAATGACACGAAGGCCGTCAGGAGGTTGTTCGGCGGCATTAATGCGAAATTCGAAGAACGCTATCGCAGTCAGAACAGGCGATATCTCGAAGGCCTGTCCATGTCTCGCACCTTGCCGGCGTGAGAGGCAGTATATGTCACTGGAAAGAGCAGCGATGTCATCGTACTAGCGCCGGTTGGATTCGGGCAATGATGAATTCTGACAGCGGCCGGGCTGTCATCAGGCCGGGATTGATGGATGTCCGCTAACCTGTTGGCCATGCATTTCGGTGACAGCCGGAACGGGGAAGACCGCATTGTGCGCCGGACTGACTGCAGGGTGCCGATAAGAAAGGGTTACCTCATATGTATAACGCCTCGCAGTGGAAGCACCTACCTCACTCATCTTCTGGCTGAAAACAGATTATTTGGGTGTCCGCATGAGTGGTTCAATTTTGATATCCATCCTCACAAATGGTTTGGATGCAACGACCTGAGTTCGTATCTGGCGGCGCACGGAATACACGGTTTTAGCCAGTACCTTGAACACATTTGGACAAAAACGAGCAGCACGAACGGGGTTTTCGGACTACAGTTGTCACACCCACAGTACAGGTTTCTGCAGGAAATGACTCCGCTCGAGGGGGTGCTGGGCAGTGGATTCGACTGGTTCTACCTGACGCGCGGGAATATAGTCGCACAGGCCATATCCCTGTACCTTGCTCACGAGACCGGTATATATCATCGCTATAAAGGTGACGTCGAGCATCCGGGGGCGGAGGCCGTTGCCTACGACGAAGTCGAGATCACCAGACTCATCGGCATGGTCGTCGATCAGGAAAACGCATTCGAAAGATTGTTCAGGGCGCGAGGTGTCGAACCCGTGCGCCTGCGCTACGAAGACATGATCAACGACAAGGAAAGCGTGATTCGTCTCTTCGGAAGGGTGCTCGGCATTGGCGAGGATCTGCAAGCGACAGATACCGATTCTGTGTTAGCAATGGCCGGTGAAACAAACATCGAGTTTGAATCTCGCTACCGATCCACAAGGTCTGCCTTTATCAAAGAGGTGTTGAGCCGTCGCCACTTCAGCGACGGGAAAACGGATGGCCGGCACTCGTAGCGGTGAATGGAGACTGAAGCACTTTCGCCAGGTTCAATGCCGATGCCGGGGATTCAGAAGTCCTCGGCATCGGACAGGTTATCGATATGCAGTCCCGATATCCGGAACCGACGGTGGATAACCGCCCCAATCCGGAATGCGCCGGTGGGCCGGCTCACGTGCATTCGGATGACTTTGCTAGCCGCACCGTGTCGGTCAGCTTGTTTTCATCCAGAATGATGGTGTAGGGTGCGAAGCCATCCGCGTATACCTGCAGTTTGTACTGGCCGTTGGCATTAAGCGGTATGTGCAGTGCGTAATCGCCCGAACCGCCGCACGAAAACATGTATTGCCCGCTGGCCAGTACCAGTGCGCACACCGGCGTGCTCGTATCCTGCACCAGCACCTGGCCGGAGATATCCACCCACTGTCCGGCCGAACCGGTATTTACAACCGGTGAGTAAGTCGGGTTGTAGTCCGGGCACGTGCCGGCATTGGTCATGACGATATTGTATGTCCCCGATTGTGTCAGATAGACGATGTAGGGTTTGAAACCATGTGCATATATCTGCAGCTTGATGCTTCCATCCGGCCGGCGCGGTAGCCCGCTCAGCGAGAAATCACCCACCGGATTGCAGGAGAACATGTACTGACCGCTGGCCAGCACGATCGCGCAGATCGGTGTGCCGACGGAGTTCTTGATGGTCCCGCTGATATCGAAGGGACCGACGGCGGGATTGCCCAGCAGGTCGTTGCTGATCAATGCGACAAAGGTATCGCCGCCGGTGACACCGCCACCGTAGGTGGACTGGGCGCCGCCCGCGACGCCGGGCAGATCCTGGGAAACGGTCGTTCCCTGCAGGTAAATATTGCCGTTGCTGTCGTATACCTTCAGGTCGTTGCCGAACAGCACTTCGCCGAGGTCGTCCCCGCTGCCGCCGAAATACGTCGACTGGTGCAGGGTGGTCAGATCAGCGCTCAGCCGGGCGACGTAGGTGTCGCCGACCTCGCCGGTGGAACCGGGCAGCTCCTGTATACCGCCAAGCACGCCGGGCAGGTCCGTCGAGTTGGTCAGGCCGCTCAGGTATATATCGCCGTTGCCGTGCAGACTGGCGCCGCCGGTCTCGTCGCCGCTGCCGCCGAAGTAGGTGGACTGCTGTAGGGTGGTCAGGTCGCTGCTCAGCTTGGAAATGAAGGCATCGCCGCCCACTATTCCTCCACCGAAGGTATCCTGTAATCCACCCGACGTTCCGGGAAAGTCGGTCGAGACGGTTGATCCCGACAGGTAGACCGAACCGGCTCCCGGGTCGTACAGAAAACCCAGGTAATCATCACCGGAACCGCCGAGGTAGGTCGCCTGGGTGAGCGTCGTGAGGTCATCGGAGACGATGGCGATGGCGGCATCGCCGAAGCCGGCCAGGAAGCTGCCGCCGCCGTAGGCGGGTTGTGCGCCGCCGGCCGTTCCCGGAAAGTCCGCGGAGTCGGTCGTCCCGGCAAAATAGAACGATGAACTGCCCTCGTCGAGGAGGAGCAGGCCGGCGTCATCGCCGGTGCCGCCCAGGTATGTGGCTTGCGTGATACTCGTCAGATCCGTGCTGAGTCTGACGATGAAGGCATCACCGGCAGCGGTGCCGCCCGCATAGGCCGCCTGCAGGCCGCCGGTCGTACCGGGCAGATCGCCGGACAGGGTGTTGCCGGTGAGGTAGATGCCGTGGGTGGAATGCAACGGTTCCAGCAGCGGCGTTATCTGTATATCGCCGACATCATCCGCAGAGCCGCCGAAATAGGTGGATTGCTGCAGGGTTTTCAGGTCCGCGCTGAGCAGGGCGACGAAAACGTCGCCATAATCGGTGCCACCGGCGTAGGTGTCCTGGGCGCCGCCGGTTCTGCCGGGAAGGTCGGAGGAGGTGGTCATGCCGGCGATGTAGATATCGCCGTTCGACATGAAGGCACCCAGGCCCGGCAGTTCACCGTCGCTGCCTCCAAAGTACGTGGATTGCTTCAGGGTGGTGAGGTCGCTGCTCAGCAGCGCGACAAAGGCATCACCCGGAAAGCCGTTCGTCTGGTTTGCCCCACCGAAGGCGGTCTGGGCTCCACCCGTCGTGCCCGGAAAATCGGACGACGTGGTGCCGCCGAGGATATAAAAATCCGTACCCGACAGGTGACCCAGCGTGGGCTGGTCATCGTCACTGCCGCCGAGGTAGGTCACCTGGACCAGCGTGGTCAGGTCCGCGCTCAGTATCGCGGCCACGGCATCCCAGTTACCGCCGCTGTTGGTGGATTGCGCGCCGCCACTGGTGCCGGGAAAGTCGGTGGAACGGGTAATGCCCACCAGGTACAGGTCGCCGTTGGCGGCGATATCACTGATGGTGAGAAGGTCCTCGTCACTGCCGCCCAGGTAGGTGCTCTGGATCAGCGGGTCGATGTAAAGGGTTTGCGTGGCATCGTAGGCGGCGACCGTAAATCCATAACCGCCGTGTTCATCCAGGTGCCAGCTGACCGGGACATCGATGCGTTCACCGTCCTGCACCTGCCATGCGACGGGTTGAGTGAAGGTCACCGTGCCGAGCCCGGTATCGACCGTCAGCGCCTGACTGTCATCGATGCTGATCCTGTTTGCGCCGTCCAGTTGCATGCGGATGGTGGAAGGGGAACCGGCCGGTGAGACGGTGAAGACCTTCTCGACGGTATGGCTGTAGGCCCGCAAGGTCAGCGAAATGCCCGGATAGACATCATCGAGCTGAACCTGTTGAAAGCTCGCCAGATCCTCGCGCCAGCGGGATTGATCCTTGCCGAGGAAGCTGCTGACGCGCGTAGCGGCAGGTGCGATACCTTTTGGCGTACGGGTGCTGCCGGAGACGGTTTCAGTCAGCGCCCAGCGTTCACCCGAAGCGGGCAGGGGCCGGTATTTGCCGCGCAGTGATCGTGGCTTGTCCTGTGTGGATACCCTTGTTGCCGGCTTGTGCAGGTCATAGACCAGTTGCCCGTCGCGAGTGATATAGACCTCGCCACCTGCAATCGGTGTGTAATAGGCCACCCGCGCGTCGAGTTGTCCGCGATTTTCGATGAAAGGTATGGAGACCGAAGTGGTGGCGTTCTTCGACTGCCCGGATACGATTTCAGTTGCTGTGCCGGGGGATGATGGCGCCTCGAGCGGGTACCCGGCGGGTGTTGTCCGGGAATACAGATACGCCCCGGCGGACAATAGCATCACCAATCCGGTAATCAAGGTGAATGTATTGGCTGTCGGTAGCGCGGTGCGTAGACTTGCCAGTGATCGGTACATGGATACCTCCCTGCATGCCCGTACCAACGCGGGGTACAACAGCCTTTCAGGCAAGGCCGGGCATGGCAGTGACTGTTCAATGGTACATATAAGACACCATAAAACAATAAGTTAAAAATTTTTACCTGGTTTCGCCGCAACGGAATGCGACGGAAACCCTATAGCTACAGATTAAGAATGACCGGCGGGAAATCAATTAGATCAAAGTACTAGAGCGCGTCGTGGCTGGCAACACTCCCGCGCCGTGCGGATGTCAGGGCGATCCCGTCGCGCAACAGGGGGCATGCGGTCGCACCGCACCTCGGCAACCGTCGGTCGCCATACACGATGCATCGGACCCGGCACCCGGACCGGATTTCTCAGCAGGGCAGGCCCTGCGCGGTGACGCGTTGTCGAATGCCGCATCCGCATGCCTTTCACGCGATGGATCCCCGTTCCGCCGCCCGGTGGGAAATCCGGGATGAACACGCCACCGGCTGAAGCCGGTGGCTTCGGGTTACGGCTGAAAGCCGGATCGATCGGCCATCCGGCCGATCAAC
>Ga0055481_10000550_pt1 | contig 12498 bp, 13 predicted proteins | sample Muzzi_PWC_D2_FD_57936 | JGI IMG/M metagenome (GOLD analysis project Ga0055481, IMG submission 57936) | Wetland microbial communities from San Francisco Bay, California, USA, that impact long-term carbon sequestration - Muzzi_PWC_D2 | ecosystem: Environmental > Aquatic > Marine > Wetlands ... | reverse complement strand
CCATGGGCGACGGCGATGCCCTGGCCATCGGCGGCAACCATTTTATTCATGCGGCGCGCCGAAATATTGATATCACGGCCATTGTTATGAATAACAGAATATATGGTATGACCGGCGGGCAGTTTTCACCCCTGTCGGGTATCGGTATCCGGGCTACTACGGCGCCTTTTGCCAATATTGATTACAGCTTTGATGTGGTGGAATTGGCGAAAGCCGCCGGTGCGACTTTTGTGGCCCGCACCACGAGTTATCATGTTCAGCAACTAACCGATATTATTAAGAAGGCAATCCTGCACGAGGGGTTTTCGGTGGTGGAGGTATTGAGCCAGTGTCCGACCTATTTCGGACGTAAGAACAAAGCCGGTGATGCGGTGGATATGGTGAGATGGTTTAAGGACAATACCACGCCCATCGGATCCAAAACGAAACAGGAAAATCCTGATATGATCGAGCGCGGTATCTTCGTGCAGATTGAAAGACCGGAATACTGCAATGAATATGATAAGGTCGTCGATAAGGCGATGGGGGGCAAATAACCATGGAAAGATGCAGGATGGTATTTTCAGGTTCAGGGGGGCAGGGTGTCATCACAGCAACCATTATACTTGCTGAAGCAGCCGTCCTGTACGAAAATCTAAATGCGGTGCAATCTCAATCATACGGTGCAGAAGCGCGGGGCGGCGCCACCCGATCCGATGTCATTATTTCCGATTCAATGATTGATTTTCCAAAAGTGATTCAGCCCAATGTGCTGGTTTGCCTGACCCAGGATGCCTATAATAAATTTTACCAGATAATTCGCCCGGGGGGATTGCTGGTTACCGATACCCGATACGTAAATACCCAGAAAAAAGTCGACGCCCAGCAACGAGAATTGCCCATGTTTCAAAGCGTTATGGACAAGATCGGCAAACCGATTGTTTTTAATATCTGCATGCTGGGTGCAGTCATCGAAATGGTAGACCTGATTGCGCCCGAGGCCATCATGAAAGTTCTTCAAAATCGGATTCCGCCCGACTTTCTGGATATCAACCGCCAGGCTTTGGATCTGGGAAGGGAACTCGGGATGGAATTTAAAAAATAATTGACGATGGAAAATCGCTGAATCAATATTTTACCACAGTCTCTCGGCATGCTCCAGGGGCAGACCGGCGTCCTTGATTTTTTGAACGACCGCCGCAATGTCGTAGGAGATGAATCTGACATCGATGGTATCGGCTGATGAATCCCAGATCACATATTTCGCATCGTTGCTGGTGTCTCTGGGTTGCCCGACGCTGCCGATGTTGATGATATATTTTTTATCTTTTTGCAGATTGGTTACACCTTCGAGCAGATCACTGTATTTCATGCTTTTTCCGTCGTAGCCGATGATTTCTAGGGTATGGGTGTGGCCGATAAAACAGAGTCTTTGCGGGATTTCTTCAAAAATCTCTTGTTTGCGGCTCTCGGATGCCTGAAAAATATAGATGAGGGGCGAGTCGGGTGGAAAGCCGTGAACGTAGCGGCAGTCATCCAATGCAAGAAAAGGCTCTATATCTGTTGCAAATTTAATGGATGATTCACTGAGCAGGTCACGGGTCTTGATCAGTGATTTACGGGCTATCGGATTGAACCAGTTTAAGTATTCCGGGTCTTTTAGCGCCAGTTCGTGATTGCCTTGAACCGATGGTATGCCCCGGGCTATAATTTCCTGGACAACCCGATCCGGCTCCGGACCGTAGCCGATATTGTCTCCCAGACTAATAACCCGATCAACCCCGGATTGATCAATATCTGCCATTACCTGCTGGAAGGCGTCGAAATTTCCGTGGATATCGGAGATTATGGCAAGTTTCATTCCGTCTTTTCCATTGGGCGAAATCCTGATTTGTCTATTCGTTCCTTAATCTTTCAATGCACAATTCGTCAAGTTTTATCTGAGTAAATTAAAATACCAATTGATCAAACGCGTGCCGAAAAAAATATAGGTAATACCGCCGATGGCTAAAAACGGACCGAACGGCACCGCCAGTTTCATGCCTTTGCGCGATTGCAGCATGACGGCTAAACCGGAGAGGGTTCCGACCAGCGAAGATACAAATATTGTAAATAAGACGCCCTGCCACCCCAGCAGGGCGCCCATCATCGCCAGTAATTTGATGTCGCCGCCGCCCATACCATCCTTTTTAGTAATTTTGTAGTAAGTCCACGCGACCAGGTAGAGGCTGCCGCCCCCAACAAGTATGCCCAACAGCGTGTCTTTATAAGTTACCCAGGGAATGGCAAAGCTGGCCGCAAAGAATACCGCTATGCCGGGCAAGGTGATGACATCAGGGATAATTCGGTGATCCAGGTCGATGAAGGTCACTGCCAGCAAACAGGCAATAAATGCAAAGTAAATTAGCGCTTCGACGCTCAAACCAAATTTAAGAAAAGTCGCCAGAGCAAACAAACCGCCTAATAATTCAACTGTGGGATAGCGCAACCCGATCTTCAGGCCGCATTGGCGGCAGCGGCCTTTGAGCCACAGATAACTGAATACCGGAATATTGTCATAAAAAACAATCAGTTTACCGCATTCCGGGCACCTGGAGCGGGGATGAACAATAGATTGTGATGCCGGTAGTCGATAGATGCAGACGTTCAAAAAACTGCCAATGCAAAGACCAAAAATGAAGATAAAAATCTCGATCAGGTAAAGTAGCATGGACCTCCTCGACAGTTTCTAATGTGTCAGCCTGCAGTAATTTTTATCTTTGAAAAAAGCCATGTATTAACTCGAATGGGTCGCGATTCATTGCTATTATGTTATCATTCTGCCATGTTTCACAAAAAAAACAAAGGGATATTGTCAAAAAATAATATTGCATTATCTTTATGTGTTCGAACGACAACCCCGGATCAAATCGAAGTTATTCGGTTCACTATGAGGATTTTGTCAGAGAGTCCGATTCACAATATATTGCCGATCCGGTTTTTAGGAGCTAAAATGGCTGAAACCGATAGAGATGATTTAGTCAGTATAATTGAAGATGATAATGTTGATGCAGAGATTCCTGCCACGCTGCCTCTGATGCCCGTGCGGGACGTTGTCGTCTTCACGGATATGGTATTGCCGCTGTTCGTGGGGCGAGAGAAATCAGTACGGGCGGTCCAGGAGGCTGTCGCAAAAGAAGGGTATCTGTTTTTAGCCACCCAGAAAGATCCGGCCATTGAAAACCCGAACACCGAGGAAATATTTAGTACCGGCACCGTCAGTCGCGTTTTGCGAATGCTGAAACTGCCCGATGGTAACGTTAAAATTCTCGTTCAGGGATTCGCTAAAGCTAAGATTACTCAATTTACCCGCAAACGCTCACTATACCGTGTCAAGTATGAAATGATTGAAGAAGCGCCGGTCGATGAAATCAATCTCGAAGTCGAAGCCTTAATGCGAAATGTCAGGGAGCACTGTGAAAAAATCCTGGTTTTGCGCGGCGAAATGACCGGTGATATCATTACTGTTTTGCAAAGTGTCGAAGAACCCGGCAAGCTTGCTGACCTGGTGGCATCGAATCTGAGACTTAAAATTGAGGATTCTCAGAGGTTGCTTGAGATTATCGATCCCGTGAAACGGTTGAAAACAGTAAATGATCTTCTTGCCTACGAAGTTCAACTGTCAACGATGCAAGCCAAGATTCAGTCCGATGTCAAAGACGAAATATCCAAAAGTCAGCGCGATTACTTTCTGCGGGAGCAGGTTAGGGCGATTTACAAGGAACTGGGAGAGCAGGATGACAACCAGCTGGAGTACGACGAGTATCGAAAGAGCATAAAACAAGCCAGGATGCCGAAAGAAGCAAAACAGGAAGCTGCCAAACAATTGAGCCGCCTTGAGAAAATGCATCCGGATTCAGCGGAATCCACGGTTGTTCGAACATACCTTGATTGGCTGGTGGAAATGCCCTGGAGCAAATCCTCAAAAGATGTGATCGATATAAAAAGAGCCAAAAAAGTGCTGGATCAAGACCACTACGGATTAGTCAATGTAAAAGATCGTATTTTGGAATATTTAAGTGTCCGTAAACTCAATCCGAAAATGAAGGGCCCGATTTTGTGCTTTGTGGGACCCCCGGGGGTCGGTAAAACCTCATTAGGACAATCGATTGGGCGGGCGATGAGAAGAAAGTTTGTCCGTATATCATTAGGTGGCATGCGGGATGAAGCCGAAATCCGGGGGCATCGCCGCACCTATATCGGTGCCCTGCCGGGACGCATCTTGCAGGGTATAAAGCAATGCGGCACCAATAATCCCGTTTTTATGATGGATGAAATTGACAAATTGGGGTCAGATTTTCGGGGCGATCCGTCGTCAGCGCTGTTGGAAGCCCTGGATCCGGAGCAGAATTCTGAATTTAGTGATCATTTTCTCAATTTACCTTTCGACCTTTCGAAAGTTATGTTTATTCTCACTGCCAATACCATCGACAGCATCCCATCCGCGCTGCTGGATCGAATGGAAGTGATCAACCTCTCCGGATACACCGAGCAGGAGAAGATGACCATTGCCTGCCGGCATCTAATTCCCCGCCAGATCAAGGAAAACGGATTGAAGTCCAGGACTCTGTCGATCAGTGACGGGGCCCTGCGCCAGATAATTTCGGAGTATACATCCGAAGCCGGTCTGAGAAACCTTGAACGCGAGCTAAGTACCATCTGTCGCAAAGCGGCACGTCAAATTGCTGAGGGACGTCAAAAAAGCTTTAAAATTACCAGAGGCAATTTGCATCAATTTTTGGGTGTTGCCAAATATATTCCTGAAATGGATCAGGAAAACAGCCAGGTCGGACTGGCCACCGGTTTAGCCTGGACACAGGTCGGCGGCGAAGTACTTTATGTTGAGGCATCTCTGATCGGAGGCAAAGGTGAGTTGATTATCACCGGACAACTGGGTGATGTGATGCAGGAATCCGCTCGCGCAGCAGTGACCTATACCCGGGCTAACCTGAAAACCCTTGCTATTAAAAAGAAGGATTTCGATAGCGTGGATATCCATATCCATGTTCCTGCCGGAGCAATCCCCAAAGACGGACCTTCTGCCGGGATCGCCATGGCGACGGCCCTGATTTCGGCATTGTCGGATAAACCGGTTCGCAATGACGTTGCCATGACCGGTGAAGTTACACTGCGGGGCAGGGTGCTTCCCATCGGGGGGCTGAAAGAAAAGTCGCTGGGTGCTCTGCGGGCCGGAATCCGAAAGATCATCATCCCAGAGAAAAATAAAAAAGATCTAACCGAGATACCGCCCATCGTCCGGCGCAAAATAAAATTTATTCCGGTGCGGCATATGGAACAGGTGCTGAAAAATGCACTGGTTGATTAGATGAAAATTCTTGCTGTGGATACAGCCACTAAGAGTTGCAGTGTCGCAGTGATTGACGGGGATTCGTTGCTGGCTGAATCAACCATGGTTAACCGCCAGACTCACTCCCGGCACTTGCTAAATAGCATCGATACCGTCATTGGAAAGGCGGGGTTGATAATTTCCCAATTGGATGGGTTTGCGGTCTCCATTGGACCCGGATCTTTTACCGGATTAAGAATCGGAATAACTACAATCAAGGGGTTGGCCTTTTCCCTGAACAAACCGGTGGTCGGTGTGTCGAGCCTTGAAACCCTTGCTTTTCAGTGTAAACAAAGCCCTTATCTGATCTGCCCGGCAATAGATGCCCGCAAACAAGAGATATATTTTTGTCATTACCGTTATCAAAACGGAAAATTGATAAAAGAAGGCCCGGAGGGGGTCGACTCACCCGCCGCGGTGGTACGCGGAATCCGAGAGCATTGTCTATTTGTCGGCAATGGCGCCAAATTATATCAGGAGTTAATTTCGATCGAAATGGGAGAATTGGCTCATTTTGTCGCAGAAAGTCAGCACACCCTCCAGGCTGCAGCCGTTGCCCGGCTGAGTCTGTCCCGTTTTAGGCGACAGGAAACCGACGATGTCCATTTGCTGGTACCCCATTATATCCGGCAATCAGATGCAGAGCTGAAAATCGGGGTCGATAATACCTTGAAATCTTAAGGTCATCCTTGACAAGAATAAGTTTAATTGTTAAACATAAAACTTTGCCTAATTCCGGTCAATTCGATTAAATTTATTCTTATCGTTTATATTCAGCCACCTGTGGTGAAATGGAAAAATTTACCAGGCCTGAAGCACCTAACCTTACAGCGTTTCCGATTGCAAGTAGCGGTTATCCGTTTATATTTGCTGCGGCATTTACCACTGCGGTCTTAGCTTTGCTGGGCCTGACCACCTTGACTCTGGTGAGTCTGGTGATAACCTTTGCCATTTGTGGGTTTTTTAGGGACCCGGATCGCATAATACCTGATCAGCAGGGAGTATTGGTGTCACCCGCGGACGGGAAAATAATTGCAGTCGGCGCCGTGGACAATTGTCCTTACTATACGGGGCCGGCGATGAAAATCAGCATATTTATGTCGGTGTTCAATGTTCACGTCAACCGGGTGCCGTTCAATGGACTGGTAAAGGAAATAAGCTATTATCCGGGCAAGTTCTTTTCAGCGAACCTTGATAAAGCCTCCCTGGAAAACGAACATAATGCGGTCTTCATTGAGATGGAGAACGGAAAGCCCTTATGCGTGGTTCAGATTGCCGGACTGATTGCCAGAAGAATCATCTGTAAAATTCAGCCGGGGAATCGGGTGGTTCGAGGGCAACGGTTTGGACTTATCTGTTTTGGATCACGGCTCGATGTCTATCTGCCGACGGACATCAAACTCAAGGTCGTTGTGGGCGACAAAGTTCAGGCGGGTGCTTCGATACTGGGACAGTTTGGAAATGATTGAAAATTTACGATTGAAGAATGGATATTTATGGAATTCTTTCTTTTATTTACATTTGCATAGGGGGGCTCGAACACCATGCCTGAAAAAAAATTTAACATAGCCGTAGCCGGTGCTACGGGAGCAGTCGGCAATCAGATGGTTCGCTGTCTGGAGGAAGCCGATTTTCCAATTCAGTCCATTAAGTTGCTGGCTTCCGCCCGCTCGGTGGGAAGACAACTGCGATTCAAAGGTGATTTGATCGAAGTTGAAGAACTTAAAGAAGAATCGTTTAAGGGCATGGACATCGCTCTTTTTTCAGCCGGTGGCGGCACCAGTGAGAAATTTGCACCGCACGCTGCCCAATCCGGGTGCGTGGTTGTGGACAATTCCAGCGCCTGGCGAATGGATCCGGATGTTCCACTGGTAGTCCCGGAGGTAAATCCACATGCCATCGCCCAATATACCCAGAAAGGAATAATTGCCAATCCCAATTGTTCAACCATACAGATGGTGATTGTCCTGGATCCCATTCATAAAAAATACGGTATCAAGCGCATTGTCGTCTCCACTTATCAGGCGGTATCCGGCACCGGCAAAAAAGCCATTGATGAACTTTTCGATCAGACCCGGGCTCTGATCAACTTTTTGAACTGTGAAAATAAGGTCTACCCCCACCGCATTGCCTTTAACTGTTTGCCCCATATTGATACCTTTATGCCAAACGGCTACACGAAAGAAGAGATCAAGATGGTCAATGAAACCCGCAAAATATTAGAAGATGACTCCATTGGTGTGACCGCCACCACGGTGCGGGTTCCGGTGTTCCACAGTCATTCCGAATCCGTTAATGTGGAGACAAAAGAACCGATTTCCGCGCGGGACGTAAAACTGCTTCTTGAAAATACGCCGGGGATTAAAGTGGTTGATGATCCGGGAAACAATCTTTACCCGCTGGCCACGGATGCGGCCGGTCAGGATTTGACGCTGGTGGGCAGAATTCGAGACGACGAATCTATCCCCAATGGGATCAACATGTGGATTGTTGCCGACAATATTCGCAAAGGGGCTGCCACCAATGCGGTACAGATCGCCCGGGTTCTGGCCGACAACTATCTATAAAACAAGTAGCTTTTCAATAATCAATTTTCCGCCGCCCTCCGAACTGCAGGATCTATGAACCGGAGCCCGGCGGATCCGGTCAAGGAGTAGCATCTTGGAAAGAGTTCCGGTAACTAAAGAAGGCTATGAGTCTCTGAAAAACGAGCTTAACCGCCTGAAAAGAGTTGAACGTCCTGAAAACATTAAAGCCATTGAAGAAGCCCGCGCTCATGGTGATCTTAGTGAAAATGCGGAGTTTGCAGCAGCCAAGGATCGTCAGGGTTTTATCGAAGGACGGATCAGTGAGTTACAGTACAAACTGGCCAATGCCGATATCATTGAGCCGGACAAGTTGAACAAAGACAAGGCCCTGTTCGGCTGTAAAGTATTACTGGAAAACATCGAGACCGGCGAGGACGTTGAATATCAGCTGGTCGGGCCTGATGAGTCGGATATTGAAAAAGGACGTATTTCCGTATCCTCGCCTCTCGGCAAGGCCATCCTGGGGAAAAAACCGGGAGACGAACTGACGTTTCAGGTGCCCGGCGGTAAACGGGTGTATGAATTAGTGGAAATTCTCTAAAATATCAAACATATGGAGGTTTTTCTGTGGCACGTATTACGATTGAAGATTGTCTGAGAAAAGTAGATAATCGGTTTGTGCTGGTTAACATGGTCGCCAGACGGGTAAGACAGATTCGGGAAGGATCCGATTATTTGGTAAGCTCACCTAAAAATGCAGATATAGTGGTTTCACTAAGAGAGGTTGCGGCAGGAAAAGTTTCATCCAAAGATGCTGTTTCCGACGAGGCGTAAAGGTCGAATACATAGCTTCTGCGTGTATACTAATCAGAACATTAAGCAGATCAACGGGCTGCTTCCATGTCCTCTGGGATAATGGGAAATCCCGCAATTCTTTTTTTGCCATTTACGGGTAATACATATAAAGCTTTGAACCGGTCCATGGGCCAGGCTTTACATCACTATCAGATGATATCTGACGGTGATCGAATCGTCGTCGGCGTTTCCGGCGGAGCGGACAGCCTCACCCTCATGCGGATGTTAATGGAGCGCCTGGCACGAATCCCGATCCGGTACGAACTGTTTGCCGTTTATATCGATCCGGGATTTGAGGGCAGTTTCGCTGAACCGCTAGAAATTTATTGTGAGAAGGTTGGTTTTCCGTTAAGGGTTGAATACACGGATTACGGTGTCTTGGGCCATAGCTCAGATAATCGTGAAAACCCATGTTTTCTATGTTCCAGGCTGCGCCGTAAACGACTCTTTGAAATTGCCGCTGAACTCGATTGCAATAAATTGGCTCTGGGCCATAACAAAGACGACCTCATCGAAACGTTGTTCATGAATATTTGTTATGCCGGTGAAATCAGTACCATGTTACCGGTTCAAACTTTTTTTCAACAAAAATTTGCCTTGATCAGACCTCTGGCATATGCCGATGAGGACTTAATTCGACGATTTGCAAGGGACCAGCGATTCCCTGATTTTATAAATCCTTGTCCGACCGCTGCAACCTCAAAACGTCGTGAAATAAAGCTGATGTTAAAACAGCTTTATCTCAGCAACAAAAAAATCAAGGGAAATATTTTTCGGTCCATGAGTCATGTTAAACTTGAATATCTCTTGAAGTAAAGAATCCTAATGAAAGATGTCCAGAGTCAACCGGATTTCCGCAATATTCCGATCGATAAGGTCGGGATAAAAAATCTACGTTACCCGATTACCGTTCGGGATCGACGCGACGGTTTTCAGCATACGATTGCCGCCATCAATATGTATGTGGATTTACCCCACGATAACAAGGGGACACATATGAGCCGTTTCGTTGAACTGCTTCATCTGCTGCGCCCGGATGTCTCCCTGGCGAAGTTTGCGGCAATCCTTGAAAACATGAAGCAACATTTAAATGCGGCTTCGGCCCATCTTGAGATGACCTTTCCCTATTTCATTGAAAAAAAAGCCCCGATCAGCACTTCTCCAGGTCTGATGGATTACACTTGCAGCATTTTCGGCACCAGCGACCCAACCGGGAAAGTAGATTTGGTGTCAGAAGTTGTGGTGCCCATCTCCTCGGTATGCCCGTGTTCGATGGAAATCAGCGACATCGGTGCCCATAATCAGCGCGGCGAAGTTCGTTTGAGCACCCGTTTTAAAAAATTTATCTGGATGGAAGACATGATCGAACTGGTGGAAGCATCGGCTTCCTGTGATGTTTTCTCTGTTTTAAAGCGGGTTGATGAAAAACGCGTTACGGAAAAAGCCTTCGGCAATCCCAAGTTCGTCGAAGATATTGTACGCGATGTGGCTAAAAGACTAAACGAAGATGACAACATCACCTGGTTTTCGGTGAGTGCAGAAAATTTCGAATCAATCCATAATCACAGTGCATACGCCAGTATAACCTCCAGGTAGAATGTCGATTGACGAATGACAAATGTCGAATGAAGGAATTCTGTCGTTTAATTTTCTGCCTTTATTCTAAAACTCAGAATTAGATCAAATTCCGTTAACTTGCGTTTGGGCATCTGATCATTAAAATGGATGGAACTCACTCATTCGACAATCGACATTAGTCATTCATAGAGTTCGTCATTCCTTAATGTTAATCCAAAGAATTTAAAAGCTTGCGCATCACCGGTCTGGTCGATTTGCCCGGGGTATTGATCATCACCACGTATCGATATGAACCACCACCACCACTTGCAATGTATCCCGCTCGGGTGCTGATGCCTTGCAGCGTACCGGTTTTATAATATTCCCGTCCCCGGTGACGCATCAAAGCACGATGGGGTTCGAATTTAGCGAGCACACGCAGCATCTGGTCGGCCGACACCCTGTTGTTTCTTGATATCCCGGAGCCTTCAACAATTGCCATGTCATTGATCTGCAAACTATCCGCCGCAAAATTTGCCAGCGCGCGAAGGCCTTTTTCAAGGTTGCCGGGCGGACCAAACATCTTGATGCCGCAGGAAATGAGGAGTTGATTGGTGGTGAAATTGTTGGAATGTTCAAGCAGTTTGGCGATGATTTGGGGCAGAGTATATCTTGACTCATAGCGATAGATGAGTTTATCCGCTGATTGATCCACCCGACCCGATTTCACGGTCCCCCGTAGATTAACCCCGTGGTAGGCTAAAAAATATCGGAAAAGTTTGCCGGCGTAAATCGTGTTTTCATTTTCCTGATGGGACATCACGATTCGGCCGTTTTTCGGCTTTAATAATTTTATCTTCTTTTCCGCATAGGGCAGCAGCGGCGTTTGGGCCTCAGCGCTGATATAGCCGGATTTGGTGCGCTTAAAAAAAACCGTATTAAAATTAACACACAGGGCACCGTTAGGCGCATCATAGGGTTGAGTAGACGTGCTGATTCCGGGGATGGTCAGGGGCTGGTTGAAATAGGAGTCATCGACCACGATATCATTGATGATGGTTGTGCTGCCGATAAGTCCTGCCAGCAGGCGTGAAATGAGGGAGACGACTTCCGAGATTAACAGGGGATCTCCGTATCCTTTAATTATTAAATTGGAATTATGATCGATGAAAAACTCGGTAATATAACGAAAATCAGATCCTAAATAATGCAATGCCCCCAAAGAGGTGAAAATCTTGAGGATAGAGGCTGGCACCAGTTTATGGCGTTCATTTTTAGCAATAATTATTTTCCCCACAGGGTCTGCAACCAATATGGAATCCTGCGGGTCAATGAGTGCTTTTATCTTCTGACTATCGGTATCAAAGGCCTCGGCGATATTTCCCGCCACCAACAGCGACATCACCGCCAGCAATGTCGCTGCCGCCAGCTTATGAAAGAACTTGTTCCTGGGTTTTTTTCTATCAGAAAAAAGTATCACGTTCAGCTTTCCAAAATGAGGGTGACCGGGCCGTCGTTTACCAGGGTGACGTCCATTATGGCTCTGAAACGGCCCGTTTCAACCGAAATTCCAAGGCTTCGAACCTGATCGATAAAATGTTCATAAAGTTCATTGGCTTTTGCCGGCTCGGCAGCGCCCCCAAAAGACGGGCGGCGTCCCTTGCGGCAGTCCCCCAGCAGGGTGAACTGGGATACGACCAGCATTTCACCACCGGTTTCCAGCAGGGAGCGATTCATTTTGCCATATTCATCTTCAAAAATTCTCAGGTTGGAAATTTTATTCGCAAGATAATCGGCGTCCACAAGACGGTCCGCTTGCGCGACGCCAAGCAGTACCAATAGCCCGCCGCTTATTTGACTGATAATTTGATCGCCGGCTTTGACCGAGCTTTCTTTGACTCGCTGAACGACTGCACGCATAATTCAACTATTTATTGAGCAGATCCGCAAACGGATTATTAAACGGGCTGTTTTTTCTCTGGTTGTTTTTAGGCGGTGCGTTTGGTTTCTTGGTTTTTGCGGATGGTTTGGCCTTTTGGGGGCGGCTGCCGGGTACGGACTTCATGGAAAGTGAAATCCGATTGCGTTCCATATCGACCTCGATTACCGTGACCTCAACCTTTTGCTGCACCCGGACAATATCGGCAGGATTCTTGACAAAGTGATCGGCAAGCTCACTGATATGCACCAGAC
>Ga0055481_10000548_pt1 | contig 12511 bp, 13 predicted proteins | sample Muzzi_PWC_D2_FD_57936 | JGI IMG/M metagenome (GOLD analysis project Ga0055481, IMG submission 57936) | Wetland microbial communities from San Francisco Bay, California, USA, that impact long-term carbon sequestration - Muzzi_PWC_D2 | ecosystem: Environmental > Aquatic > Marine > Wetlands ... | reverse complement strand
CTCGGCAGTATACAGTCGAACACCCGGGCGCTGGTACAAGCCGCCGGTAAAGGCCGCGTAATCGTGCAGCAGGAGGTTCGTGACCTGAGGGTTGAGTTCAACCGCGTCCACCTGCCGGGCGTGCTCATAGACAGCCTGCAGCACGTCCATGCCCCCGCCGGCACCGACAATGAGCACCGGATCCTGCGGCTGCAAATGATAGGGCAGGGCAGATGTCAGCTGGTCGAGGAACTGCAGCGTTTCACGTTCACCACTGTCCCGGGTGATCGCACCCAGACTGTTGCCGTCGGCGTAGAGCCCGAGCTGCTGCGGCGGCCCCGCGGGCGAATTGAGACTCATGCCGGGCGCATAGCGCGGCGGGATGATGGCGTTTTCCACCACCTCCAACAGAGCGAGCGGGCTGTAACGCTGGTTGACGAGGTGTGCACCATCCACGCGCAGTGCCTGGCTGAGGGCCTTGTAGGGCGACAGCATAAGTTTGGAACTCATCCCGAACCAGGCCGCTGCGGCGATCAGCAGCATGGCGCCGGCGGCGATCCAGAGTCGCCGCTGCAGGCGCAGCTCCACCGCTGCGAAAATCAGGCAGCCGATACCAACGGCCGACAGTGCCGACAACGCCTGGAGGGGCGGCAGCAGATACAGCAACAACAGGACAGCGAGGCTGCCGACCCCGGCGCCGACAAGGTCCGCGGCGTAGACACGAGTGATCATCGAGCGGTATTGGGCCAGGGTCAAAGCGATGCTGTTGGCGGCAAAAAAAAACGGCAGGCTCAGGAGCAAATAGATCATCGCCAGGCGCAGCGCTTCCTGCCACTTCCAGAGCATCTCTTCGGGGTTGAAGTTGATTCTTTGTGCCAGCAGGAAACAGGGCAGCGTACTCAGGGCGAACAGGGCCAGGTTCAGCAGCAGTGCCCGCGGGTAATGGCGCAGAAAACGCCGTTGTGTCAAAGCCAGGAAAGTGCCGCTGGCGCCATAACCGAGCAAGGCCAGGCTTATGATCATGTAGGCGAAGTGATGCCACTGAATGATGGAAAACAGCCGGATCAGCAAGATCTCGTAACCGAGAGCCGCCCCGGAGAGCAGGGCAATGGTCATGACCGGCGGCCGGTCGGTCGCCGGAAGGCGCGACCTAGTGTTCACCGGTCAGCGGAACGAAGCGCACGGGCAGCAGCAAGCGGGTGGTGATGGTACCGTCGGCGTCTTTTTCCACCAGCACCAGCTGCTGGGTCATAAAGCGGCTGCCGACGGGTATCAACATGCGCCCGCCGGGTTTCAACTGTTTGAGCAGTGGCGGAGGCACATGGTCGGCTGCCGCGGTTACCATGATGGCGTCGAACGGCGCCTGCTTCTCCCACCCGTAGTAGCCGTCGCCGACCCGGGTGCTGACCTGTTTATAGCCTAGCTCGTCCAGCACCGTACGGGCACGTTCGGCGAGTGCAGGGATGATTTCGATGCTGTAAACGCGTTTCACCAGTTCGCCCAGAATCGCCGCCTGATAACCGGATCCGGTGCCGATTTCCAGTACCCGGTCGTCCGGCCTGAGTCGCAGCAGGTCGGTCATGATGGCGACGATGTAAGGCTGCGAGATGGTTTGCCCGTGACCGATGGGCAATGGCCGGTTTTCATAGGCGTAGGGCCGCTCGGCTTCGGGGACAAACGCGTGGCGCGGCACCCTGACCATGGCCTGCATCACCCGCGGGTCGAGCATATCCTTGTCGAGGTAGGCGCTGGTATCCCGGACATGGTCTGCGATCTCGCGCATGAGCTGCTCGCGCTGCTCGCGGTATTGCTCAGCCGTGTCGGCCGACACCTGGGTGGCGGCGAACAGAAGCACCAGAAAACAATAGCGCACCAGGTTTTTCATCGGCCTTCCAACTCGACTGCCTCAATACTAGCACAGCACGCGCGCTGTATCGCAGTCAGCCGGGATCGTTCGCGGGCGCCTCCAGCTGCTGCGTTTCGCGGGCACGCTGCTTGTGGCGCTTGAAAAGCTTCTTGCCGCCGAATACGACTTCAACCTGGAAGGTGATGCCCACCTTGGGATCGAAATCCTCGTCATTGCGAAATGCCAGCTGGGGATTTATTTCGTAGAAAAGCCACTTGCGCAGAAAGTTTCGACGGTAGCGGACCCGCGCGATGGAACTTTCCAGGCGATGATTGGGGCTGGTCCTGAACTGCGTGTTCCACTGGTATTCGATCAGCTGGCCGCTGGCGAGCTGCTGGACCAGGGTGGGCCGGATCTCGTAGCGGTAACCGTCGTCTTCCTCGCGCCACCGCCCATCCAGGGTCTGGCGGAAGAACAGCTTGTCGCTGAGCAGGTGCTCGAAGTCGAAACGCGTAGTGGCTTCCCAGCCCTTGCTGCTGAACCAGCGAACGCGTTGCGTGAATCTCAGCTGCCATTTGTCGAGTCTCAGGTTGTAGCGGTATCGCGGACCGATAAAGAATTCAGTACTTTCGAGTTTTACGCCGGTGGTAAGGCTGAGATTCTGCTTGTCGGAGGCCTTGGCGAAGAACTGCACACCGGCCGCCGAGGTGTCTTCACTGGTTTCCACCCGATTGAAGAGCGTGTCCGGCGTCTTGTCGGTGTCGTCCTCACTGGCTATGAACACCCGCAACCGTTTCTTGGTGCGGGGGATGTCGATCGACAGGTTGACTTTGGTCTTGTATTCGGGGCTCTCGCCATACTCCAGGAACGCCGACTGGCCGAAGCGCAGCTTGGTGGTCGCATCTTCGGCGATATAGCGTTCGTCGTCGAAGAAGGAATCGATCCAGCGGGCGGCGCTGTTGATGTTTTCCGAGATACTTCTCTGCACCTGGTCAGCGGCGTACAGTCCGGCCGCGCTGTCCGACCGGTTGTCGGCCTCAGCAACGCCGGCAACCGCCGCCACGCAGGGCAATGCCAGCACAAGGCCCAGTAGATACCGCCCGGTTTTTACCTGGATTTCCCGGGTCGTCTGCGTCGTCGCCGACACGAGGTGCACTGGCATTGGCTGTTTCCGGCTCGTTGTTCGTGGCTTTCGCGGAATATCTGGCAGTCCTGGCTCAGTCGCATTAAGGGATCAGCTAAAGCCGACTAGGATAAATGAATCGAGTGACGATGCAATGCCGGCGGCCCAATCGAGGTGAAGCGCCGGGCGAATGCGCGTTCGCGTTGTACCCGTAACAGGTCACCGTTGTGCTCCAGTGGCGAATCGGGGTGTTCGGTCCCTATTACGACACGAGGCTGATGGCATGGCGGTCGCACCTCGACCGCGCCTGCCCACGCCTTAAGCAAAGTTATGGCGAAACGTTTTAGCAGCCAAGGAAATACTGTCAGCCCTGCTGCACCGGCGTGTTCCACAGAGAACAGACCAGCCTGTGGCAGATCCTGGTGCCCGGGCGCCGCGAGTGGGCGGACTGTCGCGAGCTAGCCCTTGATGCAGACCATCGGTTTCAGCTCCGCGACTTTGCGCGCCAGGCCGGCGTGATCGGCCGCGTCCACGACGCTGGCGACATCCTTGTAGGCCCCCGGCGCTTCTTCCGCAACGCCGCGCGACGACGGGCTGCGGACAATAATGCCCTGTTCGCGCAGGCTGTCTATCACCTGCCGGCCATGCCAGGTTTTGTAAGCTCTGCGCCGGCTCATGGCGCGTCCCGCACCATGACAGGCGGAGGCGAATGACAGGGCCTCGGAAGACGCATTGCCGCAGAGAATATACGACGCCGTGCCCATCGAACCGCCGATCAGCACCGGCTGTCCGCTGTGCCGGTATGCCGCGGGCAGGTCCGGATGACCGGGACCGAAGGCGCGGGTGGCGCCCTTGCGGTGAACGAACAGGCGTCGCGGCTGGCCGTCTACCTGGTGGGTTTCGACTTTACAGGTATTGTGTGACACATCGTAGAGCAGTTGCAGCACCGCCTCTGGATAAAGGCGGGCGAAGACCTCGCGCACCAGGTGGGTCAATATCTGGCGGTTGGCCAGCGCACAGTTAATGCCGGCACGCATCGCGCCCAGATAGGCCCGGCCGGTATCGGAATCGATTGGTGCACAGGCCAGCTCGCGCTCGGGCAGGTCAATGCCGTGACGCTGCGCGGCCAGCAGCATCAGTTTCAGGTACTCGGTGCCGATCTGGTGGCCCAGCCCGCGCGAGCCGCAGTGGATACTGACCAGTACGTCGCCTTCGTGCAAATCGAAGACCGTGGCGGTGTCGCGGTCGAATATCCGGCTTACCGCCTGCACTTCGAGATAGTGATTGCCTGACCCGAGTGTGCCCATCTCGTTGCGCTGGCGGTGCCTGGCCTGCGCGGACACGACGGCCGGGTCTGCGCCACTCATGCAGCCATGCTCCTCGATCCGCTCGAGGTCCCGGGCCTCACCCCAACCCCGTTCGACCGCCCAGCGGGCACCGCCCCTCAACATGGCGTCCAGGCCGGCATCGTCCAGGTGGATACCGCCGGTGCTGCCAAGACCTGCGGGTATAGTGGCAAACAGGGCATCGGCGAGCGGCCCCTGCCGTGCCTCAATCGCTTCGCGCTGCAGGCCGGTATGCAGCGTGCGCACGCCACAGGAGATATCAAAGCCAACGCCGCCCGCGGACACCACCCCCCCTGCGCCAGGATCGAAAGCCGCCACGCCACCGATGGCGAAACCATAGCCCCAGTGCGCATCCGGCATGGCATAGGAAGCCGACACGATGCCGGGGAGAGTAGCCACGTTAGTCACCTGTTCGGCAACCTTGTCATCCATGTCTTCGATCAGCGCCCGGCTGCCGAAAATCACCCCGGGCACGCGCATGGCGTGCTGCGGCGGTATGCGCCATTCGAAGTCCGAAATGCGTTGCAGGCGAGAGGTATCCATAGGATGCGACCATCCGTGCTGTCAATCAACTGGCACGCTATAAAGTGTAGTCGTCCCTGCCGGCATTCGCACGCCGCCGGCGTCCGGCTGCCTACACGTCCACCACGCACTGCGCGCACCATTCGCCGTCCGCCCCGCGAGCCACCTCGAGCGCAGTGTAGGTCGCACCCTTGACCTCCGCGGCGGGCTGATGGCGCCCGACGTCGATCGGCTCGCCCCAGGCGGTGGCCTCCAGGCAATGATTGTGTATGGATACTTTGAAACGCGAAAACAGCGTGTTGCGTGTTGCGATCGCGTACACCAGGGCGTTCAGCCAGTCGACCAGCAGCAGCTCCACATCGGGAGCTTCACAATGCAACCGGACTTCGGTTTCGGCCTTCACCAGCCCGGGATCAGTCATCACGGCCATCATTGCGAGCGCGGCCTGTTCGAAAGCGGCCGCCAGTGTCGGGCCGCAGCCGCGCACGCCGATATCCGCATCGTGCTGGAAGTGCGACCACCGGGCGGGATTGTCCATGCGCTAACGGGTGCAGGCTTCCGTCGCGTAGCGGCGCATCATGCGGGGGTTGATCAGGGTAACCGCCACCACGGGCAATTCCACGTCCGCGGCGGCGCGTACGGTATCCCCGGCAAGAACGCCCAGGCCCCCGCTGCAGGTGGGGATTTCGTTACCCAGCGCTATCTCCATCGAAAAACAGGCAATGCGCGGTTCGTCACTAAATTCGTCGGGCATGGAGAAATTTTACCACTCGCTGAACATCGGGAGCGACGGGGACGTGCGTCAGCCCGTCCGAATGGCGCATTCCGCCGGTTGGGCTATGCTGAGATAATGCAGCAATGCAGCGAGCAAAGGAAGGAAGGTTGCCTATGGCAGTTATCTCGTTAAGACCCGGGTCGTATGCCGGGGATCCGGAGATTCCGCCCGGCTCGCCGCCCGAAGTGCCGCCCGGGCAGCCTCCGGAGCTGCCGGGTGAGCCGGTGCCGGAATCCGAACCGGCACCACCGCCGGAGGCACCGCCGGATCAACCGCCTGAAGTGCCAGCCACACCACCGCCGCCCGAAACGCGGAGCGCCAGGGTGTTCGGGGCGTAGGCGGGTTTGCCGCCGCGGAACGCCCGGTGCCGGTTTGGCCCGGCGGCGTGAACACTGCCCGAACAAATTTACCAGGTTCTCCCCGACGGCGGGCCTCGTGTCGAGCAAGCATGTCGGGAGAGTTGCCGCCTATTCTGCGACAGGAAATGGAGAAAGCCATGTCAATGCAAGGGGCAGACGTCAAAGCACGGGATATCGCAACACCGGCCCCACGCCGGCAACACCTCGAGGACAACCCTGCGGAGTCCGGGCCGTCACCGGCCTCGATCCGCGACATCGACGACAAACCGGAAGGCACACCCCGCTTCCTGGATACGGGTGAGCCATGCCGCTCCTGCGCGTCCCGCCGGGACTGCCTGATGGCCGTGCTGGTGAAGGCTCTGCCGGCGGGCGCCAACCTTCCCTTGTGTCACTCGCACGTTATTCAGGCAGGCGAGCACGTTTTTCTTGCCGGCAGCAAACTGGAATTCCTGCGTGTGGTCAAATCGGGCGCGGTAAAAACCTATATGACGAGCAGGAGAGGCGAGGAACAGGTGGTGACCTTTCATATGCCCGGCGACATACTGGGGATCGATGCACTCGCCAATGCAACGCATGAGTCATCGGCGGTGGCACTGGAAACCACCGCGATATGCACGGCGCCGCTTGGTCGCCTGGAGTATCTGATGGAGCGCTTTGCCCCCGGCTGGCTGCTCAAGCTGCTCGCCGATGAAGTTCTGCGCGAGCAACGCATGCTGTTAATGAGGGGCAAGAAATCGGCTGAATCGCGCCTCGCGGCATTTTTGATCACATTGTCCGAACGTTTCAAGGCGCGTGGTTATTCGAACCGCGAGTTCAATCTGAGCATGCCGCGCCAGGACATCGGCAACTACCTCGGTCTGACGATGGAGACGATAAGCCGTACGTTTAGCCGCATGCAGGTGGAAGGCCTGCTGGAGATAAACCGGCGCCGCGTCGTTATCCGCGACTTCGATCATCTGCGCGACGTGGCTGACCTGCAACGGTTGGACTGATAAACGCGGCACTGCCAGGTTCTGGACGCGGTGCCAGGCATTTTGGCAAGCAGCGTCAGCTCACCAGCTGCACCTCGGTCGCCTGGGCCCCGAGCAGACTGGGTGCCAGGGAAAATTTCACCGTGCTGCCGATTTTCAGCCGGTCGAAGGCGCCGTCAATGACCTGGTTACGGTGAAAATAAACGTCGACACCCTCGGGCGTGGAAATGAGACCGTAGTTCATCCCCGCAACCAGTTTGGACACCACGCCGCGACCGGAGAGGTTGCCGGCCGACACCGGCGCATCGACATGCTGGACGTAATCCTTCACTTGCCGTTCCATTTCCGAAAATGCTGTCTGCACCTCGGCAACGATATTCCCGCCGGCCTCGGGCCCCTGGGCCTCGCGGTCCACATCCAGTTCCCTGCCGGGGAAACAGACATCCAGGTGAATATGCAGACCCTGATCCTGCGGGCGGTCGCTACCTCCCGACTCAATGAGTACGTCACAACTGACAATTCCGTCGTAGCGGGACTCCAGCGCGCTCACCCGGTCGCGGACACAGGTTTCGATACTGTTCGACGGCTCGATCCGACGGTAGGTAATCTGTAGCGGTTCTCTCATCTCGGCACCCGAAGCTGGCTGCAGTCACGCACAGTAGACTATGACAACCGGTTTACCGGATATTGACGAAAATCAAACATTCGTGCTTCCGCGCCGAGCGGTAAGCTCATTTGGGGCAACCCTCGACAGGGGCCTTGTCATCGCAATGCTCCGATCGCATTGCAGCGCATCGCGGTATGAGCCGAAGATGGCGCGCAGGGGGATCCCGATAGACGGCTTGCTACCTGCGGTCCAGGCATAGCCTTGGTACCGGGATCACAGTTTTCTGACACCGGCCTTGGCGATGTTCAGCAGGATGACCTCGATTTCCTCGATAATCTCCTCTTGCCGAAGCGCATTGCACCTGCGCCGCAACGCGACCGACTGGTCGTCGAGGTGCTGCACTGCGGCCTCCAGGTGCTGCACGCGGCGTTGATTCTCGGCCATCAGGGAAGCGTAGAAGATTCGCTGCAGGGCGGCGAACAGATAGTGATGCGACAGCTCGATGAGAAAGTCGGCAGGCGCCAGGTTCAGATCCGGTGGGTGGGCAAAGCGCGAGGGTTCGCGCACTTGCGCCTGGAACGGCGGCAGCAGCTGCTGGCTGACAACAGTCTGCTCGTTGTGATCGTGGTGCAGGGCATACAGCGCCAGCGTGCCGAAACGCGCCTGCAGTTCCGCCAGGCTATCGACGACGACGGTCAGCACCTCCGCCACCTCTTCGACCACGCTGATGCCGTCGGAAAAGGCGGCGACCCGGGGATCATCGGCCAGCAGCACGTGCAGCTTGCGTCCTGTCACTATCAGCACAGGCACGTCTGTCGCCGATCCCTCTTGCTGTTCCCGCTCCAGATGGCGCAGCAGCGCCTCGTTGAAGTCGCCGCAAAATCCGCGCTCGGAGCCGACCAGCAGGTAGGCCCGGTTGCCGGCCTGCGCTGCGGGCAGGGCACCGGGAAAAGTCGTGACAAAATCGGCAGCTACCGCTTCGATACTGTCGACCACCGCGTATTGCGCGTCGAGAAAGCGATCGAGCTTACGGGTTTCCATGTAGGCCAGATTTTTCATGGCGTTCATGATATTGCGGATTTCGGCAAGGCTGTGCCGGTGTTCGTCCAGCTGACGGCGGCTGGTCATTGTCCGGTTTCACCGGGGCGCTCGGCGATCCAGGTCGCCACGGCATCCGACCAGGCTTCGCGGGGACTGTCGAGTGTCAGCGAGCTTTGCTGCAAACCGGACTCCAGGGCCGCGAGGACTGCCACGACCGATGTCTCGCCCTCGATGGCGTCGAAGCGGCCGTCGTTGAAAGCGACCAGCCAGGCCATCTGGAACTCCGGGTCCAGCGGCGACAACCGGTCCTGTTTGAGAATTTCCCGCAGCACGCGGCCGCGCCGTATCGCCGCTTCCATGGATGGTTCGAGGCGGGCGCCGAAACGCGTGAACACTTCCAGTTCCAGGAACTGAAGGTAGTCCAGTTTCATGCGACCGGCTTCTTCCTTGATGCGCGGGTGCTGGGCCTGGCCACCGATGCGCGAGACCGAGCGGCGAATGTCGATCGCGGGACGGAAACCGCTGGAGAACAGGTTCTGGTCCAGGTAGATCTGTCCGTCGGTAATCGATATCAGGTTGGTCGGTATATACGCGGCAATCTCGCCCTGCATGGTTTCCACGACGGGCAGTGCGGTCATACTGCCGCCGCCGTGGGCGGCATTCAGACAAGTGGCCCGCTCGAGCAAACGCGCGTGCACCGAAAAAATATCACCGGGATAGGCTTCGCGTCCGGGCGGCCGGCGCAACAGCAGGGAAAGCTCCCGGTAGGTCTTGGCATGAGTCGCCAGATCGTCATAGACCACCAGTGTATCCCGGCCCTGGCGCATCCAGAATTCGGCGATCGCGCAACCGGCAAAAGGCGCCAGGTGCTGGAGCCCGGGCAGACTGCTCGCTTCCGCCACCACCACGGTGGTGTAGTCCAGGGCGCCGTAGTCGCGCAGCAACTCGATGGTGCTGACCACCGTGGAACGTTTCTGACCGATCAGCACGTAGACGCAGTAGACCTGCTTGCCGCGCTGGTTGATCACGGTGTCCAGCGCAATCGAACTGCGGCCCAGGCCCTCGTCGCCGATCAACAACTGGCGTTGCCCCTTGCCGATCGGTATCAGGGTATCGATGATCTTGATTCCCGTGTAGAGCGGGTCATGCACGAATTCGCGCGCCACGATGGGAGGAGAGGGCGACTCCAGCGGCTGCCAGCGGGTGTGCAGCGGCGCGGGCAGCTCATCCAGCGGCGTGCCCAGCGGGTCGACGATACGCCCCAGCAGGCTGTCTCCCGCCGGGACACTCAAGGTACGGCCGGTGAGTTCGACGTGGGTACCAGCGGTCAGCGCATCCGTCTCGTGCAGCATGATAGCGCCGATCAGTGCTTCGGTCAGATCAAACACCATGGCGCGGCTGCCGTCGCCGAAAATCAGGACATCGTCCATCGCGGCCGACGGCAGACCCGCGACCCAGGCGATGCCGTCGCCCACCGAGACGACGCTGCCACGTTCCGACACCCGCAAGCCGGGCCGATAGTGCGCCAGCCACTCGGCCTGGCGCTGCAGCGGGCCCTGTTGCACGTCAGCTGTACTCTGCGCCATTGGCGAATTCCGCCAGACTTTTGAGTTCGTCGCGAACATTGGCGCCCAGTACCCAGGCGCCCAGCGTGACCTGGATGCCTGCCAGCAAGCTTTCGTCCTGTTCGAAGCGCACCGCCACGGAGGAACCCGCGAGCGTCGTTAGCGCCTGCCGGAGTTTTTCCCGGCGGCTTTCGGGCAGCGGGTAGGCGCTGCTGACAACAGCGGTGTCGCCCGGCCGGCCCCAGTTATTGCGCAGCGTGGCGACGCGTTCATCGGGCAATTTCGACAGGTCTGCCAGAACGCGCTCCAGCAAACGTTCTTCCAGCTCAGGACCGGCGAGTTCGCCAAGCAAACGGGCGGCGAAACGGGCCGCCTGGACCAAAGCGGTTTCCTCCAGCTTGCGCCGGGCGTCGGCCTGGCGCCGATCCTCGGCGACAGCGGCCTTTTCCCTTTCCTGCGCCAGCTCCGCCTGCAACGCGGCAAGTTTCTCCGTGCGTTCCGCCTCCATTTCGCCCCCGAGTTGCTCGCGCGCCTGGCGTCGCTCCTGCTCCCACTCGGCCAGCCGGGCCTGGTAGCGGGCCTTGAGGGCTTCGGCATCCTCGTGCAGCGACCGGGCTTCGGCGAGGCTCTTCTCGATGCCCTCGCGGCGCCGCGCGATCACCGCGAGCACCGGTTTGTACAGGAAACGCTTCAGAATCCAGACCAGGACCAGGAAATTCAGGATTTCGAGCACGAACGTCGACCAGTTCAGTTCCAATGACCGGCCCCCCGCAGTGTTGTGTTCCGCCTGCTGCGCATCACGATTTACGGCTTGATCAGGTATTCCAGCAGCGGGTTGCGGAACAGCACGATAAGCACCACGACCAGCACATAGATGGCCAGCGATTCGATCATCGCCAGGCCGATGAACAGCGTGCGCATGATCGAGCGCTCGGCCTCCGGTTGCCGCGCCAGCGCATCCATGGCCCGCGCGATGGCCCAGCCCATGGCGATGGCGGGCAGCATTACACCGAGGGCAATACCGAGAACCGCGACAACCGTGGACGCCAGGGTGAAATCAGACAGATCGGGCATAGGCTACTCCTGTTGCTTTTGCCGGAGCTGTTGCGACTGCAACCCCCCGGCGACATAAATCAGGGCCAGCATACCGAAGATATACGCCTGCACGAGCGCTTCGACGATATGCAGCATCAAAATGGGCACCGGTGCCAGGAAACCGGCCACCAGCAGGATCAGCAGGGCAGTCATCTCCAGGCTGATGATATTGCCGAACAGGCGCACCGCCAGCGCGATGGTGCGAGTCACCTCGCTGATGAGGTGAAACGGCAGCAGCACCGGGCTGGGTGTCAGGTAATGGCGCAGGTAATTGCGCAACCCCTGCGCGCGGATACCGAACCAGTGCACCGACAGGAACACCAGGATCGCCAGGGCCGCCGTGGCCGACAGATCCCCGGTCGGCGCCTTTACGCCGGGAATCAGACCACTGAGGTTGGCGATCACCAGGAAGATCCACAGGCTTCCGATGAACGGCATGAGCTGTTTCGCATGGTCGGGAGCGACAGCGGCGACGGCATCGTCGATCGCCGACACAACGCCCTCAAGCAGGGTCTGCAGCGCCGCGGGCCGCGCACCCAGCGTCCGCGTGGTGAGCCAGAAGAACAATGCGATTCCAGCCGTCAACACCCAGGTCGTAACCACCGTCGCGGTAACCGTCAGCGGTCCTGCCTGGAACACTACACCGGGGATAATATCGCTGCCACCCATGAACGCCTATTCCCTTATGAGAAAATAAACATTGATTATTCCGATCATGACACCCAGCAGGATCAGGCTCACCGTCCAGCGAATGGAATAACCGGCCACGAGGCTGTCGAGCCAGCTTCCCAGGTAGGCGCCGGCGACCACCGGCAACACGAACACCAGCCCCAGCGTGCCGATATACACCGTCTGCGCCATCAGCGTCGGCCGCTCACCGGCGGCTTTTTGCATCCGCCGGGCCTGCCGGTCTATCCGTTTGCCGAGATCATCACCGGATTGCATGCCTTATCCACCCTCGCGCCCGATATCCCAAAGTCGTTTCAGCAACGATTCCTCCATGCGCCGCAGGCTTTCCCGGGTTGCGTGGAGTTTTTCCTCTTCGGCGAGCACCTGCTCCCGTAGCGCCGCGCTGATACGCAGGTAATCGCGATCGCGCAGGTAATGCCGGGTGCAGAGCGTCAGCGTGTTATCGCAAAAATACAGCACTGCACCCGGCATGGCGAGGTATTGCCAGTCATCTTCACCAAGACGAAAACGTGCCAGGCCTGTGACCAGCGCGGTCATCATCCGCGCATGGTTGGCCATCAGGCCGAAGCTGCCCGATGCGTCCTCTCCCACA
>Ga0055481_10000547_pt1 | contig 12512 bp, 13 predicted proteins | sample Muzzi_PWC_D2_FD_57936 | JGI IMG/M metagenome (GOLD analysis project Ga0055481, IMG submission 57936) | Wetland microbial communities from San Francisco Bay, California, USA, that impact long-term carbon sequestration - Muzzi_PWC_D2 | ecosystem: Environmental > Aquatic > Marine > Wetlands ... | reverse complement strand
CGGATGGCTTTATGCTCCATACTGCCACCCCCAATGGTACCCACAAAGGAGCCATCAGCTCGAACCACCATCTTGGCGGCCGCATGGCGAGGCGTTGAGCCTATAGAGCGAATCACCGTGACCAGGGCCACAGATTGCTCGGTTTTTAGGGCCTGCGTAATTGCTTGAATGATCTCCTTCATCATCTACACCTCATTTTTTATCTTCTGCCCAATAAACAGCCATCGTCAAATAAACGGACCGTCCGGTTTTTAATCGGTTTCGTTATTAGGGGCCAAGCTTTGTAGGAAAACGTAGATGTGAGCCACTTCCTCGTCGCTTATCCATTCGGGCCCAAAAGTTGGCATACGCTCCCGTGGATTGCGTATCTGGTCGCGTACTTCTTCTAAACTCAGCCTCGTGCCAGCAAGTGGTAGCCCAAATCCTCCCTCTCCATTATAACCATGGCAACCAAAACAACCAAAAAAATGATACAAAGCTTCTCCCGTGGCTGCGTCAGGATGGTCTGTGGTGATCTGGGGACGTGAACCTGCCGGATTCAGGCTTTGCAGGTAGGCATATATGGCAGCCAAATCGCTTTCACTCACGACTGACGGAGGAAAGACTGGCATTTCATCTTCTGGTTGATACACCTGCTGAATCACCAATTCTAACGGCAGATTCGTGCGAGCGATTTCGGGGCCAATGTCACCCCCAGCTTGAACACCATGGCAGTAAAAGCATCCCACTGCATAAAAGAGATATTGACCTCGTTTGAGCATCTCTGGACTGGAGGTTGGTGTAGGCTGGCTTGTAGCTTTTTTACTGATGCCAATACCCTGTCTCGATTCTGGGGTTGGTTCTGGAGAGAGTGCACTAAATAGCCAGGTTGGGGAAGGAGTAGGGAGCCTCAATTTTGACACATCCTGTTGGTCTGTTGGAGTGAAGATTTTGAGTAATGTTATAAGCACACTCACCATAATTATGGTGATTCCAATCGTAACCACTTTTTGACCCACAGCTTTACTTTCTTAGAGGGATATTGGCAATTATGAGATGAGGGGTAGTTTATCAAAACTCATCCCACACCGACATGTTGGCTTGAATTATTTAGCCCTTCCCTTCTGATGTTTCTGCACTCTTTGTCTTGGCCGATGGACCTTCATTGTCTCTCAAAATATTGATGCTATCTCGAAATTCGCGGATACCCTGCCCCAGACCCCGTCCTACCTGGGGTAGACGACCCACCCCAAAGATTAACAGAACAATAACGAGGATGATAATCAGCTCAGTTGTGCCTATCATTGGCAACAATTCCTATCCCTTCTTAAAGGCAATTTAAGCAGAAATCCTGGTGTATGGTGGAAGAAACTCATTGTTTAAGCCTTCTCACGCTAAAGACGACCACGGCCAATACAATAAGCGTGACCACTGCAACTACAACAACGGTACGACCAATCCCCGATGGAGGTGTGACGGTGGCTGGTGCTGTCTCTTCTTGTTGAGAGGCTGGGGCGACCACTTCTTCAGAAGTAGATGCTTCTGCCTCCACCGCAGGCGCGGGTTCGTCTACTTGTACGGGGGCCTCTTCTTCCTCAACTACCTCTTTTTGGCCCGCTTCCCCAAATGTTGCCACAAAGATGTCAAAATTACCAGCCCCACCCCGTTGAGAGTGCAGAGCAACCCTTGTGCCATCAGGGCTCCAGATAAACGGCCCACCATGGGCAACTTCGGCGAACAAAGTAATTTCATCGCTTCCATCGGGATTCATCATACGAATGTCGGTGCTAAGTGTCTGGGCAACAGCTTTTTCGGCCTGGAAGATAATCCGCCCATCAGGACTCCAAGACGGCAAAAAGTTGTTGACATCGGTACTGGAACTGGTTGTTGTCAGTTGTCGGGGATTATTGCCATCGGCATCCATGACCCAGATATTTCGGGAGCCATTCTGATCGGCGTGAAAGGCGATTGTTTTTCCGTCGGGGCTGTAGGCAGGCGTATGGCAAGCAAACGTACATTGGCTCTGTGTTTCATCGGCCAAACCACTGGTCAAAGAGCGTAAATTATCTCCATTAGTATCTATAGTCCAGATATCGTTACGACCACCTTCATACCCATAGAAAATAATTTGTGACCCATCTGGGCTGAAAGAAGCAAACATCTCTGACCCGGGACCAGTTGTCAATTGTTGCTGATTAGTGCCATCAGCATTCATAATCCAAATATCTTGGCTACCGGCTCGATCTGAATCGAAAACAATCTGAGTGCCATCAGGGCTCCAGGCCGGTCTCCGGTCTTTGCCCGGATCATCGGTCAGTTGTAGTTCGGAGCTTCCATCCACGTTGATAGCCCAAATATCATCGTTGCCGCTACGGCCAGAATAAAAGGCCAGTCGGGTACCATCGGGGCTCCAAGCAGGCCTAAGATCAGGGGTAGGATCGGTGGTGAGTTGATCTACACGAGACAGTTGCTCTGAGTGGTGGCATTCCGCACATTTAGCGACTGTGGCGACATTGGCAATCTGAGACAGTTCTGGGTTATAGTCAGGTACAGTTGTCAGTTTAGCCCTTGCAGATAGGGGATGAATCTGGATAATCACGCTATTTATCAGGATTATCACAGCTGCTACCACAAACAATCTCATCAGATTTTTTCTGGTCATGGTTATTTATTGACTCCTCTGAAAATAGCCAATAGGCCGGAGGTGTGGGGGATGCCCCCTTTCCCCACGTTCATATTTGTGGAGGAGCCATCAAATTCTTGATGACTCCTTAATAGTTCCAATACAACCCTTCAAAAGAGAAGGGTACCAACTCATTTTGCTGCTAAATCGCTTATCTAGATATCAAGGCACACTCATTTCAGAGCCTTATCAATTTTGGCCGGTTAGTCCAAGCTATAGAAGATTTAGTAATTTTTTCCGTTTCCCTTTTTACAAGTTAGGCATCCGCCGTTTGAGGGGAGCCAGGCTCGGCACTCGTGGTAATTGCTGCCTCTTTCTTCCGGCTTGGAGTTGCGGTCAATTTTTTATACCATAAAGGATGACGCTCGTCAACATATTTTTTTGGAACGGTCGTTTTGAACATAGAACCGAGTAGCGGCCAATTTGCCGGCACAATCAACAGTGGAAGCAAATGAAAGATAAGCATCACGCTAATGGCAATTGTTGCCAGGTCGTGAATGGCTGTAGCCGTTGTTACCATTGAGCCGGGAATCACATAGATATATTTTAGCAATTTAATAATGCCGGTTACAACAATGACACCCATAAGAATAGCCCAGACCGGATAAGATAATATCTGTTCGGTAGAGAGATATTTGCCGGTTTGAGATTCCTTATAGCCTAAAATGGCTCTAACATACTTAGCAATTGGCTGTCGAATGGCTTTCGGCCACGGAATTCGTAGGGCTGCCTCTTTTGGCCCAAACATGCCCGCATAGGCAAAAAGTTCACCAATTAAGTCCCGTATTACCCCGAAGCTCTTCGGTATTAAGCCTGTTCCACCACTAACTGCATGTCGAGACAGATGGTTGAAGATGCCAAAGAGTATCAGGCTAGACCCAACATAGTGAATTATAAATGCCAGCCGCAGATCTGGACGATAATCTACCCATCGAAGAATTAGAGCACCCGTAGTCAGGGACAAAATAACGCCAATGGCATTGGTCCAATGGGCAATTACAGTACTGATGTCATGTCGCCGCACTGTGTCACCCAAAATGGCGTCTCCACCCCCTTTTTGAATAGCCATTCGGGCCTGAAATATACCCACCACGATGGCTAAAGCAATAATAAAGGGTGCTACTCGCGCCAGAAAAAGCGCATCATTAAAAAGTCCACTTGGGGGGGGCCATCCTTCACCACCGGGGGTTTGGGCGCTGGCTGCGCCGATTAGAACTAACCAACTCAGAAATATAGTTACTGGTAGGGCAAAACGTTTCACCTTATCCTCCTAAATAAATGCATACGGTCTCTACGCACTTTGATCCAACCTACTCTGCTCTTCCCAATGTTCGCGAGTAGCAGCAGGTAGATCAAGACACATCTGATCGCTCTCAATTATTCCCTGTCTGATACGGATATTCACCGGACAGCGTTCCACGCAGGCTGGGCCTTCGGGCCTCCAGTGGCATAGATCGCATTTGGTGTATACATTCTTGGCCGGGTCGTAGGTAATGCGAGTCAATTGACCCAGTGTTTCATCGTTGGTTGCCTCAGACTCCGGGAAAACAGGAAACGGGCAGGCCGCAGCACACCGCCCGCAAGCGATACATTTGTCTTCATTAATGAAACGTGCATTTGTACTGATATCAATGGGAAGCGCATCCGCCGGGCAAACATGATGGCATGGTGCATCAGGGCACATCAAGCACGGGCTTTGGTGGTACTGACCTCGATCACCGTAGGCATCTAAAATAACCTGGTCAACTACGGTCGCCTCGTCATTAAAAATGCGAATGCGCGGGATATCCGATAGCCCCTGTTCACGATGTACTCTTGAGCAAATAACCTCACAAGTTAGGCAACCAATGCACAACGAAGGATCGGGCATAACCACACCCGAAGATAAGGGTAGTTCATTGGGACTCGAACTAGCCCACAGATTTGTCGCACCTGAGCCGACGGCAGCTAGGGCGACGAATCCGGCTCCGACCTGCCTGACAAACTCTCGCCGCGACAGACCAGCGTCTTCAACAAGTTCAATAGATTCGGACAACTCTATTCCTCCTTATGATAGATAGCATTTAACTCTGGTTGGGTTTGCCATTTCCACTAAGAAACTGCCTCCGAGACAGCTGGGAAGTTGAATTAACAGTTGAGTTCAATTTGGATTGGTTTTGCTGATGGGCAGGAGTTGTCGCGGGAGAATGTTCGTTTACTTCACGATCAGCCAGCTCCTGTTTAAGGGCGGCTAACTCCTCACGCAAAAACTCAACCTCATCGGCCTGCAAACGCGAATACGTGGCTAGCTTCTCTTTGAATTTTTTCAGTTCTTCTCGGTGTAATGTTTCAAATGCATCAAGTTGTTGTTCTAAACGCCGTATCTGAGTTTCAAGATTCATAGATTCTCCTTTCCCAATTTGTTCTAATCAGAAGCAGAGTTAGCCCCACGCAGGGCTTCGGCCTGACGCTGCAATTTCCGCGTCGGGGCAATAACACCCAACATCCCACCGTGGATAATTCCATTACTAGCCAAATACCCTTGGTCGGTATGTTGCCAGGGTTTGCCATCAATATCGGTCAAGACCGCTCCGGCCTCCTCCAGAATAACCGATGCCGCGGCTACATCCCAAAGTTTCAAGTGTGACAGACCATAATAGGCATGCATACGTCCGGCTGCAACATAGCACATCCCCAACACAGGAGAGCCAAGTGTCTGAACAAAAAGCACCTCACCACTGACAAAACGGACTAATTGAAACGCTTTTTTCATCTCTTCCCGTTCGCCGCGCCAATCGGTCCCTACCATCGCTGCATGAAGGGCATCCATGCCATCGGAAAATTTGTCGGCATAAATGGGTCGATCATTGAGAAAGGCTCCCCCGTTTCTGGTGGCCTGGAAGAGTTCATCACGACACGGATCATAAACCACCCCCAACTGATAAATACCTTTTGCCCGGTAGCCGATGCTGACGGCAAATGAGGGGATACCATGAAAGAAATTGAGACTCCCATCTAACGGATCGATGATCCACAGAGAATCCTCTTGGTTATCCTGAGGATTATCAGACTCCTCGGTCAGAATATGATCGTCGGGAAATTCAGCCTGGATAACCTCCACGATGCGTTCCTGAATATCGAGAACTGCCTCAACTAGAATATCGCCAGGCCCTTTCCATTTCTTATAACCCGGCTTGTTGAGTCGCTCACGGGCTAGCTGACCGCCCACTTTCGCTGCGTGTATAGCAGTTTCTAATCGTTTAGTTTTGTCGTTATTCATCTATTAACACCACCGGATGACCAATTCTTCTTAACATCTCCTGAATCTCTTCAACCGTGATAAGAGTGGGGTCGTATTGAATTGTGACTCCTTGCTCATTGCCATACCCGCTCAGAATACCGTCTTCACCAGAGATGTCATCCATAATTGCCGTAACATCATCAGAATCAGAAGGACGGACTGCCGCAGGGTCCCAGTCAAAACGGATTTGGGCAGTGGGGCGGGGTGTATTGGTGGGGGCCAGAGTTGGTGTTATTGTGGGCACAACCGTTGCTGTCGCGGTTGGTGCCAGAGTCGGTTCCGGCGTTGGCGACGGTGGAACCGGAGTCGGTGTTTGGACAGTTTGGCTACACGCCACCACAAGTATGGTACTCGAAAGCAGCAACCATATACGGAAGAGATCCCGTCCAATCTCATTATTATCTTTAAAAATCATTTTAGAGTAGATACATACCTTAAATTAGAACAGAGCCAGCTATCCTGCGGAAAGTGCCGTGATAAGTTTTAGGGCGATCAATTTATCGTTCGATTCTAAAACCGATATCGTCATTCCTCAGGACAGCTTGGCTCTGTCATGTGTATTGACGTCAAACTGCAACCATCAAGCAACAGTGCTTAAGATTGCTTGTTCAGTTATAGCAATAACCAACGGAACTTTATAGGCATTGTTGCTCAAGGGTCTGGCCTCGTTGCGAATAAGAGCCGTTGCATCTTTGACGGCGTCTTGAACGTTCTTGCCGACCAGAGCTTCTTCCACTACGGTAGCTCGCCAGGGTGTTGGGGCCACGCCACCCAGCACGATCCGGCCATCCTGCCAAACTCCATTTTCAATGTTGGCCACAACAGCTACGCTAGCGACGGCAAAGTCATACACCTGGCGATCCTTAATCTTAATCCAAGCCGTTTTGGTATTGGGGCCCAAAGCTGGCACTTGGACATCAACCAGGAGTTCGTTGGGTTGTAGCACATTTTCGCGCAATACATCTTCACGGGGTCCAACGAAGAAGTCATCAAAGGCTACCTCTCGCTGTCCTGAAGGGTTAGCAATGGTGGCTGAACCATTGAGGGCTAACAGCGCAGTGGCCGAGTCGGACGAATGAACGATATAGCACAACTCACCATCAATGATGGCATGGAACTTATTATCACCGGTCACAGCAAAGCAGAAATCACCCCCTTTTTTGTAACAAGGGAAGTTTTCGCCCCGCAGAAACCAGCAACGTGGCCGTTGGGCGATATTGCCACCTATGGTGGCAAAGTTACGGATCATCACTGACGCGACACTATCAACCGCCTCGGGGAGAATCGGCCAACCATTACGGAGTTCTTCAGACTCCACAACATCGGTCAGAGTGGTTGCAGCGCCAATCTTCATTGCCCCATCCGCCACAGAAGAGATTCCATGCAACTCTGGGATAGTTGTGATATCAATCAACACCTCAGGATAAGGCATACCAGGCCCTTGGACCCAATCCTTCATGACCCCGGTAACCAGATCGCTACCACCACCCACAACCTTTGCCCGCGAGCCGTATTGGTCTAACATCGCTACCGCGTCTTCCACGGTTGTCGCATCATATAATTCAAAAGCTTTCATTTATCAACTCCTTATATAGGCATCAGTTAGTTGTTAGGCCGATCCCAGCGCAGCCAAAATCTTGTCACGGGTAATCGGCAGGCTTTCCACCCAAACGCCAACAGCGTTATAAATCGCATTGGCAATAGTGGGGGCTGGAATGGATAGGGGAGGTTCCCCAATACCGTGCGCTCCGTAGACACCATACTCTTTGGGGTGCTCGACAAAAATCACATCAATTTCAGGTGGGACATCGTGGATACTGATCATTTTGTACTCAAGGATATTGTCGGTGATCGGTAAGCCGGTGGCTTCATCATACAATAACCCTTCTAACAGGGTATGATTCATCCCCATGACCACTCCACCTTGAATCTGGTTTTCACAAGCTGCTGGGTTTAGAGCCCGGCCCACATCGTGGGCGGCCACATAGTTGATGACCTTCACCGCCCCGGTAAGTGTATCCACTTCAACCTCAGCAGCATGCGACCCAAAGGCCAACCGTTCCCAATCGGGCGGATGGAAGTGAGCCCCTCGCCCAATTACGGGCGTATTGGGGACGACAGCATTGACTGCATCAGCCATTTCCAACTGCACCTCAGGGTCTGATTTGAGGAAGACAATCCCATCTTTAATATCAAAATCATCTGCTGTAACAGCGCCCGCTGCGGCCAGTTGAGAGGCATCAACCTCACTGCTCGATCCGGCTGCCCCTTCTTCCGCGGCAACTTCAGTTTGTTCAGTCGAAATTCCTCTATCATTGTTGACCTGGTGGGCCACGGCTTCCAAAATTTGGCGCCTGGCATCCATCGCCGCTTCATAGAGGCCCCAACCGCCACTGAGGGTCATGCGGCTACCGAAGGTGCCGCCGGTGCTACTGGTCACGTCGGTATCGACATCCATTGTGATTGAAGTTTGATCGTAGGGAATGCCCATAGCTTCAGCCGCGATCATCCGCATCATGGTTCGTTGCCCAGAGCCGATGTCAGCCGCCGCCGAGACAACGACCATGGTACCGTCGGTGTGAATCACCACCGAACCGGTCGAAGGATGACCGCCAGCCCCGTGGCTACAGGTATGTGCGGCCATCCCGATACCATGGAATACGCCAGGCCGAACTTCGTTGGCTTTCGGTTCGTGCCATTTTTGGGCCCAGCCAATACGCTCGGTAACCTGGGTAATGCAGTCGCGCAGTCCCGGATTGCTGTAAGGCCGTCCGCTATCGGGGTGTCCCACCTCATTAATATTTTTGAGGCGAACGTCCAAAGGATTCATGCCAATGGCGTAGGCTGCCTTGTCCGTCAAAATTTCCTGGGCCAGGGTAGCATAGGGATGACTGACACAGCGGAACGTGCCGGCTCTAATTGTATTGGTGTAAACGCCAATCCCCTCCAGCTTCAAGTTGGGGGTGTTATAAAGCGCTTCGAAGCCAATCCAGGCCCCGGTCGAGCGATTGCCAGATGCGGCACCGCTGTCGGAAGTGGTCTTATAGCTGGCGGCCACAAAGGTGCCGTCACGCATAACCCCTAACTTCCCTTCCGTTTGCTCAGCAGCTCGAGCCGTACGCATCAGAAAATCCTCGGAGCGCGTCATCATGGCCCGCACTGGTCGTCCGGTAATCTTGGCCAAGATCGCGGCATGAACTTCCGAAACATCCGCATTGCGGTGAGACCCATAAGAACTACCAACGTAGCCAGGCTGGACCAGGCGAACTTGATTTGAATGGATGCCGAGGGCAGACGCCAGACGATCCCGCTCGGAGTGGGGGAATCTGGGGAGCCAATGCATATTGAGCTTGTCGTTTTCCCACCAGAAGAGACCGGTGGTTAATTCTAGCGGGGCATTTTGTTCCGCAACTCGGCTGGATACCCCTTCTACCACAACATCTGCGCTTTTCAAGGCATCATCCGGTTCACCCCGAACACTCTCCCTGCTATCCAGGATGGTGCCGTCATTCTCGTTATCCCACAGTTTGGGAGCGTTGGGCAAGGTTCCTTCCAGATAGTTGATGACAGCCGGTAAAACTTCATAGTCCACCTGGATGAGACGTATCGCCTCATCGGCAATATGGTCTGATTCGGCGGCTACCGCCACCACCGGCGCCCCTACCTGGGTTACCTCTTCATCAAATAACTTGCGTGGCAGAGGGCCACCCTGGATAACCGAGTTGGGAAACTCTTCCGGCATGTTGAATTGGTGTAGTACTGCCACCACTCCCGGTAAGGCTTCGGCCTGGCTGGTATCAATACTTTTGACCAGGGCATGGGGGTGCGGGCTACGTACAGTTTTCATAAACAGCATGTCGGGCATTACTTTATTGACCATGTACTCGGCTCTACCGTTAAAGATACCCAGGTGCTGAATCATCGGGTGGGTTTGACCCAAGACACTAAACTCCTCCGCTGCTTTGGCCAGCGAAGGATTAGAGCTTGGCCGCTGTCGACCGCCAAAACCCAGGCGATTTAAACTATCCTGGTGAGTCTTAACGAAATGTTCGGCCAATTCGGGAAACTCGCCGGTTAACTCACTCCACTCTGGATCTGCAAACAATTGACGCCATTCCTCTTTTGAAAGCCGGGCTGTATATTTTGGCTCTTGCAAGGCGCGCCAGACATCTATATGTGTATTTTTAGCCATATTCTAATTTCTCCTTTTACCCTGCTGCTTTCATAGCTTCGGCAGCAGCATAGACCGAAGCAAAGACTTTAGTGTAGTTGCCGCAGCGACAAATATTACCCTCTAGGGCCTTTCGAATCTGATGTTCGGTGGGGTCTAATGTCTGTGAGAGTAGGGCGTAGGTGGATACAATGAAGCCACGGCTACAAATACCACATTGAACCCCAAGATTGTCCACATAAGCCTGTTGGATGGGGTGCAGGTCTTCCATCCTGTTACCTGTTGCCAGGCTGAAGACGGTCTTTATCTCTTGTCCTCGTCCCAATCGGGCAGCAAGCAGAGTACAAGCATTGACAGAGCGACCATCTACTAACACCCCACACGCCCCGCATTGGGCGCGGTCACAACCCAGACTGGTCCGGCTACCCAAGCCCAACGTAAAGGTCATAGTTTCCCACAAACTTTCACGGACATCGACCACAACATCGTACGCTTGCCCGTCTATATTGAGCGTAACCGCTCGGGTTGTAGCCGGTAGTTCCGGTTCCTCAACCTGAGCAACCTCAGCGGGTGCTTCGGCGGCTGCCGATTCTTCGGAAGAAACAGCTTCTCCAGCAACTTCCGGTGCTGCAGGAGCCGGTTCTTTGGCTCTCAAGGCAATGTAGCCACCGGCTACCGCACCTGTGACCACCACACCCGCACCTGCTCCGATGAGGAAATCTCGCCGTGATACTGTCAGCGGCGCTTCTTCTGGCTGTTCAGCCGAATCTTGTCCTTCATCTCCGACAGGAACTTTTTCTTCATCTGCCATAGGTAGATACCTCCTTAATAATGTACTAAAAAACTAAAGAATGATTTTTTAGATTATGGTTAAGTTCGATAATCCTCACCTCCTTAACTAACCTAAGTTGCCACCTTGTTATTAGAAAAAATATAAACATACTTGCCGTGCTAAGCGGCAAGCTGATGTTCGGCTCTTTATTTACATTGAGCACGATCCATTATTGATGTGAAACGCAAACAGTTATGGGAAAATGGCAATGAAGGGCAACCCCAGCCCAAACCTTCTACACATTTATAAGTTTATAATATAGAGAGAGAAAATGAAAGCGTATTAGGGCCAAGCTTTGGCCCAAAGGGGACAAGCTTTGGCCCAAAAGGGACAATTAGAGGTAGAAGTCAGAGGAGACCGTATTTAAAGCTTCGATTTTGGGCAATCGCCGCCAAAACTTCGGCAATCTCCGCCGCTGTGATGGTCAGATCGGGCGGCGGCCAGTCTGGTTTGGTGGGTTGGTCGTTACATCTTAACTGTCTTATGATACCATCCATTTCACCAATTTGTCCAGATGGCAGAGGAAAAAGAAGAGCCACCAGCCGCCCATTACGGCTGGAGCCAGTTGGCCCTTCCAGGAGACATCACTCGGTTCCATACGGCTGCTGCCAGTTACGACGATTGTACCGCCAATCACCATCACAACCACCGGATTCACAGCCAGGACCGGTTCGCCGTAAGCCAGGGCTGCACCGGGAATCATAACCGTCAATTGGGCCTTTAGTCTGCGGCAGACACCAGCTCAAATTTGCGAACGGTCACCGTGGCCTCAGTACCGGTAACGGGTTGCCCATCCTGCCACACCGGTCCCAATACCAGACGTCGTAGAAACGATGCTGGCGACTTTTCCATCTCCACCCGAATGTCGGCGCGTCCGCTATGCCGTAACTCATCTCGGACCATATCAAATAGACCCGGCACGGTGAAAGGGAAAGCTTGCTCCTCATTTAAAGGGTAAGGTTCCCGCCATCGTTTCTCATCCGGCTTCCAGTCCCTCACCACAGCACGCGTAACTTGACCTTGACGTACGCTGATTTCGTTGCGCCGGCGATCATCACCGGGCCGGTCTACCTCAACTGTGATGTTGTAGCTGGGCACAGGATTGGCCTGCCAGTCTGCTTCAGCCGCATCGATCATCTGGAACGAGGCCTGTTCCAGGCCTATATAGCACCCGGTCAGCAGGCCGCTCAGAAACAATAGAAACATCACCGTTCGGCCAGCACACCTGGGATTTACGCTCTCTCGCCATCTTTTATAATTCATTGAAAACTACCTTGTTGGATAATATAAGGGGGCGGATCATCCTGGAACCAGATCAGACAGGTGTTTGGACAGAATTCATTCGATTCCGTTTCTAAAAAAAGACGGGCTGTTCCTCAATGAGAAAGGATAGCCCGTTTTGGCCCTTAGTGGTGGGCCATAGGTATTGAGTTGCTCGATTTAGGCCTGCTCGGCTGCTGTCTCGCGCCGCTAGCGGGGCTACGAACAACTGAACAAGTCGGCCAGTACCTCCGGAGGGATTCGAACCCCCAACCCTCAGTTCCGAAGACTGATGCTCTATCCAATT